>Ga0187771_10001917_pt1 | contig 14298 bp, 12 predicted proteins | sample 0116_SJ02_MP15_1_FD_133139 | JGI IMG/M metagenome (GOLD analysis project Ga0187771, IMG submission 133139) | Tropical peat soil microbial communities from peatlands in Department of Meta, Colombia - 0116_SJ02_MP15_10_MG | ecosystem: Environmental > Terrestrial > Soil > Wetlands > Peat | place...
CTGGGGCTGGGGCGGCTGGGGTTGGGGCGGCTTCGGCTGGCTGCCGATCGGTCCTTGCGACTGGTTCCACCCGTGGTGGGGCGGATATCGTGGCCGGTTTGGCGTTTTCGGTCCGCATGTTGGTGGTTGGGGCCGCTTCGGCGGATTCGCGCCCCTGCATGCAGGAACGCGCTTCTCGAACATCAACAATATTCACGACCCGCACATTTCCCGCGGCTTCTCAACGGTCGGCGCGGGACATTTCGGAACGGGCCGCGTGACCGCAATGGCGGCAACGAGAGAGCAGCTGAGTGGAGCGCACATGATGGCGGGTAATCTGCCTGTTGTGCCTTCGCGGGCGAGCCTCTCGGCCAGCGGACGCGCTGCTGCGCCGTCAACGGTGCGCAACAGCGGGTCGCAACGCTTCTTCGGATCGGTGCACAACAATGTGGCGCATCCGGAGTCGTTCCAGCAGCAGACAGCGGGTTTGCGGCAAACCATGCAACAAAACCACGTGTCCGCAATTTCGGCAGGCGGGCGCGCCGGCGCGGGTGAGTCTGGATTCGCACGCGGGACGAGCACTGCTGGCACGATGCAGAAGTCGAGCGCGGGCACGTTCCAGGGCGGACACGAGGCGACCAATTCGGTGAGCCGGAACTCAGGCAATCCGACGTCGTCGACGTTGAATGGAAACCGCGGCGGCTATCGCCAGTTCACTCCGCCTAGCAGCTCGAACACGCGATCTGCGACCGGGGCCGGCTTGGAAACTCACGGCGCGAACCCGTCGCCATCAGTCAACCGCGATGGATTCCGGCCATTCACTCCGCCGTCGCACAACCAGGTGCAGCAGGGCGGGTCGGTCTCACGGGGCGGCAATGGCAGCTACTGGAATCGCACCGCGCCGAGTTCACAGACGCACTACAACGGGTCGGCTTACGGTGGGTCAGGCAGCGGCTACTCCCGTCCGCAGTTGGATATGAGGCAGCCCATTGTGCGGTCTCCGTCCTATGGCTCGCGGCCAAACTACGGTGGCTACGGCGGGCGCGCTCCGAGCTATAGCGGCCCGCGCGGTGGCTATGGAGGTGGTGGGCACTCCTACGGAGGCGGGGGTGGACACGTCGGAGGAGGCGGCGGAGGTCACTCATTCGGAGGTGGTGGCGGGCACGCCGGTGGCGGAGGCGGCGGCCACTCCGGCGGCGGTGGTGGACACTCAGGCGGTGGCCATCGCTAAGGGGCGGGAGAGATGAGTTGAGGTAAACGAAGTGAAGGTCAGAGGCGGGAGGGCGTGCTAACCGGCACGCCTTTTCTTATAGGTCTCAAGGTTGCAAAGTTGCAAAGTTGCAAAGCTGGGGTGCCCCAGGTCTCGCTGGTGTTGCGAGACCTGGGAGTGAAGCAAAGATTGACATGCTGTTTGCCCAGCTTTCAAATCCGATTGATGGCAGTTCCCGACACGCCATTTTCACAAACGGTAAAAAGATGCATTGCGTCTTGAAAACCCCGCTCTACGTGGTTCTTCTCCCGCCGTATCCTGAAGGATTGTGACGCGAGCCCCCCCACGTCTCGCAAAAGCGGCGAGACATGGGGCACCCAGATCGAAAACAGACAACTCCGGTCAGTCGTAGAATTGGTCTTTGCCTAGCCTCGCCAACCTCGATGGTCTCGCAGTTGTGCTCGTGCGCCCGCGCAATCCGCTCAACATTGGCGCCGCGGCCCGCGCCATGAGCAATTTCGGCGCTCACAGACTGCGGTTGGTCAATCCGTACCCCGTTGCGTTTCGCGAGGCACGCTCGGCGGTGGGAGCGGGAGATGTGCTGGCGAAGGCAAGCGAGTTCAAGACGCTCGCAGAGGCAGTCACCGACTGCATTCTCGTCGTGGGGACCACCGCGGTGCGGAATCGGGCGTTGCAGCATCCCCTGCGTAGATTGGGCGAAGACACTTGCGACATGATTCGGACTCAGTTGAAAACCGGTCGTATTGCTCTTTTGTTCGGCTCGGAAAAAATCGGGCTGACGAATGACGACTTCAGCCACTGCCACTGGTTGCTGAATATTCCCACGCATGACGAACACATCTCCATGAACCTGGGGCAAGCCGTCGCGGTGTGCCTCTATGAGATCGCGAGCTGCGCGCGTGCCAAGGCCGAAATGCCAGAGTTCGAGCCTGCGACGGTCGGCCAAACTGAAAAAATCACCGAGACCCTGCTCGAGGCCCTGCACAAGAGCGGGTACGTGAAGCCGGGGAACGACGCCATGTGCGAAAAGAAAGCGCGGCGGCTCATCCTACGCCTCGGACTTGAGACAGGCGACGCGAAGGTCTTGCTCGGGATGGTGCGGCAGATCGTGTGGAAGCTGCGGCAGGCTGGGAAAGTCTAGCGACGCACTCGGTCCGCAGAAGCCTGAATGGAGGTTTGGCGGAAGCGAAAATGTAGCAGCCACGTGCTCGGTGGCGGCTGTCCATTAATCTGGGGCGGTGCAAACTGCCAGCCCTGCGCAGCGTTCAATGCGAGTCTCGCGAAGTACTTGCTGGGGCCCGCAGAAGCAAGTTCCGCTGCTGTCACTTTGCCCGAAGAATCCACATTCACTCGAACGCTGACTCTTACCGTGCCCGTGATGGTGTTCAGCGCGCTCTGGGGCACGTCGGGGAGAACCTGGTGCAGAACTCTGGCTTCGGCGTTTCCTTGAGCAGATGCGGCCGCACTCGGGGCCGAGCTTCGAGTCTGAGTCGGTCCGGGAGCGACTACGATCTTGGCCCCACTAGCGGATCCCCTGCTGGCAAAGACTCGATGGAAGAAATACGCGCCCAATCCGAACACCAGCAGGACCGCAATCGGGATGAGCATGCGCCACGAGTAGCGATAGTGACGGGTGGGCGGCAAAGGCGGTTCCGGCTCGGCCGGAACGGAGCGCGCCTCCGGCTGCAACCGCGCCTGGATTTGAGCGAGAGAGCATCGCTGTTTGGGGTCGGGACGCAGGCATTCGCGCGCGATGCCGCGAAACGGATTCGGCATCGTGACCAGCAGACCGGGCATCTGCTCTGCAATGTCGGGAGATGTCTTCTGCGTAAACGCTGCGACCAGAGTGATGCCTAGCGACCACACATCTGCGGCGGTCGAGATGACGCCGGCCGCCGTCTCGGGCGCGTCATAAACATCGCGCCTGGGCCGGGATTCCGTCTCCGCCAACGAAATTGCCTGCTCCGCTGACAGCTTGAGCTGTTCGCCCACCGCGACGACGTTCGAGGGCTTGATGCGTCCGTGTACGAATCCCTTTCCGTGCAAGTACGAAAGTGCGTCGAGCACCGGGGGAAGCAGGTCGGCGACCTCGTCGGGCGTGAGCGGCCGCTCGGGAAGAATCTGCGAGAGGTCCTCCTCCGCGTACTCCATTACCAGGTACACAAACGGCGAGCCGCTGAGCTGACATCGGCCTGCTTCGAAAATGCGGAGCAGATGCGGATGAGAGAGCTGCGCCGCGGCGCGCCAGCGCGAGAGTTGACGCTCAGCATCCCAGCCATCGGCCGCGATCAGTTTGATCGCTGCCTTCTGTGAGGCTTGTGACGCTAGCTCTTGCCGCTCGGTGAGGAAGACCGTGCTGTGCACGGAACCGCCCAGCCACTTGCGAAGCGGGAATTTCCCCGCGACTACGAGGCCTTCCCACACCGTTCGAGTCTCAGCAGTAGCCATGGCCATTGCCGCGAGCAACATTCTATGCCATAGACCCAAATTCGGCAGCGCACAGAAGTTCTCGTAGTGGCTCGGTTCGACTCTTCCGCTCTTTTCTCCTGGCGTCATCCTGAACGAAGCCGTTTTTCAGGCGGAGCGAAGGATCTCGCGCGCACCACGGAGAGAGTTGGGAGGCCCACGCGAGATCCCCATTCGACTCTCCCTCGCTGCTGCTCGGGGTTTCGCTCAGAGCCCGCCCTGAGCGCAGTCGAAGGGGCAGGCTCTCGCGCCGCAGGTGATGGCGCGGCGCCTCGGAATGACGCCAAGTAACAATGTAGCCCCTCAATCCCCGCCCAGGTCACCGGCTCTTATAAGTGAACGTCACTTTTGTTTCTTCGTCCAGTACCAGCGGTCTGACGAAGGCGAACGACGTGCCCGCGCGCGGCACATCAACCGGTATTGGCAACACACCCGCTACCCGCTTCTGCAGGTTCAGCACATTGGCGGAGGCGTTCTGGCTCGTGGCTCCGGGAACCAGCTTGACCAGTTGCGCAACGTTGCGGCCGTTCGTGCTCAGACCTGAGATTTCGTTTCCGTTGATTGTCGTGCTCACCTCGGATGACTCCGTTTGCAGTTGTACAGGGGCCGCCTCCACCGTGACTGTCTCCGTTGCTGTGCCAACGCTCAGCGAGAAGTTGTACAACGACGGCTGGTCGGCATCATAGTTCAGGTTGAATGTACTGTTCTTGAAGCCGGTTGCTTCAGCCTGCGCTTTGTAGGCGCCCGAGGGCAGGCCGGCTATCACCCAGCGGCCCTGCGAATCGGTCGGCGCGGTTCGGCTCCCTATCGCAGGCGAGGTAATAGTTACGCGAGCATTCGGAATGACGGCTCCGGAGGGATCGACAACATAACCGCCCATCTGCCCGGGCGTTGTCGCCGTTTCTTGGCTCCGCTGTTGGACCATTTGGCGACTGACGGCGAGTTCCTCGTGAAACGTAGTCGGGACCAAGTTGGCCGCGATTACGTCCCCACCAAAGTCCTTCACTTTGTAGCGTTCCGGCAAAAAGACTTCCCAGTTCAGCATGCTAATGGGGATGTCCATGTTAGGCAGGCTCAGTTCGGCCCCGCCCTTTTTGGCGAAGGGCGCTCCCGAATGCAGGAACACGAATGAAACTGTGTAGGCATCGGTCGGGCGGAATCCCGGGCGCAACAGCGGCACGCGGCTTCCATCGGAGCCTTGCACGGGTTTGACGCGTTCGCCCGCGACGTCGGCTGAAAGAATGCTTGCGCCCGCGGGCAAAGCGACTTTCAGGAAAGGCTGAGCCTGGTTCTTCACGACCAGTTTTATCTCGGTGAGCGATTTACCCTCAGAAGTGACGAGGGTTGTGACTTCAGCGCTCTCGGCCACCGCGGCGAGCACGCTGCCGTCGGGATAGCGCACCCATTCGAGCGCCAGCGAAGGCGTTTCATTGGGCTGTTTGTGATAACGGAAAGCGGCCTGTGGCGGGAAGTGGGCCAGCGAGCGCAAATAAGGATTGGCTTCTTTCACATCCATGCGCTTAAGGCCGCCGCCTTCTGTCGCAGTGATCTCCATAGTGCCAGCGCCCTCGACCAGCACTTCGCCGGTCTCGCGCTGTGCGCCCTTGAAGCTGACGAAAGGCGCATCGGCTTTCGCGCCGCTGATCGCCCGTTCCATTGAAAGCAGGAACTGGTGATTGCGCTGGCTGGGGGCATTCAGTTTCAGAATCAAAGCACCGGGCTGGTTCTCGGTCGAATCGAGCGTTGCGCCGGTCACGCCAGTGATCTCGAATCCCTCCGGCAATTGCACTTCAAATTGCACTGGCTCGCCCTGCACGACGGTAAGGTCGGCGAGCACGGCGACGCGCATTTCGGCTTCGCTGACCGAGACCAACGTCTTCTCGTCGGCCAGGAATCGTACTTCGCGCGGCGCTTGTTGGGAAATGGTCTCTCGAGTGGCCCACCAAATAGTGGCGGGTTGACCCGGAACCAGCGTGGCTTCGATCGCCGTGTGTCCCGCCTCCGACTTGCGGCTCGTAATCAGGCCGGGAGTCACGCTGGCGAACGTATGATCGCCGGGAATTGTCAGTGCCAGTTGCACGCTGCCGGCCGCGGGCACGGGCAGAGTGAAGGAAGCACGGCCAGCTTCGATGCGGAGCGGCAATCCGGTATCGAGAGCGACGGAGAATTCGCCCGGCCCGGGCAGAAGCGCGACGTGCGTGCCGTTTTCCTGCTGCAAGGGAATCCCCTTGCCTGCCTGGCGAGCGTCGAGAATCGTCATCCCCGAGGTCAGTGGGACTTTGCTAAAGCCTTTGTGGAAAACCTCGCCATCGAGCTGCACCGTGCCCCGAACTCCGTCGTTTTCGACGCGCAGCTTCACGTCGGCGTGTTTGATGGAATAGGGAAGCGGCGGAGTCTCGGGCTTCTTAGGCGGCTTGCCCGCGAGTTCGACCAGCTTGTTGTATTCGTCGAGAGTCAGCGTGACGTTGCCGGAGTTGGGCAGCGGCAGAACGGATTTCTCATCCGCGGCAAACACGCAGGCAGCTGAGCACACGCTGAGAACGAGCAAAATCGCAAGTAATCTGCTTTTCATCGCACACCTCCCTTTTTCTCGCGCTGGAAATTGAACTCCGCAGCAGGCGCCTGATTCTCGCTTGTAAGTTCGGATACAAGGTAGATTGAAGGCCCGAAGGCCGGGAATGTAACGTTGACGGGAAGAATGCCGGTCACTTTTCCGGCACTCGATTTTGCGCGGAATGTATCGAGCAGCGCTTGGGTGGAATCTTTCTTTTCTTTGTCGTCGGATAGAGGTGCATCCTTTCCCCTTCCGTCAACTTTCGCATATTGCTCCAGACGATCGAACTCCGACTTTTTGTCAGTCGAAACCAGTCCGCCGATCGTAGGGCCGACGCCTAGCCGCTCGATTCCGCCGCCGTAGGCTCGTGCAGCTGACGGAGGCGGAGGCGGCGGTGCTGGCGCCGTGAGCACTGCCGAGATCGGGTTCTGGTACTCCTCTGTGCGAAACGTTCCCGGCTCAGCCGTCACCTTGAACAGCGGCGGATAGTAGAGCAGCAATCCGGTGCGAGAAACAGGAAGATCGAGCGCCGGGAGCGTGAGTTTGGCTTGGCCCTTCTCCGCCCAAGCCGGCTCTTTAGCCAGATAGAGAATCTCAACCATGAAGGCAGGCTCGTCTTCGCCTCCACGTGATTTTTCAAGTGGCAACAGCAAACTGCCATCGGGCGATTGCCCTGGGCGGACCGGCTTGCCCCCAAGCGAAGTGCTCCACACCGTTGCTCCGGCGGGCAGAGTAATCTTCACGAAATTGCGTTGGTTGTTGCGAACCGCGTAACGCGCCTGCACCAGCTCTTTTCCGTCGGTGCTCATCAGGACGTTGTAGCGAGCCTCTTCGACGTTGGCCATCAAGACGGCCTGCTGGTCATAACGGGCGAGGGTGACAGTCAAAGACCGCGTCGTGCCCCCAGTGCCCGAACGCACGCGAAATGCAACCAGCGCCGGTGACTGGCGGCTCGCTACCATCTCGCCGAGATCGGTGGCGTCGGCCTCTTCCAGTCCCTGCGACTTCTGGCCTTTGATTTCGCCTGCGCCGAGGACCTCCACGGCAATCCCGCCGTCGTCGCGTTCCGCGTCGAGGAGCCGCATCAAGGGGATTTCAATGACGCCGTCCCGCGGCAGGCGCGTCTCGCCCGTGATCACGAAACGGGCGCTGTGCTCGATGGGCTCGAGAAACGTGATCGCGAGCTCGCCATCCTTCATCTCCCAGTCAGCCACCATCGCACCGGAAACCTGGTTGATGGTGACGTTCTGCGGCAGTTGAATGCGCGCCTCTCGGGCCGCGCCCTGCACCACGTTGAGACTCGCCTCCGCATAGATGGAAGTGGAATCTTCGGCGAGACTCGTAAGTTGCGTCAGCGACCCGCGCAGGCGCAGAGGCTGATCCATGTGGTGATCCTCAATCTTCTTGCGCCAGGTGAAGGTCAAAGCCTCGTTGCCACGGCCGTAGGCGAGCCACTTGGTCTCGCCCGCGGCTTCTGATTTCTCGGAGACCAGGCCACCGGCAATGCGCAAATCAATTCCTTGCCGCGGAAGCTCAACCGCGGCGCGAGTCACGCCAGATTCCGTCGCGGGAAGAGAAAGGCTTTCGTCGCCTGCGGACGTTACGACAGGCACATCCACATCGAGCAGCAACACCGAGCGGCCAGTGCGCGAGAGAAGCGCTGAGAGATGCCCTCCGCCCTTGCCCGGCGCGCCCGGCAGCAGCGAAACCATCTTGCCGTCGAGCTGAGCTTCGCGGACGAGTAGGCCGACGGGCACGGGCACGCGAACCCAACCATCTTTCAAAACGTCAACGGTGAGGCTGGCGCGTCCCGAAGCCAGGTCGCCGGCGACGTGGAGGTCGTAATCCACGCGCGTCAGCGTCGCTTCGACGGGAGGCGGTTCGGGATCGTGTTCGACCGGATAAGCTTTGGCGCGCAGCACGCGGTATTCCTCGACCGGGATGACGACCCATCCCGCGGAGCGCGGTGAGTCTGCCGGCTTTTCCTGAGCAAAGGCAACACCTGCCAAGCATAAAAGAGGAGCAGCCAGAAGGCCGGAAATGAGTTGTCTCAGAACAGCTCGTCTGAGTGGCGGGACGACTGAGCGAATCCGATTTTTCATAGTTCAACCCTCTCTGGTTCAACTCTTACGCCAACAATTTCAGGGGATGCGCAACTTCTGATTGGGGATGTTTCGCGGAGGTACTCATTCATAGGAAGAACGCCGCAGCGGGAAGAAATTGCGGCAGCTTTCAGGCGGGGCGCGGGATCTGGAGTACCTGCGCCGCAACGACCAGAGGGGACAAGGTGCACGAGGGTAACTTCAGCCGCCTCTGCTGACTAGACTGAAACGCGCTCGCCATCCAGTCATTTTCCGCCTCGCCTTTGCCGGGCGGCTTCGTAGAGCACAATGCTGGCCGCTACTCCGGCGTTAAGCGATTCAACGTGCGGAGAATGAGGAACCACGACCGTTTCATCCAGCTGCGCCATCAGAGATCGCGGCAGCCCTGAGCCTTCGCTTCCGATGAAGATGGCCGCTGGACCCGTGAGTTTCGCCTTATCGAGCGGCGCGCCTTTATGAGAAGAGGTCGCGATCAAACGAACACCCTGCCCGCGAAGCTTGGCTGATGCAGAGTCGATCCCGCCTGCATCTTTCGCCACGACGACAGGAAGACGAAAGACAGATCCCGCCGAGGCACGGATTAGCTTTGAGTTAAACAGGCTCACCGTGTTTTCGCCGAAGACTACCCCCGCGCTGCCGAAGGCTTCAGCGGAGCGCAGAATGGTCCCCAGATTGCCGGGGTCCTGCAAACCCACGACGACGATGATCGGGCCGACTTGCAGGCGTTCCAACACGTTGTCAAGGGAGAATTCTTTCAGCCGGACCAACGCAGCCAGTCCTTGCGGCGTTTCAGTGGGAACAGCTGCGTCGAAAAGCTTGTCAGGCAGCAACAGTGTTTCGACATGAGATCCGATTTGCGGCAAAATTCGCTGGGCGTGGTTCTGTGCGGATTCCCTGAAGAAGACCGCGCGAAAGCGCAGGCCGCTCCGGATCGCTTCCTCGACAATGCGTACTCCTTCGACGGCGCAGTCGCCTTCCTTCGTCAGTTCGGCTCGCGAAAATGCCTGTCGCAATTCTTTCAAGACGGCATTGTGTCGGCCCTCGATCCGGCGGAGGCGATGCTGGACCTGAGACTCGGATTCTGACGTCGGGTTCCTGTTCACGGCCCTGCCCGCGGGTAGTGGGCTATCTTGATATCCACAAGTTCCTTACGGCAACGACGCCCACTCCAAACATGGCAAATCCAAAGGTGAAATAAATGACTGCCGCTAAACCACGAAGAATTTTCCCGACTCGTCTGTTTTCGCGCTCTAGTGGGTAGGCATGTACGCCAATACGGAATAGATAAACGAAGGAGGCTGTGAGACACAGCAGCAAACAGATAACGGCGAAGATCAGCCAATTTAAGCGAATGATCGGTTTAGGCAATTTATCGAGGAATGCCACCAGAAGGACAAGAGTTCCGGTTGCAAGGGTAGTTATGTGCTTAATGGAATCAACCGCCAGCTTTACTCGTTCAAAATCGAATCTGTCTCGTTCATCATTCGCCATATGTGTTATGCTCTTTCCGCCCTCCGCTATTCGCAGGTCTCTCAGAAGGCAACCTGTATGCCACGCCGCACTCTGCCAAAACTTAAAGTAGCCTACCGCCTGCCATGATACGCCCTCACTTTGTGGCGTTTTGCCGTATTATGGTAGGTTTTGCCAGCCAAACGAATAGAATGGCAGTTTGAAGTTGCAGGGGGACGCTGTGCGCGCCGAGATCGTCAAAATCAGCAGTGAGAACCCGGAGTCTTCGCTGGTCAAGTACGCCGCCGACCAAATCCGTTCCGGCGAAGTGCTGGGCATGCCGACCGACACGTTTTACGGCCTGGCTGCCGATCCCTTCAACCTGCGCGCGGTCGACAAGGTCTACGACATCAAGAGCCGCTCGCGCCACAAGCCGCTGTCGCTGCTGATCGCCAACGTGGACCAGGCAGAAGAACTGGCCAAGGATTTGCCCGAGGAATTCTACGCGCTGGCGCGGAAGTTCTGGCCGGGGCCCCTGACCATCATCGTGAAAGCCGGTTCGCGTCTGCCGCTCAAGGTCACCGCGAACACCGGCAACGTGGCCCTGCGCGTGCCCAATGCCAAGATCCCGCTGGCAGTCGCCTCGGCAGCGGCCATTCCGATTACAGCCACTTCGGCGAACCTCAGTGGCGCGACCGAATGCACCAGCGCGGAGCAGGTGCGCGACCAGCTGCACGGGCGCATCAACATCATCGTGGATGGCGGGCCATCACCTCGTGACATTGCATCGACCATCGTCGATCTGAGCGACGACACCGCGCGCTGGCGCATCCTGCGCGAAGGCGCAATTGCTGCCGACCAGATTTCCAGTTTCTTCGCCCAAGGATGAACCCAGGAAGCGCCAACTGGCATTTCCCACGGCGCTGGTGGCTCGGTGTACTCGCCGTCGCTGTATCCGCGCTTGCCCTGTTCCTTGCCATCACTGCAGTTCAGATTGTGCGCACGGCTTCTCTAGAGGAAGTTCATTCTGCCGACGCGATTGTGGTTTTCGGCGCAGCTGAGTACTCCGGCCATCCCTCTCCGGTCTTGAAGGCGAGACTGGATCATGCCTTCGATCTTTACGAGAATCACATTGCTCCCGTGGTGATCACTACCGGGGGAGCGGCGGCGGACCCGAAATTCAGCGAGGGCGGTGTCGGAAAGGAATATCTGCACAAGCGCGGCATCCCAGAAAGTGCGCTGATTGCCGAGACGCAGGGCTCGGACACCGCCGAATCCGCGCAGCGCGTCGCGGTCATTATGCGCACCAACGGCCTGCACAGTTGCATCGCGGTCAGCGATGCCTATCACGTTTTCCGCATTCGCAAGCTGCTGGAGCACGAAGGCGTCAGCCCGGTCTACGTTGCGCCCCGCGCCGACTCGCGGCCTCATGGCGTGATGCAGCGGGCGGCTGCGGTGCTGCGCGAAGCGGTCAGCTATTTTTCATGGAAACTGGGAATTACTTGAGGCGGGGCCGAGACAGATGAATTCTCAGAACTGGTCGATGTTGTTGGTGGTTCGAATCTTGAACCAGTCGTAGTGGAGGCCGTTCATTTGCAAGCCGTTTCTGACTTTCATGAACGAGTGCTGGACGCGTACGATCAGAGCGTTGTTCTTCGCCATTTCAAGCTGATCGCTACGTGCTCCGCGTTGTTCAGCCATTTGCCGATTCTGGCATTGCTGGTAGTCCTGGCTCTGTTGGCAGAGTTCGTACCCGTTACTCACGTTGGCGTTGCGAAGGGAAGTCATGTCCTGGTTTTCCTGGATGGCCGCAGCCAGCATCTCATCGTATCGGTCATACCAGATGCGAACGGCCTGTTCAGTCTGCTCCGGGGTATGAGTCGTCTTGTATTTCGAAATTGCTGCCGCAACTTCGTCGGCGTTTTCGGCGCCATCCATCTTCAGCCGTGGGAGCGGTCCGGCGGTAGCTTCCATATCCTCGTCGGTGAAGACCTTCTTGGCGTGGGTTGCTTTCTGAGCCTTGGCGCTGCGCGCTGCCGCGGCCAGAGGGCTTCCAGTGTCGGTAGGGTCCTGCGGAGGCGTCGCGTTTTGAGCCGAAATCAAGGCCGCGAACGCCAGGAGAACGGGCGGTAAAAGCAGAGAGCGGGATCTTGCACGGAACCCTAGCATTTACCCGTAGAGTAACGAGTGGGCGGTCGCTCGCAAAAGATGACCTAAGTTTCTCGCGTTTAGCACGACGGTGTTGCGGAGATCTACCAGCCCTCACGCTCCCGTAGACTTGTGATTTGGGTCACATGATGCCGGCCGTGCCAGGCGTACATGGCCACCGTTTTGTCCAGCGACATCACCCCATGTTCGGGGTGACGAAAAGTACGTTTCCAATCCTGCGGCGAGAGCGAGCGCATCAGGCGCACCCAGCGGTCATGCAGAGACTCGAGCAGCGTGAGAGAAACCTCGATGGGAGTTGCCCTGGAATCGCCCAGTTCAGCCCAGCGATCTTCGGCATATGGCTTGATCGTCGGCTCATCTTCGGTAAGTGCGAGCTTGAAGCGCACGTAGCAATTCAGATGGCTGTCGGGCACATGGTGGACGACCTGTCGCACGGTCCAGCCGCCCGGGCGATAAGGCGTGTCAAGCTGCGCATCAGACAGTCCTTTCACCGCCGCGCGCAACCACGCCGGCGTCTGTTCAATTTCGTTCAGATACTGCGGCTTCTGCTCTTCGACGTACGTTCCGTAGGCGAACTTGCCAATGGGATATCTGAGGTCAGTCATCGTGTCTCCGTAAACCAGCTTAAGACTTGATCTACAGATGAACCGTACTGAGGAAAGGGTTCACCGAGGCTTTTGCCTTCCGGATTGCGGACCGTCCGGGAGTTGACGGCTCGTTGCATGGCTGCGAGGGCGGTGGCACCGCTATGGTTTTCTTGCCACCAGCCGAATGACATCCGTCTCCCGGCGATCGTAGAAATCCGCCTTGTCCCGAACGATCTCATAGTGCACGATTTCGAGTGGATCAAAGAGATGAAGCATCGCATTGCGGCCATTTAGGAAACCAGGTCCGCACTCCATCACCACAATTCCTCCGGGCTTGAGGGAGTCGACCACTTTCTCGACCGGCACGAGGGGCATCGTCCAGCTAAACAAAACTAGGTCGAAGCGTTGCTTTCCGAAATCGTACTCACTATCTCTAACGGCGGAGGTGTGCAGGGTCAGGCCAAGCTCCTTTGCTCGCTTTTGAGCGATGGCGATACCCCCTTCAGCGGGATCGAACCCCCAGACGTCCCATCCGAGGCTTGCCAAGTAGATGGCGTTTCGTCCCTGCCCCATTCCATAATCCAACGCCACTCCGGGTTGCCTCCCTTTCACAATCTCCATCAGGAAGGCGTTTGGTGCGTGGTTGAAATTGGAATCAGGGTCGAGGTAGTAACGACTCCAGTAATCGGCCTCTAGAGTGTTGTGCTCCGTGCGAAGCAGTCTGATTCTGCGGGCAATCTCGGATTCGGCGATGCCATCTTCCCTGAGCTTGGCGGCATATTTTTCAAATATCTGTTCGTCTGTTAGGGACCAATGGTTCGCCTCTTGCAATGTCGGTGAAAAATCTGCCCGAAATTGATAGTAGAACTCGTACTCTGGTTTCTGACTGAATGCGGGTGCTGAATACAGGAACATCGCAAGCATTGCGCCAGTCCGCACAATCGCGCCACAAGCGATCAGCCTTTTCTTCTTGCTTCGGTACACTAGCCGCACAAGAACCTCCGACTTAACTCAATTCACAAGTATAGATCGCCGTGCAGACAGAAAAGCTTGGCAGGCGATAGCGCTCACAGCCGCAGTCCGGGCGGATTCTTGTCGTATCACGAGCAAAACTGGAAATGTTGTCGCAGGTTCTTGGCACGGAGGCAAGTCCGGGCGCCGAGGCTCAGTCCTGAAACTACCACCCCTTGGGTCTACTATGCTGACCGCCCATCCGGTCGTGCTTGGCCTTTGGGTTCGCGGGTCAACTTGGCAGCGCAAAGCGATTGTTATAGGCTAGACTCGCGGTGCAAGCCAATTGCACCATTTCTGGGGCAGGTCACAAACATGCCATCTTCGGTCTGGTCCGGTCACTTGACTTTCGGACTCATCTCCATGCCTGTGCGGTTGTTTTCTGGCGCGCGCTCGAGCGGCATCTCCTTCAACATGCTGCACCGCACTGACAAGTCGCGGCTCAAGCAGCAATACGTCTGTCAGTCAGACGGGCAAGTGGTGGAGCGCGCTGACATCGTCAAAGGCTACGAATTCCGCAAAGACGAATACATCATCATCGAGCCCGACGAAATCAAAAAGATCGAGCCGCAGACCGCCAAGACCATGGAGATCCTCGAATTCGTCAAGGAGAGCGAGGTTGACCCGGTGTACTTCGAGTCGTCGTACTACATGATGCCCGAAGAAGCCGGCCGCCGCCCCTACGCCCTGCTGACCAAGGCGCTCGAAGAAAGCGAATACGTGGCCATCGCCAAGATCACCATGCACAAC
>Ga0187771_10001918_pt1 | contig 14296 bp, 8 predicted proteins | sample 0116_SJ02_MP15_1_FD_133139 | JGI IMG/M metagenome (GOLD analysis project Ga0187771, IMG submission 133139) | Tropical peat soil microbial communities from peatlands in Department of Meta, Colombia - 0116_SJ02_MP15_10_MG | ecosystem: Environmental > Terrestrial > Soil > Wetlands > Peat | place...
ACTCTTTATCTCTCTCTGATCATTATCGTTGTGCTTTCAGGATATGGCTATCTCAATATTTTATCCCGTCGGGAGATTCTCCTAACAAGGATGAAGACGGAAGTAAGGAGCACCACTCAAGCCCTCAAGGTATCGCTCGAGGCGATTCAGCTCCCCGAGGAGATGAAGTATATCCAGAGCCTGATCGATGCCGTGAGCGAAAAAGGAAAAACTTTGGATGTCGTGGTTTACTACCCTGAGGAAAACCTCATCTTCCATAGCCATTCTTTGGAGAGGAGCATTGAACTGTACTTGGATGTGATCAAAAGATCGATTCGAGAAGATCGTCCCCAGGAGGAACTGGACACCCATCAAAAAGTCCCCTTGTTTTCATACACTCTCCCTTTCAAAGAAAGAACTGGACACATCGGGGGTGTTTCCATCCTTCGACACACTTCTTTGATTGAGAAGGAAATTCAGAAATCGAAATGGCCCATTCTCGTCACAATCTTTGTCCTCATTTGTGGGACGTTGGTATTGGTCCTTTTGGGCACAAGGAAATGGGTAACACACCCCATCTCCAAACTTCTTGACGGAATCGACCATTTGTCGAAAGGGGATCTCGGTCACCAGATCGATTTGAGAAGAAAAGATGAACTCTCCCAACTGGCTCAGGCCTTTAATCAAATGGCGGTGGATTTGAGAACAGCTCGAGAAAGGATCTTGCAGGAAGCTGAAACCAAGTTAGAGTTGGAAAGGAGTCTCCGGCAAACGGAGAAACTCGCAACCGTGGGTCAATTGGCTTCGGAGTTGGCCCACGAGATCGGAACCCCTCTCAACATTATCCATGGGAGGGCGGAGTTGATGCAGAAAAGACTGGGAGAGAACGAGGAGATCCATAAATATTTGGATATTATCCTTCACCAGACCGAGCGCATTACAAAAATCATTCAACAGCTCCTCGGGGTGGTGAGGAGAAAGAAGTTGGAATGGAGGGCTTTAGATATCAGGATCATTTTAGAAAACACTCTCGACCTTCTTGACCAGCAGATCCACAAACAGAGTGTGAGCGTGGTAAAGGATATGAAGGATGGCCTTCCATCTGTGATCGGAAATCCAGATCAACTCCAACAGGTCTTTTTAAACCTTATCCTGAATGCGATTCAATCCATGCCCGAGGGGGGGAGGCTTTCCCTTTCTGCGTCGGCGAAGAAGATTTCGAAGGAGGGGCTTCAGGAGGATCGAAGGGAATGTGTGGAAGTATGCGTGGAGGATACGGGAGTTGGAATGGAGAGCGAAGTCATCCGCCAGATTTTCGATCCTTTTTTTACGACGAAAGAGACAGGGACAGGGTTGGGATTGATGGTGACGCAGGGGATCGTGCAGGATCATGAGGGATGGATCGAGGTGAAGAGTGAGGTTGGAAAGGGGTCGGTCTTCAAAGTCTATCTTCCCTCTGTCCAAGGATAGATGAAGGATGGTGAAGAAAACATACAGAATTCTAGTCGTCGATGATGACCTGGAGATGTGTGGGTTACTCTCCGATGTCCTCGGCCAAGAAGGATTTTCAACCCTCACAATCAGTCAAAGTTTGGAGGCCTCCAAGACGATCAAGAAAGAAGAGTTTGATGTCATCGTCACCGATCTAAGAATGACAGGCTTGAAAGGTCTGGACCTCCTTGAGGAGGCAAAGCGGGTGGCACCTCTGACGCCCGTAATCATCATCACCGCCTTTGGAACGATTGAGTCCGCCATCCAGGCGATGAAGATGGGCGCCTATGATTATATCACCAAGCCCTTTCAAATGGATGAGTTCGTCCTCACGGTTAAAAAGGCGCTGGAAAATCGTTTGTTGAAAAAAGAAGTCGTCCGGTTAAGAAAAGAGGTGGAATCAAGGTATCATTTTCATCATCTCATTGGAAAAAGCCCGGCCATGCAAAGCATTTATGACCTCATTGAACGAATTGCTGATAGCACCAGCAATGTCCTGATCACCGGAGAGAGCGGGACGGGCAAAGAGTTGGTGGCGAGGGCAATTCATTATAATGGGATCACAAAAGAAGGTCCTTTCATCCCGATCAACTGTGCGGCCATCCCGGAAACACTTCTTGAAAGTGAATTGTTCGGTTATAAGAGGGGGGCTTTCACCGATGCGAAGACCGATAAGAAAGGATTGATGGTCGAAGCCGCTGAAGGAACCATCTTTTTGGACGAGGTCGCAGAGATGTCTTCATTGTTCCAGGCGAAATTACTCCGGGTGATCGAGGAGAGAGAAGTCCGACCGCTTGGCGACACGAACTCTTACGCCATTGACGTGAGGATTATCTCTGCATCAAATCGGGATATAAAGAACCTCATCCACGAAGGCCGTTTTCGTGAAGACTTATACTTCCGAATGAAGGTCATTGATATCGAATTGCCTCCTCTTCGAGAGCGAAGGGAAGATATTCCTCTTCTCGTTGACCATTTTATCAATCAATTTGGCAAAAAACCGAATCGGAAGATCTCAGGGGTTTCAGAAAAGGCTTTGAAAATACTGATGAATTATTCATGGCCTGGAAACGTGAGAGAGTTGGAGAACATCATTCAGAGAGCGATAGCACTTTGCAGGCATGAAGTGATCCTCCCGGAGGATTTACCCTCTTCCATGCTCCGTGTGCAAGACGACGAAAGCCTTCTCGAGAAGGGTCTCCATAAGAAGTACACGTTGGATCAATTGGAGAAGGAATATATCAAGAACGTCTTGATCGAAGCCGGAGGAAACAAGTCAAAGGCGGCTGAAATCCTGGGCCTCGATCGAAAAACCCTCTATAGGAAGATCGAAGAACTTTAGTATCATTTTAATTAATAATTTTGTCCCATTTTGACACAGGTTGTCCCATTATTCCCCATTCCCTTGCTTCTCCGACCCCCAGTTGATTTCGTAACTTGTTGAAACGAAAACATTTTTGATTTTCTCCTCATTGGCAGCCCTATTGCATAACCACGTCACGGAAGAAGGAAATTCCAAAAATGGTTCGAATACTGATTATTGAAGATGATGAAGAGATGAGGGCCTTGTTGAAAGACTCGCTGCTCGAGGAAGGAATTGAGTTCGATTCAGCCGGGAACGGTTCTGAGGCGATTCGAAAACTTCTGGAGGAGCCGTTTGATCTCGTCATCACCGATATTCGAATGCCTGGGTTGACGGGATTAGATATTCTCCCGGGGATCAAGAAACTTCAACCCGAGACCCTCATTATCGTGATTACGGCATTTGGGAGTGAAGAAATTCGTCGTAAATCCTTTGATAGAGGCGCCACGGCCTATTTAGAAAAACCCATCAACATGTATAGATTAAAAACACTCATTCAGGAAATGGTCTCAACAAAAGAAAAAGGAGCAAGGGCGTAAATGGGAGCGGCGTGCGATGGCCATCGTTCTAACGGCCCTGGGAGGTCAGTGGGAAGAGAGAAACAACATGCTCAAGGAGGTGGCATGAAGCGCCTGGCATGGCATCTATTTATTCTACTATTTGTTGTTCTGGGTTGCCTTATAAGAGTGTCTTCCGCGCAACAGGCTTTGACATGGCGGGAGGTCCGAGAGAAATTTGAGGCGAATAACCCGACTTTGCAGGCAGGGCGAATCGGTGTCGAAGAGTCCCGGGCACAACAAATCACAGCCTATCTGCGTCCGAACCCGACTTTGACGGCGTCGGTGGATCAACTCCACCCATGGAAGTCTTCCCAAGCATGGGTAGATACGCTGCCGATCGTCTCGGTAAACTATTTGTTCGAGCGGCGGCACAAGCGCCAGTTGAGGCTGGAGAGCGCACAGAAGGGGACGTCCATCGCCATCTCACAACTGGCGGACGAGACGAGAAACCTCCTGTTCACCCTGCGGAGCGTATTCGTGCAGGTTCTTCAGCAAAAGGCAATATTGGAGCTGGCGAAGGAGAATCTTTCTTTTTACGACCGTGTGCTTCAGGTAAGCAGTGACCGGTTGAAAGCAGGCGATATCGCGCGGATCGACCTTGACCGCCTGCAACTGCAGCGCGTTACGTTTGAATCGGACTTGCAAACTGCCGAGGTGAACCTGCGAACGGCGAAGATCCAGCTTCTGATGCTGCTAAACGATCGAACACCTGTTGAGCAGTTTGACGTGACAGCTCCCTTTGACTTCTCCGAGCAAATTTCGCCCCTTGAGGAGTTTCGCAGAATTGCGCTCGAGACAAGGCCCGACCTGAAGGCCGCGGTGCAATCGATTGATCAAGCCAGGGTCAACCACCGGCTTGCCGAAGCGAATGCCTCAACCGATCCGACCATCGGCGTAGACTTCGGCTACAATACTGGGCTCCAACCAGGTAATCAGGCGTACATAGGCATGAGCGTCAGCATCCCACTTCGCATCTTCGATAGGAACCAGGGGGAGAGGCTTCGCACCCAATTGGATATCGGGCGGAACCAAAAGGTGCGGGACGCCGCTGAAGCGCTGGTTTATAGCGATGTCGACTCAGCGTATGCGACCCTGAACAGCAGTCTGATCCTTCTGCTCCCGTACAAGGCGAAATACCTGCAGCAGGCTGTGACGGTTCGCGACACGGTGACTTTCTCCTATGAGCGGGGGGGAGCATCCTTACTCGATTTTCTGCAAGCGCAGAGTGACTACCGGAATGTTCAACGAAGCTATTTGATCCTGGTCGGGTCTTACTTGACCGCGGCGGCTCAATTGAATCTCGCAGTGGGCCGGGAGGTTATTCAATGAAGCAGGTGATATTTGTAGCAGTGCTCTGTTTTTCCGCGCTCTTTCTTCTTGCCGGCTGCGGCCGGGAAATGGAGGCAGATAATGCTTCTGAGGCGCCTCCGTCGGCGCAGGTCGAGCATGAGCAGGACTCCGGAGGGTTCAAGGTAGATCATCCGGAGCAGTTTCCGCTGGCAACAGCCGGTGAGTATAAAGCCGCGCCGGAGTTGACCGTGACCGGAGTAGTAAATTACGACGTGGCCCGCGCCGTGCCCGCTGTCTCTCTTGCCTCGGGCCGCGCGATCGAGGTGAAAGCCCGGCTAGGGGATATTGTTCAAAAGGGTCAGCTTCTACTGAAGGTCCGGAGCGCTGACATCTCAGGCGCCTTTTCCGACTATCGGCAGGCCGTTGCCAGCCAGGGATTGGTAAAGAAGCAGTTGGAGCGCGCGAGGGTTCTGTATGAGAAAGGAGCGATTGCCCAGAAGGACTTGGAGGTAGCCGAGGAGGCGGAAGAAACAGCCCGGGTCACCCTCGAGGCCACCATCGAGAAGCTCCGTGTCCTCGGCGTAACAGACCTTAAAAATCACCCGAGCGGGGTCGTGGATGTCTATGCTCCTATCTCCGGCGTTATCATCGAACAGAATGTGACAGCAGGGGCAGGGGTAAAGACCCTCGACAATTCGCCGAACCTCTTCACCATTGCCAACCTCGACTATGTATGGATCATCTGCGATGTGTACGAAAACGATCTTCCTTTTGTTCGCCTCGGTGAGTACGCAGACATCCGCCTGAACGCCTATCCCGACCACGTGTTCAAGAGCCGGATCAGTAATATCGGAGCTATCCTGGATTCCAATATCCGAACCGCGAAGGTCCGGCTGGAAATGAAGAATCCCGGGCTCATGCGTGTTGGTATGTTTGTCTCAGCCACCTTTTATGGCCTGCGGCAGGAATCGCGTGCTATGGTTCCGGCAACCGCAATCCTGCATATGCAAGACCGTGACTGGGTCTACGTGCCGTCGGGAGAGGATAAATTTCGGCGCGTCGAGGTGGTCGCCGGGAAAGTGCTTCCCGGCAACATGCAGGAAGTGACGGGAATCAAGCCGGGGCAACAGGTGGTCGCTAATGCCTTGGTGCTCCAATACACTGCGTCGCAGTATTAGTAGCTCTTGAGCCGATCCAAGAACAGAGGGAAATAAGGAACAGAGATGATTCGTACTATTGTGGATTTTGCCCTGAACAAACGCCCTTTCGTGCTGGCCTTTGCTCTTCTGCTCTTCGCTGGTGGCATCGTTGCCTTCCACCGCCTTCCCATCGAGGCATACCCTGACGTCGCTAATAATTACGCCTGGGTCATAACGCAATGGCCTGGCCGGGCTGCGGAGGAAATAGAGCAGCAAGTCACCATTCCTCTTGAAAACGTGATGAACGGCATTCCGCATCTCACCCATTTACGCTCTATATCGATTGCCGGGTTGTCCGTCGTGATCCTCTGGTTCGACGATGAATCGCAGAATAACTGGAACCGGCAGAAGGTCCTGGAGCGATTCTCCATGGTCAATCTTCCCGCCAATCTTCAGCCCCAGATTGGCCCAGACTTCAGCCCGGTCGGCCAAGTCTATTTCTATACCCTGAGAAGCACGAATCCGCAATATGACCCGATGGAATTGAAATCCCTACAGGACTGGGTGCTGGTGAAACAGTTCAAGTCAGTGCCAAATGTGGTGGATGTATCAGTGTTCGGCGGCCCCACGCGCGAATACCAGGTGCGCGTTGATCCAGATAAGCTCGTCTCCTATGGCTTGAGCATTGGTCAGGTGGAACAACAGCTCACCAACAACAATGTGAACGCGGGCGGAAGCTTCATCGAGGCAGGCATGCAGCAGATCAATGTCCGCGTGGTTGGGTTGGTCCGAAACGTGGGCGACATAGAGGATACAGTCATCACCACAAAGAACGGCACGCCGGTAAGGGTCAAAGACATTGCCGTCGTGTCGCAGGGTCCTAAGATCCGACTGGGCCAATTTGGTCGAGCAATCCATCGTTCGGATGGGAAGATCATAGACAACGATGATGTGGTTTCCGGCATTGTGCTGATGCGAAAAGGTGCCGAGTTTGATTCAACGATCAAGGGCGTGCAGAAGAAGGTGCAAGAGCTGAATGAAAAAATCCTGCCCTCCGGCGTGAAGGTCATTCCATTCAACGATCGAGGCGATCTTGTACGTTATACGACCCACACCGTTCTGAAAAACCTTTCGGAAGGCTTCGTCTTGGTTACGATCGTGCTTCTTCTCTTTCTGGGAAATGCCCGGAGCGCACTCATCGTGGCGGTGACGATTCCATTTTCATTATTGTTCGCCTCCATCTGTCTCGACCTGAGGCGGATTCCTGCAAATCTCTTATCGCTGGGTGCCCTCGATTTCGGCATGGTTGTGGACGGTGCGGTCGTGATGATCGAAAACATTACTCGCCACTTAGGCCATCGGGATCCAACTTCGTCAGTAATAGATCGAATTCGGGCTGCTGCGCACGAAGTGCAAAGGCCCGTTTTTTACGCCATTACGATCATCATCAGCGGCTACTTACCCGTTTTCACTCTGCAGCGCGTGGAGGGGCGATTGTTCAGGCCGATGGCGTGGACCGTAGCGTTTGCTCTCCTGGGAGCAATGGTATTTTCAATAACGATCGCCCCTGTATTGCTAAGTTTCTTATTCCGCAAAGAAACCCCCGAGTGGCACAATCAGGCAGTGATCTGGCTCACAAAACGCTATCGGCAGGCCCTGACTTGGTCGATACATCATCGCTGGGTCATGGTCAGCGCTTTGGCACTGGTGCTATCTGGCAGTATTTTTCTGGTGGAAAGCGGTTTGATCGGATCGGAATTCCTGCCCCATCTGGATGAGGGTGCAATCTGGGTACGTGGGACTCTTGCGCCGAGCACGGGACCGAGTGAAGGGATCCGGATAGCAAATCAGGCCCGCGTAATACTCGCTTCCTTTCCCGAAGTCACCCAGACGACGAGCCAGGTGGGCCGCCCAGATGACGGACAGGACTTTACGGGATTCTTCAACACAGAATACTGCGTCAATCTGAAACCGAAAGACCAGTGGCGCCCCGTGTTTCACCAGGATAAAGAGAGACTTATTGCCGCCATGGATCGTGAGCTAAAAAAAATCCCTGGTGCGGTCTGGAACTTCTCTCAGCCCATCCAGGACAACATGGAGGAGGCGACGAGTGGGATTAAAGGGCAACTTGCCACGAAGATCTACGGCGATGATCTGAGACTTCTCGAGGCCAAGGCCCAGGAGATCTACAACGTAATGCAACGCGTTCGGGGAATCCAGGATCTCGGCATCTTTCGCGTCGTTGGTCAGCCCAACCTGAATTTCGTCGTGGACCGGAAAGCTGCGGCCCGCTACCAGATCAACATCGCTGATGTGCAGGACGCGATCCAGACGGCCGCCGGCGGCAATGCCCTCACCCAGGTCCTGCAAGGCGAGCAGCGTTACGACCTGGTCATGCGCTATCTTCCTCAGTACCGCGACACAAAGGAAGCGCTGGAGAAAGTTCGCTTATTGTCGCCTTCAGGCGAGCGCGTGTCGCTGGCGCAGCTCTGCACGGTGGAAACGCGGGATGGCGCGAACCAAATCTATCGGGAAGGGAACCGACGCTATATCGCCGTCAAGTACAGCGTGCGGGGTCGTGATCTCGGTAGCACGGTCGAGGAAGCGATCGAGAAGGTAACCAAGCAGGTTAAATTACCCCCCGGATATACCATCAATTGGCTGGGGGAATACGAAAGCCAAAAGCGGGCCGAAGAACGGCTGCTGATCATCGTGCCCTTGACAATCTTTCTCATCTTCATGATCATCTACAGCGCCTTTGGCTCTGCGAAGTGGGCCTTCCTCAATTTGCTCAGCATGGTCGTGTCTCCTTTCGGGGGTCTTCTGGCACTTCTCGCGACGGGCACGTATTTTAGCGTCTCTTCTGGAGTGGGGTTTCTAGCCCTGTTCGGGGTTTCGGTTCAGATTGGCGTCGTCATGGTCGAGTATATCAATCAGTTGCGTGCAAGAGGCTATTCGATCACGGACGCTGCTATTGAAGGAGCAACACGCCGGCTCAGGCCAATTATGATGACCATGCTGGTCGCCACGCTGGGTTTGCTGCCGGCGGCCACGTCCCATGCCATCGGATCCGATTCGCAGCGGCCCTTCGCCATCGTGATTGTAGGCGGATTGATCGCCGACCTGGTGATGAGCATATTCCTGCTGCCCACTTTTTATGTATGGTGGGCGCGACCCACGGACCGCCTGCCCAAGGCCGAAGAATCGAGGAGGATCGATGTCGAAGACGACATTCCCGCGGGCAAATAGTGATCTGTCACCGACTTAAATTTTGAAATTGTGAAAGTCATCTATTGGGAGGGAGGATATGAGAAGATGGGTCATCTTTATTACGAATAACAATTTGGTTTTTCTCCTTCTCGGGATCATCGGTTTTCTCATATCCCTTTTTCTCGTCAAGGACCTCAATGTCGAAGCCTTTCCAGACCCTTCTCCTCCCATTGTGGAGATCGTCTCAATTTATGAGGGAAGATCAGCAGAAGAGGTGGAAAAGCGGATTACCCTGCCCATCGAGATAGGCCTGGCAAGCATGAGAGGTATGGAACGCCTGAATTCCATCTCTCTTTATGGCCTCTCTGACATCAAATGCAAGTTTTCCTATGATATTTCCTATCGGGAGGCAAGACAAGAGGCCATCAACCGCCTTGCGAACATTCTCTTGCCCGATGGGGTGCAGCCTTCCATCATCCCGAGCCCCATGGGAAACGTCATGGAGTATGTTCTTTATGGTTCCAATAATCTAATGGAGCTGAGAACCATTCAGGACTGGGTGGCAGGGAGGTACTTGAGAACCGCTCACGGGGTTGAGGATGTGGCGAGCTACGGCGGATTCATTAAGGCCTATGTGGTCAGGGTGGTACCAGAAGATCTGATCAAGTATGGGATGACCCTGTCTCAGGTGATCGAGGCTCTCTCCAAATCAAACATCAATGTGGGGGGTAGGACCATTGAATTGGGAGATCAGTATTACATGGTAAGGGGTCGAGGACTAATCAGGAGTCTTGATGACATAGCCAACAACGTGGTTGCTTACAAGAACGGAAAAGCAATTTTGATCAAAAACGTGGCCGAGGTTAGTCTCGGGAATATCCCGAGAACAGGCATCGTCATGCATAATCACCAGGATGATGTCGTCATGGGAACAGTGATTCTAAGAAGAGACGAAAAAAGCATCCCGTCCATCAAATCGATCCACGAAAAGATGAAAGAGCTCAATGATCGAATCCTGCCCAAAGGAATAAACATAACTCCCTATTATGACAAATGGGAGTTGATCGTCACGGTGATCAAGAAGGTACTTGAAAACGCTACATTAGGCGTGCTGCTCGTGGCCGCTGCCCTCTTTCTCTTCCTCGGAAACCTGAGGGCCGCTATTATGACGGCCTTCGTCATCCCCCTTTCTCTTGCCATGACCCTTGCGATCATGGCCATCACGGGCGATTCCGCAAACCTCCTCTCCATTGGCGCCATCGATTTCGGCATCATAGCCGATATCGCGCTTGTCCTGACTGAAAATTACATTCGGGTTGCAAGAGAGCATAAGCACGGCCAAAAGGGTCTCGATAAGGCGATTGCCGAAAGAACCAAGGTCAAGGCCGCAGAAGAGGTTGGAGGCCCCATTATCCTTTTGGTTGTAATCATCGTCCTCGCCCTCACGCCTATCTTCACCATGAGGGGAGCAGAAAAACAGATTTTTTCCCCCATGGCGAAAACCTACTCAATTGCCCTTATCCTTACCCTCATCATTACGTTTACCTGCCTCGTTGCAGCCATCCATATCTTTTTGGAGCGTCGCGAGGGTAAGGAATTTCGGTTTTTCGATGTCCTAAAGGAATATTATATAAAACTGGTTTCATCTCTGCTCAAGAAAGCCAGGCTGGTGATCTTGATTACCTCCGTTGTCATCATTGTCGGATTCGTTGTCGGCTTCAAGGTGATTGGGACCCAGTTTCTTCCAAAATTGGACGAAGGAAACATTTACATGCGAGTGATCTTCCCCTACTCCATCTCCCTTAACAAGGCGCATGAGAATGCAGAAAAGGTGAGGAATATTCTCATGGAGTTTGAAGAGGCGAAAGACGTTTCCGGTCGCGTGGGAAGGCCTGAGGATGGGACAGACCCCACAGGTCCATTCAACTCGGAGTATTTTGTAGATCTTAAACCGTATGGCCAGTGGAAAAGGAACATCACAAAAGAAGAACTGGAGGATGAGATAAGGGGGAAAGTATCAAAGGCTTTTCCCAACGCGGATGTCAGCGTATCACAGTACATTGAGGATAATCTGGAGGAGATGACTTCCGGGGTCAAGGGCCAAAACGCCGTCAAGATCTTCGGCGATGATCTCCAGGAACTCGATCGATTAGCCAATCAGATGAAAGAGGCGGCTGAGAAAATCCCCGGCGTGGAGGATGTAGCCGTTTACAGGGAGCTCGGTCAGCCGAACCTACTTATAGACGTGGAAAGAGCGAATGCGGCCGCGGTCGGCCTGAGCGTTCAAGAGGTTCTGGACATGGTCTCGGCAGCCCTGGGGGGAAGAACAGTAAGTCAGGTGATCGAAGGGGACAAAAACTTTGCACTTCAAGTAAGTTTCCCTTATAGCTTCAGACGGGAGCCGGAGAAGATTTCAAACATCCCTGTTGTCCTTCCAGCGGGAGGGGTTGTGCCCCTTTCGAGGGTAGCTAATATCCATTATGATACTGGAGCCTCCTTTATCTACCGGGAAAACCACAAACGATATATTCCCATCAAATTCAGTGTGACTTCAAAGGATCTGGGTGGAACGGTAAAGAAAATTCAGAGAGAGGCAGAAAAGATCAAGCTCCCCGACGGATATTATCTCGAATGGAGCGGTCTCTTCAATGAGATGATGCAGGCATTTAAGAGATTCTACATCTCCATCCCGCTGGCCATTTTTCTCATCCTTGTTCTTCTATACGTTTTCTACGGAAATATGAGAAATGTGATTCTGACCGCCGTGGCACCGGTTTGTACCGTATTTGGAGGGTTGATCAGTCTGTTGGTGACAAGCCAGCCTCTCAGCATTTCAGCGGTTGTAGGATTTGTATCGGTGGTGGGCATTTCTACCTTTCATACGTGTATCTTGATCACCCATTACCTTGAAATCTATCACGAGAAGAAAGATAGGAAAGAAGCCATCTTCCAAACGGTTCGGGATAAGTTCAGGCCGGTCTTAATGGTAGGGCTAGTCGCCTCCCTGGGACTTCTTCCCGCGTCTATTGCTCACGGGGCCGGGAGCCAGGTCCAGAAACCCCTGGCCATCGTGGTCGTAGGCGGGATGTTGATCGGCACAGCTATTATCCTTCTGGTGATGCCTTTACTTTTCAGCTTTGTGAGGACAGAGAAATAACAATTTAGCACACCGCTTAAAAAATCATCTTTTTCAGGTTGGTAATATCTGAGTGTCTACGTAAGGAGCTTTGATCTCAGCCACTTGAGCGGGATAAACATCGACACCTGCCGCTGATACAATTTGTACTTGTCTCCGAACTCAAGAACAAGCTTTCGTTCTTCGAGAAGCGTCCCGATCAGGAGATAGACGGAGAGGACCGCGTTGACTGTAATCCGCACTGAGTCGAGATCCCGAGCCCATAGAAGGATGAATACCGCCAGGTACCAGGGATGCCGGACCACGCTCAGGATCCCGCTTGAATCAAACTCGCCGCTCTCGGTCATAGAGATCCCGAATCTCTTCTGAAGAATTTGCTGAATACCAAGGAATTGAAGTATGCTGTAATGGTGCGCACCAGCGAGCAACAGACCCGCTGCAAGGACGATGAAACAATAGCGAATGATATGCATATAACCTTCCCATGTGAAGAGCGGTTCGGTCGTAAAAAGGCGCGAGTACATAGCCAGCGGCACGAAGGTCGCCACGGAAAAGGTGTTGAAAAAAAATCGATAAAACCTGTATTTGTCCCCCATAGCGCGCTTAAAGAGATCGGTAACCGTAATGGATGTGAGAGCGCTATGAATGACGCACCATACAATCCATAAGATTGAAAGTAGTATGTAATTCTGCCATGTCACGAGAACCGGCCTCCACACCTTTGTTGTACTCCCCGCAGCGTTTTGCTCCTCTGAAAATACGCTCAGGAATAATTACTCTATCCGCATACCCCAAGCGGCGATATCGGCTTCGATTCTTACACTTTTCTCTGCCTCGGAAAATAATACACTCTTTCCAGAGATTTGAGAAGAGTAACAGCCTGCGAGGAAGGAGTCAATTTGTATATCCCACCGATACCCATTAAAGAACAGAAGTAAGCTTCGGTTTTTATTGGGATGTGAAGTTGAACATTGACAATGAGAGAAGATTATGATAATCGGTAACTAATCGCTCGGGTTAATCAACGTTATCGACAATCAAGTGGGGATCTTTTTACATGAAAAGAAAGACCGCCCAAACTTTCCTGATCATAGCCATTTCCTTGTATGTCCTCGTTTCTTCCACTTACGGTCAGTACTATGCTTTGGCATCCGCCGATTTTATTTCTGTTCGTTTAAAGCTCGAGAATTTCGATCAGGAATATCTGTCGGCTAATAATCAGAGCGAACTGAAGGACACACGATCAACTGGTTTTTCCAAGAGCTTTCAGCTGTCAACCTATCTATTCGAACAGTCTTTCCACCCCTTTTTCCAGGTACTTCCCCTCGACCAGAAAAATTTATTTCTTCGTTGTTGAGCAGACCTATTTACCTTCGATTTCCTAATTAACCTCTTATGTTTTAACTTCGCTTCTGAATGCCCTTGTAGGAATCGTCTCCTACAAAGTTGTAACCATACGAAGTGGGGAGTCAAATTAATTCAGGAGAAAACCATGAAAACCTTCAAAAGAAATCCCGGGGTTGTGCCCTCGGATACGAACAGTGCTTTCGAGTTGAGCCGGTCGCTTTCGCTTTTTTTTAAAAGTGCAGTTCGTATTACGCTTAAGAACCCACACATGGCCGTTTTCGCCGTGAAGACTCTGCGTAGGCAAAAAAAGGCGGACCTGGTACGTAGAAAGTTTGCGAAGCAAGGGTATCATATTCCGGCTTTTATGATTGTCAGCGTGACCCGCAGATGCAATCTCCGCTGCCTGGGATGTTATTCTCATACCCTTCCAGAATTCAAAAGCCCCGAGATGAGCGATGATACGCTTCGCCATCTCTTTGCGCAGGCGCATCAACTCGGCATTTCGATCGTTCTACTTGCGGGAGGAGAACCGCTGCTTCGCAAAACCCTCTTGCAGATTACGGAGCATTTTCCAGAAATTCTCTTTCCCCTTTTTACCAACGGTACCCTGATGGATGACACTCAAATCGATAGAATTTCCAGACAGAGGAATGTCATTCCCGTTTTAAGCATAGAAGGGCGGCAGGAAGAAACCGATGACAGGCGCGGACAAGGCGTGTTCGACCGTTTAGAGAAAGTGGCGAAGACACTTTTTGAGCGCAACATATTCTTTGGAATTTCG
>Ga0187771_10001919_pt1 | contig 14295 bp, 9 predicted proteins | sample 0116_SJ02_MP15_1_FD_133139 | JGI IMG/M metagenome (GOLD analysis project Ga0187771, IMG submission 133139) | Tropical peat soil microbial communities from peatlands in Department of Meta, Colombia - 0116_SJ02_MP15_10_MG | ecosystem: Environmental > Terrestrial > Soil > Wetlands > Peat | place...
CCCGCTGGTTCCGCCGCGAAGGAGATAGGCTGCGATCGCGATGGCGGCAACGATCAGGACCAGCCCTGCCCGCCGCGCCACTTTTGAAAACCGAGGCTTCACCACAACTCCGGATGTTACCGGATTACTCGCGCTGAACTGTACCGGGGATGCTTCGAAGTCCATAAGGTTTGCTTCAATACTATACGACGTAAGCGGGGCGACTAAGTTACATGTCCAATCGGCCGCCAGAGGGCGGCTTCGGGAGCACCTTTCGCGCCAGTTGCAAGGAGAAACAGCATGCCTGACCTTCCACCTTTGGCAGGAATCAAAGTGGTTGATTTCACTCGCTACCTTGCGGGACCGTTTTGCACCCAGATCCTCGGTGATTATGGCGCGGAGATACTCAAGATAGAGCCGGTCGAGGGCGCCCGTGGCGAATTGGGCGGCTATTCCGGCAAGGACACGTATTTCTTCATGAGCACCAACCGCTCAAAGAAGAGTGTCCAGATCTCAACCAAGAACGACGAAGGACGAGCCGTGCTGCAACGGCTGATCGACGGCGCCGACGTCGTCATCGACAACTTTCGCCCGGGTGTGATGGAAGCGCTGGGTTTCGGCTACGAATCCATCGCTAAGAGCAATCCGAGGGTCATCTCCTGCAATGTCTCGGGCTTCGGCACAAATGGCCCAATGCGCGATTATCCGGGCTTCGACCAGATAGCGCAGGGCTTCTCGGGCCTGATGAGCGTCACAGGAACCCCACAGAGCGGTCCGATGAGAGTCGGCATCGCAATCTGCGACCTTCTGGGTGGAATCTTCGCCGCGCAAGGGATCTTGCTCGCGCTCGAAGCGCGCCATCGCACCGGGCGCGGGCAAAAGGTCGAAACCTCGCTGATCGAGGCGATAATCAGCGCACTAAGCTGGTCGGCCGGGATTTACTTCGATACCGGCAAGACGCCCGGTCCCGCCGGCAACCATCATCCGCTGTCCTCGCCGCACGGAGTGTTCAGGGCCGCCGATCGGCCGTTCAACATCGCGGTTGGCAATGAGGCGATGTGGCGGACGTTCGTGCAAGTAATCGGGCGCCCGGACCTCGCGACCCACCCGCGCTTCGACAGTCCCGGTCATCGCCTCAGGAATCGCGACGAACTCACTGCAGAAATCAACCGCGCGCTCGCCGGCAGCCCCGCCCAGCACTGGATCGATCTCTTCAACGAAAAAGGAATTCCGTCGGGGCCAATCCTGACGATCGAGGAGATGTTCAACCATCCCCAGATAGCGGCGCGCGAGATGCTGCTGCGGATGCCGCATCCAGCGCGCGGGGAATTCATGACTACCGGGCTCGGGGTCAAACTCGCGGAAACCCCGGGAAAGGTCACACGGCCGCCGCTACTCGGCGAGCATACCGAGAAGGTGCTGCTCGCTCACGGCTTTACGCGCCCGGAACTCGAACGTCTGCGCACGGCCAAAGCGATTGGGTAGGAGCCGCCCTCCTTACTCGCGTTCCATGAAGCCTTCGAGATTGCGCGAGCGGCCGGTTTGACGGAGCTTACGCAACGCCTTGGCTTCGATTTGGCGGATACGCTCGCGTGTGACGGCGAACTGCTTGCCCACTTCCTCGAGCGTGTAATCGGTCTTCTGACCAATTCCGAAACGCATGCGCAGAATCTGTTCCTCGCGCGGCGTCAGCGTCGCCAGTACCTTGCGCGTCTGCTCACCCAAATTGCCCTGGATCGCGGCCTCGACCGGTGAAGGGGCCAACTCGTCCTCGACGAAGTCACCCAGCGAGCTTTCCTCTTCGTCCCCGATCGGAGTTTCCAGCGAGATCGGTTCCTTGACAATCTTGAGCACCTTCTGGACTTTGTCCAGCGGCATCTCCATCTGCTCGGCGATCTCCTCCGGACTGGGTTCACGTCCGAGGCGCTGCACCAGCAGACGCGTAACGCGTAAGAGCTTGTTGATCGTCTCCACCATGTGCACGGGTATGCGGATGGTGCGCCCCTGGTCCGCGATCGCGCGCGACATCGACTGCCGGATCCACCACGTGGCGTAGGTTGAGAACTTGTAGCCGCGCTGGTATTCGAATTTGTCTACCGCGCGCATAAGACCGATGTTCCCTTCCTGGATCAGGTCGAGGAAGCCCAGCCCGCGGTTGGTGTAGCGCTTGGCGAGGCTGACCACCAGCCGCAGGTTGGCTTCGGTCAGTTCCTTCTTCGCGCGCCGGCTCTTGTCCTGGCCTGACGCGATGGTTTCGAGCGAGCGCGCGAAGTCTTCGATCGGAGCCTTGACGCGGCGCTCGACCTCGCGAATCGTCTTTTGTCCTTCCTTGATTCGCGCCGCAATATCGAGCAGGTTTTCGCGAGTGCCGTTTACCTTGAGCACGTGGCGCCGGTCTTCAGCTTCCGCGGCCTCCCGGATGAGCTGCGACTTGCTGCGGCCGGTCGCCTCCTCATAGCGGGCGATCAGGGCCTGGAAATCGCGCGCCTCCTTCAGCAGCCGGCGCATTTCGGCAACCACCGCGTCCAGCAGATGATGCGACAGTTCGAGATGATGCAGTTCGCGTTTGACGCTTTCCCTGAATCGAGAGAGTGCTTTTTCGTATTTCGTTCTGACCGCGCCCGCCTTGGGCCTGTCTTTCAGCTTCTGCTCGACCTCTTCGATTTTGGCATGCAGCGTCTTGAGTTTCTTGTTCGCGGTAAGGAGCTTTTTGAGCTGCTTTTCGTTGGTCTCGGGACCTCGCTCCTCGTCAGGTTCGCCCTGCTCTTCGGCTTCTTCGAAAACATCGCGAAGATCGGCCTCCCCGGCCTCGACCCGGTCAGCCATCTCGATCACGAAATCCAGGGTGACCGGCGACCGCAATACCTCGTCCTCAACCTCGTTCTCGCCCGCTTCTATGCGCTTGGCAATCTCGACTTCCTGCTCCCGCGACAGAAGCTGGAAGTTGCCCATCTCCTTCAGATAGAGCCGGACCGGATCAGACGACTCGCTAAGCGTATCAGCGGCCGGAGCCTCGGCAGCTTCCTCGGGTTCTTCCTTGGCCTCCGTCTCCGCGTCGGCCTCAGCTCCGTCGGCAGGAACATCATCGAGCACCTTGATGTCCATGTCCTCGAAGCTTTCGAGTGCCGAACGGAGATCAGTCGGCGAGGTCACGTCGTGTGGCAGGAAATCGTTGACTTGGTCAAAGGTGAGGTAACCCTGCTCCCGTCCGAGATCGACCAAGCCCTGTAGGTCTTTCCCTTCGTACTTCTGCTTCATGCGCCTAAGCTTCCGTCGCAACCGGCCCGCGGCTCGCTGTTGGGAGAGCGTCCGCAGCATCCGATGGAAAGCCGGTTCGGCCCCTCGGTAAAAATTGACGGGCTATCACCGTTGCAAATTCGAATACTGTAACGATGCGAAAATCTGGCCAAGCGGCTCAATATATTAGGCCCACTTGTAGCAAGTCAACTTAAGATATGCTTCACCCGCCGTGGTTCGGTCTCTGTCCTCTGATAGAGAACATAACAACGATTCTGGGTTCGACCAGCCTGCAGACCCACCCCTGCATCCGTAATATATACCAAATCTTGGGCCTGGAGCTATTTTTTCTTGCGAGGCTGCGTCCTTTTTCCGATCAAAATCCGTGCCGCCTTCCGGGAAATGGCGCCACTTCCGGTATTCTAAACTCGGATTTGAGGGTGCGGCGGTTGTGGAGAGCTCCTTCCGGGATGCAGAATCGGGGTCTAGAGGCCCTGTGGTGAACCGTTATCAAGCTATTTCTAGCCAGTTTTACGGCAACCGTCTCCTCTTTGGCGACCCTGCCGACAGCGGCGTGGTCGCGGTCGAGATCGCCTCCAGGACCGAAGTTGAGGTGTTCCGCCGCGTTGGCGGTGAGCTCCGCCGGGAACGACGCCCGCTCATCTTGTTTACTCTTGTCGCAGACCGCGACATGTTGAAGGGGCTGCGCACGCCCCATCAGACCGCCGAACTAGCCGGTGACTTCCGTTTCAGGTTTCTCGTTACTTTCAATGCGACCGAGGGCCTGGACGCCGCCCGACGCCATCTGCGCAAGACCACCGGAAAATCACCTGGGGCGCCCGACGCCCCCTACCTGATCCTTGCCGATCCGGTGGAGCAGTACCTGATGCTCACCGGGACGACCTATTTCATGGGCTTACAGTTCAGCGACCTGCATCGGCTCCAGCTCGATATCGAGACCTACGTCAGTCCGGGCTTCGAGTTTCCCAGCGCGGCACGCGACGGCGATCGCGTCATCGCAATCGCCATCACCGACTCGCAAGGCTTCGAGCGCGTGCTTTCGGGCAACGAGATGGATGAGCGCGCGATGCTCGCGGAATTGGTACGGATCGTGCGCGAACGCAATCCCGATGTTATCGAGGGACACAACCTCTTTCGTTTTGACCTGGAGTACCTGGAAGCCCGTGCACGGCGGCACAAGATTGACCTGGGCCTTGGACGGGACGGCAGAGGATTGCATGCGCGCGTTTCGCGTATGCAAATCGCCGAGAGAGTGATCGCCTACCGCCGCTACGACATTTACGGCCGCAGCATCGTGGATACCTGGCTGCTGGCGCAGCATTACGATATTGCCAGCCGCGAACTCGAAGGGTTCGGTCTCAAGGAACTGGCGCAGCATTTCGGGGTCGCGCGCGAAGGCCGCGTCTACCTCGACGCCTCGCGCATCAGCCATCACTTCGACCATCAGCCGGATGAGCTCCTGGCCTACGCGCTCGACGATACCCGCGAGGCGGGCGCCTTGGCCGGGATGCTGGCGCCGAGCTATTTCGTGCAGGCCCAGATCTTTCCGTACTCATACCAGAACGTGGTCCTGCGCGGGAACGCGACGAAAATTGACGCGCTCCTTATGCGCGCATATCTGGCCCAGCGGCATTCGATCCCAGAACCCAACGAACCGACCGAGGTCGCGGGCGGCTACACGGAGATGCGCCGGTGTGGAGTCGCCCGCAACGTACTCCATTGCGACGTCACCTCGCTTTATCCGTCGCTGATGCTGGAGGGCGGTCACGCGCCGGCCCACGACCGCCTGGGAGTGTTTCTGCGGATGCTCACCGATCTTCGCAGTTTCCGCGTCCAGGCCAAGGCAGCGGTCCGCGAACTCGAGGGCGCCGAGCGACGCAATCTCGAGGCGCTTCAGCAAACGTTCAAAATCCTGATCAATTCCTTTTACGGCTATCTCGGTTTCTCACTCGGCCATTTCAACGATTTCATCCAGGCCAACACGGTCACCCGCCGCGGCCGCGAACTGATTCAACGCGCGATAATCGAATTGGAAGCGCGGGGTGCGCAGGTGATCGAGGTCGACACCGACGGCATCTATTTCGTCGCGCCGTTTGCGCTCGACGACGAAAATGCGGCCGAGAAGCTGCTCGAGCAGATTGGAGCGGCGATGCCCGCGAGGATCCGGCTCGAAATCGACGGCCGCTATCCTGCGATGCTCAGCTACAAGATGAAGAATTATGTTCTGCTCGATGATCGCGGGGAGATGACGATCCGCGGGTCGGGTCTGAAGTCGCGCGGACTCGAGCGTTTCCAACGCCGCTTCATGGAGAATTTCTTCGAGCTGCTGCTGACCCACCGGCGCGGCGAGATTGCGAAACTTTACGAGGATTACCGCCGGCGCATCGAGCGTCACGAAATCGGCATCACCAACCTGATGAAGACCGAGACGTTGCAGGACTCGCCCGAGATTTACCGCGAGAAAATCGGAGGCAAACGCCGGAACGTTTCCGCCGCTTATGAACTGGCGCTCAAGGCCGAACGTCCTTACCTGAGCGGCGACCAGATTTCGTATTACGTCACCGGCCGCGGTGCGAGGGTAAAGGTCGCGGTGGCGGCCAAGATGGCCTCCGAGTATGAGCCGGAGAATCCCGACGAGAACGTCGAGTATTACCAGGCCAAGCTCGCGGACCTGTATGAAAAATTCCGTCCGTTCGCCGAGCGGCCGGGGTTGTTCGAACCGAAGGAACTGGAAGCGCCGGTCGAAGAACCCTCGGCCCAGCGGGATATGTTTGCCGATTCCGCCGCCAAGCCGGCGAAGTAGCCGAGCGCGACCGAAACCTGCTAGTGGAAAGGAAGCCGTGTTTGTTCGCGCTCCGAGTCAGCGACTCGACGAGCGAGCACTGCGGTGAAATCCAGTACGGCGGAAAGACCAACCATGGCTGAAGAGCAAAAGAGCATCGACTGGGGCAAGGTGAAGGAATTCGCCGGCTTGATGATGAACGATCTCGGGGCGGCGATGCAGGGCGCCCTCACCTATATCGGCGACCGCCTCGGGATCTTCAAGGCGCTTGCCGGAACCGGCGCGGTGACCAGCTTGGAACTTGCCGAGCGCACAGGGCTTAACGAGCGCTATCTGCGCGAATGGCTCGGAGCGATGACTGCCGCAAAGTACATCAGCTACGATCCGGCGACCTCGCGCTACTCGATGTCGCCCGAGAACGCGATGATCCTTGCCAACGAAGACTCGCCCTTCTACATGGGCGGCTTCATGCAGATGGTGGTGCCGGAAGTTGGAATGGCTCCGAAGCTGCTGGAGTCGTTCCGCACCGGCAGGGGTCTGCCGCAGAGCGAATATCCGCCCGAGGTGTTCGAGGCGATCGAGCGCGGATCCGCCCCCATGTACCGCCATCAGCTGATTCGCAAGTGGATGCCTGCGATGCCCCAGGTGGTCGAACGGCTCAACGCCGGCGGGACCGCATTGGACGTCGGATGCGGCAGCGGGCGCGCGGTGATCGCGCTGGCGACCGCATACCCCAAAGCGCGCATCTTCGGCTACGACGCGCATCCGGGGTCGGTCGAACGGGCACGTGCCAATGCGAAAGCGGCAGGCGTCGCCGACCGCGTTACGTTCGATGTGGTCGATTGCACCAGGCTGCCGGCTGAACAGTTCGACTTTATTGCGACCTTCGACGTGGTCCACGATTCGGTCGACCCGGTCGGCCTGCTCAAATCGATCCGCAACGCGCTCAAATCGGATGGCACCTACCTGATGGTTGAGGTGAACGTATCGAACCGCCCGGAGGACAATATCAACCCGATGGGGCGGATGATGTATTCGGCGAGCACCCTCTACTGCATGACCGTGTCGCTTGCGCAGGGCGGCGCAGGCATCGGGGCGCTGATGGGCGAGCCCAAAGCGCGCGAGCTCGTGGCCAGTGCGGGCTTCTCAAGCTTCCAGCGCCTGCCGGTCAAGGATGCGTTCTCGGTGCTTTACGAAATCCGGCGCTAGCGCGGGGTCATCCCAGGGGCGACCCACCAAAGAGAAAGGGGTGAAGGATCACGATCAGGATGGTTGCGGCGGCGCCGATTCCGATCGCCGCCCACGGCATGTCTGCGCGCGACCAGCGCTGACGCCCACTCATTAGGGCGGCTGCCGGAAGGAACGAGGTCTCCGCCGCGAATCTACGATAGCCCTCGCCAAGCTCGCTCAGCTTCCGGCGGTCCTGATGGAACCCGCCAAGGATTCCAAGCGCGGGGAAGCTGCCGAAAAAAAGCAGGTCGCCCAGCCATCCGTTCATCAGCATGTGGGCGGCTCCGAACAACGTGAAAGCGACGAAGCTCGGGTGGCGCGTAATCTTGAGGACACCTATGGGACGCTCCTGCGCCGGCCCGCCGATCGCGCCCGGACTCGGGTTAATCAGGCCCGCAACGAGAAATGTCAGCGCCGTCAGCATCATCAACCACGCCAGCCCTCTTAGCGGCGCATCGTCGCGCAAGTACCAGAGCATCGGCCCGGCATGCTTGTGGCGAGCGAAGACTATAATCAGCGGAATGAAGGTCGCGAAAGCCGCGACGGAATATATTCCGCGATAGGCCTGCTCGCCGATCGCCGCGACAAGCGCCGGCCGCACGCGCGCGGACGAAATGAGCAGATGCGTGCCCACGAACATGACTGCCCAGAATCCGATCACCAAGACCGGCTCCATATTATCCTCCGGAGCGAGTGGCCGCGTGCGCCGTTTCCTTTTCCCGCTCTCAATAGCACTTTTGAAAGAATCTGGCGCGCTCGCCGGCGAGTAGAGCCGCTGTCCGGCGATCGGTGCCGGGGTTGGTCAGCGGGAATCTTCCACGCACTAAGCCGGGTCGTCCCCGGCCTCCTGGAGCATCGCGGTCGGCAGCACCTTGGGATCCAAATCCTCGAGGAAACGTGAAACCCGGCCCATCACATGCCCCATGCTGCGGTCGAACATGTAGATCGGGTACGAGATGTAAAGTTCGTCGCGCGCCCTGGTACTGGCGACGTACATCAGCCGACGTTCCTCCTCCAACTCGTCGGTTCCCACGCTCATGGGCCCGGGGAAGCGTCCGTCGGCAGCCCAGATCAGAAACACCACCCGCCATTCGAGACCCTTGGCCGAATGGATCGTGCTGAGGGTGACGTAACCCTCCTCGGGTTCGACTGCGAGGACATCGCCGATGGAGTCCGTTGGCGGCTCGAGCGCCATGTCGGCGAGCATCGACTCAAGGCCGCGGTAGCGTTCGGAGAGATTCTGGAAATGCTCAAGATCGCGCTCGCGCTTGGGATAATCGTCGGGGTAGGCCTCGCGCATGATCGGTAGATAGTAATCGAGAACGGCGGCGAGTTGCTCGGCGGGCCGGCCCGAGCCAGCGCGCAGACCTTGCAACAAAGTGGCCAAGCGCATGCATCCGGCGGCGGCGGTTTGCGCGCGTCCGCCAAACTGCGCCGCACTCACGGCCAGCGTTCGTTCGGGGTCAGACGAATTCACGATTTCCTCAATCAGCCGCTCGGCTCGGCGGTTGCCGATCCCGCCGATGAGCACGAGCGTGCGGAGCCATGAGACCGCATCGGCCGGATTCGCGATGACCCGCAGATGCGCCAGGGCGTCCTTGATATGAGCGGTTTCAATAAACTTGAAGCCGCCGCGCTTGACGAAAGGAATGTCGCGACGCTGCAGCTCGAGTTCAAGATCGAACGAATGGAAGCTGGAACGGAACAGCACCGCGATCTCGCCGAGGTTGACCCCGTCCTCGCGCAATTCCAGGATGCGCTGCGCAACGAAACGCGACTGCATGTGCTCGTCGGCCGCGCGCACCAGGAGCGGGCGAATCTCGCCGCGGCGCTGGGTGAAGAGGGCCTTGGTGTATTTTTCGCTGGCGCGCGAGATCACCTCGTTGGCGACATCGAGAATTCCCTGGAAGGAGCGGTAATTCTCCTCGAGCTTGATCACGCGGGTCTCGGGAAAAAGCCCCGGAAAATCCATGATATTGCGGAAGTTCGCGCCGCGAAACGAATAGATCGATTGGGCGTCATCACCTACCGCCATCACGTTGCGATGCGCCGCCGCAAGCATCCGCACCAACTCGGCCTGGATCACGTTGGTGTCCTGGTACTCGTCGATCATGATGTAGCGGTAACTACTCGAGAGGCGTTCGCGCACAGCCTGGTTGGCGCTCAGGAGCTCGGCCAGGCGATAGAGCAAATCGTCGTAGTCGAGCAAGGCGCGCTCGCGCTTGTACTCTTCATACTTCTCGGCGATCGCGAGAATCTCGCGTTCGTGTTCGAGCAGATGAGGAAAGTCGACCTCGAGCTCGGCCTTGAGGGCGCGATTTTTGTTGCGCGCCATGCTAATTGCTTCGGCAATCGTTCCCTTCTTCGGGAAGCGCCGATCCTTCGATCCCAGCCCCATCCGCGTGCGCAGCAGGTTTACTACGTCCTCCATGTCGGAGCGGTCGAGGATGGTGAAGTTGGGTTTGAGGCCGATCGGGGTCCCGAAGCGGCGCAACACGAGATTGGCAAACGAATGGAAGGTACCGCCCGCGACCTCGCTACCGCGCTCGCCAACCAGTTGCTCGACCCGCCGGAGCATCTCCTGCGCCGCACGCCGCGTGAAGGTGAGCAGCAGGATCGCCCCCGGCGGCACTCCGCTTTCGATCAGGCGCGCCACCCGGTAGATGAGCGTCCGGGTCTTACCGGAACCCGCGCCAGCCACCACCAGCAGCGGACCCTCGCGATGAACTACGGCGGAGAGCTGCTGCGCGTTCAGAAGGTCGGCGTAGCGGATCCGGAAGCTGTGTTCGCCGGCTTCGGTTGGCGCATTCTTGAGAACGATTACGCGGTCAGTCACTGGAACAGCGATTATAGCACGCCGGCGCGACAACGACCCACGAGCCGGCAAGTTTACGGCACGCCCAGTTCGTCCTCCCCGGGTGGACTCTTTACGCCAAATCGCTGAATATCGTCTATGACGCGGTCGAACGATAGATTCCCGGAATCCGATGCCGGCGCACCGCTCGCCGCCGGCGGGCTCCGATGGGACTTGAGCTTTCCGATCTCAGGACGGACGACGATCCGGTTCTCGACCACGATCCCGCTGCCGCCGAGGTGTGCGAGAGCCTTTTTCTCCGCATCACCCTTGCCGAAATCGGTGGCGACAAAGCCGTAGAGCATGAGTCGCTCGTGGCCGTCCGGCGCTTTGAGCACCTGGGCACCGACCAGGGGCAGCCGATTCTTGCGCAGAAAGTCGCTCAGTTCGTCACTGGCCACGCGATCAACCATGTAATCCTGCGCCAATGCCGCCCCGAGTCGCATCGGCAGCAGTATCAGGGGTGTCAGCGCAAACCAAAGCGCAAGCCAGGCGATCCGCCTGAGCCAATCGCGACTATCATACTGGCACCACTGCGAATCGTGGTTCATGCTGGAATCGATTGTATTCCGGCTGGCCAGCATAGCTCTATTATGGAGATTTGTTGCCCCGAGTGTGAGCACTGCACAAAAAGACGCGCCGTCCACTCGCTTGAGGGACGGCGCGCTTCAGGATCGGGCCGAGCGGCTCAATCAGTTGGCGGGAATACTGATCTGATCGACCTGTGCGAGCTCTCGTTTCACTATTGGCGGCGCGATGGCTCCGTACGAAAGTGCGCTTGTATACTTCTGGCCGTCGCTGAGCGCCCATTTGAGGAACTTCACAATTGCCTCGCCCTTGGTCCTATCCTTCTGCTCCTTGTAGACGAGCAGATACGTAAAGGAGGAAATCGGATAAGCGTCGGCACCGGGGGCGTTAGTGATGGACACCCGAAAATCCGCGGGCATGTTGGCCACGGCGCCAGCCGCCGCGGCAGTAACACCGGGGAGGCTCGCGTTGACCCAGTTGCCGTCGTGATTCTGGATGATCGCGTACGGGATATTGTTGGTCAGAGCATAGATAAGTTCGATGTATCCAATTGCCCCGGGGGTCTGCTGGACCAGACCGGTCACGCCCTCGTTGCCCTTGCCCCCCAATCCCACCGGCCACTTGAGCGAAGTTCCCTTACCCACCTTCTTGGCCCATTCAGGGCTCACCTTCGAGAGATAGTCGGCGAAAATATAGGTCGTCCCGCTGCCGTCGGAGCGGTGACAGGTCACAATAGGGTCGTCGGGCAACTTAATTCCCGGATTGAGTTGCGCGATTTCGGGATCGCTCCACTTTACGACTTTGCCCAAGAAGATGTCGGCGATGACAGGGCCGGTAAAACGGAGCTTCTGCTTCACATCAGGCAGGTTGTACGCGATGACGTCAGCGCCCATCACGGATGGGAAGTGGAACACCGGAGCGGGCATCTGTTTCAATTGCTCGTCGTTGAGGGGGGCGTCGCTAGCGCCGATATCGACCGTCTGGTTGCGCAGCATCATGATTCCACCGCCGGAGCCAATCGATTGGTAATTGAATCGCACCGACGGATCGACCTTGGTGTACTCATCGAACCATTTCGAATAAATCGGATAGGGAAAGGTAGCACCAGCACCATTTATCAAAAGTTGAGCGTGGGCGTTGCCATACAAGAACAGACACGCCATCAGGGCGAAGATTTGAAGCAGCTTTTTCAAGGACCGATCTCCTCCTCCGGTCACGGAATTCCTAGGATGCCAATTGCGGCTGAACAGTCTAGTTTCGGCAGGTTACATCGAGATTACCTTTGAGTTGCGCCAGCATTGAATCTCGGTCCGACCTCCTCGCCGCCCGCACTCGTTCACCCGGTGGAACGGACGACATCTCGGTGCCGTCGGTTCCTTGCCTTCACCGGGCTGCTCGATCAAAATCGCGAACAAATCGGGCGGTATTTTAGCTCAATCGCGCGTGAAACCGGCTCGATCGCATCACAACGGGCTTTGACTCCGGGTACCGCCTCCGAATGACCAAAGCGCTCCAAGAAGTAAACGTCGTCGAGTTCAGTTCGCATCACGGAGCAGAATACGCCGCCATGTTGCTCGCTGAGCAGGGTGCCAATGCCATCAAGATCGAACCGCGAGGAGGATCCCGCAGTCGCGGTACCCCGCATTTTCACGTCCTCAACCGAAGCAAACGTTCGGTCATCGCCAATCCCAACTCAGCGTCAGATCGTGATGCAACCTATGATCTCATAAGGCGCATCGACGCGAGCCAAGCGAAGGAAGGCTCGCGGGTGCGCTGGCAGGGTATTTCGCCGGCGTGGCACGCGATCATGTACTCGCCGCCCTGCGGCGAGTCGGCGTTGCCGCAGCGCCGGTGCATCGTTTTGGTGATCTTTTCTCCGAACCGCAGGTCATTGCAAATGAGTTGCTGATCAATCTGCACCACTCGAAATGGGGTAGCCTGAACCAGAGCGGAATCCTCGCGCACTTCTCAGCTACGCCCGCCAGGGTCGATCACGCAGCGCCGCTTCTTGGCGAGCATACCGAGGAGATCCTCGGGCACTATCTGGGCTACACCGCGGCAAAAATCGCCGAACTTCGCGCTCGAAGGATCATTCGTAGCCCGTAATCGTCACGATCGCCGGCTTCGCTTCACCTTCCCACCAGCCCCTGCTTGCTAAGCCGGTTCCTGATTGCGACTCTTTCTCTGATGGATCGCGCAGCATCAATTCACCCTTCTGAAGGACATTCGGTTCGACTGATCAACGCCCCCACCAGACGATGGCAGTGGATGGCGGTCGTCGTGATCGGACTGACAGCGGCGCTTTTCTTCGCACGCTTGGGAGCCCGCGCGCTCTGGTCTTCAGAGTTTCGATGGGGCGAGATTGCTCGTGAGATGATCGTCTCTCACAACTATTTTTGGCCTACGATCAACGGCAGGGTCTACTACGACAAGCCGCTAGGATCTTATTGGCTGGTGGTCGCGGCGACGTGGCTCACGGGCTCGATGGACGAGGCGGCAGCTCGGATTCCATCGGCTGTCGCGGGCGTTCTGAGCGTTGTCCTTGTGGTCGTTCTCGGCCGCCGTCTGTACAATCCGCAGACTGGCGCAATTGCCGGACTCATCCTCGCGACCAGTTTCAGCTTCGTCTTCTTCTCGCGTCACGCCTCGGCCGACGTCGAGACGGTTGCCGGCGAACTGGCCGTCATCGCTCTCTTTCTGCATCAAGAAAACCGGCCGCCACGATTATGGATCGTCGCAATCTGGCTGACTATGGCGGTAACCTCGCTGACCAAGGGCCTGCTTGGCTTCGTCCTGCCGATACTCGTCATCGGCTCTTATTCATGTCTCGCCGACGGATGGAAAGAGCTCGCAGGAGGCACGCTGCACGGCTCGCTGGCAGCTCGGCTTCGATGGTTAGTTAAGCGCAATCGCTGGTTTTTCAACTGGTGGACGCTTGTTGCGGTCGCTGTAGCTGGTCTCGTCTACTACGCCCCATTTGCAATTTCGCACGCCGAAACCGGTTCGGGCACCGGCCTGCAAATGGTCTATCGTGAAAATGTTGAACGGTTCTTCGAACCGTTTGACCACCGCGGTCCGGTCTACCTGTACGTTTACGTGATTTTTGCTTTGATGGCGCCGTGGTCGGCTTTTCTGCCGGCTGCCCTCATTCAAATGCACGGCCGACAGCGTCTCAACCACGATCGCAGACGCAGCGATCGCTTCACACTGGTCTTCTTCTGGTCAACGTTTATCTTCTTTACTCTCTCGGGTTCGCGCCGCAGCTACTACCTCCTGCCGATTCTTCCCGCGGCGACGATCTTGGTCGCTCGTGTCCTGGCAGAACCGTCAGAAGCACTTCTGAAATGGCCGAGACGGCTGCTTAAGCTTGGCTATGGCGTGATCGTTGCCGCCGTCGCAATTTCCGGACTGGCGTTCCTCCCGCCCCACCGTTTCCTGCCCGCGCCCTATAACCAACTTCCAGACGTGCCTGATCAACCAATGCTCGCAGTGTATTGGATCTTCTCGCTCCTCGCAGTTGGCTGGTCGCTGCGCAATTTGAATTCGATGCGCGTGATGGTCTCGAGCGGATTGGCCGCTTATCTCTTCATGTTCTATCTTTTCGTGTTTGCGCTGCCCGCTGGTGACGCTTGGCGCGGCGAGAAGAAATTCGCGCAGCAGGTGC
>Ga0187771_10001920_pt1 | contig 14292 bp, 13 predicted proteins | sample 0116_SJ02_MP15_1_FD_133139 | JGI IMG/M metagenome (GOLD analysis project Ga0187771, IMG submission 133139) | Tropical peat soil microbial communities from peatlands in Department of Meta, Colombia - 0116_SJ02_MP15_10_MG | ecosystem: Environmental > Terrestrial > Soil > Wetlands > Peat | place...
CAGGATTATTAGCATAGACGTTAGTTCTGGCGACGCTACATTGGCATGGCCATACAACTTCAACATATTGGTTGCACCTTCTTTCCGATCCGTGATCTCCTTCGAAAGCTGGGCCAAGAAATTTGGGATAAAGAAGGTGGCTGAGGTCAACCCCGATACCGAATCAGGGAAAAACACTCAAGCCGTCGACAGAACATCGGTAAAGAAACAGGGGATAGAGTTGTTGAGCAGTCTGTTTTACAATGTTGGCACCACCGATTTCTACCCCATCCTGACCAAATCCTTAGCCGTCAAGCCCGATATGCTAGTCATCGGAGTAGGTGCTCCGGGAGATGTGCCTCTCATTGTGAAGCAGGCTCGTGAACTTGGTTGGAGAGGTCCCATAGGAGAGACATTGGGGGCACCTCCTGCGGAGGCTATTTTTTACAAAATCGCAGGTAAGGCTAGCGATGGTTTTGTATGGTCAGACACATCTACCAGTGATCCGAACTTTCAGACGAAGGAACAACAGGATTGGATGGGGTACTGGAAAGAACACTGGCCTAACGATCCCTTCATACCGGATTCATTCAATGGTTGCCAACAGATCAGCATATTGACTCAGGCTGTACAGAAGGCTGGTAGCCTGGATCCAGACAAGATAGTTCATGTTTTGGAAACGAGTGATCTTGTGGTCCTAGGATGGAAGTTACACTTTAGTGTTACGCCAAACTGCTACCAGGGTCGGCCTCGCTCGCTAGAGTCGCCCTTATATCTGAAGACACTTAAGGATGGGAAGGAGATAGTTATGGATGTACTAATTCCTCCAGGAGTCGAAAAGGTCCGGTAAGATACCGAGAGGAACTTGGTACGGCCCAGGAAAGGGGATAAGTTGAGCCTATGGCAGTGTTGTATGCTCAAATCTTGATAAATACCTTGGTATTAAGCCTGACTTATGTCCTGATAGCTCTGGGCTTGACCCTAGTGCTTAGCGTCATGGACATTTTAAACTTCGCTCATGGCGCTATATACATGCTCGGGGCGTACACCTTTTACTATTTACTGATGCATGCAGGATGGCCTTATTTCCTATCTGCTATCTTGGCAATAGTGATTATCGGGCTCTTGGGCGTCTTGCTTGAAAAATATGTGCTGCGCCGAATAGGAACAGCCCACCTTGAAGCCCTGGTTGTCACTTTCGGGCTGGCAATGGTGCTGGAAAGCCTGATCACGGTAATATTCAGCGGACAACCATTACCTGTCAGGGGACTGTTGAGCGGGGTCATAACCGCCTTCGGAGTAGTCATTAGCCTGGAAAGGCTGGCCATTATCATTGTCGCCGCGGTTCTGGTAGGTGCATTGTTCTTTTTTGTTGCCAAAACTAAGGAAGGGCGTGCCATGCGAGCAGTAACCCAGAATCGGGTGGCGGCCCAACTATGCGGGATAAACCCTAATCGCATATCTGGTTTGTGTTTCTTCATTGCCTGTGCTCTGGCCGCAGCCTCCGCAGTATTGACGGGACCTATTTTCAGTATCTCACCAACGATGGGCCTAGCACCCTTGCTAAACGGTTTTACTGCGATGATTCTGGGCGGCTTGGGTAGTATTGAAGGCTGCGTAGTGGGGGGATTTATTCTAGGGCTCCTGATCAGCTTTGGCTCCACCCTTATCGATCCTACTATGGCTAATATAATTGCCTTCGCACTAATATTGCTGATTCTGATATTTAGACCGAAGGGAGTAATGGGGCGTGTCCAAAAGTAAGTTGAGCCAATGGGTTTGGCTTTTTGTTTTATTCGTCGTGTTGTTGCTAATACCAATTGGGGTGAGCGGCTTTGGAATTTTAAATATCATAAATATGATTTATCTGATGATTATAGCGGCAATGGCTCTTAATCTGATAATGAGAACCGGACACGTTAATTTTGCTCATGCCGCCTTTCTGGCCATCGGAGCCTATTCTTCAACTTTCCTATCAATGAAGGTAGGTTTGCCATTTTGGCTTTGTCTCCCTTTGGCTGGCTTAACAGGGGCGCTTATCGCCTGGGGACTGGGGTGGATTATCCTGAGGATAAAAGGGCCCTATTTCTTCCTCGTAACGGTCGCTTTTTCAGAAGTGTTCATCCGTCTGTTGGACTGGTTCAGTAGTGTAACCGGTGGGCACCAAGGGATTGAGCAGATACCCAAGCCTTCAATTACTATTCCTAATCTATTTACTTTCAGGTTCAAATCTGAGGTGTCTTTTTATTACTTGCTGCTGGTGGTAATGCTGGCAAGCGTGATAATAATGTATAGGTTACAACACGGTCATTGGGGGCTGACCTGGCGTGCTGTCCGAGAAGCAGATATGGTAGCAGAATCTGCTGGTGTAAATGTCTTACGATACAAGGTTATAGCTTTTACCACCGGTTGCTTTTTCACTGCCCTATCAGGTAGCCTCTATGCTCATTATGTCTCATTCATAAACACAGATACCTTTGGTCTGCTGATGATGTTTGGTTTACTTTTCGCTGTGGTCGTTGGAGGTCGAGATTACTTCTACGGCCCTATTATCGGCATTGTATTGCTGAGGAGTCTTTCAGCGGCTGTAGCTCATATGGCTGAATATCAGCCGATGGTATATGGTACTATACTCATACTGGTGATACTCTTCTTCCCGGCAGGTGTTGCCAGTTTGCCCTCAAAATTTGAAGCCATGTGGCGGCGGGTTCTTCCTATTAGGAGGGTCAGTGAAACTGCTAGAGGTTAAAGGCTTAAGGAAGCAATTCGGTGGCCTGGTTGCAATAGATGACCTTAGCTTTCATATTGAAAAAGGTGAAATGCTTGGAATGATTGGCCCAAATGGCGCCGGCAAGTCAACGGCGTTTAATCTCATTACAGGGTTTTATTCACCCACAGCAGGGGAAGTGAAATTTAAAGGGGAAGGTATCACCGGCCTTAATCCTAGCCAGATAGCAGGGAGAGGTATTGTTCGTACCTGGCAGGTGGCAAGCCTTTTTGCCAATATGAGCGTTCTGCAAAGCGTGACCATTGGTTGTCATTTGCAAGGCAGGATTGACTTCTGGCACGCAATCGCAGGGGGCACCTCGGTACGGAAGAAAGAAGAGGAGGTGCGAAAGAAAGCAAATCAGATACTGAATCTCATGGGCCTAACGGGTTTCAAAGATATGCTTTCCAAGCACCTGCCCCATGGGTTCCTAAGGCGCCTGGGGGTCGCGATTGCCCTCGGCGCTGATCCAGAGCTGATGCTTCTGGATGAGCCCGTTTCCGGTATGAATTCAGAGGAAATCCGAGAAGCCATGGCTCTCATCAAAGGAATAAACAAAGAGGGAATAACAATTCTGTTAGTGGAGCATAATATGAGGGCAGTCATGAGCACTTGTGACCGCATTCTCGTTCTCCACCATGGGAGGAAAATCGCTGAGGGCTTGCCCAAAGCAATAGTACAAGACCAAAAAGTGATTCAAGCTTATCTCGGAGGCGCAGCCAAAGTTGCTTGAACTTAAACATGTCACTATCCATTACGAAAAGGCGGAGGCATTAAAAGGAATTTCGTTGGAGGTTTCCGAAAAAGCCATTGTAACTCTAATAGGTTCCAATGGAGCCGGCAAGAGCACTGTTTTAAGAGCCATTTCGGGTATAAAAACTCTTACTACGGGAGAAATTTTGTTTCAGGGGAAGAGGATAGATGGTTTATCCCCAGTAGAAATAGTCCGTATGGGCATCGTTCAGGTTCCTGAAGGAAGGATGCTCTTCTCAGAGATGACTGTGCAGGAAAACCTCTATGTGGGTGCGTACCTGCAAAAAGAAAAGAGAGAGATAGCTAAAACCTTGGAAGAAGTATTCGCTCTTTTCCCCATTTTAAAGTTGAGGCAAAAGCAGACCGCTGGGAGCATGAGTGGCGGCGAGCAACAGATGCTGGCTTTAGGACGAGGGTTGATGGCCAAACCACGGGTACTCCTATTGGATGAGCCCTCTCTAGGATTAGCGCCCATTGTTGTAGAAGAGATTATGCTGCTTCTTGCCAAGATCAATCAGCAAGGGATCGCGGTGCTTTTAGTGGAGCAAAATGCTTATGAGGCTCTCAAGATAGCCCGCCGCGCTTATGTCTTAGAGACTGGCAATATTGTGATGACCGGTGAATCGGGCAAGCTTTTTAATGATGCATATGTGAAGAAGGCTTTCTTGGGAATATAAGATTGGTAATATCTGTGATTGGGGTAATCTATTCGTTAAGGCATTCGAAATAAGATGAAGGAGGTTCTTAAAATGGGTGACCCAAAAGGTAAAAAATATTCCGGTTACAAATCATTCCAATACTTGGAGCCGGAGAAAGATTACAAGAGCTTCAAACTGGTAAAAGAGGTTAACAGAATTGAACCCTACTGGGTACCGCTATCAGAAGCTGAAGAGAAACGAGTCCATGAGCTTTACAGGAAGTGCATCGTCGTAGCAGTCCATGACCATGCTAAGGTTCTCCCTGTGGAGTCAAGCGAGATCGTAGAATGGGCCAGATTAGCGCGGGTTGCCACAGCGTATGAAGGCCTCAGCCACTCATGTATCGATGCTATTTTCGATAATCTTTTGGGCGGAATTGCCACAGTAACCTCCCAAAGTGGCTGGCATTTTGAAGATGTAGTATATGATCTTGGTATGAGATTGAGTGATATAGCGCACCAGGACTTTGTAGTAAGTTGCGGGAACATTAAGGGGATTATAGATGCTTACAAAGAAGGAAAAGTTGCTTTTATACCCTCTATGGAATGCGCTACACCAATTGAGAATGAAGTGAATAGGATCGATGTCCTCTATGGCTTGGGAATAAGGATGATGGGTTTAACGTTCAACGAATCGAATATGTTAGGCTCAGGGGTGCGAGAAGATCATGATGGAGGTTTAACGTATTTTGGTTACCGGGCGGTTGAAAGAATGAATAAAATAGGCATGGCAATCGACCTCTCGCACACTGGCGAAAAAACGTCGCTGGACACGATAAAAGCAAGCAAAAAGCCGCTGTTTATATCTCATTCGGGCGCCAGAGGGATTTGGAATTCAAAAAGATTAAAATCTGATGAAGTCATTAAAGCATGTGCTGAAAGGGGTGGTCTTGTCGGTGTGCTCGCTGCACCAAACGTGCCATTCAGCAGAAAGCATCCGCAATTTGATATTGATACCGTCATGGATCATTTTGAGTATTTTATAAATCTAGTCGGAATAGACCATATTTGCCTTGGTTTGGATCTTTTTTATGGTGACCATGTGGCTTTTCACAAAGCTTATAGTACAGGAAATATACTGAATGTAGGACAGGTTAATTTTGATATGATTACTAAAGAACTGCCTCCGCGTGTAGATTACATAAAAGCCATGGAAAACATAACAGAAGGCTATAACAACTCTGTTAGGTGGTTTGTTAAACATGGGTACTCGGATGATGAGATTGGCAAGCTTGTGGGAGGAAATGCAGTAAGAGTTTTAAAAGAAATATGGTTCTGACTTAAATATTTAAATAGTAATACAGGTTCAGCCTCACTTGTAAAAAGATTTGGGCAAGAATGAGAAGGAGGTTATCAGATGTCCACTAACGTTCCACACAAAGATGAGTCTAGCGGGGGTGGCAAAAACGAAGTTAATGTCAAAAATTTGAAGGATCAAGTTGTCAAGGAAATTGATAATAACAGCAACCGACTTAAAGAGTTAAGTCTGAAAATCCATAGCAATCCGGAAGTAGGACTTCAAGAAATAAAGACAGCTGCATTGCTCTGCCAGTATCTGGAACAAAATGGTTTTATGGTGGAGCGGGGTATTTGTGAGTTGCCTACTGCTTTCAGGGCAAGCTATGGCCAGGGTAAACCAATCATTGCTCTTATAGCGGAGTATGACGCCTTGCCTAACCTGGGTCATGCCTGTGGTCATAATATCATATCGGCCGTTGCCATTGGCACAGGGATCGTCTCTAAGCTAGCTGCCGATCAGCTAGGAGGTTCTATCCATGTTATTGGCACTCCAGCGGAGGAATTCTATGGAGGCAAGGTTGCAATGGCTCTCAGAGGAGGTTTTGATAATCTGGACTTCGCCATGATGGTGCACCCAGGATGGGAGGATAGAGCGATTCATTATACCTTTGCCTCTCAGAGTATCGAAGTTGAATTTTTTGGTAAGGCAGCTCATGCTTCACACCAACCCGAGTTAGGTATCAATGCCTTTGAAGCCCTGCTACAGTCTTTCAATCATATTAATTCATTACGCCAACATGTCAAAGAAAAAACACGCATTACCGGAATTATTACAAAGTGTGGAGGAGCGGTTAACATCGTTCCTGACTATAGCTCTGCTATTTTTACCATACGGTCTGATGATGATACTTATCTTGAAGAATTAAAAAAGAAGGTATTAAACTGTTTCCTCGGGGCTGCCACTGCTACTGGAGCCCGCCTAGAATATAAGTGGCCAAATGGACCCCGCAACTCCATGCGTACTAACTTTACTCTAGCCGAAGTATTTAGTCAGAACTTGCGACTTCTTGGGCGAACCACAAAAATACCGGACCCAAAGGATCTTGGAGGGAGTGCTGATCTAGCTAACGTTAGCCGCTTAGTGCCTACCATTCATGGCTGGGTAGAGCTAATTCCAGGGCTGGTTCCCCATCAGCCTGAGTTTGCTGTCGCAGCTGGTTCAGAAGCTGGTATGCGATGTCTTGTTGATGGTGCTAAGGCTCTATCCATGACGGTAGTCGATTTGCTTGCCAACCCTGAGATACGTGACAAGATCAAGGATGAATTTCAGCGAGGAAAATGAGCAGAACAGATGCGATGATTAGAGACAAACCGAAGTGAATACAACATCGTGTTGGTGATGAGGGAATAAATAATTTTAAGAACCGGAAAGAAGTGTTCTCAACTTTTAAAGGCTAAAATACCTATGAAGAGTTCGGAAAGAACAAAATTTGAGGAGACAATGGATTCGTCAACGATAAACCAAAAGCACAGAGAATATCTGTTTCCTTGTGTGGCAAATTATTACGCAACTCCTCTCCCACTCAAGCGGGGAGAGGGATTATATGTTTACGATTGGGAAGATAACAAATATCTAGATTTTTTTGGTGGAATCTTGACGATAAGTGTTGGGCATTGTCAACCCGAGATTGTAAAAGAGGTCGAAGATCAGATTCATACCTTACAACATGCTTCAACCCTTTATCCTACCTATCCTGCCGTGATTTTGGCAGAGAAGCTGTCTCAAATCACCCCTGGGAAATTGAAAAGGGTTTTTTTTACGAACTCCGGGACAGAAGCGAATGAGACGGCGATTTTAACAGCTCAACTCCATACAGGATTGAGGGACATCGTCGCACTCCGACACGGCTATCATGGAAGGTCTTTTCTAACTATGGGCCTTACTGGGCATGCTGCTTGGAAAATAGCAGGCAATTCAATTCCCGGCATTACACATGCTCTGAGTCCGTATTGTTTCCGTTGCGAATTTGGGGCAACCTACCCGAATTGCGGGATGGAATGTGCAGAGGATATCGATGAGCTGATTAAGACAACCACTTCAGGTAATGTCGCCGCCTTTATCGCGGAGCCCATTCAGGGAGTAGGAGGTTTCATCACTCCTCCGAAGGAGTATTTCAGCATTGCCGTGGGGATCATTAGGAAGTATGGTGGACTCTTCATATCGGATGAGGTTCAAACAGGTTTTGGAAGGACGGGAGGAAAATGGTTTGGAATAGAACATTGGGGGGTGGAGCCTGATATAATGACTTTTGCCAAAGGTCTGGCCAACGGAGTCCCTATTGGGGCGACCATTGCGGTTCCAGAGGTCGCAGATAGCCTTAAGGGGCTTACAATTTCGACTTTTGGCGGAAATCCAGTCAGTGCAAGGGCTGGTTTAGCCACCCTTCGGTACATAGAGGAGAAGCATATCCTTAGCCACGTCGAGAAAGTTGGCAATTATCTAAAAGGAAAACTGACGGAGCTTCAAGGAAAATATCGATTAATCGGGGATGTTAGGGGAAAAGGTCTGATGCTCGGAATGGAACTCGTTAGAGAGAAAAAAGAACCTGCTGTGAACGAAATTCTTCAGCTTTTTGAAAAGACTAAGAGGAGGGGGCTTCTGATCGGTAAAGGAGGATTATATGGGAACGTCGTCAGGATCTCTCCTCCTATGACGGTAGACCAATCGACGATCGATGAAGCCGTAAAGATTTTAGATCAAGCGCTTGGGGAAATATAAAATCTGGAATGGTCAAGATTGCATCTGGAGGGGTTGACCAGAGAACCCATGATGGGGTGATACCCCTCGTTACGGCTTTTGCTATACATGTGCTGTTTCCGGATCATCGAAAATGTTTGGATTTGATTCCAATATATTTATCTAGCCTAATGATTTCTATCGGAACCTTCGATTATAGAAGCATACTTCGCCTGAAGGGTAGGTGCAAGCGTTAAGTGGGCGTTTTGGTCGGCAGGATTTAGGGAACATCAAAATTCAAGACTTGATAATCACCTAAAGGGCACCTCCAGAGCATAGCCCGCAAAATGGGCAGACCATTTTCTGGAACAATAACAAGAAATTATTCCAACTGGGGGAATTGAAATATGTCAACATGGACGGACTTATGGACAGGTAAGACGATTGGGTCAGCACTCGCTGAAGCGGCACAGCGTTTTGGGTCAAGAGAGGCAATGGTTTTCGAGAACGGAACTGTGACCTACCAGGAACTCCAGGAGACCTCGGGTCTTCTCGCACGTGGCCTTCTCAGCGTTGGAATTCAAAGAGGGGACATGGTAGCCATCTGGATGGCAGGCTATGCCGAATGGGCTTATCTCTATTATAGTCTGGCGAGGATCGGTGCCATTATGGTACCCATCAATACTCGTTATAAGGCCAATGAGGTGGAATATGTGTTAAACAAATCCAAGGCACAACTGCTCATCTTTAAAGATGAGCAGAAAAAGGGAAAGAGCTACTTCAATACCTTGAAAGAGCTATTCCCTGAGCAGGACCAGGCTATGACCGGCCAATTCGTTTCAACACGCCTGCCCTATTTGCGAGAAGTGATTGCCATATCGGACAGGCGATTTCCAAGGTGTTCTTCTTTCAAAGAGCTTCTTGAAGCTGGATCGAGAATACCTATGGGAACCCTGACCCAAGCTGAGGCCCAGGTGCTTAGCGAAGATGTGGCCCTCCTTCAATTCACCTCTGGGACGACTGGCTTGCCAAAAGGAGCGATGTTATACCAATTGGCGATGCTACGGGGAGCTTATTATAATAGCCATAGACTGGGGGTTTCACCACAAGACCGTTTTTTCAGTGCACAGCCCTTTTTCCATGTGGGAGGTTCCATACAGATCATGCTCGCTCCGGTCGTCACTGGGTGTACTGTTGTTGTTCAGAGCTACTTTGATCCAACCGATGCTCTCCGTATTCTTGAAGAACATCGATGCACAGCGATCCTCGGACACCAACCCCACTTTATCGAGTATCTTAATCATCCTGACCTGAAGAAGCGAAGGCTCTATCTCAAAAAAGGGGATATCCTGGCACCGCCGGAAGTGAGGCGGCGAGTATATGAAGAGATGGGTATCGACGTGCTGATCAGTCCATACTCACTCACTGAAACCCACATAGGGGGAACGAGTTGCCAGTTCGATGATCCAATGGAAAAGTGCCTTAACACGGTTGGCCGCTGTATGCCTGGAATGGAACTGGGGATTCGAGATCCTGATTCGAATCAGCTTCTCCCTTCGGGTGAGACAGGCGAGATCTGCTTTCGCGGTTGGTGCGTGATGAAAGGCTATTACGGAGATCCCGAGGGTACAGCTGAAGTAGTGGACAGTGAAGGATGGTTTCGAACCGGCGACCTTGGAATAGTTGACTCGGAGGGGTATCTGAAAATCGTGGGCCGCATTAAAGATATGATTAGGGTGGGTGGCGAAAACGTTGCGGCAACTGAGGTGGAAGCTTTTCTTTTACAACATGCGAAGGTGAAGCAGGCGGTCGTGGTGGGTGCGCCAGATCCGCGTCTGGGCGAGGCGTGCGCAGCTTTTATCGAACTCAAGCCAGGTACCCAAGCCAGAGAGGATGAAATCCTTACATACTGTCGGAACGGGCTGGCAAGTTTTAAGGTTCCCAGAAAGATTATTTTTGTTCGGGAATGGCCGATGAGCGGAACAGGCAAGATACAAAAGTTCTTGCTTAAGGAGTCTTTAATCAAATAAGTTCACTATCGGGCATCTCACATATTTCCTTACGGGTTGCATCACGAATGTGAACCAAAGGGTTAGCCAATTATTACATGAAACAAAAGGAAGGGTGAAAACAACGAAGATCAATCCTTCCAATTTATGAGCATAAATTGACCAATTACTTACTGCCCTTGTTTCAAATCTTAACTTCGCCCAGTGCCTTTGATAACGCATCCACTTTCAGAATTCTTTTGCGTTCACGCACTACTCTGCTCCCAACGCACGAACCCGCTCGACGACAGATTCAATGGACTGCCTCTGATGAATCAGCTCGGTCAGGGCCATATAGTCGTGTTTCATAAAGACGTTTAACGCGTACGCATGGCAAAAAAATAGAGTTGGGCAAGATTTCCCATTTCATATTTCATTATCTTTGATGCTTTCCCTTGATTTTAGGAAAGAGACGAAGGGCATTCTTAAAATATATCTTCTCCCTTTCTTCTTTTGAAAATCCACAATTTTCAATCCTCTCAATCGTCTCTTTCGCCCTGAAATCGATGGTGTAAGGAAAATCCGTACCAAATAGAATATGACGAACACCTGCTAATTCTGCAGTACATTTTAAAGAAGAGGGATAATAGGAAAGAGCTGTATCATAATAGTGGCTTTTCAAATAGTGGCTCGGCGGATTTGGAAGTTTCCTCAACGGGTGTGATGGGGACCGAGAAAAGTAAAACATATCCCACCGTGGATAGATGAAAGGAATCGCACCTCCTGAGTGGGGAAGGATAAAAGTAAGATGCTTGTATTTTTCAAATGTCCCTTGAAAGGTCATCTGGGCAATGGTCCTTGTCGTTTCGAATAGAAATCCGACGCTCGTGGTAATGCCCAGGGCAACATCCTCTTTTGGCATCACATTCTCTGCAATTGATCTTATAGGGTGAAGACGACTGGTACCTTTCTCCGGTCAATTTCTTCAAAAAAAGGCAGAAAGAGGTCATCGCTCAAGGGTCTCTGGTTGACGTTCGTACCAAGGGCAATCCCATCCATCTTCAACTCATCGATCGTTCTTTCGAGTTCTACCATCGCATGGTCAAGATTAGTCAGAGGGATGCTAGCGAGGGAGAGAAACCGCTCAGGATGATGTTTCGCGATCTCAGCTATGAAGTCGTTCGTCATCTGGGCAAGAGCCCTGCTCAATCTCTCATCTGGAAAATAGACGTTGGGAGCAGAGAGGGCCAACACCTGGACATCCACGCCAAGACTGTCCATCTCGGCAATACGTTTCTCTGTATTCTCCCACGCGGAGATCTTGACACCTACCCCTCCTTCATCCCCAACACCGATCTTATTTAGTTCCTCCATATAAGACTTAGGATAACAATGCGCATGTACATCAATAATCATAGGCCTCTCCCTTCCGAAAAGCGTTTCACTGCGAAAATTAACCTAAAAGGATCCACTTTTTAAATACTCACGTTGCTTGACGATAAGCCGACCTTGTCCGATTCCTCAACTCTGCCAAGAATTTCACTATATCTTCACCCGATCTAAATTTGGTCCGATCACACTTCTCAAAATGGACGATCTCCTTAAACTCCCTCCGGTAGGGCGGAGGTGGTTCGTATGCTGGATATCCAATTGGAACAACCGCATGGATCTCCAATGTCTCAGGAATGTCTAAGAGAATTTTCAATGATTGTTCCCAAAATGGTTGAGGCTGACCCATTGGGAGCCTAATCCAAGGGCTGCTATAGCAAGGTGTAAACTATAGACAGCATTGGCTATGCTTTCAACATGGCTGCAATCAGGTCCAGCGGAGGCGGGAATAAAAAGAGCTGCCAAAACAGTGGCCTGAAGGGTTCTTCTGTCACCACAAACCACTATTACCACCGGTGCCTCACTGATACCTGGAACTCCTGTGGGTTGGGTAGCGAGCTAATGGTGTCTAAGTTCCTCTACATGAGTTTTTTCAATAGAATACTGCTCTTTTCGGACCTCCATATAGGATTCGGCCATCCTATTTTTTTATTTTGATCCTTTACAACCACGAACTCCCAAGGTTGAGCATTGGCTCCTGACATTGCCCAACGAGCCACCTCAATGATCTTTTCGACAAGCTTGCCAGGAATTGGATCTGATTTGAATCTACGAATGCTCCGCCTTTTCTTTACTAAATCTAAAAATTCGTCGATTTTAATCATTTCATCACTCCTTTCCCATTCTCCATTTCAAGACCATCATGGAATCGAAGCTTGAAGATTCTGAAGGCGGACGCTTTACTTTTACATACCGAGATATTGAGATTTTATGTCAGTATTTTGTAACAGTTGTTCAGGCGTGGACTCATAAACAATCCTTCCTTTGCTCATGACGTACACATAATCAGCAACCCTTTTTACTATATTCAAGTTTGGCTCCACAAGGAGTACGGAAAACCCGGAAGCCTTCAGTTGCAATAACACTTGGGTGACCTCCTTAATAAGGAGTGGAGCCAAACCTTCTGAGGGTTCATCCAATAAGAGTAGCTCCGGGTTTCCTATTAACGCCCTTCCGCATGCAATCATTTGTTGCTCCCCTCCGCTGAGTTGGTCACCTTGATGATTTAAACGGTCTCGCAGGGCTGGGAACAAAGACAAAACCTTTTCTATATCCCAATCACTAACATTATTTCTGGCCGCCACTTGTAAGTTCTCGTTGACGTTAAGAGAGGGGAATATATACCGCCCCTGAGGAACAAATCCTATCCCCGATCTGGCAATTCTGTAAGTAGGTAAATGGGTAATATCCATTCCATTGAAAATGATTTTACCCTGCGAGGGCCGCGCAATACCCATAATTGAGTGAATCAATGTAGTTTTTCCCATGCCATTCCGTCCCATCATCGCAATGGTTGAGCCCTTCTTGACGCTCAATGAAACTCCTTGGAGGACATAGCTCTTGCCATAGTACGTGTGGATATCTTTTACGTCGAGCACTATTTAACCTCTTCTTCACCCAGGTAAATTTCCTTGACCTTGGGGTCAGCTTTAATCTCATCAGGAGAACCCTTCGTGAAAATTCTCCCCTGATGAAGAACAGTGATCTTCTCCGCCAACGAAAATGCCACCTCCATATCATGTTCAATCATCAGGATTGTTCTCTCTTTGCTAAGGTTTCGAATCATTTCTGTGATTGTAGCTGTCTCGGCACGAGAGAGTCCGGCAGTTGGCTCATCTAAAAGTAAGAGTTTAGGCTCCTCCATTAATGCCAACATCAAATCCAGTTGGCGTTGTTCACCGTGGGATAGGTTTTGAGCAAAGGTGTCGCTCTTTTCTGAGAAACCCCATTCATCCAGGATTCTCGTAACTTTGGTGCAAAGAGAGCCGTATGAGTTTCCACTGCGGTAGAAGACAAATTTCATACTTTTCTGTGACTGAGCTGCAATCAGAAGATTCTCAAGCACTGTCAGGCTGGGAAAGATGTTGACGATTTGGAAGGTGCGTCCTAGTCCTAAGTAAGCACGTTTTGGAGGGGACATCTTGGTCACATCCTGACCGAAGAGAAAGATACGGCCAGCCGACGGTCTTAGTAAACCGCTAATCAAATTGAAGAAGGTGGTCTTGCCAGCTCCGTTCGGTCCAATGATGGCATGTATCATCCCATCCTCTGCAGCGAAGGATACATCTGCCACGGCTTGCAAACCACCAAAATTGAAGGAAAGGCTTTCTGTCATTAAAGAGTATTCTAAATCTCTCATTTTTTCCGGAGGATAGCACTAATACCTTGAGGCATATAAATGATAATAGCGATGTAGAATGCGCCCATGACGAAAAGCCAGTGGTCGGTTAACATACTGGCAATGTGTTTCATAAAGACAATGACCGTAGAGCCTAAAAAAGTCCCCCAAATGGTTCCGCCTCCTAAGATCACCATAAACAATCCCTCAGAAGAAAGGACTATACTTAACTGTTCTGTAGCTACAAACATGTTATACCAGGCAAATAGGATACCTGCCAACCCGCTGAAGAGGCCTGAGATAATAAATGCCAAATAGCTATGTAACCAAACATTATACCCCAGGCTACTCATTCGAACTTCACTCTCTCTAATACCAATAAAGGATCGCCCCAAGGGAGACCTC
>Ga0187771_10001921_pt1 | contig 14290 bp, 11 predicted proteins | sample 0116_SJ02_MP15_1_FD_133139 | JGI IMG/M metagenome (GOLD analysis project Ga0187771, IMG submission 133139) | Tropical peat soil microbial communities from peatlands in Department of Meta, Colombia - 0116_SJ02_MP15_10_MG | ecosystem: Environmental > Terrestrial > Soil > Wetlands > Peat | place...
CACACCCGAAGAGCACCCTGCTGAGGTCGTATCTGTCGAACTCGGGGCTCGAAGTGAGCCTGTAGAGCATTGTGGGCACCCCGACGACTCTCGTGACCTTGAAGTCATGCAGAGCGCGTATCGATGACGCCTCGTCGAATCTCGAGGCGACGACAGTCTTCCCTCCGACGAAGAGCAACGGAATCAGAAAGATGTTCCAGCCTCCGATGTGGTACAGGGGGAAGGGAACGTAGGCGACGTCGTCCTGGGTGAAACCCCAGCTCAGCACGGTATTGACGGCGTTCCAGACCACCGACCCTTCGTGGACGACCGCGCCCTTTGGCAACCCGGTGCTCCCTCCCGTGAACAGTACGAACGCCTCGTCGTCGGGTGAGGCCCTGACGGCCGGATTCGGGCGGGACCTTCCCGAGTCCCCCCTCATGAGGGTCTCACTCCTGACTCCGAGGTCGAGTACGTCGTCGACCACCAGCTTTGGCGACGTCCTTGCTATCTGAGACTGGATGTTCTCCTTTCTCAGCACGAAGTTGAGCGGCACGAGCGAAGCCCCGAGCTTCCTGGCCGCGAAGAACACCTCGACGTGCCTGATGGACTTCGACATCAGGGTCGCGACCCTGCAACCCTTCTCTACGCCCAGGGCTGATAGGTTGGATGCGATTAGGTCGCTCTCCCGATCGAGGTCGGAAAACCTTCGCTCTTCGCCGCTGTCGGCGTCTACCAGGGCGACCGTGTCGTTCAGAGCCGCTCTCTTGCGGAGAAGGGTGTCTAACGTGGTACTCTCCTGCCTCTGGAGTGCCCGCTCATCTAGCCATCCACCCCACGTCTATGGGTATTGCAGAGCCGGTCATGGCCGAAGCCTCGTCCGAGCATAGGTAGCACACGAGCGCTGCAACCTCGTCCGGCTCGATGAGCCTCTTGACGGCAGCCTTCTCGAGGAAGACCCTGTCGAGCACTTCGCTCTCCCGAATCCCATGCGTCTTCGCCTGATCCTTGACCTGGCCCGAGACCAGGTCTGTCTTCACGTAGGCTGGGCAGACCGCGTTGACCGTAATCCCAACGCTCCCTCCTTCCAGTGCGGCTACCTTGGTCAGCCCGACGAGGCCGTGCTTCGCGCTGACGTAGGCGCTCTTCGAAGCAGAAGCGACGAGACCGTGGACCGAGGCTATGTTCACTATTCTGCCGCGCTTCTTCGCCTCCATTATCGGCCACACGGCCTTGGTCAGTATGAACGGGGCCCGCAGCATCACAGCCATGATCCTGTCCCAGGCTTCGTCAGGGAAGTCTTTGATTGGCGAGATGTGCTGGATTCCCGCGTTATTCACTAGTATGTCGACCGTGCCGAACTTCTCCACCGTCTTTCTTACCACCATCCTGCAGTCCTCAGGCTTCGAGAGATCAGCCTGAATAAAATATCCCTTCAGCGACTCGGCGACTTCCTTCCCCCGCGCATCAACGTCGGTTATCACCACTCGGCACTTCGTCTGTTTCGCGAGTCTCTCCGCTATTGCCCGGCCTATCCCCCTGGCGCCTCCGGTCACGATGGCCACCCGTCCCCTACCCTCGGCCTTGGCAGACCTGCTCATCTTGAAGCTCCCCCGCTCCGACCCATTGGAGCCTGCCTCCGCTTGACGACCAGCTTCGTGTTGCACACGAGGACGGTCTCGCCCCTCTGGTTCATGACCTCATTGCCGAGTGTGACCATGCCGTTAGCCTCCCTCTCCTGTTTGTCGACCACCCGTATCGTTGCGTGGACCGTGTCGCCGAAGAAAACCGGGCGGGTGAATTTCAGTTCCGTTATGCCGTAGAACGCTTCCGCCGACCCGGAGATTATTCCGAGCTTGTCCCAGAGCCCGGTCAGTACGGCGAGGGTCAGGACCCCGTGCGCTATCCTTCTCCCGAACCTGCCCGCCTTCGCGAACCCTTCGTCTGTGTGAAGGGGATTGAAGTCCCCGCTCAGCCTCGCGAAATCCACGACGTCTGCCTCGGTGACCTGCCTCTCCGCGGTCTGGAATGTCGTGCCCACCACGAAGTCTTCAAGGAAGAGAGGCGCCATCCGCCTAAGCTCCGAAGCCAGCGCCCGTTTTCATGGAGTGGTATCCTCAACGGTGGCCAATGTGACTGGAAGCTGCTTCATCATTCGTGTTTTACGCGTTGTTACAATACTCATTGCTGATAATCATATTCTCCCTTTATATCACGCATGAGAGACGAGGCGCAAAAATGAGAGAAGGAACCGAACGCAAAATAGCAATACTACTACTTGTTCTCCTTTCAACGACGGCATTTCTGACCATCCTTCCGATGGGTCCTGTGAACGCTCAATCAGCTAACAAGGTAATCAAGATAGGGGTCGTCACCGACCTTTCGACCGCCTACAGCTACTATGGGGACATGGAGGTGAACGGCCTCGCTCTGGGACTGGCCTACGGCGTAGGGGCCACAAACATCACGGCGGCAATCACAACCTCTGGGAACGTGGTCACCGTGACCGGCGGAGGCTACACCTTCCAACTCTATGTAGCGGATGGGGCTTCTGACCCAACCAAGACTGCCGAAGCCGCGGTCCAACTGATCACCCAGGACGGGGTGCAGATCCTGCAGGGTGCTCCTGACAGCACAGCCACGACTGCCCTCGAGGGCGTCGCCAATCAGTACCACCTAGTCTTCTTCGCAGGACCGGGTGCAGACTACAGCATCACCGCGAACACCTTCAATGTCTACACGTTCAGAATGGCGAGCAACACCTACCAGGACGCGTTGACAGGAGGTGCCTATGCGGTTGCACACATGGGCAAGTCAGTCGCCTTCATCGCCCCAGACTACTCTTGGGGGTACGGCGAGGTAGCGGCATGGACTGATGTCATCTCTGCTGCCGGCGGAAGGGTCCTCACGACCCAGTACGCCCCTGTCGGGACTACCGACTTCACACCGTACATTAACAACATCCTGGCCACGAACGCTACCGTGCTGATTCCTGCCTGGGCAGGGGCCGGTGCGATTCAGCTCTACCAGCAGCTCTACAGCCTTGGTGTGTACAGCAAAATGAACGTCACGTCTGGAGTCCCTGACCTGGCAACATTCGACTCCTACCTTGCCCAGTACATGCCCAATTACGTTGGGATGATGAAGTACGCCTTCAACCTACCGAACAACGCAGTGAACAACTGGATGATCCAGAACTACATCACCCTCTTCAAGGCAGGCAAGCTCCCTGAACAGAACATCGTTACATTCCCAGTCCCGGACCTCTTCATCCCAGATTCGTTCGCCGTCGGTCAGGCAATCGTGGCGGCGCTGAACATCACGGGCGGGAACACCGCTGCGCCCAACATGATTGCTGCCCTAGAAGGGATGTCATTGAACACTCCCAAGGGCCCGATGTACATCAGACCCCAGGACCACCAGGCGCTTCAGGACATGTACATTGTGAAGACTGTCTATGACAACAGCTCCATGAAGGCCTACTACTCCAGCGCCAGCCAGTTCCCCGCGGGCAACCTTTGGGCAGGCATACTCAAGACAGGATACATAGGCGTCCAGTTAATCGCGACGCTTAACGGGACTCAGACGGCACCTCCGATCTATGCAGGGACGGCCAACCAGCCTCGACCGACTGTCCCGACTACAACAACGACCACATCCACAGCAAAGCCCGTGACAACGACGTCGACTCAAACCCAGACAAGCACGTCAACCCAGACCTCGACCCTTACTGAGGTTACCACACAGGTCCAGTCAGCGTCTATTTCCGACTACACATGGCCAATCGTGGTCGTCGTCATCGTAGTAGTACTTGCAGTAATCTTCCTGGCTTTTCGACGGAAGCCTACGTGAGCGGGGAATTGCCCCGCTCCCAATTTTTTGAAAGTGTGAGCCGAAGTGTTTGAGAACATACTGAACGCGGCGATAAACGGCTTTTCCTACGGCATGCTGCTTTTCATATTCGCGAGCGGGCTGTCCATTGTCTTCGGGCTCATGGACGTCCTGAATTTCGCCCACGGGGCGTTCTTCATGCTTGGAGCCTACATGACTTGGGCCATCTTCTCAGCCACGCATAACTTCGTGCTGGCTTTGGTTGCTGTCCTCGCCTTCGGTGTGTGCGTGGGGGCTGCGACGGAAGCGTCGCTGCTCCGGCCGCTTTACGGGAGGCCTGTCTACCAGATACTCCTGACGCTCGGGCTCTTCTTCGTGGTCAACCAGCTCGTCCTTTTCATCTGGGGCCCGCTCGGCGGATACCTGGGGCCCGAGGACATCGGCCTCCCACAGGTAATCAACTTCCTCGGTGCGAATATCTACCTGTACAGGGTCATCCTCGCCGTGGCTGGCGTGGCCACCGCGATCGCTCTCTACGCCTTCCTCAACATGACGAACATCGGGACCAAGGTCAGGGCCGGCTCGGAGAGCAGGGAACTTGCCGAAGTCTTCGGGATCGACATCAAGAGACTGGGGACGGCCATCTTCGGGCTCGGTACGGGCCTCGCCTTCTTCGCGGGAGGGCTCGCGGAGCCCTGGGTCGGCGCCGTGCCGTCGACTGCCACCGATTTTCTACTGCTCGGTTTCATCGTTGTCATAGTCGGAGGTATGGGGAGCTTCAGCGGGACCTTCCTCGGCGCAATCCTGATCGGCCTCGTCTACGAGTTCAGCCAGTACTTCCTCCCTGAGGTCACATTCGTGGCTCCCCTGCTCATCATGGTGGTGGTCCTTCTGATCAAGCCGTCGGGGCTCTTCGGCAGGGGGAAGGGCTGAAGTGGCAGGCGGCAGGGCGGGCGCCGCCCTTTCTGAGCTGGCCAGGAACAGGTGGCTCCTCGTCACCTTCGTGCTGATGTCTCTGGTTCCCCTGGTCTACCCCTCGCTCTACTGGCTCACGGTCATCTGCTTCCTCTTCACGATGGGGCTCTTCGCACTCAGCTACGACCTCGTCCTAGGGAGGACGGGGGTGCTGAGCTTTGGGCACGCCGCCCCCTTCGGGCTCGGGGCCTACGCCGTCTACTGGGTCATCCAAGGCGGCTACCCCTTCTGGCTGGCGGTAATCGCCGCCATGCTGCTTGGGGCCGTGACGAACGTCGCCATGGGGACGGCCCTCAGGCGAGTGAAGGGGGTCTACTTCGCCATGTTCACCCTCGCCTTCGCGGAGATAATCTACCTGTACCTGGAGAAGCAGACCTCTCTAACAGGTGGGTCGTCGGGGGTCTTCTCTCCTCGCCCTGATTTCCTTCAGGACCCCAACCTGGTGTACGTCTTCACCGGTATCCTTGCCGTGGCGGCGGTGTGCGTCGGGTGTTACCTACTATTCTCGAGCAGGACGAAGGGAGCGAGAGTGAGAGCCGTCGCCGGAATCGTAATCCTGGCCTGCCTCGTCGGCTATGCGGTCTACAACCTCGACTCGAGCGTGCTCTCCCAGCTCCAGTCCCCGATCACCGCCTTCACCCTGAACGCATACTTCCTCGCCGCCCTGCTGATGTTCGCGTCTTACTACCTGGTCTCCAGGCTCTCCCGCTCCCCGCTAGGGGCGATCATGACCGCCATCAGGGAGAACGACGAGAGGATGGACATGGTCGGCTACGACACGTTCAGGTACAGGCTTGTGATCATGGCAGTAGCAGGGCTCTTCGCAGGCCTCGCGGGGGCGATGTTCGCGTCGCTTGCGAGCTTCATCGTCACGCCGGACGTGATGAGCTCTACATACACCCTGAACGTCCTTCTCTACAGCATCCTCGGGGGGATAGGGACACTCGTCGGCCCGGTGATAGGCGCCTTCATAGTCGAATTCCTCCACTTCAACATCGGGAACATCGGGAGCTTCATCGGCGTCCCCTCAATAGCGAACTGGTGGATGCTCATCATTGGCGTCTTCTACGTGGCCGTGGTGCTCCTCCTCCCCTACGGGATCGTGGGCACCGCCATGATGAAGGGGAGGCGGACCATCGACGTCCTCCGGCGGACACTGGGAGGCGGAGGGGGCCATGGCTGAAGTAGTACTGAGGACGGAGGGGCTGACGAAGCGCTTCGGCGAGAAGGTCGCAGTGTCCAACGTCGACCTGAGCGTGAAGGCAGGGACCTGCCACGCTGTAGTAGGACCCAACGGTGCCGGCAAGAGCACTCTCTTCAACCTGATTTGCGGAGTCGTCAAACCGACCTCTGGCAGGGTCGTGGTGGAGGGGAAGGAGACGACCGGTCTCCCGCCGCACAAGCTGGCCGCGCTAGGCGTGGGGAGGTCGTTCCAGGTCCTGAGCATCTTCGCCAACCTGACTGTACTCGAGAACGTCAGGATTGCCGCCCAGTCGGCAGGAGGGGCGCGGGCCAACCTCAACCCGTTCTCCTTCGCCTACTCCAACAGGAAGCTAATCGATGTGTCCGAGGAAGTGCTCGGGGTCGTCGGCCTGGCCGACAAGAGCCCCCTCCCCGCGAGCATCCTCACCCCGAGCGACAAGCGTAAGCTAGACATGGCCATCGCCCTCGCGAGGAAGCCGACTATCCTCCTCTTGGACGAGCCTACCGGCGGCGTCTCAATCGAAGACATCCCCAGCGTAATCGAAGCGGTCAAGAACGTGAGGAGGAAGTGGAACCCGACCCTGCTCCTTATCGAGCACAAGATGGAGGCGATCAAGAGCCTGGCCGACTACGTGACCGTGATGGATAGGGGGGCCGTGATCGCGGAGGGAACCACAAACGAGATCGAGCAGGACGAGCACGTCCAGGAAGTCTATCTGGGGAGGACGGCATGACATCACTGCTCGAGGTAGAGGACCTGCATTCGCACATCCAGCAGTTCCACGTGCTCCAGGGGGCGTCCTTCCAAGCGGAGAAGGGGGAGGCTACAGTGATTTTGGGCAGGAACGGCGTGGGCAAGTCCACCCTTTTCAGGAGCATTCTCAGCATACTGAAGCCCGCCCAGGGGCACGTATTCTTCAAGGGGAAGGAGGTCACGGGCCTTCCGACGCACAGGATTGTGAGGATGGGCATAGCCATGGTGCCCTCAAGCAGGTCCGTCTTCGTCAACCTGACAGTCAAGGAGAACCTGAAAATCGCGTACAGGGATGCGAAGGCAGACCTCGCGAGCAGGATCTCCGGCGTCTTCGCCATCTTCCCTGAACTCGAGCGGGCTTACGACAGGAACGCGGGGAGCCTCAGCGGGGGCGAAAGAGAGATGCTCGCCATAGCCTGCGGCCTCGTGAACAGGGCGGAGTTGCTCATGCTCGACGAGCCCTCAGAGGGGCTCAGCCCGCTGGCGGTGACCAAGGTGATGGACTCCCTCAACAGGCTAAAGCAGACGACATCAATCCTCTTGGTTGAGCAGAACTTCAACGCGGCCAAGCTCGTGGGTGACACGTGCTACTTCATGGACAAGGGGCAGATCACTTTCAAGACGAGGATGGAAGACCTCAAGAAGGACAGCAGCGCGCTGAGGAAGTATCTGGGCGTCTCCTTCTAGGGGCAAAAGCGCCGACGCTCGCTCCAGAAGTTCCTTGGTATCCCCGAACCGAGGCAGGACGTCGAAAGTGGATGACGGAGGCGTCGCGGCGTCGGATGGATTGCCGGTGGTGGCTCATTCCACTGTGAAGTAGAGCCGCCTGTTGCTCTTCCCCTTGTTCTCGGTCTTCACGCCGACCACCTTCCCAATCTCGAGGGTGTTCTTCACGTGGACCCCACCGTCGGCCTGTGTGTCCACGTCCCCGATCTCCACAATCCTGAGCATGTCGACTGTGGGCGGCATGGCGTTGGCCAGCTTGACGAAACCGGGCCTTGCCAGGGCCTCCTCTCTCTTCATGAAGTAGGTCTTGACCTCGAGCCCCCTCGAAACCTCCTCGTTCACCCTGTCTATGTAGGACGATATCTTCTCCTTGTCAAAGCCGTCCAAGCTGAAGTCGACACGAGACTGGTCTGGGCTGATCTGGTTCCCCGTTATCAGGGCTCCCGTCTCCCTGTTTACCACCGCGCTCAGCATGTGGGCAGAGGTGTGCATCCTCATTATCCTGAATCTCCTGTCCCAATCGAGGACGCCGTGGACAGGCGCTCCAAGTCCGAAGCCCGGCGGGGACTCGAGAATGTGAACAATTTCCTCCCCTTCCTTCACGACCTCCAAGACCTTCGTGCCCCCCAGGGTCCCAGTATCAGAAACCAAACCCCCTCCCCGTGGGTTGAACGCCGTCTGGTCGAGAACCACTCTCGCTCCGTCGACTGACTCCACCCGGGCGTCGAATTCGCGGGCGTACATGTCCTCCCAGTAAAGGCGTCGGGTCAACTTCATCTGCTCCAGGTCCGCCAGCACTTTAGTCTTGAGGGTCAGTAGGCGCTGATTTTCGTCTGCGAAAGCTCCCTCGAGATCAGGACGCTCCCCCTCATCCACTTGATCTTCGAGATGACCAGCTTGGAGAGGGCCGAGTCCATGGCCCCCTTGAAGGTCTCGTGCCTCTCGAAGGGCTGCTTCAGCAGTTCCCTGATGCTCTCCCTGACGTTCCAGACGCCGAGTGGCATTATGAACCCGGGGTACGTCTCCCTCAGCACGATGGCAGCGGCCTGCTTCCCCTCCCTCTCGAGCGCCTCGGCGACCGCCAGCCTCGTCGAATAGTAGCACCCCCCGACCCTGGCGTACTTCGTTCTCCCGAAGTACTCCTCGTAGTCTCCAATCATGTACGGCTGTTTGGTGAACTGGTTCCATGTCGTGTTCGGGAACCAGGCCTCGATCCACTCGAACCTCCAGGGCTCGGGGAGGAGTATGGCGACGTACTTGTTGTCGTACACTGCGAAGCTGTAGACCCTGTACTCGTCGATGGTGGGCCTGTGCTTCACCTTCTCGATGAGCCCTAGGCTTATCGAGCTGTCCACGGCGGTTATGCTCCAGCGCGTGGGGACTATCTTCCTCCTCGGCCCCACCCCGAACATCCCGAGCGAGAACGCCTTCTGTATCCGCGTGACCAGCACACCCTTACGGTAGAGCTCGTCGACCGCCCCGGCTGCTTCGAGGTCCCTGTCGTAGTAGGCGGTCTGGACCCTTCGGTCGACCGAAGGGTTGTCGATCTTGAACCTGTCGAGGGGTCCCGAGGGGCCGTAGGGCTGGGTGTCCTCGCTCAGGGTGAGTATCCTCCTCGGCGCCTTCGTCAGCCTCAGCTCCGTGTCCACGGGCCGGGCTGCCATGGCCAGCTCCTGAAGGGACGACAAAAGCCTCCCGGGTTCGCGCGCCTCTTCTACCTTTGACTTCGAGTTCCCCCGCACTAGGGAGTACCGGTAGTCGACTATCTGGTCGATGGGCCTGCCAAGCCACTCCTCGGGGGTGTCGAGGATCGTCGTGTCTCCGAACCGGGGAGGGACCATGGGCCCTATCGAGACCTTCGGATATCCCAACCTCCCGACGAAGACGCCCGGAGGAGACGAGCCTAGGATTTCGTTTGTCCCCATTGCTGGGCCCTGTTTAGCCAGCGACTGAGCCTTCACGATGATAGGGCACCTTGGCTTCCCGCAGAGAAGCTTGGCTCCGCGGCAGGCAAGACACATCCACGCCGGAGGGCTCTCGACGACCTCGATCGACCTGGCGACGTCCTCCTCCAGACCTGTCACGGACGCTGCCATGACGTTGGAGAGCCAGGTGATCCTCCGGGGCACGAAGGATTCGCACCGCCGTAGTCACTTAAAGACCGTGGTGGTCTCGGAGGGCAAGGACCCCCTCATCCCCAAATAGGCCGGGAGTCTCTCCCCGCGTAGGATGCCGAAGTTCGCCCACATGTCAGACATACACATCGGTGCGTTCAGGCAGCCCGAGCTGAAGAGGCTCCTCCTCGACGCCTTCGACGCGGCCATCAATCGCTGCATCGCCGAGGGAGTGGACTTCATCGTGATGGCCGGGGACATCTTCGACTCGAACATCCCGGACCTCTCTTCCGTACGCCGGGCCGCCTCGAAGATGAAGGAGGCAGTCGACTCGGGCATCAGAATCTACGCGGTGTACGGCTCTCACGACTTCAGCCCCAACTATTCGTCAATCGTGGACGTACTCAACGGAGCTGGGGTGTTCATCAATGCCGAGGCGTTCTCGACCTCCGACGGGCGCACAGCTCTCGGCTTCCTCCGGGACCCGTCTGGCGCGAAGCTCTGCGGAATCTCCGGGCGGAAGCTCTCGATCGACCGTGACATCTACTCCACCCTGAACAAGGGAGAGCTCGAAGGGGCGGAGGGGTTCAAGATATTCGTCTTCCACGCTGCCATCGACGAGCTGAAGCCCTCGTCCCTCGAGGCGATGGAAGCGATGCCTGTATCGTACCTCCCATCAGGCTTCAACTACTACGCCGGGGGCCATGTGCACAGCCATAGGACCGAGTCCCTTCCGGGGTACCCCAACATCGCCTTTCCGGGTCCCCTCTTCGCCACCGACTACTCCGAGCTTCTGCAGCTTGCCCACGGCGATGAGCGCGGTTTCTTCATCGTCGATTTCGAGGACGATGTTTCAAAGATAGAGTTCGTTCCAATCAAGATCTGCGACGTGGTCGAGCTGAAGTACTCGGCCGAGGGCAAGACCTCGAGCCAGGCAGCCAAGGGCCTGGCGGAGCTCGCGTCGGGAGCCAACGTTGGGGGCAAGGTCGTCCTGCTGACAGTCGAAGGGGAACTGTCCGAAGGGAAGACCTCAGACATCGACTTCTATTCCGTGAGGAAGCAGCTAGCGGTCTCCAAACCGACAGTCGTGCTCTCCAACTACAGCCGCCTGACGTCCAGGGAGCAGGCGAAGCCCTCCGCGCCCCCGAAGCCCAGCCACGTGACCGAAAGGGAGCTCTTCGAAAGGGAGATCGAGAAGGTGAAGTCAGACGAGAGCGGCCTCCGCGGCTCGAAGGGGGTCGCGCTCGCCCTCGACCTGTTGAAAGTGCTGAAAGAGGGACGGAGGGAGAACGAGAACAAGGGGGACTACGAGGACAGGACCGCCACGGCAGGCCTCGGCGTCCTGGGGTTGGAGGAAGAAGGGTAGATGCTACTCCGGAGCCTGTCCCTCAAGAACGTGCGGAGCTACAGCGACGGGGAACTCACCCGTCTGGAAATACCGGAAGGGGTCGTCCTGTTCGAAGGGGACATCGGTTCGGGCAAGTCCACCATCCTCTACGCATTGGAGTTCGCCCTCTTCGGGTTCAGCGACATGAAGGGCGCGCACCTCCTAAGCGAAGGCAGGAGGGAAGGGAAGGTCTCCCTGATCTTCGAATGCGGCGGTGTCGAGTACGAAGTGGAACGGGCCTTGAAGACTAGAGGGGGCGAAGTCGTCCAGGGCGAATGCTACATCACGTCAGGGGACGTCAGGGAAAGGCTCTCCCCCAGCGACCTGAAGGAGCGCATCGTTTCGATCTTGGGTTTCAACGAGCCGACTCACCCGAGGGCCGAGAGCCTCGTATACAGGTACGCCGTGTTCACTCCACAGGAGCAGATGAAGGAGATACTCACCCAGAACTCGGAAGAAAGGCTTCACGTCATCAGAAGAGTACTCGGCGCCCAGAGCTACCAGGTCGCTGCGGAGAACTCCGAGATTGTCGAGAAGCGGATCAAAGAGATTGGATACGGTCTGAAGAAGGCGAGCGAAGACCTCCAGACGAAGAAGGACGAGATGGAGGAGCGGTCCAGAGCGGTAGCAGAGCTCGAGTCCGACATCCCCAAGCTCCGGGCGGCCGAGGCCAGTTCATCAAAGCTCGTCCGAACACTGGAATCGGAATGGAAAGAGGCGCTCGCGCAGCGCGAGGCCATTGCAAGAAGCGACGCAATGATCCCTCTCCTCAAGCAGGACGTGGCACGCATGAGGGCGCAAATCCAAGACGATGACCGGAGCCTCCACGACCTCGAGTCGCATCTCAGAGAGGAGATAGAGCCGAAGATCAAGGCATTCCTGTCCTTGAAGCCGTCCGGTAGCGTCGCCGACCTGGAGGCGGATTCCGGCAGAGCGAAGGAAAGACTGGGACGCCTCAAGGAGTCCAGGGAGAACTTGGAGGCAGAGCTGACGAAGACGAGAGATTTAGTCGCAAGAGGGGTGTGTCCGCTTTGCGGCCAGCGGATTTCAGGCGACGTTTCGCTGCGGGGGGGGCACGCCGAAGAGGAGCGGGCAACACTGGAACGGAAGATCTCCGAGGAGGAGGGCGCACTCGCATCTATCACAGAACGCCTCCAAGCCGCCCGGATATTCGAGGAGGCGAGGAAGGACAGCGAGGCGGCAGAGAAGGAGAGGGCCCATACAGTCAGCCAGGTCGAATCGCTCCGGCAGCGGCTCCACGAGTCAAGCGCCCGCCTGGCGCAGCTGGTTTCCGACCTCGGACGGTCAGAATCGCAGGCCAAGGAACTGACAGGGGTATCAGAGAAGGTCGCCGAGCTCGAGTCTCGACTCAAAGTGGCGAGGCAGGAGGAGAAGGAGGCGAGCCAGACCCTCACTCGGGCGACCACCGAGCTGAAGGACGCAGCCCGGGACTTGGAGCTGCTCTCCCAGGAGGTGCGAAAGAAGGAGGAGGCGACACGGAAGGCGCAGCGGCTTGCCTCCTACCAGGGCTGGCTCGCCACTTTCTTCAAGCCGACTGTCGAGACGATAGAGAAGCAGACCTTGTCTCGGGCGGCAGCCAGATTCAACGAGCACTTCCTCCGCTTCTTCAACTCGCTCGTCGACGACCCGGACATGGTCGTGCGGGTGAAGGAGGACTTCTCTCCCGTCTTCGAAAGGGAAGGGTTCGAACAAGACTTCGAGGCGCTAAGCGGAGGAGAGAGGACGAGCATGGCCCTGGCCTACCGCTTTGCACTGAACTCTGTCGTGAAGGAGAGCGTGGCGTCCCCCCCGGAGCTCGTCATCCTGGACGAGCCGACCGACGGCTTCAGCAAGGAGCAGGTCTACAAGATGCGCGGCCTGCTGGATGAGCTGCGGTCCAGGCAGGTCATACTTGTCTCCCACGAGAGGGAGCTCGAGTCCATGGCCGACCATATATTCAGGGTCGAGAAGCGGAACGGGACCTCGATGGTATCTACCGAGGCCTGAGCAGATTCTCGAGCCCCGCTGCCTAACCCATACGCAAAAAGGCAATAATACTCGACACGTTCGCCGAACCCTTGAGGGGCAATGGCCGACATCGAGAGGATGTTCAACCCTAGGGCGGTCGCTCTGATAGGGGCGACCGACAAGGTGGGGACCGTCGGTGAGGCGACTCTAAAGAATCTCCTCCAGGGGAAGGGCAAGCACACTGTCTACCCGGTGAACCCCAGCCACGAGACAGTGGCCGGGCTGAAGTGCTACCCGACCATAAATTCGATTCCCGAGCACATCGACCTGGCCGTGATCGCCACCCCTGCTAGGTCTGTCCCCGAGGTCGTCGAGGAGTGCGGCAAGGCGGGGGTGGACGGCGTCGTGATAATCTCGGCAGGCTTCAGGGAGATCGGAGCCGAAGGGGCGAAGCTGGAGGCGGAGATCAAAGGCATCCGGGAGAAGTACGGCCTCAGGCTCCTCGGGCCCAACTGCGTCGGCTTTGCTAGGCCCTCCATCCGCCTCAACGCCACCTTCCTGAAGGACAGCCCCGAGCCCGGTTCTATAGCGTTCATTTCGCAGAGCGGTGCCCTGGGGTCGGCCATCCTCGACTGGGCGAGTGTGTCACACGTGGGGTTCAGCCTGTTCGCCTCCATGGGGTCCATGCTCGACCTCGATTTCGGGGACCTGATCGACTTTCTGGGGACTGATCCCAACACCCGCAGCATCATTGTCTACGTTGAAGGGATAGGGAACGCGAAGAATTTCATGGGCGCGGCGAGAGGGTTCGCCCGGACCAAGCCCATTATCGTCCTGAAGGCAGGGAAGTACACCACCGGGGCGAAGGCGGTCCAGTCACACACGGGCGCCCTGGCAGGGGACTTCGAGGTCTACGACGCCGCCTTCAAGAGGGTCGGGGTCCTCAGGGTAGACGAGATAGGGGACCTGTTCAACTGCGCCAGCGTTCTCGACTCGAGGCGCCTCCCGTCAGGCCCCAAGCTCGCTATCATCACCAACGCAGGCGGCCCGGGGGTGCTGGCCTCGGACAAGATAACCGACCTCGGCGGGGAGCTTGCCAAGCTCTCAGACGCCTCGATGAAAGCCCTCAACGAGAGGCTCCCTCCCTTCTGGAGCCGGGGCAACCCTGTGGACGTCCTGGGGGACGCGGACGTGGACCGCTACGAGCACGCCATGACCACGCTCCTCGCGGACCCGAACGTCGACGGCATCTTGGCGATATGCACGCCTCAGGGTGTCACGCCCGCCACCGACCTCGCATCCATGGTGGTGAGGGTCTCGAAGGACAAGCACAAGCCCGTCCTCACGGTCTGG
>Ga0187771_10001922_pt1 | contig 14287 bp, 14 predicted proteins | sample 0116_SJ02_MP15_1_FD_133139 | JGI IMG/M metagenome (GOLD analysis project Ga0187771, IMG submission 133139) | Tropical peat soil microbial communities from peatlands in Department of Meta, Colombia - 0116_SJ02_MP15_10_MG | ecosystem: Environmental > Terrestrial > Soil > Wetlands > Peat | place...
AGCCAGGCAGATGAGACTCAAAACCGAAGAACTCCTTACCATGCTGGGCCATGGCAGGGATGAATTCGAGTGGTTTTTCGAGGAGTAAAATTGGCCAGACTTGCCATTAATGTTGATCATGTAGCCACGGTTCGGCAGGCCCGCCAAGCCTCCGAGCCGGACCCGGTCGCCGCCGCGATGCTTGCCGAGCTTGCGGGAGCACACGGGATAGTTGTTCACCTGCGGGAAGACCGCCGCCACATTCAGGACCGTGACGTCGCCGTGCTTCGCAAGACCATCAAGACCAAGATGAATCTCGAGATGGCTGCGACAAAGGAGATGGTCAAAATCGCCCAGAAGGTGCGGCCCGACGTTGTGACCCTTGTGCCCGAAAAGCGCCAGGAACTTACCACCGAAGGGGGCCTCGACGTCGTCCATTTCGAGAACTCGCTTAAAAAGATAATCGAGACCCTTCACGGCAGCGCGATCGCGGTAAGCCTGTTTATAGAGCCTGACGCCAAATTTATCAAAGCCGCCCAAAAGCTTGACGCCGACTACGTCGAGCTGCATACGGGGGCTTTTGCCGAAGCCAAATCTTTTGGAAGCCGCCAGGAGCAGTTCGAACGGCTGGTCACCGCTGCCAAGCTCGCACAAAAATTGGCCCTCGGAGTGCATGCCGGACACGGGGTCGATTACCGAAATATCCTCTGGCTAAAGAACATAGCGGAAATAGAAGAATACAGCATCGGCCACTCGATAATCGCGCGGGCTGTCCTGACGGGCATGGAGCGGGCCGTTCGCGAGATGCTCCAACTGATGAGCTGAGCCGAATGTCCATCTATGGTATCGGCATAGACCTGATCCAGGTGGAACGGCTTGAAAAGCTCCTCAGCCGCTGGGGGGAGAGATTCGAAACGCGGGTGTTCACCGAATTTGAAAGGCAGTTCTGTTCCGGCAAAAAGAGCCGCATCGCCTGCCTGGCCTTGAGGTTTGCGGCAAAAGAAGCTTTCGTGAAAGCTCTGGGTCTGGGGATGAGGAAGCCGGTGCTCTGGCACGATATCGAAGTCAGGCCCGATCCGGGCGGGCAACCCCAAATCACCCTGACCCCCCGTGCCATTGAATACTGCAAAGAAAAAGGCATCAAATCCTGGCATCTCAGCCTAACTGACGAGGGGGAGTACGGAGCAGCGGCGGTGGTGATAGAGAGGTGAGGGAAGCGATAAGTCCCCTTCAGGGGCGGCGGCATTGAACCTGCGACCGTAAACAGTGTTGATTTATTTGCCGAATGTTATTAGATTTATTTCGTCAGCTTCGGCGAATTCCCGCGCGGTCCCCGGGACGGGGGCTTCCGTTTGTTGGGGAAAGCGCCGTGAGTCTTTGCGTAAGATTTTGCGGCGAGCATTCGACGGTGCTGGCGCGATATGCAACTCAAGTAAGGGAGGGCCAGCTTGGAACTACCGATCCAGGCCCCCCGGGTGCGATAATGTATGCGCATCTGGGGGGCTTCCTGTTTGAGTTTTTAGTCTTGAGTTTTCAGTTTTGAGTTCTTAGTTCAGTTCAGTTTAACGGGGAGCATCGGTTGACCCCGCCGCAGATATCGAACACTTTGTAAAATCAATCTCTTTTCCGCATTTTTTACAGATGTGAGCTTTGTCGAATTCGTCCGAGAAGATTTCCTTTTCCTGCCCGCAATTCGGACACTTGCATGAAAAGGATTGCATGCTCTTAAATTGCTCAAATCCTGGACAGTGTTGCGGGGTTATCATTTGTCAGCTCCTCTTTGAATTGAAAGGTGTTACGTAGCGATCATGACAGGCCGAAGCGCATGGAGCCGAGTTCGTAAAGAGTGGTCCTGGCTTCATCGACGGTCTTTCCAAGCTTCCAGGGTTCCATGAACCCGCAGAGCATGAGCTTCCAGCCTTCCTCATCGTGCAGGATGTCGACATCTTCATCGCAGTTAATGCCGCACCCCTCCTCTCCCAATATTTCGAACAGGGTTTGCCTGATCCGCTCTTGATCTTCCATGTCAAAACTCCTTTATTCCTATATTCTTAAGGTGACAACTAACCGATTAGGATTCTTTTAATTACGATTCCTGTGGCGAGCAATACTTTAAAGTGAAGGCTACATATCTTCGAACAAAAAAACCGGAAGACCTCAGGGCATCCCAAGCGCATCCCGAAGATAGGGCGCAGTGTAGGAATCTTTCGAGCGCGCAACCACCTCGGGAGCGCCGGCTGCGACGACCAGCCCGCCGCCGTCGCCGCCTTCGGGGCCAAGATCAATCACGTAATCGGCGCACTTGATCACATCCGGATGATGTTCGATTATGATAACGGTATTCTGCTGATCCACCAGTTTGCGGAGAACATGAAGGAGTTTGTTGATGTCTTCGAAATGCAGGCCGGTGGTGGGTTCATCGAGGATGTAGAGCGCTTTCCCCTGGCCCCGCCGGCTCAATTCGGCGGCCAGTTTGATCCTCTGAGCCTCACCTCCCGAAAGAGTGGTGGCCGGCTGGCCCAGCCGTATGTATCCCATTCCGACGTCGATGAGGGCATCGAGCCTGTAGCGGATCGGCCGGAAATTGGCGAAAAAGGCAGCGGCCTCATAGACCGTCATCTCCAGGATCGAAGCTATCGAGTGGCCCCGGTAAGTAATGTCCAGGGTTTCACGATTGTACCTGCCCCCCTGGCAGACCGGACAAACAACGTAGATATCGGGCAGAAAATACATCTCGATCCGTTGGAGGCCTTCGCCGTGACAATGCTCGCACCGTCCCCCCCTGGCGTTAAACGAAAAGCGGGCGGGGGAATACCCCCGGGCGCGCGCTTCGGGCACTTGGGAAAACAGTTGCCTTATAAAGCCAAAGAGCCCAGTGTAAGTGGCCGGAATCGAGCGCGGTGTTTTGCCGATCGGCGATTGATCTACAAGAATCACTTTTCTAAGGCGCTCGGCGTTTTCAAGGGAACAGAACCGGGCGGGATGGGTCTCGACCTTGTAGATCCTGCGCGCCAGTGCGCGGTATAGCGTATCAAGGACAAGGGTGCTTTTGCCCGACCCGGAAACCCCAGTCACGCACGTCATGCATCCATAGGGAAAATCAACGGAAATCTTCTTCAAGTTGTGTCCCGAAGCGCCGGTTAGCCTGAAAAAGTCTCGGCTCTTTTTCCGGCGTTTAGGAAATTCAATCTTTTTCTTACCCGAGATGTAGAGGCCCGTAATGGAGGCAGAGCAGGCTGCGATCTCTTCGGGCGGTCCAGAGAAGACGATCTCGCCTCCCTGTGTACCCGCTCCCGGCCCCATATCGATGAGGTGGTCGGCGCACTGGATGGTTTCCCTGTCGTGTTCGACCACTACCAGGCTGTTGCCTGCGTTCCTGAGCCGCATCAGGATGTCCAGAAGCCTTCTGTGGTCGCGCGGGTGCAGGCCGACACTGGGCTCATCCAGAACATAGAGCACACCCGAAAGGCTCGAACTTATCTGATGCGCCAGCCGAACGCGCTGGGCCTCGCCGCCCGAAAGGGTGTTGGAAGCGCGCTCAAGGGTGAGATAGGGCAGCCCCAGTTCGATCAGGCTGTTCAAGCGGTTAAGGATTTCTTTGCGGGGGCGTTTTAAAATCTCCCGCCGGGATTCGTCGAAATCCAGCTCACAAAGCCAACGGGCTGCCTCGGCCGGATTCATCGCCGAGACTCTGTCTATTGAAAGGCCTCCGAGCCGAACCGAACGGGCGGTTTCGCTCAGCCTCGTACCATTGCAGGCGGGGCAGGGATGCGGTTCGGAGCTGAATCGCGGGACCTCCGGCCCTTCTGCATCCGCCGCTGCGGCTTGCGGCGTGTCCGGCCGCTCGAAACCCGCGCCTCGCGGGGCAGCATTGGCGGGAGTTGCGGGTTCGGCGTCGCGGGTCAAAGACGACCCGCGATCTGCGATCCGGCGTGGGGCAGTTCTATAGTGCCGTTGCTCGAGGTTGTACGCGCCACTCGTGACTCGTGACTCGCGACCCTCCGGGGAGGCTTCCTCTTCGTCCGCTCCGGCATATCCCAGTCCCCTGCACAAAGGGCACATGCCGGAGGGGTGCAGGAAAGAAAACAGGCCAGGCGTAAGCTCCGGCCCCGTATACCCGCAGGAGGGGCACCGGGCCGATTCGGAATAGACTTTCTCCCAACCCTCAGGAGTGGCGATTGCCGCTGTTCCATTTCCAACCCTCAAAGCCAGTTCCAGCGAATCGATAAGCCGTCTGGGTTTTTCTCCATCCAAAACCAGCCGGTCAACCACAATATCGATGATGTGGAAGGGCCTGCGGGGCAACGAAGGAAGCGGGTCCAGCTCATAGACAGACCCATCTGCGCGAACTCTGCCGAAACCATCACGCCTGAGCCCTTTCAGCAGATTGGGCAGTTCCTTTTCCGCAACTCTTTGGCCGAGTGGAGCAAGGAGCAATATGCGGCTTTTCGGGGGCAGACTATCCGAGAGGTCGGCAAGGATTTCGGGAACGGTCCAGCCCCGAACAGGCATGTGGCAGTTCGGGCAAAAGATTGTGCCGAGCCGGGCAAAGAGCAGGCGCAGGTAATCGTGGATTTCAGTCAGGGTGCCTACGGTGGACCGGGGGTTGTGCGGCAGGCCTTTTTGTTCGATTGCTATGGAAGGACTAAGCCCCTCGATTTCATCCACTAGCGGCGCATTGAGCCTTCCAGCCATCTGGCGCACGTAGGAGGAGAGGGCTTCGAAATAGCGCCTCTGCCCTTCGGCAAAAAGAGTGTCGAAGGCGAGCGAAGATTTGCCCGAACCGCTTACTCCGGTGATTACGACGAACCTGTTTCGGGGTATCCGCAAGTCAATATTCTTGAGGTTGTTCTGGCGAGCACCTCGGATGTAGATTGATTCATCGGTCATTTATATCAAGCCGGTGGAGAGTCCAAATTATTTGGCGGCGCGATTACGCAAAGCCTGCAAAAGCGTGATTTCAGGGGATTAAGCCTATTAGGACCAAGGGAACCGCCGGCACTCCGCGACCCTGGCGAATCACGTTGTAGAGTTCACCCTCATAATAAGGGACGCCCGAGCTCATTTCGGCCTGCAAAGCTTTCATAGGCAGAATTTCAACACCCACATCAATCTGATCACCGACATAAAAGGCTAGGTGTTTTACAAAAAGATCATAAGCAACAAAAGAATATTTTCCGAACTGGACCTCAATAGCAACCCTTTCCTTTACAAAATCAGTCTGGTTATAGCTGAAGATCGGTTGTTCTCCGCTTTCTTCTATCTCTTTCTTTTGCACTTCAGGCTTTTCGGACAGAGTTTTTCTTATCAGTCTCACGTCTTTAGTAACCCAGTAGCTCACCCGGCTCTCAGTCCAGTTTTTCCGTCTCAGGTGCGTTTTGAACGAGGCGTTAAGATCGATTGGGCTAAACAATACCTTATCCCGCTTTGTTTTTTCCTTGGATACCTTTGTTTTACAAAGAGCTGCGTCAACTGTATGTATGACGTCTCCAATTTCTTTCCAGAGTTTCGGTTTATGGACCAGCAAAAATTCATGGCCGTTAAGGTGAGAGTACATCTGCGCTATTTGCATTTACCTACTGCTCTCTCCTCTGCTCAAAAACAGTCAACTGCTTACCCGCCTTGGTCCATGGTGCTATCCTAAGACTATTCCCCGCCTGGATAGGATCGTAAACAGGCCGGGCCATAGGGCGGGTTCTCAGGATACCTCTCAATTCCTGGTCAATTCTTTCTTCCGCAAGTTCAGCGTACTTGGGCACTATCTCAGCGCCAATGCCTTTGCGGCGATGCCGGATGGCCGCGATTATCGCTGTTCCTGTCCCCAAGAAAGGATCAAAAACCCAATCGCCCTCACGCGTCATAGACAACACAAGCCGCTCTATGAGTTCCACAGGAAATTGGCACGGATGAATGGTTTTCTCAACATGATTGCATTTTACATTGGGGATAATCCATAGATCTCCTGGATTTTTCCCTAGAGGGTTGCAGGAGTGTTTCCCGGCGTTTGGGCCCTTGAAATACTTCTTGCCCGGGTATTTTTGCGGTACTCGCACAGCGTCAAGATCGAAAACATACTCGTCTGATTTCGTGAACCACACAATAGTTTCGTATCTCCCGGAAAATCTCCTTGAGCAATGGAGCCCATGTTCAAAATGCCAGATTATGCGGTTCCGCATTTTTAATCCGACATTGCTGAATATAGGGTACAGAGCTGAATCTAGAGGGATGATCGCCCCATTGTCAACATAGTTTCCAACTTGCCAGCAGATGCTCCCGGTATCTGAGAGCGCTCTCACGCATTCGCGAATAACCAGCGCTTGTTGCTCCAGGTAAAGGTCCAGTTTCAACTTCTTCTCATATTCCTTGCCAATGTTGTACGGAGGTGAAGTGACGACCAACTGCAGAAACCCGTCAGGGATCATCTTGAGCAGGTCGAGACAATCGCCGTGGTAAACCGCTGACCACTCGGAAGGATCGAGATCGCCCATCATTCTTTTTTGCATCATCACTTTGACTCCAAACGGATTATGTCTTTCCATGATTTGTCCCCCCGATTATCTACCAACCGCCAAATCATATCAAGGAATTCATCCGCCATGAGCTTAGTGGGAAAAATTTGTGCGCCTTTCACCTTTTTGTTTTCTATTCAGCGCGATCGCGGCTGCAAGCCTGACTGCTTCCACAAGGCTTCCAGGGTCGGCTTTTCCGGTGCCCGCAATGTCGTAGGCGGTCCCGTGGTCAACCGAGGTGCGCACGATTGGAAGCCCGAGGCTGATATTCACAGCTTCGTTGAAATGAACGAGCTTTATCGGGATAAGCCCCTGGTCGTGGTACATGGCCACAACCGCGTCAAACTCGTTCGCTAGGGCGCGAAGAAAAACGGTATCCGCAGGCCACGGACCGCTGATGCGGGCGTAAGAACCGCCCCGGTTCGCGCCGGATTCGGAAAAATCCCTCCCCGGATCGAAGCCGGGGCCGGTTTCACTCCCGTTTACGAAAGAAGTAAGATCGCAAAGGGGGGATCCCTCGAATTCCTCGATCACGGGCCTTATGACCTCGATTTCCTCGCGCCCGAACCTTCCTGCTTCTCCAGCGTGCGGATTTAAGCCGCAAACGGCAATGCGGGGCGATTTCACGGCGAAGTCACGCGCCATTGACTCGGCTGTAATGCGGATAACCCTGCGCAGCAGATCTTTTGTTATCAGGCCCGCAACGTCGCTCACAGGTTCGTGGATCGTTGCAAGCGCAACCCTGATTCTAGGCCCGGCAAGCATCATGACAACGTCTGCCGCGCCTGTCAGTTCCCTTATGAATTCCGTATGCCCTGGAAAAGGAAAACCCTGGCTGTGAAGCTGTTCCTTGTTTATTGGACAGGTGCACACGGCATCGACCGATCCTGCGCATGCAAGTCCGACTGCCTTCCGTATACATGAGACCACAGCCTTGCACGCTGCCGGTGAAGGCTTCCCGAATTCGACGTCCGCCTGCGTCAGTCCGGGCCCCGAACTCCCGTCCTGTTCGACAGGCTCCAGCAGTGGAATCACGCCCGCACGGGCCGCGACGGCGCCGGAGCGGAGCGACTGAAGCATCCGATCGCTCACGGGCCGCACCTCGAGCGATGAACCGAGTATCCTGATTGCGCGTTCGATCGGCAGCCTGTCACCGATTACCAGCGCTGAGCAGGAGGCCTGTCGGCCCGCACCTGGAAAGCCCGGCGAATCGAATGCTTTAACGATTATTTCCGGACCGACCCCGCTGGGGTCTCCCATCGTTATGGCGACAATTGGCCGCATTACTGGCCCTACCCTCATCTGCCGGTTAGCGCCGGCCTCATGGCACATGAGCGATGTAATTCTTGAATTGAGGTACATCTTGAATTTTACCATCCCTGTATGGGTTTTGTACCGAATTATATGGCCTTAAGATCACAGGATCGAGTAGTATGGCACGCCCGGGAGGGGGATGAAATGGCCGATATGACCGAAGAAATCACTGTATACGACAAAATCCGACAGCGTTACCTGGATGAGATTTTCAGCGGGGATTACTTATCTAAGCTCCCAAAACTCGGCCTGAGGGCAAACGAAGGCGAAATCGAAATCACTCTTTTCAATAGACCACACCGCATGTCCGCAGACAAAATCGTCGATGCGTCAGGTGAAAAACCGAGCCATTCGGTGAGCGTGGCGCTTTGCAAATACCTGCTCCTTTGTCCCGTGGATCGCCCGGTTGACGACGACTGGGTGTCCTACAGGAATTTCAAGGATGCAACGCCTTTTGCAGGCGCATTTGCAAATAACGTGGAGAAGGCCCTTGCCAAGAGCTTCTCGGGTAAACTTGCCGAGCTTGCGGACTCATGCTCAAAATTGGGCGGCCATCCCCCGGCCGTCAACCTTGCCTATGATCTTGCCATGCAGTTTGACGCTTTGCCGATGGTGCCGACTCTTTTGCTCTTTAACGATGAAGATTCGGAATTTCCGGCTCAATGTTCCGTGCTTTTCGAAAGGCGGGCTAATAGTTACTTGGATGTGGAAAGCCTGGCGATTCTGGGTTGGCTCCTTGCCGCTTACCTTCAGGGGACCCCGGAGACAGCGATGTAAGCCGCTCAGCGACGGGCTTGCGGGTTTCATCGGCAAGAGAAGAAAAGAGTTTGGGTTAGAGTTCAAACCGTTCGGGGTATATTGCAGGATCGGCTTTCCTCGTCTTGAAAGCGCCGATTTCCTCGAGCCACGTTATGTAAGCTGCAAGGTCCGGGGTATGCCGGCTGCCGGGGTCCTCCATGGCCTGGGGTTGCCCCAGGGGAAGGTCCGATTCGAGATTGAGAAGCTTTTTGGCGAGGGTCTTGTCACCCTTTTCGGGTAAGCTCATAGAACTTCTCCATTTGACCGTACTTTTCAAAGTAGCCTCTGATCTCATCCATATCAATTTCTGTGTGTTTCAGAAGCTGCTGAATATCCGCCATCTCACGGAAAGACCTGGCAGGGTCGTTTTTCATCGCAAAAATTTTGAGGGCGACCAGATGTTCGGGCCTCGCCACGGGGACCGAAACATCGAGAATCGGTATCTGTCTGGTCCCGGAGAATATCGCGTCGGCGGTCTCACCCGCCACGTACACCAAATCTATCCGGCCCAAACTTGTCAGGGGATGCAGATGATTTGAAAATCCTTTGGAACGATAAAGTGTCTGATACCCGAGTGATTCGAGGAACCCAATTACTCTTTCCTGCCCTTCCTCCCTCACTACGAAGTCCATATCCTGAGTTGCGCGGACATAGCCATATGCCTGGAGCGCGAAAGCTCCGATCAGCGCGAAATCGATCTTTTGCTCGGCCAGAAAACCGATGAGACGTTCGAGAAGGGCCGTTATGTTCACGGCATCCTATTTCCTGAGGAAATCTTCGCCTTCAACTGTTCGATTTCAGCGGCGCTCAGCTCGCGGCCATCCGCGGCAAAAACTCCCGCCGACGGAGGCACATCCAGGCGGAAAAGTGCGGGATCGAGGTTCGAGTGGACAGTAAAGGAGTCGATGGCGATCTCGTTGGTATTGCCTAGAACATCATGAGTTCGAATGCGGCAAATCTGGTAGTTTCCAAGGTCTATCCACAAATAAGCAAGTTTGACGTTAGGGTCTTCCTTCCTGGGAACGAGTTGCAGAACGGCGAAATTCTCAGTCGACTGGATTGAGTCCAAAGTAACCTCAAAATGGCTCTTGAGCCCGAGCGCCCCGTCAAAGAAGGTGCGTGCCATCGGTGATGCGAACAGCTTGTCGCCGTCGAACATCGTAATCTGGTTTTCAGGCCGCGCGTAAAGCCAAGCGAACTGATTGTTGGCAACGAAAATCTGTTCCTCCGGCTTGTCGTATTCCCAGCGCATCATCCTCGGCTTTGCATAGAAGAGCCTCCCCTGGGCCTCTGCGCTGCTTAGGGTCACCGCCGCCGCCGATGTGGTCTTCTGGTGGAAGATTGCCGTAAAAGCATGGATGTTCTGGTAATTTGCTTCCGTTTTACCAAGGATTTCCCCGAGCATCCGCGAAGCGCCTGCAGCCCAAACAGAACCGGTAGAGCACAATAACAGGAGCAGGACAAGAAGCCCGGGAAGCACAGCCTGGTAAAGGTTTGCCCGGGAAGCGGCGTGGTATCTGTCGTTTGCCATATGCGTCCTATAGCCGTCTGCCAAGCACTTCCCTCGGCTTTATCCCGTCAGATGGGGATACTATTCCCTGCTGTTCCATAACTTCGATCATACGGGCGGCACGATTGTAACCCACCCGCAGTCTTCTTTGCAGCATGGATATCGAGGCCTGCCTGGTTTCCAGAACGAGCTGGACTGCATCTTCGTATTTTTCGTCCAGTTCCTCTTCGACCACATCGCCGGTGGCCCCTTCTTCACGCAGGTCAATCCTGCCCTCGAGCGGGTCATCGATGAGTTTCTGGGTCTTCCAGTGTTCGGCCAGTCTTGCAATTTCGGCATCGGATACAAATGCCCCGTGGAGGCGCTGGAGTTTTGCCGTGCCGGGAGGGCGGAAAAGCATGTCCCCGGCTCCGAGCAGGGCTTCGGCCCCGGAGTCGTCCAGGATTGTCCGGGAATCGATTTTCGATGACACCTGGAACGATATCCTCGTCTGAATGTTGGCCTTGATTATCCCGGTCAGAACGTCCACAGAGGGTCTCTGCGTGGCCAGGATAAGATGGATGCCCGCCGCTCGCGCCATCTGCGCAAGACGCGTTATAGATTCTTCCACCTCACGGGAGGCCACCATCATCAGGTCGGAAAGCTCATCAATTATTATCACTACGTAAGGCAGCCTGTGGTGTTTAAGACCGGAATCGGAAAGCTCGCCGGTTTCCAGTTCCTCTTCAACTTCTCTTCCTCTTTGCGGTTTTTGGCGAACGCCCAGCTTTTTATTATAGGCCTCAATGTGGCGAACGTCTTTATCGGCCAGCAGCTTGTAGCGAAACCCCATTTCCTCCACGGCCCAACGCAGGGCCCTTGTGGCCATTTTCGCATCGGTCACCACGGGGTGGATCAAATGGGGTATGCCTTCGAAGCTGTTGAGTTCGATCCTTTTGGGGTCTATCAGCAGGAGCCTCAACTCTTCGGGTGTATTTCTGAAGAGCAGGCTGCTCAAAACGGTGTTGATGCACACGCTCTTGCCTGTTCCTGTTGCCCCCGCAATGAGCAGGTGGGGCATTTTGCCGAGATTGGTGGCGACCGGCAGGCCGAATATATCCTTTCCCAGGACAACCGTGAGTGGAGCTACGGCGACTGAGAATATCTCTGATTCGAGTACGGCTTTAAGTGAGACCAGTTCTCTTTTGACATTGGGTATCTCTATCCCAACTGCGGCTTTGCCCGGGATTGGAGCCACTACGCGCACGCTTACGGCCTTGAGGGCCATCGAAAGGTCGTCGGCAAGGTTTACGATCCGGCTGATCTTTATTCCCGGCGCGGGAGCGTATTCGTACATCGTAATAACCGGCCCGGGATTGATGCCTACGACTTTTCCCTGCACACCGAAATCGGCCAGTTTTTCTTCGAGAACTGCGCCGTTTTGTTCGAGCCTTTTCCAGTCGGGCTTGTCGATTTCAGTTTCATAGGTGTCGAGTATTATGAGATCGGGGAGCACGTACTGCCCTGGATCGATGTGAATGGGCGCCGGCCAGACGGGTTCCCTGCGGGCCTGTTTTTTTATGAACATCTCTGCCTGGACGAGCGGTGAAGACAACTTTTCCCTGCTTTTCGCTCGAACCGGAGGCAAATCAGGGGGCCCCGGTTCAGCTTCCTCGGTTTCACCATCCACATCTCCCAAAAGCCATACGGACGCTCGGCCCCACAATGCTGAAATCTTCTCGATCATGGCCTTCAGCGTAAATGGTGTGGAGAGCACAAGTGCTATGAGAACCAGTCCGATCAGAAGTGTATGCGAACCCAGCGCCGAGAGACGATCGTCAAGAAAATTCGCCAGGACCCTCCCAATCAGTCCGCCGGTTTCGAGTTCTTCGTTGAGAAACACCACCGAATCCCAATGCAGAGCGCCAAGGGTCATTATGCTGACGATAAGAAGGGCGGCGCCCGACAGACGGAGCCACGCACGTTCGAACGAGGGGCCTCTTATCAGACGCCAGCTTGCCCACAAGCCTGCGGCTGCCAGCCCGTAGGTGCCGATCCCGAAAACCGCGATCAGCGGCCAGGCGATGTTGGCGCCGAAAGCGCCCACCCAGTTCATAGTCAGATTCCCGGAAGGCAGAAAGACCGTGGGATCTTTTTCGTGATAGGACAAAATGCTGAACAGGACCAGAAGCGAGATCGTCAGAACGCATAAAGCCAAGATTTCGTGTTTTTTTCGATCCATTTCTCAGATCTCTACGACAATTGGATATATAACAGGTCTTCTGTCCAGAGTCCTGGTGAGAAAGCGCTTGAGTTCGCGCCGTATTTCCTCCTGGAGCCAAGTGCAGTCCAGTTGGCGATCTTCCTCCATTTGCCTGTCGAGGCTCTCGAATATGATGGACTTGGCCTCATTGAGGATTTCCGGTTTTGCCTCTTCGTGAATGAATCCTCTGCTGAATATATCCGGACCGCTGAGAATTTCATTTGTTTGCTTGTTTATCACCAGTGATGCGATCACCAGCCCGTCTTCGGACAAGTGCCGCCGGTCCCGAAGAACCAGACCTTCCACGTCGCCAACCCCTTTGCCGTCCACAAAAACCCTGCCGACCTCGGTCCTTTCATCTGTGCAAACCGTATCCCGGCTGAAGCATATGACACGACCGTTTTCCATCAAAAGGCAGTTTTCCGCAGGCATACCCAGTGAGATCGCCAGTTGCCTGTGTTTCATAAGGTGGCGGTATTCGCCGTGAATCGGTATGAAATAGCGGGGCTGGACCATGTTGATGAGTATTTTCAGCTCCTCCTGATAGGCATGTCCCGAAACATGTATCTCCCTTATCTGCTCGTGTATTACATCGGCCCCGTTTCTGCACAGATGGTTTATGATGTTTTGGATGGTGCGCTCATTTCCGGGGATGAACCTGGAGGAAAGTATTATAGTGTCCCCTTCCCTGATCTTGAGTTTCTTGTGGTCATTGAACGCCATCCGGCTCAGGGCGCTCATCGGCTCTCCCTGGGTCCCGGTAGTCAGCATGAGCACCTGCGAGTCATGCATGTGCTGGAGATCAGCAATGGTTATCTCATCGTCCCTGGTAAAATCGAGATAGCCCAGTTCGCGGGCGATTCGAACGTTTGCAACCATCGATTTGCCGTTGAGCAGTACTTTGCGGTCGAACTCGCGCGCAATATAGATGAGCTGTTGGATCCGGTGCAGATTGCTCGCAAATACGGCTACTATCATCCTTCCCTGTTTTTCCTGGAATACTTCACGAAGTGTGGCGCCCACTTCCTTTTCCGATACCGTATATCCAGCCCGCTCCACGTTGGTGGAGTCGGAAAAAAGCGCCAAAACACCCTCTTCGCCATAGGCGCCAAGGCGCGCGATATCAAACCTTTTGCCGTCAACCGGAGTATTGTCTATCTTGAAGTCGCCCGAATGGATCAGTATGCCCACAGGGGTGCGGACGGCAAGACCCACGCCGTCGGGGATACTGTGGCAGACGCGAATGAATTCGAAACTGAACGGTCCTATCCTTGTCACCTGGCGGGGAACGACCCGAATGAGCTCCGCTCTGTCGAGCAGGTTGTGCTCCCGGAGTTTTTCCCTGATCAGGGCCAGAGTGAGCGCCGTGCCGTATACGGGGATAGGCAGTTCGCGGATGAGGAAGGGAATTGCGCCTATGTGGTCTTCGTGGCCGTGGGTTACGACAAGACCGGCCACCTTGTCTTTTCTTTTGCGAATATAGCTGAAATCGGGAATGACTATATCTATGCCCAGCATCTCTTCTTCGGGAAACATCAATCCGGAGTCGACAACTACGATGGTGTCCTCATATTCAAGCACCATCATGTTAAGGCCGATCTCGCCCAGACCACCGAGGGGGATGACCTTTAAAGTGGGACCGGTCGATTTTTCAGGCATCGCCGCAGATGTTGCCGCCATCATGCAAAATTTCGCTTTCGGTTTCAGGGTCGAGCCTGGGGCCGTATCCCGCCTCCCCAGGGGTCAAATTGGCGCGGATCGCCTCGCGGACCTTTTCCATCAGCAGGTCCCTGCTTCCGCTGTCAGTGCCTGTGGTTTCAATCGGTTTGCCTATCGAAAAACCGATCTCACCCGGATGGATCGTCCAGTCGTTTTTGACAAGAATTCGATATGATCCGCTGATGCTGATGGGGACAAGCCTCTGCTGCGACTTGG
>Ga0187771_10001923_pt1 | contig 14286 bp, 11 predicted proteins | sample 0116_SJ02_MP15_1_FD_133139 | JGI IMG/M metagenome (GOLD analysis project Ga0187771, IMG submission 133139) | Tropical peat soil microbial communities from peatlands in Department of Meta, Colombia - 0116_SJ02_MP15_10_MG | ecosystem: Environmental > Terrestrial > Soil > Wetlands > Peat | place...
AATAGATTTGCCATGATGGAAGATCGCGAAGATCGTTATCGAAGGTCGGGAAGAGTAACAGATGATAAGGCTCGAACTAAATACGCACGGAAAACGCGAGTCGCGATTGACGACGATGAAAATGCATTAACAGAAAACAATTACAGCAGTTCGGATGAAGCGAGTGCCTCAAGATCTACCATAGTGCCGATTGAAGACTCTGAATTTGAAGAAGAAGGATGAATTCTCGACTACAATAATAATCTTAAGAGCTGCACATGCAATTGAGTTTTTGTCGCTGCTACAGTTCACAAACTAGATACGCTCTTATCGAAGCCTGCCTCTAATCTAAGAAACAGAGAGGCGACACCTTGAACAAGTGAATATAAGATATTAGTCAGTGGTCACCATAAAATAGTGCCTATCTATGCTTTTTATTATACGAAAGCTAATAGCTGCCTTTACTTTTTAAAAATTAACAAGATGAACTGCACTCAAAACCAATGTGGTAAAACCACTTATTTATAGAGCCGACAATTCTGTAGTGCTTTTCATCATCATTAACTTCGTCTCATGCCACAATACAGTGACCGTTCGAGCGAATCGATTTCCATCAAAGACTTAGAGTCGAGGTTCTTTAATGCCATTTTTACGCTGCTGAAACTGTAATCAGAATGACCGTAAAGTATAGACGTTAGTCGCTCGATCTTCTCATTGTTGTCTGGATTCGTTTGTTCTATGTGCGAAAGTATCCATTTAACTTCAGATCGGCACAACACCCATTCTTCTTTGTTCAAAGTAGCCCCGATGAATTTAAGGAATTTTGCATATTAATACTTGATGTCAAGCATTTACATCTTCGTTTTCGGCGCTGTGACATAGCGTGATTTTGTAAAAACTACGCCAGACCTGTTGAAGACAGGATAGGCATTAAAAAATCTGTTTTACAAGACCAAGCTTGTTTCAAGAGAAGCTTACCCCGCATCTCCGGATCTGCTTGCGCTTGATACGGCTCTCTTCTTCTGTCACATAAGGATATCGCTGTAGAAGAGCGGTCTTCGTCTGAGTTTATGTGGGATACAAAAGCGACCACTAGTATAAATGGAAATCTCTGCCGTATATTTAGGACGAGGTTGAACTGAATTTTTAAAATTTGAATGATATGGAACAAGTGCCGATTGAGCCTAACAATATTACTCTTTCGCTAGCTGCAGTTTCAGACAACTTTGATTTTAAAAAAGCTTACGTCGAAAGTCATTCTGCGTAAGGATTGACAGGTATGATATAACCACAGTGAGCCTCTACAGACTAACAATCAGATCGACCTGTATACAAAAAATTGACTTACAAGAGTTCTTGATGAAATCTCACTAAGCAATAAATTCAATATATTCACAGTTGAAGCACTGGACACTTGAATTTCAGACCAGAACGGTAGGCAAAGTGAGAAGCACCTCTCCTCGGCTACAAGCTAGTCGGTACGGATCTTATTGGAAGTGACTGTGTTGGGGGCGAGTTTTTCGAGATGATCGATCCGAACGTTAAATATGTAAGCGCTGAAAGTATGGCACATATAAAATATGCTATTATAGTTGGCGTTAATCTATTAACTACGGATTTATTGAGGTGCAGTACATGTTAAATACACTTTGGGTCGACAAATACAGGCCTAAATCCTTCAAGGACATTGTAGGCCAGCATCGTATCAGAGTACAACTTGAAAACTTGGTAAAGAGTAGAACTTTTCCTAACCTTCTTTTAAACGGCCCGTCAGGCACTGGAAAAAGTTCAACTGCTGAGGTCATAACAAGGGAGCTTTATAGAGAAGCGTGGGAAGGAAATTTCATAGAATTAAACGCTTCTGATGCCTTTGAGCGGGGCAAAAAATATCTTGCAACTACCAACCCATTCTCTCGTTTTTATGATGAAAGTAAAGGCTTGCTCGATAATTTTAAGCACGTTATAAATAGAATTGCTGGCGTTAATCCTCTTGGTGCAGAGTTTAGAATATTATTTATCAACGATGCCGATGCACTTACAGTTGATGCTCAACAAGCCTTACGGAGAATAATTGAACGATATAACCACACTTGTAAATTTTTTTTCGCAACAAGACGTCCTTCGAAAGTCATCGTCCCAATCAGGTCAAGATGTTTAAATATTCCTTTCAGAAGACTCGAAAGCAACGTTATTGTAGATTATCTTAAAAAAATTTCAGATCTTGAGCGTTTTCGAGCATCAAATGAACTAGTATCCGCCGTAGCTCATCTTTCAGATGGTGATCTAAGAAAGGCTTTGACAATTTTCCAACTCGTCCAGACAAATGAAAACGAAGCTGATGACCTAACGGTTGTTTATGAACTCTCTAAAGCTATTCGTGAGCCTGCAATACAGTCCCTGCTTGAACTCTCACTAAATAACGAGCCGCTAAAGGCAATAGAAATGCTTGACACCCTCTTAGTGAACAACGGTTTCAACGGTCAGGAGATTGTTGATCAACTCAGAAGAAGTGCACAAAGCTTCGGACTCAATCACGATTCAGTTGCAAAAATCTTTCAAATTCTTGGAAAGGTCGACTTCAATTTAATTGATTGCTCAAATGAGCGAATTCAACTTGAGGCGCTTATCTTTGAACTCACTATGGTCATCTGTCGTTCATGAAGAATCAATGTTTCATAACGGGAAATCCCTCAATTAAGCAACGAGCTTTTTTATCTTAAAATTTTAAAATTGCAAGCTGTACATTTCTGGCTTCTTTCAACAAGTTTCGTTCAGCGCATAAATTATCGATGTTGACTGATAATATGATCATTTTTTATTTATCCTTACAAGCTTACATGCGCACGGTAATACTATTTAAATAATCACAGAAATAGAATAAAAATGGATAAAAGAACGATTAACTATTAATCGTAATCATTATTATTGTTAGGTAGATTCAGGGCATTTAATTTTATTAAGAGCTACGTTTTTTTCAGGCACTCCTACGAATTCTACTTTTCCGTCTATAATAGTTGTTGGTACACTCCGTATGGCGAATTTTTTTATAAATCCCAGCCCTTCAGGTGTATAAATTTCTACATCTTTATATTCAAACTCGCATTTACATTTTAGTTCTTCCCAGAACTGTCTAGCCGTCGGACAAACGGGGCAACCTTTGTGGGTCAACAATATCACTTCTGTCATAATTGGCTCCAGTTTCTATCTATGGTTGTATGTCTACAACTCTTTACGACAGTACTTAATTATTTAATTATTGCTTATTAATAGTAAAAAATCTAGCAAATCTTCTCGGTTAAGGGAATGTTCGTTAAAGCTTCTTTTACAATGGACGAAAATGAGGTTCAGATGGCAGTTAAAACTGCGTGCGATAATTTAATATTTCCCATTCTTGAATTTGTCGTTTCAATAACTCCCTGAAATTAAAATTGTTTGCAGATGCAAAAAAGTTTATGCATTTTTACAATTATTGTCTTTTGCCGCCACCTTCTCTAAATTGTTTAACAATTTTTGATTGTCATCCCGCAATCTTACTGCTAATCTGATGTAGTTATTATCTGTGAGCTTAAAAGAGCTACAATCTCGAATTAAGAACCCACAAGTAAGCATCTTTACTGCTAGTTCGGCAGAACTTAACCCAGTTGCTGAGCTATCAACCATTATGAAACTCGCATCACTCTTAAGCGGATGAATACCTGAAATTTCGCCCAATTTTTCTTTAAGCCAGCGCCGTTCTCGCGCTATTATGTTGCGAGAGGTTTTTAAATAATTCTCGCAATCTGAAAGCAGGTGTGGAGTGACTACGGCAGCAATCGAGTTTAAGTTCCAGGGTAATCTCAAACAATTCAAAGTTGACGATAGTGAATACGGAGCTAATCCATAGCCTACCCGTAAGCCAGGAATTGAAAATGACTTTGTCAATGACCTTAGGACAAAAATATTGTCGTAATCCACATGTATAGCACTCTGAGTGGGGTCCGACAGCTCGATAAAGACTTCATCGATGAAAAGTATAGTCCCTTTTTCATTACACGCATCTGCTATCTTCGAAATTTGATTTCTTTTTAATAAACTTCCGGTTGGATTGTTTGGATTACACAAAAACACCATTTTTATATTTTCTTCAGAAAGCACACCTTCGAGTTTATGTATGAAACGGTCAACACTCCATATAGGGAGCAGCGTTATTTCGGCTCCACACAATGCGCTAGCGTACTCGTACTCATCAAACGTTGGGGCAGGAATTACAACCCTATCTCCTTTTGATAGAATAGCTGACGTTACACTTCGTATAAGTTCTACAGAGCCATTTCCTGGAACCACGGCGTTCGAATCAACATTAAGGTAATTAGCTACTGATTCTCTAAACCGTCGGTATCTGTTGTCTGGGTATGCATTTACAGATGAAAGTGAATCTGAGAGGATTCTGTCTAAATTCGGGAAGGTTAATGGGTTAAAGTTCGCACTAAAATCAAGCACATCTCCGAACGTTTCTTGAACTTCTACCAGTGTGCCACCATGTACACATGGCGCCAAAGTTAATTTGTCCTTTTGAATCGTATGTGTCATTTTCTGGCTCGTTACAAACTTAGACTTTTGGTGCCGCTAGTAATGGCATTAAGTTTTTTCCGACTATCGTATTCAGCCTTCCGCCATTTGCCGATCTTTCATTGTATGTAGAAACATCATCTGGTTTCACTCCTGCGCCGCATACAGCGATAGGTACTGCATCGGACATATGTGTGTGCTTGATGCTGGACGAGCCGTGATCAGACAGTAATGCAAATCGCGCGTCTTCCAAGTCTATCTTATTGAGAAGGTGCCCTATCATGTCATCGATTTTTTCAATGATGGTCAATTTCGCTTCTACGTCGCCATCGTGACTTGCTTCATCTGTCCCTTCAATGTGTATGAGAATCAAATCATAATCTTCTAAGTGCTCAAGAGCGATGGTACTTTTTGAAATTGTATCGGTATCCCACTCGCCTGTAACATTTGGAACGTCTACAATATCCATGCCAGAATACCTGCATACTCCTTTTATAACGGGCACGGCAGCAACACAGAGACACTTTCCGTACTTTTTCATAATTGGTTTCATACTGTCAATTCTTCCAGCAGCCCAAGGCATTATCACATTTGCTGGGGGTTTTCCCTCAGCAATTTTTTGCAAATTAAGCGGCTGCGTTTTTAAAATTTCGTGGGATTTCTTCATAAATTCATTTATTGTCTCGGCCGTGAACAGATCCTCAGGAGCATTTGTGAGCGCTGTGGCCCATATTTGCTTTCCAACGTCATATTGAGTTGGAAGCTTAACTCCAGTCGTTAAATCCATATCCTTCAGAACAAGGGCACCCTTAAACCCTATAGTCTGCTTGAACTCAAATCGGACCGCATCAAGCTTAAGTTTTGAATTTATCACGAGTTCAAGCTGTTTTGCCTCATTTTTAATGCGCCCTGCCCTTCCATCAATCAGTATGTACTCGTCATTTATTGTTGCGAAGTTCACCCTGAATCCTATGTCCGATGGGCTGGGGTTTAGGCTAGCTCCTAATGCTTCATATGCTCCTCTATTTGAATGCGATAAGTCAACATGTTGTCCGAGTATTGCGAGATGCGCCGCATCGCTGTCTACAGTTATTCCCGGCTTTATTGCGTAAAACTCTCCATTAGCGCCATATTTTGCAAGTAAGTCCATATTTGGAGTATGAGCGTACTCTAGAGGAGTCTTGCCGCATAGTTCCTTTAAGGGTTCGTCGGCCATCCCGTCGCCGATAATTATGATCGTCTTCACATCTAAACGAAAAGGCAGTAAAAAAGATATATTTTTTGATGTGACGCTTTCTAAGCTCCGTTTAAATGGAGTGTGTTCGGTTTCGTAATGCTTCAGAAGTCAGATCGATACTTAGAAAAATGAAGTTATTTTCTCTCGATGTTTTTAAGTACTTTTAAAATATGGATTTTAGTGTCCTAAGTTTCTATCTCCCTTTTGTTGTATGTATAATTTTTTTAATTTTAAGCTTCATATTAGTAGTTAAATCGCAATTTTACTAGCTTGATTCTAGATTCTATAGTTTCTTCGGTAAGCAGGTCATTAAATCAATTGAGTAGATCGACTACAATATATAGTCAAAAGTCGTTACAAAACCATAACATTGATTATAGAGGCAGCACATAACATTAGTACTATTTAATGTTAACGGAAAAAGTGTAGGAGATTAACCGTGAAAAATCCAAAAACATTGCTATTGGCATTTCTCATGGTCAGCGTATTGGCAGTATCCGCCGCAGGCTGTACCTCAACGACGCAAAACAAAGTAACACTTACAGTGTTTCACGCAGGAAGTCTTGCTGCGCCTTTTGACCAAATAGCTAAAGAGTTTGAAAAACAGAATCCGAACGTTACTGTACAAAGAGAGGCAGCTGGAAGTGTTGAAACAGTAAAAAAGATCTCAGAACTAAATAAAACGGCAGATGTTGTTGCAACTGCTGACTGGACGCCTATTGACACCTATCTTTATAAGAATAATCTCACGAAATGGTACGCACTATTTGCGACCAACTCAATGGTGGTCATGTATACTAATAAAAGCAAATATAGCAATGAGATAAACACGACTAATTGGTATCAAGTCTTAACACGGTCCGATGTCCAAGTTGGCAGAGCAAACCCTGATCTTGATCCAAACGGTTATCGGACGCTCATGGTATGGCAGCTTGCGGAAAAGTTCTATAATAAGCCTCGATTGTATGACAGATTATTGGCTCAAGCTCCAGTGAAAAATGTTCGTGAAAAAGAAACCGATCTAATAGCAGTGTTACAGTCAGGACAGATTGACTATGCGTGGAATTATAAGTCTGTAGCGTTGCAACACAACCTCTCGTATATTGCACTTCCGCCACAGATCGATTTATCTGATCCACAGTATGGCAATCTATACAAGAGCGTTAATGTAACCTCGGCAGGTAAACAAGTGAACGGATCTGTTATTGAATATGGCATCACTATACCAAATAATGCACCGAATCCAGATGTAGCAGCTCAATTTGTTCAGTTCGTGTTAGGGCCCACGGGCTCTAAGATAATAGAGGATAGCGGCCAAAAAATGCTTAAACCAGTGCAGACGACAGGAACTATCCCAGATTGGTTAAAGCTTTTTGCTACGCCTTCGATGACGACCTCCGTCGTTACAATGGGCACTGTCAGAACTAATACCACTAAGGCAGGAAGGTAGTCTGCAAGAACCTCAGCATACTCGTACAGAGAACGATAAAGAAGACCTAATAAGGAGATTAAAATTAAAACTAAATCTTCTTTTGAATTCTAATACTTCCTTCAATGGAAAGGGGCTCTCAATCCTTTCCCTTAAATTTTCGTGCTCCACCGTATCTATGTTTGCTTGGAAATATAAAACCGAAAGAACTTTAATCGTTTTTAGCATCGTAAGTGTCTTAGCGCTTATACTTGTTATTGCGCCGGTTGCAAACACGTTGCTGTCACACAGTCCGCAAGACTTGGCTAACACAGCCATAGAACCCGAAGTATACAATGCAATATTTTTAAGCCTCTATGCCGCTCTTTTTACGTCTATCGCTGCTCTCGTTCTTGGAGTTCCTTTAGCGTTTATACTTGCGAGGAAACAATTTGCTGGAAAAAGTATTGTCGAAAGTCTGGTTGACTTGCCCCTCGTGGTTCCTCACACAGTGGCGGGCATCGCCGTTCTGCTCGTGTGGGGCAGAACGGGGATTTTTGGCGCTCCGATCAACAACATTTTTGGTGTGCAATTTTATGGAACTGTCGCTGGAATTATCGTAGCAATGTTATTTGTTAGCTTTCCCTTTATGGTAAATTCAGCAAGAGAAGGGTTTGAAGGCATCAGCCTGGATATAGAACAAGCTGCACGAACACTCGGCGCATCACCATTTGAAGTCTTTCGAAGAATAAGTTTACCTCTAGCGTTCAGGGGTATTATGGTCGGTGCTTTGCTAGTATGGGCACGAGCAATAAGCGAGTTTGGGGCAGTTTATATTATAGCTTACTATCCTATGACTGCACCAATTTTAATTGCCAATCAGTATTTACAGTTTGGACTTAAAGCATCATCAGCTATTGCTGCCTTATTACTTATAATCACACTAATGGTATTTGTCCTATTACGATTTTTAATATTAAAGAGAAAGGCAGAAGAATGACATCAGTAGAAGTTCAGAACGCGTATCTAAAGTTGGGTGAGTTCAATCTCCAGGACATAAACCTAAAAGTAGAAAGCGAAGAATTTTTCGTAATTCTAGGTCCGAGCGGTGCTGGAAAGACTGTTTTGTTGGACCTTATTGCTGGATTTAGTTATCCAAAAAAGGGAAAAGTTCTATTAGATGGTGAAGATGTGACATTTTTACCAATTGAAAAAAGGCGCATTGGATACATGTTTCAGGATTTTGCATTATTCCCCAACATGTCAGTATTCAAGAACATAAAATTTGGCACGAGGTATTACAAGATTCCAAACGTGGAGAACAGGATACGTGAGCTTATGGAGTTGCTAGATATATTACAACTTAGAGACAGGCATCCAACGACATTAAGTGGCGGGGAAAAACAAAGGGTTGCACTAGCAAGATCTTTGATACTTGAACCGAAACTTTTGCTGCTTGATGAACCACTGAGCTCACTTGATGCAAGGACGAAAGAGGTGCTTCGGGATGAGATAAAGGAAACAATTGAAAATGTTGGAATAACTACATTATATGTTACGCATGATCAGGTCGAAGCGATTGTCTTAGCCGACAGAATAGGGATCATGCGTGACGGTCGATTGCTTCAGATCGGTTCTTCAGACCAAATTTTTAACACACCGCGAGATGAATTGATCGCGCGATTTGTAGGTATGGAAAACATATTTAAAGGCATTGTAAAAGCCAATGACGACGGCCTTATCTCCATTGACGTCGGAGACACTATTATAGAAGCTGTATCGGACATAGCTGTAGGAAAAGAGGTGACTCTGGGAATTAGGCCAGAAAATATCACACTACAAGTCGGCGAAACTATTTCAAGCGCTAGAAACATCTTTAGTGGGAAAGTAAAGCAAATAATTCCCTTAGGACCAATTAACAAAGTGAAAATTGATTGTGGATTTATACTGACTGCTTTTATCACCAAACGATCATCAGAATTCTTGCGCTTATCGAAAGGCAGAGAGATCAAAGCGTTATTTAAGGCTTCAAACGTGTATGTGATCGGGGACAATCATTGACTTTCATAGTTACGTTTATCATTTGCTCGATGAGACAAAAATCTGTAAAACACCGCCACTAGAAATTGCTAGCTAGCTACGAGGTATTCAAACTTTATATTGGAAAATTTCGGTTCCCGATTTGAATTGTTATCCATTTTAGTTCAGTAAGATCTTCGGTAGAGTATTTGCCACCTTCGAGTCCAGACCCGCTGCATTTCGTTCCTCCAAAGGGGGCATGTGGTTCAAAGTGAAGCGGGGAGTCATTTATATGAACCATTCCGCATTCTAATTTTTTAGCGATCATAATGGCTTTCGTGAGATTATTGGTCAGAATTCCAGATGATAGACCAAACATCGTGTCATTTGCTACTTCAATCGCTTCATTTTCGTCAGCTACTATTATAACTGGCCTCACCGGTCCAAAGACTTCCTCTCTATATACCCTCATATTCGGTTTCACGTCAGTGATCACAGTTGGCCAATATAACTGTTTTTCATGTCTACCCCCGCATAGTACGGTTGCTCCTTTGTCAATCGCATCTTGTACTTGAGCATTGATCCTTTTTAATTGCGTTCTCGTAGTTAACGGGCCTATGTCTGTGCTGGAATCACGAGGATCCCCTACTTTGAGATTTTTAACTCGTCTAACAAATCGCTCGACGAACTCTGCAGCAATTGCGCCTTCAACGATAATTCGTTTAGCAGAAATACATACTTGCCCTTGATGAAAAAATGCGCCAAAAATAGCTGTATCGACCGCGTAATCTAAAGCAGTATCTCTTAAGATTATCAAAGGGTCACTTCCTCCTAATTCAAGAGTAACTCTTTTCAGAGTTTTGGCTGCTCTTTCTGCGATACGTTTTCCAGTCTCATATGATCCAGTAAACGAAACGTGTGCTACTTTAGGATTAGTGACGAGTTCATTTCCAATTGTTTTCCCGGATCCAGTAACGATGTTAAAGACTCCTGAAGGCAGGTGTGTTGCGTCGATTAATTCAGCGACCTTCAATTGAGTAATTGGGGTCGCGCTGGCAGGCTTGAGGACAACAGTGTCGCCAACTGCTAACGCAGAAAAGGACTTATTCATCGATAACAAAAGCGGATAATTAAATGGCGTTATTGCTGCTATTACTCCCGCTGGATGTCTTATCGTTAGTGAAATTTTTCTAACATCAGATGAGATCGTTTCCCCTACAACCCTTTGTGCCTCCTCTGCTGCAGCTCTTGCCGTTCGAAGCGTAGCTGTGACTTCAACTGAAGCTTTTTTGTAAGTTGATCCACTCTCAGAAATGAGTGCATCTCTCAATTCATCTGTGCTTGAAGCCATTATATCATATAAACGATAGAGATAGTCCGCGCGCTCAGCAGGCGCGGTATATCCCCACGTTTCTTTTACAGAGTACGCAGAGTCAATAGCCTTTTTAACATCCTTGTCGTTACCTTTCTGAACGAGCGCGCAAAGGCTGTTGTCGTAGGGATTGCGAACTTCAATTGTATCCCCGCTTGATGATCGTGTCCACTCACCAGCTATGTACATCAAGTATTCTCGTACGTCGCCTGCATATTCTTGTTTCATCTGTAATCGAGATAACTATTTACTGTTTCTTTAACTTTGCTGGACGAGATTGAAGTTACAAATGGAAAGTTTCCCGTCAAATTAGTTGATCCACATGTTTACCAGTAAAAAAACTGATTAACGAATTTCACTTACAAACAAAAGAATTTTGAAGTATTAAAAAAATTACAACAATATTACAACAATATATCTAATTGAGCACAAAAATGCCACTATAAGTTTCCTTCATATTACGATATCAGTAATTAGAATACTTGCGAAGAGACTTGATTGGTCTCAAGGATGACTGGTCTATGAGATTTCTCATATAAGTTGAAGTAACTATCTGCAAACAAATTCTGCACGCATCATAAACATGTCACATCTCGCAAAACCAGAGCAGATGGTGATAAGGCTGAAAGATGCCCACGATGGCAACAATAATTCTTCCGTGTGCGATAAATAGTAAATGAAATTGCTTAGTATTCGACTACAAGAACAAAGTATCGTCAAATACTGTATTGCGAGGGTCCCATGTCTACAACATTATAACTAATAGGACTCTCTGAGAAGTCGAACCGAGATTTGTTTAATAATCTGACGTTTTAAACACAAAGGATCAATCAGATAAGATTATTTTCATGGTAAATTCTACTCCGAAGCACTTGCACTATGGCATTTCGCGATAATCAGAACAATTCATTTTAGCATATTTCTTTAACTGCCATGATTCTGGTGCAAGCCGACTTTCTTACTAAATCGTGCTTTATTGTCACACAAAAACTGACATTGCATAAAATGACTGTAACGAGCGTTGTGTCAAAAAAGCAGTATAGTTAGTGGTATCAAATAGTACTTGGAGCAACCGCTTTCGCATGGGTTTTATATAATACGTTCAAAGTAAAGGATAAAGTTAAAAAAGTAATAGTAGTTTATAAACCCAAGATCGCAGTGCAATTCGCGTTCATGATTTAAAACAGTGAATAAACCCAATTTCGCTCAGGATTTCTTTATTACTTTGTCCTTTTAGGGAATGTGCATCTTGCAAAAGTATGAATATATTACACAAAAGATTAAATATCAGTGGGAATAGCGTAAATCCAAATAATAGCTTAGTGAGAAGAGCATTGTTTTTCACAATCTATCTTGTTTTTGGAATCTTCATTGCATTTATTAGTCTTGCTATCGTGTCTCTTTTTTTCAGGATCTCACTTAACGGTTTTTTTCAGTCTCTTACAACTGAAGTAGTTGTGGAGGCAATAAAATTGAGCATTCTTACGTCTTTTTTTTCGCTAATTATTGTGATTGTCCTTGGTACTCCTATCGCTTATATTAACGCTCGTTATCGATATTTGGGAAAGCAATTAGTGGATACTCTAATAGATATCCCAGTTGTGTTACCTCCTGCTGTGGCGGGGTTAGGACTTCTTATGGCATTTGGTAGGAGAGGTCTGGTTGGACAATATCTTAGCGCTTTTGGTTTTGATATCGCATTTACCACTCTCGCTGTAATTATGGCACAGGTCTTTGTCTCTTCTCCATTTTACATACGTCAGGCTAAAACAAGCTTTGAGGATGTCAATAGTGAATTTGAGGCTGCAGCGAGGACCCTTGGAGCTACGCCCCTCGGCGTTTTTTTCAGAATAACTGTACCAATAGCAATGAATGGCCTTGTTTCTGGAGCTATTATGGCTTGGGCGCGAGCGCTGGGCGAATTTGGCGCGACGGTTATGTTCGCAGGCAATTTTCAGGGCAGAACGCAGACGATGCCTCTTGCCATTTACTCAGCATTAGAAAGCAACTTGGATGCGGCTATCTCACTCGCGATAATCCTCGTCATAGTTTCGTTTATCATTATCGCCGTCATTAAATCGCTAACTGGGATTACGTTTTTTGCACCAGTGTCTGATCGTACATAATTAGATTCAAGGTTAAGTTGATATCCAAAGCCATTTTAGTCTTTGTTTGTCGGCAATTTTGCAAATTTTACACTACTTTGCAGTCTTCAAAGCTGCGTTCTTTTTTATTTATCGTTTCAAACAATACACACAAGAACCTTGGTTTGAGAATCTTTGTTTATAGAGATAAATAATTCTAACTGTTAAGAAAGAAAACTCATATTTCAGATTATTGCTACTTTAGGTTGAACTTTGTCTTTTGTTAAACTCTTTCAGATATCCTATTCGTTGGTTTGTTTTATCATCGATGTTACACTTAGACGAACGAATAACCCTCATAAAAAAATGCAGAGGTAATAACCTTTATATCGCGACTATTTTACCACGGTAGAGTAGATGATTACAAGCAAGCAAATTGTAATATTACTCATCTCTCGTTTGTGGATGTTTTGTTATAGTAAGACTCGCTTTTGCAAGCTTGGCATAATCCGTTCTTAAGAGTATAGTCAGGGACAAATTCACAGCAGCTTGAGCACATAATAGCATCCCATTTTTTCTTTTTTGGCACGTGAACTTCTACATATTCCCAAGATAAAATATTCGTGCCAGCTCTAAGAATCTCTTTTAATAATGTGGGGGCATCCACCTTCTCTTTGTGGTGCGGGTCATTTGTATACCAAGCATTTAAGACAGGATAGTTACGTGCTTTCGCTGCATCAATGTAGACTCTAACCCCGTCCGCTTTGGCATCATGTGTTTGTTTGTTAAGGGTGATTGCGAATCTTCCAGTATTTATTATTCTAAGTCCATGATTTCCAATTGTACAATGCGTTATAACTTGGAGTGCATCAGGAGCACACTTGGGGGTTTCAGAGACAGCATACATTTTTTTATCTCTGCTTATTCCAAGCTTTTCAAGAGCTAAGTCCACCATAAAGATGCTGATTAATAGACCTGCAGCGGGAAAACCATGAAATTTTACGCACTCTCTAATATACGATTTAATTTCAGTTTTTACCTCGCACTTTTTTAACAGATAGTTCAATTTATTCCAACTTTGGGCGTTCATGTGAATCTCGCTCGTTTGTAGATCTTATTCCAATCGATATGATTATTCCTGATGATCGATAAATATATATCACGTAAAATATATATCAATCTTATCGTAAGGTAATATCGGCCGAAATATATCGATATGCTGGCAGTACATCGAAAGCAATATGAGACTTGCAAAAGGTGAAATATACTTAACTGTTGATCACTAAACAGAGTAGCATTCCAGAAACATTTTGTGATGCAAATAATTACACTAAACTTTTCGATGTTTTAGAGGACCTTTGAGAAATAGTGAACGTATCTAATATACTGAGGTGTGATCTTGACTTCTGAACAGATTTTAACGACAGACGAGAAAATAATATGTGACGATGTCACGTGTCCTGTGTGTGGAATATCTTGTGACGACATTTACGTTGAACTTACAGAAGATGCCGTCACAACACGGAATGCGTGCGTCATGGGTGACGCAAAATTCAGAGAATTGCGAAGTTCGCATAGGATAAAAAAACCAAAGATAAATGGAAAAGATGCGAGCTGGGACGAAGCGATTGACAGGGCT
>Ga0187771_10001924_pt1 | contig 14281 bp, 9 predicted proteins | sample 0116_SJ02_MP15_1_FD_133139 | JGI IMG/M metagenome (GOLD analysis project Ga0187771, IMG submission 133139) | Tropical peat soil microbial communities from peatlands in Department of Meta, Colombia - 0116_SJ02_MP15_10_MG | ecosystem: Environmental > Terrestrial > Soil > Wetlands > Peat | place...
AGTGAGCGCGGCGAAGACCGGCTCGAGAGTGAACAGAATTGCGGCATGCGTTGGCGTAGTGTGCCTCTGCGCCCAAAACTGAATGCTGAAAGCCACGGCCGTGGCGAACACGGCCGTACCCACTATGGCCCCGGCGAGCCGCCAGTCCGCTTGAAAACGCAAACGCTCCCACCCGAGCGCCGCAGAAAGCGCACAACCCGCGGCGCCTAGGACCGCCGTGCATGCGACTTGCAAGAAAGTGAGCAGGCCGAGGGCATGCTCGCGCGTGTAACGCCCCACGAAAATGATGTGCAGCGCGTAGAGCGCGGCGCCGGCCAAGGTGAGAACGTCCCCCAGGTTCAGGCGCGAGAATTGTCCGGCGGGCACAGTGAGGAAGTAGAGGCCCCCAATAGCGGCCAGGACGCCCAGCGCGATCCACGGACCCGGCAAGCGGCGCCAAAAACAAGCCATGAATACGGGCACAAGCACCACGCAGAAGCCGGTGACGAAAGCCGACTTCGTCGGAGTGGTGTAAAGCAAGCCAAAGGTCTGGAACGCATAGCCCCCGAACATCAAGGAACCCAAGACCGCGCCGGCGCGCAGGTCCGCACGGCGCATGCCCCGCAAGGCGCGTAGGTTCAGCGCAGCCAGCAGAAGCGCGGCCAGGGAAAAGCGCAGGGCCATGAAGACAAAGACCGAGGAGCGAACCAGGGCATCCTTGACAACGACAAAGGTTGCGCCCCAGAAGAAACAGATCAGGGCGAGGGAAAGATCAGCCTGCAATCGTCGAAATTTGGCCATGCGATTGTCCACCGGCGGACCGGGCCGATGGCAAAGCGTAGAAGTTTCTCACAAGCATGATGGTTCGCAGAAACGCTATTTAGGGTCGGAGCTGTAACTTCGTCAGCCCTCCGCTACAGCCATCCCTGTAGATTCTCGCTCCGGTGTCAACGCTTGAATGACGGTTCAGACGCATACCACCGCTCGCTTTGGGTGTTCGGAGAACAGCTTGGATGCATCGAAGGGTTGGTCCAAGATCCCGAAGATGCCGTGCAGCGGCTTTTCGCATCAATAGAGGGTTTTACTTTTGGGCAGGGGCGATGCCGGAGACGGCCAGCACAGTCAACAGAATGCGCTTCAAGCCCAGTTCGCGGCCCGCTGGATCGTACCATTCGCGGAGAGAGTGCGCCCCGCCGCCGGAGCCGCCTGCGCCCAGGGCTATGGCGTCAATTCCCAGCGACAAGGGAACGTTGGCGTCGGTCGAGGCTGGCTTCGGGCGCGACTCTATGCCGAGATAGGCGTCCGCGCCGCGCAACGCCGCCAGCAGCAGCGAATCTTCGGGGAGCGACCCGCCGGGGCGTTCGCCGAGGCTCCGAATCTTCCATTCCAGGCCGCCCTTGCTGAGGTCCCTCGCGGCGGCCATTTCCTCTTTGACCCCGGCGGCAACAGCCTCGCGGAGCGCCGTTTCCATCTTGGCGATCTCGGCCGCGTCCTCGGAGCGCAAATCCATCTTCACGCTCACCTCGTGCGGAATGGAGTTGATCGAATTGCCGCCTTCGATCCGCCCGGCGTTGAAGGTGGTGCGCGGAGACTCCGGCGCGCGGTAGCTGCTGAACCGCACCAAGGCGCGCGCCGCGGCGAAGACCGGATTGGGCACTCCGAAATCCGCCCAGCTATGTCCGCCGGGACCTTGAATGATCACTTCCAGCCGGTGGGAAGCCAGAGCGCGCAGGGTCACGAAATCCGCGGTCGCGCCATCGAGCGCGGTAACGCAGCGGATGCGTCCGCGGTAGGAATCCATCACTGCGCGAATGCCCGCCAGGTTTCCTTCTCCTTCCTCGCCCACATCGGCCACGAACAAAATTGTGCGCTCCGGTTGAATGCGCGCCGCATGCATGGCGCTGGCTAACGCTGCCAGCCCGGCTAGACCCGCTCCGTTATCGGAAATCCCCGGAGCCAGCAAACGATTGCCGTCGCGCTGCACGTGCACGTCGGTGCCGAGGGGGAACACCGTGTCCAGGTGAGCAGCGAGAATGACCACGTCGTCTTCGCCCGCGCCGCGCAGCTCGCCAATCACGTTGCCCGCGTTATCGCGGTGCACGCGCAGGCCGGCGTCCTCTAGCAGCTCGCTCAGTGCCGTGGCGCGATCGGCTTCATGGAATGTCGGGGCGGGAATCGCCGTGATTCGCGCCTGCTGCTCGGTGATCCAGGCCGCGTGCTCCCCGAACCAGGCCAGGGCGCTGGCCACCTGCGGTTGGGCGGCCAACTGCGGGACCGCAGGAGGCCGGCCGCCAGGGCCGGGCGGCAAACTTTCCTGCTGGGGAATCGCTCGTTCCATCATCGCAAGAAGAATAACCCACGAGGTGGCGCAAAGCACGATGGCCCGCGAGATGCCTCTCACTGCGAGCCGCCCTCCGCATACAAGCGGCGTATCTCGCTCTCCGTAAGGATCGCGGAAGATTTCTTGGCCGCTTCGAGAATCCTGCCGACGGCTTTCTCGCTGGCCGCAAGCCCGCGCTTTTCCAGCCAATAGACCACGTTGGACCGTCCACTCAGCGGGCCAATCTCGATGTTTTGCTCCAGTCCGAAAAGATGCGCCGGAACGCCGCTGTAGACCGTGTTCGCCAGCATGGCTTCCTTGCGTTTGGAAGCCTTGAGGATGGCTGCGGCGTGGATGCCCGTAGCCGTGCGGAAGGCGTCGCTGCCGACAACGGGGTAATTCGCGGGAATAGAGGTGTGCGTGGCTTGGGCCACCTTCTCGCAATACTCCTTCAGCCGGGAAAGGTCCTGCTGGATGAGGCCCGCGAGCCGAAGATTCACGAGGAGCAGCTCCATGGGAGTGTTGCCCACGCGCTCGCCCAGCGAATTTGCCGCCCCATGAATCTGGTTGGCCCCCGCCGCGACAGCCGCGAGCGAGTTGGCCACGGCCAGCCCCCGGTCGCAGTGGCCATGCCAATCCAGCCGAATCGAGCCGCCGCAAGGCCGGATAATGTTCTCAACCGCGAAGCGCACCAGATTGTAGGCGCCCTGCGGAAGGGCATGTCCCGCGGTGTCACAGAGGGTTATGGCGCGAGCGCCGCAGCGGATTGCGGTCGTATAGAGACGCTTCAGCGTTTCCCCGTCCGCGCGCGTGCTGTCTTCGGTGACGTACATGACCGGAAGGCCGTGCGAAACAGCAAAGCGCACCGCGGCTTCCGTGGCCCTCTGCAAATGATCCACGCTCCAATCCTCCACCAGCCGCCGGATCGCGCTCGAGCCTGTGAACATGGCCACTTCGATGGCTATTCCTGCCTGCTCGGAGATTTTCAGGATGGGGCGAATGTCGTCTTCCACAATGCGGGCGGCGCAGTTGGGCCGCACCTTCATCCTGCCGGAAACAATTTCCCGCGCCAGCGCCTCGACGTCCGCGGCGGCCCGCGCTCCCGCTCCGGGAAAGCCGATATCCGCTGAATCCAGGCTCAGCGCTTCCATGAGGTGCAGGATTTCGATTTTTTCTTTCGCGCTGGGCTGGTGGACGGAAGGATTCTGCAAGCCGTCGCGCAGAGTCTCGTCGTCGAGCTGCACTCGTGTTCCGGGAGGAAAGGCCGGCCCGGCGGCGGCGTTCCAGTCGTAGATGAGTTCGCTGCCTTCCATGCAGCCCGCCCCTCGAAAGGCCTAATAACGAAGCGTGTAGCTATTGGGAAACTGGGCCGGATCAGGACGGTACAAAGTCTTGCAGAACTCGCAGCGGTAAATCTCCGCCTGCGGACCAATCACCGCGGCAATCTCCGGAGGATATTCGTACCAGCGCTTCAGGTGGCCGCCGCACAGTTTGCCTTTGGCGTCCTTTTCGTCGCACGCGCGCTGCTTGGGCTTGCGCGTCTTGATCTTCGGGGCGCTCTCTGTCGGTGGTGCAAACGTCTCTTCGGTCGTCACGTATCCTCCGGCATCTCCTGTTGTTCCGACAAGCGCCTGCCAAAAATGATTCTACCCGAAGTCGTCCGCGGGGTGCGGCGCGGCAAGAGCCGATGGGCACGCGGCCCAACTGCCTCCGCGGCGCTCGCATGGCCGCGGCTCATTCCATGCGCGTAGCCAGAACCGCGTTCCCTTGCACTTGCACTTCGATGCCGAAAGGCGGCCGAATCGCCGACCCTTGAGCGATGGCCCCGCGCACCCAGAATCCTCCGGGAACGCTGGCCATGCGCCTGGGATCAAACAGCGTGCGGCTGCACGGGTCGCCGACCATCGGATGTGCGCCGCTGTATTCGTACTCGTTGCGCAGAACGCTTAAGTCCGTGATGTACTCAAGCTGGCAGCGCCCATAGGGAACCTGCAGAGCAAACGCCCAGTAGGAGGCGGCGCTATCCGCCGCCCCGCCCGGAAGGCGAATGATCCGGGAAGGAACTTCTTCGCCCGTCAACCGGTTGCGGAAGATGAAATCCTTCGAAGACCAAGGGGTGGCCAGCTCTCCCGTGGTGGCGATCTGAGGATGGGCTTCCGTGGACACCGGAGGTCCCGGTTTGGGCTCGCTCACTGGCGCCGGAACCTCGATTTGTTCCGCAGGCTCCTGCAAAGTGGTTTTGCTGCCGTGCGGTCGCACCAGCCAGACCCCGGCTGAGACCCCCAGCACAACCACCGCAACAGCTCCAAGCGCCAGACCTGCATGGGACCGCAGTGCGCCCAGCAATCCGGGGCCGCGTAAGGGAACATTCACCCCGGGGATTTGCGGCATCTCCGCCTTGAAGCGCTCGGGACGCTCGGGCTGGTCAGGCATCGGTCCCTCCGCCCGGCGCGGCACTAAGCCGCCCGTGGAAAGCATGGGCAGCCGCCGGCAGGGCGCAATCCTTCAGGGGCTAAATTCTAAGGCTCAGGCAGCAGCGAGGCAAATGCTCCGCCACAAGGCTATGCGCCAACGCCAACAGTTGGTTACTCATTGGCTCATGCTTGGGCCAGGACTCTTGTGCCTGGCGCCCCTGCGCACATACTGTGGGTTGAAAGGCCGAGCCATGCTCGGTTGCCAGGCTGCAAGATGGGTACCGACGCCAAGAACGCCGCAGCGCGCACCTTTGTTCACAACCTCAACATTCTGCTCAAGCTTGCCCGCCTTTACGAATTCGGCCACAAGCGCACCAAAGCCCAGTTCGAAACCACCTGGCGCGAGTTGCATGTCGCCCTCGAACAGAGTCAGCAGAGCGGGCTGCTCCTGGGCGCTTCTGGAAATCAGATCCTTGTGGATGGCGTCCCTCTTGAGGGAGGCGCGGCCGAACGCACTTTTGCGCATCTGCTATCCGCCTCCGGAATTGCCAGTATCCATTTTTCCCCAAAGATGACCCAGGCCCAGTTTGCCAAGTTCGTGCGCGCCTTTCCCACTGGCAATGCTAAGCCTTCCGCGCTGGCTGAACACCTCAAGTCCGCTCTCGCTGGGGAGTCGGGCATCCGTATCAACGAAATTCGCTATGTGGCCGAGGACGAGTCAGTTGCGGGAATCAAAGTGGCCGCGCAGCTTACCGCCAAGGTGCTCGGAAGCGCCCCGAGCGCGATCAAGGACATTCTCGAGGATCCCCAAAAGCTGTTGCAACTCATCTTGGCTGCGGAGGGTTCGCGCAGCGGCGCAGTTCAGCCAGGAGTGCCAGACAGCGGGCTGGTCAGGGGTCCCGCAGGCGATCTCGCAGGACAACCGGCGGGCGGAGCAGGGGCCGGAGGGTGGAGTGGCGCTGGTCCATCGGGGGCGGGACCTGGCGGCTTTGGCAGTGGCGCTGCCCCCGTGGAAACCGGCGGACGGTCCTACGCCATGCCCGGAGCACGCGGCGGAGACGCCCAGGGAAACCCGGAATTCCCTTTGGGACAAACACGGGGCGGCCATTCCGGTGTCGGAGGAGTCCTGGACGGCACGCGTGAGGGCCCGGCGAGCGGAGAGAGTTCGCCATCGTCAGGACGCTGGCTGTCAGCTTCCTCCATGCTTCGCAGCGCTTTGAACGAGGGGAAACAAAATGCAGTCCCCGCCTCTCAGTTTGGGGATGCCCTGGGGAGGCCTTCCCCTGCCGGCTTCTTCGTCGCCGAGGAAGATGTTCGCTCCATGTTAAGCCTGTTTGGGCAACTCGGACGCGCGAGAAAGGACCCGGAAGCAAAACTCGACCTTCCCACGTTTCAGGCGCGTCTCTCGACGCTGCCGGTGCGGGCGCAATTCACCTTGCAGCAGGCCCTTGCGGGACTGGCCATGCAGGCCCCCGCCGAAACGCCGGACAAGCCTCTGCTTCTACGGTTAGCCGAACACGTGGCCATTCGCTTTGCCCTCGATAGCTACGAGCGCGGAGAAGTACGCGTCAACGCCGTGCGGCAGATGCTCGACCGCATGAACCAAGAAGTCCAAGCGTTGCGCAAAATCCTGGCATCCCATGAGGACCTGCTGGCCGGCGCGGGAATCCAAGTGGACTCCTACACCGAGTTGCTGGATCAGGAGTTTTGGGAACAGGTGCCGGAAGAGAACAAACGTCAAGTGCTGGCTTCGCCGGAGGCCTGGTGCGTCCCCCCGAAAAATGTGCGCGCCTTTCTGGAAGACCTGCTGCGGCGCGGCGAACTAAAGGCCGCCCACCAAGTCTTGCTCAACTATGCCTCCTGTATCGGGCAGGCGCAGGACGACGCCCGGCGCACCACGGCAATCGGTTTAGCCGACTTGGCCGAACTTTACGCCAGCGGAGATGGCGGGGTGCTCATGGAAGCCGTGAGGCGAGTGGGCGTCCAGTTGGGACAGGAGAGCGATTCGGAAATCCAGACGCTGGTCAGTGCCGCGTTTGTGCGCTTGAGCCAGGAGGCGGCGGCCCGGCGCTTCTATCCTGCCATGCAGCAGTCCCTGGCTTCGCTGGAAAGCGCCGAACAGCGCCGTCCGGGCAGCACGCAGGGCCTCGGGCCGCGCATTGGCGTGGAAGAGCGCCTTCCGGAATTCATCGAAGATGCCTTGCGCACCCACGCCATTGGCGATGGCCTGATGGATATTCTCAGGCTCCTCCCCGCCCCGGCGCTGAAGTGCTTGGGCCTGCGCTACACTCATTGCGGATTCCGTGATGATTGTCAGCTCTTATGCGAAATCGCCCGAGGACTCGGCCAGGATGCCCAGGCAAGCCTGGTCGCCACGGTGCAATCCGCGCCGGCCGCGGAGGCCGTCGAGGCCCTGGGGTTGCTCAGCCAGCTTTCTCCCAAGACGCTCGAGAAGATGCTGCCACAGCGCCTTCCGCAGTGGCCGCGCGTCGTGCATGACCGCGCGGTGCGCCAGCTTGCCGCCCTCGACCCCGCGGTTCGCGCCCGTCTCCTGCTGGCCATCTTCGACTCCTTGGACCCCATGATTCATCCCCTGGCCCTGGACGAAATGGGCGCCAGCGGCGATTCGCAGTGCATTCCCAAGCTGGTGAACCTAGCCTCGTCGGAAAGCGCCAATGGATATCACCGGCTGAAGGCCATTGAAGCCTTGTGCCGCTTGCGGGCGCAGCCGGCCGTCGCTCTCCTGCAGAGGATCGTGGACACCCGCCAATTGTGGCGCTGGGTTTACCCCGTCGAGATGCGCATCGCCGCCCTCCAGGCGCTGGTTCGCATTGATCCCGCTTTGGGCGTCCAGCGTCTCGCCGCCAGCGGGCTGGACCGCCAGGACTTGGTCTTCGAACCCATTGATCCTGATCCCCGCTCCCCCTGCATCCGCCAGAGACGCTATGCCCGCCTGAAACTTTCGCGCACCCTCACGGGCGTGACTACAAATCTCCGTGACGCCGTCAAGATGACCTTCCCGGAGCTTAATCTGGGCGGCGGCCTGGCCATTTGCGACCGTCATCTGGCCCCGGGCGCGCTCTTGGCCCTGAAAATCAAACTCGGCGTGCGCTCCATCGGCGCGCAGGCCATGGTACGTGGCGCGCGTCCCCAGGCCATTGCCTTCGAGATTGTGGACATGGACCTCGAGGAGCGCCGGCGCCTTCGCAGGCTGCTGCTAGAAGTCGGCGGACCGCAACTGCCCGCCATGTTGGGAAACCGCAGCAGGCGGCACCTCCTGGGCATGTTGGTCGGCAAGGGTTAGCGCTTTCTCTCCCCGCCCCATCATTCCCGGCTTCACCATCCGAATGTGCCGATGTGCTTCCCTCCTCCATCCCTGTCCCCTGGTACAGGTTTGCTTCCAAAGGGCAAGTTCCTCTCGCCGCGTGGTTTCTGTTGCCGCAAGAGGAACATAGAACTCCCGTACCATTGAGCCTGTCCCCTTCTGGAACTAGGGTACTTTCAAGCGCTCTGCGCTGGCGATTGCGCTGTCTGTTATGAAGACCGACCCGAAAATGGCGGCGGCGCGGGCTTTTGTCCGCAGCCTCAATATCCTGCTGAAGTTTGCCCGCCTGTACGGATTTGCCCATGTGCGCACGAACGTTCAGTTGGACACCGCGTGGCAGGAGTTGTGCGCGGCCCTGTCTGCTGGCACGGAGGCCGGCCTCCTGCTGGGCGCGACCGGACAACAACTCCTTCTCGACGGTGTCCCCTTGGAAGGCTCTCCCCCGGAACGTCAATTCGCCCAGATGCTCTCCTCCGCCGGGTTGGCCAGCGTGCAGTTCTTCCCCACGATTACACGGGAAGAATTGCAGAGTTTTGTCGAGGCTTTTCCCACGGGCAAGGCCAAGCCTGCCGAGTTGGCCGAACAGTTGAAAGCCGCTATGGCCGGCTCTCATGGCGTGCACATCAACGAAATTTGCTTCGTGGCCACCGACTCGCGCTACCGCGAAGCGCACATCGCCGCCGAGCTGGCCGCTGGCGCCCTCGGCCAGGATTCCAGCCAGTTCAAGCAATGGCTCAACGATCCTCAAAAGCTCCTTGAGTTGATCGCTGCGGCGCAAGGAATGAAAGCGGGCGGCGCTGGCGCCGCGGCAGGCGGCCCCGTGGGCAGTGGACCCGCGGCGAATGTGGCCGCCTCGACGGGCGCGGCCGGCGCAGACTCTTCCTCGGCGGTTGCGCGACTGGTCTCCGGCGCCGCGAGCGAACCCACCGAGGCGGATGTGTTTGGTGTCCTGCGCATGCTTGCCAGCCTCGGGCAGGCCGGCAGCGGCGGCGTCGCTGGCGTTGCCCCCGGCCCATTTCAAGAGCGCCTCTCCAAGCTGCCGGGCAGTGCCCGCGGTATTCTCGAGCAGGCCCTGGCCAGCATGGCCGCCCAGGCCCAGAACAAGAAGCCCGACGAGTCTGTGCTCGTCCGCCTGGCTGAGCATCTGGCCATTCGCTTTGCCTTGGAACGCTACGAGCGCGGAGAGGTCAAAGTCAACGCGGTCCGGGAGCTTCTCGAGCGCATGGGCAAGGAAATCGCCGAGTTGCACAAGATACTCGGCTCGCACGAGGAGAAAATGGCCCAAGCCGGCCTCGTGGTTGAAACCCACGGCGACATCTTGGACCGCATGTTCTGGGCTGCGGTTCCAGAGAGCGGCAAGCGCGCCGTTCTGACCTCCGCGGAAGCCTGGTGCGTCCCTCCGCGCAACGTGCGCCAGTACGTCGCCGAGCTGATCGAGCATGGCGAAACAGGCAAGGCCGTGGAAATACTCAAGAACTACGCCGCCTGCGCCGCAAGCCAGGAATCCGACGCCCGGCGCAAGACCGCCGTGGGGCTGGCTGAGCTTGCCGAACTCTACGTTCAAGGCGACGGCCCGTTGCTCGGCGAAGCCATCAAGCAGATCGGCTCCCGCCTGTCCGTGGAGAGGGATGCCGAGCTGCAAGGTCTGGTGAACGCCGCTTTCGTGCGCTTGAGCCAGGAGGCAGCCGCGCATCGTTGTTTCCCGGCCATGAAGCAGTCTCTCGAGGCCGTCTCCGCCCTGGAGAACCAGCGCCCGGGCGTGGGACAGGGCCTGCTTCCGAAAATCGGAGTGGAAGAGCGCGTGCCCGAGTTCCTCGAAGAAGCCTTGCGCGCGCGCAAGGTTGCCGCTGGCTTGACCGAGGTGCTGCGCCTGGTTCCCCGCACCGCCAGCGAACAGATGGCCGCGCGCTTCAATCGCTGTTTCCTGCGCGAAGATTGCGACCACCTGGTTGCTTTGGCCCAGGCCATTGGACCGCAAGTGGCTGCTCCCTTGCTCGATTGCCTCCGCGCCGGACCTGCGGCCGAGGCCGCCGAGGTCGTAGGGCTGCTCACTCGCCTCGATCCCGCCATGGCCGAAGTTCTCCTCTCCGCCAGGATCACCGAATTTTCCCGCGCCTTGCAGGACCGCATCGTCCGCCAGTTGGCCTCGAGCGGAGGGTCTGCCCGCTCGCGCATTCTGCTGGCGGTGCTCGATGGACTCGATCCTTTGGTCATGCCCCTGGCCCTCGATGAGATTGGCATGGCTGGCGACCCGCAAGCCCTTGGCCGCTTGCTGCTTATGGCCGATGGCGATCTCCCTGCCCGCGCCGGACCCTTCTTGCGGGTGAAGGCCGTCGAAGCTTTGGGGCGTCTGCGCTCTCCCGCCGCGGTGAAGGTCTTGCGGCGCATCGCTGAGGGCAGGCACAGGTGGCGCTGGGCCAATCCGCGGGAACTGCGCATCGCCGCCGCCCAGGCCCTCGCCAAACTCGATCCGCAGTGGCTGGCGGACTTCCTCCCGCAGAGTGGCTTGACGGACCAGGATCTGGCCTTGCCTCCTCTGGACGCTCAACCCGACTCCCGCTGGGCGCGTCAGCGCCGCCACCCGCGCGTGCGCCTGCTCCGGTCCCTTCCCGCCGTCACCACCAACCTGAAAGATAATTGCCGCATGGAAATCAAGACCGTGAGCCTCATCGGAGGCGTGGCCAAGCTCGAACGCCATCTCCAGCCCGGCACCCAGGTGCAGCTCAAGCTCGCTTCCGGAATGAGAGGCATTTTCGCCACCGCGCTCATGCGCGATTACCGCGCCCAGGATATGGCCTTCGAATTCGTGGATATGAACCTCGAGGAACGCAATCGTTTGCGCCGCTTCCTCATTGACAACCTCCCGCCCACCGTGGATGCCGCGGGGCCGGCCGATCCATCCCAGTTGACTGCCGTCGCCAGTTGATGCTTCCGTGCGCTTCTGGTTCACCTGCGAGCCGCAATTTGCACCAAGGGTCTCGTGATGTGCACGCTCTCACACGCCTTGGCACAAAAACTCAGGCGGGTCAGTCCATATGGGGCCGACGCGGAGTCCGCGAGTTTCGCCGGTGTCTGAACTCAGCATCATCTGGATGACACATCCCTTCCAGTAGGTCTATGATGCGTCTCGACTGCGCGAAACCTCGATGAAACTATTGTCTTTGATTGTGGTGACGCTCCTGCCCGTGCCGACATGGGCTCAGACTAAGGCGCAAGCTCCCACACCGAGGGAAGCAGATGCAACGCTGTCGCCACGGGAAGTGTTCAGCCGCGATTCCCCTTCGGTTTTCGTGGTGGAAGGCCTGAACTCCAAGGGAGAAGTTTTGGCGTTCGGGAGCGGAGTGGCAGTGAGAATTCCGACAAAGGCTAATGCAGCTTCGGATTTGTTCATCGTGACGAATAAGCACGTGATTTATGGGGCTGTCGCCTACCGGGTTCGGAAGGGCGACAAAGCCTGGAAGGCGGCCCTCGTGCGATTGGACCAGGGGCACGATTTGTGCGCTCTTCAACCGGAGACTGGCTGGACTGCGAAGCCGATAGCCATCCGAGTCTCTTCTAGTGTGAAAGTCGGCGAACGAACATATGCAATCGGCGCCCCGGAAGGCTTGGAGCTTACATTGTCGGAAGGGTTGGTTTCGGGCCTAAGAGAAATCGACAACGTCCGCGTGATTCAAACGTCGGCACCCATTTCCCATGGTTCGAGCGGCGGGGGGCTCTTTGACTCCGAAGGGCGACTCATTGGAGTGACGACTTTCTTCCTCAAGGAAGGTCAAAACCTCAATTTTGCCCTTCCCGGCGAGTGGATTCTGGGGCTGGGAGACGAGAGCGCAGCACACTTCCCTGCAAGTGCGGCAGGAAGCCGGCTAGAGGAAGCGAAGGAACTATCAGACAAAGGCCTTGGTGCCTATCTCGACGGCAGATATCAAGACGCCGTTGACGCGTACAGGGAAGTTGTTCGGCTCGACCCAAACGACCACACCGCGTGGTATCGCCTTGGCGAAGCTCAAGAAGAACTGAAAAGAGACGAGGAGGCACTGAAGAGCTTTCAACAATCAACCGAACTGGACAAGAACGATCCTTTGCCGTGGACAAGTATGGTCCACGTCTATCTTCGCTTGCGTAGGTTTGACGAGGCGATCAATCCAGCCAATCAGGTTGTGCTGCTACAGGGCGACAGCCCCATGGCCTGGGCGGAGTTGGGCATGGTTTACCTTGGGGCAAAGAAGTACAAAGAGGCTGCTGATACCTGCGAAATTTGGACGTCGCTCGAGCCGGATAATTCTAAAGCATGGGCATTGCTGGGAATCGCACAAAGTCGGGCAAATCGACTCAACGACGCCGAGGTAAGTCTTGAATTGGCCGTAAGCCTGAATCCGGGCGATGCAGCCGCGCTTTATCAGCTCGGCCTCGTGTACTCCAAGCAAGGAAACCAAACAAAGGTGCGCGAAGTCTACGAGACACTCCAACAGCTAGATTCGAACCTTGCCGGAAAGCTGATGAGTGCGGGCCCGTCGCGTTGAAAAGCTCAAATGGCGAATACGGACGAGAATCGGTTCGTCTGTGGGTTCTTCAACAAATTCGCGGAGAGGGTTGCGCGGCTCCCGAAGCTACATTCAGATTCCTACAGCGAGGAGGCTTTCACTCTTTGCATTGTTTACGTCGACCGTTTGGCTTCCGGCTACTACGGCGGTGAAGCAGGCAGGAACCGCGAGAACTTCTGCCGCGCTCTGAAAGAATTGAGTGGAAACTCACTCTTCGGAATGCTGCACCCACGGGAATTATCGGAACAAGTCAAGAAATACTTTCCTGACGCGGTAACGGTAATCGCCTCGATTGCACGCTCGCAGCCACACGCACTGCTAGACGAGGCGGCAGTGGCGGGAGCAATACGGTCGTCAGGTTTGGAGTCCTCAAGGAAACAGAAACTGATCGAACACCTGTGGAGGGCTTCGATTGCATCAATTTGCTACGGAGAAATCCGAGGCCCCGAGGTGCACGGGGTTGGCAGCGGTGGACTTGATTTCGACGAGTCCGTTTACAACGGGAAGGTAGGGTTTCAGATCGACTTTGAGCTAGTTTATGAGGCAGTCTCGAAAATATTTGAACATATCAGAAGAGAATCGGCGCAGACCGGGCACTGGTTCGGCAATCCCAATTACCCAGCAGCCCGACCTTAGTACGGTTACCTGACTGTCTAGATCCCGCGCAGTTTGGAGGCGGCGGCAGGCAGGTGATTCTAGAGCAGGGGAACGCCCTCAACTTGCGCCGCTTTGCCTAGGTCCGTATCCAGAGTTCCAAGAGGCAAATTGCGGCGATGGGCCAGCGCGCAAGCTCGTCCCAGAAGAGTGCTGGCTCATCTGGCTTGATGTCACTAAGGTGCTGGCCCGTCGGGGAGGGAACTGGGAGAATTTTCGGCAAGGCCTGGCTGGGACCGCAGGGGTACCGCTGCGAGCGGCAAAGCGAAAGTAGACAGACCGGGCCGGTACGGCTAGCGCACATTCGGAATTGCGTCGTGTCTTTGCCTTATCTGTTGAATCGGAACGACTGAAATAGCTATTTAGCCAATCTTGCGGCGGCCGCGAGGTCGCTGTTCAGTTTCACCGGCCAGACTAGACCATGCCGAATTTTGCCGGGCTGCATCCAAGCAGTTAGAATGAAAGACTAGGATAAGCGACGGGCGCCGCAGCATGCGCTGCGGCGAAAGGGCAGCCTATGAAAGCAAAAAGCGATGTGGCCGTGGACAAGTTCCTCACAGGATACAACTGCGCACAGGCAGTGCTTTATTCCTTCTGCGATGATCTCCCTTTCGACAAGGATGCCGCCTTGAGATTGGCCACTGGGTTCGGCGCCGGAATGGGGCGGAAGCAGGAGGTTTGCGGAGCGATCAGCGGAGGCATCCTGGCTATCGGACTCAAGCGCGGACGCGGAGAGCGGCAGGATCGAACGCTCACGGAGGAAACGTACCGGAAAGTGCGGGAACTGATGGCTCGGTTTGAAGCCCGGCACGGCTCCTGCCTCTGCCGCACGCTGCTGAATGGCTGTGACCTGAACACGCCCGAAGGACAGCGATACTTCAAGGAGAACGACCTCCTGAACACGACCTGCGTGGGCTGCGTGAAGACCGTCGTGGAAACCGTGGAGGACATCCTCTGAACGACACGCCGAACAAGATCGGTAGAGACCGCGGCCCCGCTGACGCGGCCGGCAGTCGCTTACTTTGGGCGAGCCGGGGAAATAAGAACG
>Ga0187771_10001925_pt1 | contig 14276 bp, 11 predicted proteins | sample 0116_SJ02_MP15_1_FD_133139 | JGI IMG/M metagenome (GOLD analysis project Ga0187771, IMG submission 133139) | Tropical peat soil microbial communities from peatlands in Department of Meta, Colombia - 0116_SJ02_MP15_10_MG | ecosystem: Environmental > Terrestrial > Soil > Wetlands > Peat | place...
CGAGGAGTTGCTGTATCATCAAATAGCAAACAACGACCCATCTCTCTGTGTGCCTTAAGCCGCTAGGAATGGGTACTCTCGTACCCTTCCCACCCCCCTCTTTTCCCAGTCACCCCCCAAAAGTTAGCAGCAAGACAAACCACCCAGCAAAGTTACCAGAACCGTTCAAACCTGAGTGCTCGGGAAAATGAATTGATGTGATTATGCAAGTTGAGCTAGCGCTCAGTTCTTAGTACACGTCGTTGCTCGTTGGTTGCTGGCGCTCCCTCAAGTTAGCTGAGTATGGACTGGCGGTGAGATTCTGTTCGATTTCCTGGTATGCATCTAGGAAGCTGGATCCAGCGTCTGTGGCTTCATAGCTTATGGCTTCTCCAGCGGTTACGCGCCTCATGAGACCTGACCGTAGAAGTAGGTCTAGGTTCTCGCGGAATGCTGGGTTACGGTTGACGTGATCGCTTGTTATCGTTCTGGCGTTCGCCATCTGCAGGAGTTCGATTGCCTCGTCCATTCCGGCCTGTTTGGGGATCGGGATCACCGGGAGTGGTCTGTCCCACATCGCCGACCTTATGGATTCGAGCACCTCAACGGTGCGGGCTCCGATGAGACCTGACTGGGATGACACGTCGCGTTTCTGTATGCTGTCTATGAAGTGCCGTATCTCAGATTCCATCGTGTTGCTTCCGATGACGGGGAGTTCTTCTCTCGTGTCATCACTGCTCCGGAATACCCGCTGATTTAGACAGTCTACTACCAGCGTCTGGGCGGATCCCACGATCGTAACTTCCCTGACCTTGTTTGGATGCAGCCAACTCAGTTCGACGTGTGCGAACGTGTCGTTTGGAAATTCTCCAATGATGTAGGCAACCTCTCCCTGATCTCCCCGGTACCCCCTCGTCATCCCACTCATTTTTTCAGGCCAAGCGCCAAAGAGTTGATTCAGTATGTCTATGGGGTGAGGTCCCAGGTCGAAGATTATGTCTCTGTCGGGATAGAATGCCTGATCGGTCCATTGAATTCTGGCGTAGAAAATCCTGCCGAGATCGCCTCTCTCAATGATCTGGCGGGCGAGCTGCAGGGCCGCGTTGAATCTGAATATGTGACCAACATGAATGACAAGTCGGTTTACTCGCGCAAGATTAACCAGCTCGTAGCTCTCACGCGATCTGAGGGTCATCGGCTTCTCGACGAGAACGTGCTTCCCAGCTTCCAACGCCATTTTCGCGATTTCGAAATGGGTTGGATTGGGGGTTGCAATATGCACCGCAGATACTTCTGGGTCTCGAATTACCTCTGAGATATCTTGACTCAGCCTTGTCTCGCCGACCGGAGCGGTCTCCTTCGTAATTAGAAGCGCGCTGAGCGCTGAAACTGAGGGATCACAGATCTTCCGAAAATTCAGGATTCCTTTCTGCTCTGCGCCGAGATATTCCCCCACGAACTTCCTGCCCCAGTATCCGGCGCCAACGACCGCTACGCCCACCCGCTTATCCATGGTTGATCTCACATCGTTGAAGGATCGGAATTTTTCCGTGAATTCCCTACCATTGCTAATAAGTCGTTTGGTCTGGAAAAAGATCAGCTTTAGATAAATCAAAACTAAGTTCCTGCTTTGTCAAGTCTGTTTTGGTTTGTGTCTGCGCATGGGAAATCCCGTAGTTCAGGCCGGTTCGTGATAGTTCTACGAGATTTTGGACGGCTTCACTCATATGGCTATGGCCAGAATTTGATTGGTTGAAGAACCAATACCATAAGCTTGAGAGTGAGCTTACAGGGAGGAGGTCAACCCTCAGACGAGTCAGACGTGTTGGGCTTTCACCTTTTCCCCCTTTGAAGCGGACATGAGCTCCTGATACTCCTTGAGAAACTGGGCACCTGCTTCGGTAGCCTCATACTTCACCCCTTGAGCAGTCTGATTAGCTCTGAGAAGCCCTGCTCTGTATAGGATGCCCAGATACCTCTTCATCGTACCATTTGTTGCATCGTCAGCATCCGCGAAAAAGTTACGGGTGCCTAAGGTGGATACCTTCTCCAGGATGGTGATTATGTCCTCTTCCGGTTCAATCCGCAATTTCCTAGGTGGCGGCGTGGGCCTACTCCACATCGATGAGCGAATCGTCTCTAACACTTCAACGGTCTGAGCTCCAATCATGCCGGACTCTGCTGATGTCTCCCGACGAAGTACGCGATTGATGAAGTGGTTGATCTCCGCCTCGATCGTATTGTTCGCGGTTACTGGGAATTCCTCTCGACCCTGTTGGTTGACTATGATGACTTTCTGGTCGAGGCAATCAACAAGGAGCGTGGCTTCTGACCCTACAACGGTGACCTCTCTGACTTTCTTTGGGTGAAGCCAACTAAGTTCAATGTGCGCGAAGGCGTGGTCGTGGAACTCCGCTATTCCATAGGCCACCTCTTCCTTGTCTCCTTCTCCTCGGTAACCCCGAGCAAAACCGCTCACCTGCGCGGGCCAGTCCTGAAGGAGCTGATTGAGCACGTCGACCGGGTGAGGTCCCAGGTCGAAGATTATGTCTCTGTCCGGAAAGAATGCCTGATCGGTCCACTGTATCCGTACGTAGAAGACTCTACCAAGCCTCTTCTCTTGGAGGAGTTGGCATGCGGAATGGAGCGCTGAATTGTACCTGAATATGTGACCAACATGTAATACTCGGCCTTTCGCTGAGGCCAGGTCAACGAGCTCGTATGCTTCTCTTGAACTCAGCGTCATGGGTTTTTCCACAAGCACATCTTTTCCAGCTTCCAAGGCCATCTTGGTCAGGGCATAGTGTGTTTGGTTCGGCGCTGCGATGTGCACCGCTGAAATCTTCGGGTTCTCCATGACCTCTTCGAATTTCTGAGTGAAGGTGCCATAATGGAGAGAGAACTTCTCCTCGCACGCGAGAAGGCGTGAGAGCGACACGTCGCAGACTTTCACAAGTCTGACGTTGCCAGCCTTCTGTTGGGCGGATAGGTATTCTCCTATCAGCTTTGTTCCCCAATAACCTGCCCCAATGATGCCTACACTGACCGGACTAGACATTGGATGTTTCTTCCCGCGGGTTGGAGATCTCGTGAACGGACGTTGAGACGTTCCTCGACTCACACATGGGAAATTGAATTGTGAAAGCGCCCACTAGAATAGCTCAACAAAATCGTCTACAACAAACATCTCCCGGCGAGCTCAAATCTGAGATTCCGCTCGAATCAGGCTCTAAGAATCTTCGCAACGCGAAGTTTTCAGAGGCATAAGGATCTCACTCTCTGAAAGCCCATTATTGTTAGGTAGCGCTCCATCTGACTTCCGAGTTGCATCCCCACGTAAGTCTATGCGCTTGGAAGCTGCATTCACAAAATATTCTCTGGTAACATCGCGAATCTGCTAACTTGGATGCGCGGCAGAGCCTCAGCCTGTGACACATCAACTTGTAGGCGCTTTACTCATTACTGCAGGCAGTTGCCTTGGCCACTCCTGCATCCATTCCGCCTCGCATTTGGGACAGAAGTCGTTTTCTCGGTCCTCATAAGGCGAGCTGATCAGTTGCTCATGGTGAATGGGGCAGTATTCGTTGAGCTGGGTTAGGGCTGCAGTTCTCTGCAAGGCCTAGATCTCAAGCTTCTAGTGTGCGAGCTACGTATATTAATGTGCCGTTTTCGGTACATGGCAGTACCAGCAGATACTACAATCGTTTCCACTGCAATCCATCGAAAACAGGCAGCGAGAGCAGTGGCAAACATAGGCGCGAATTTCAAAATTCAAAAGCATACTGGGAGCAAGAGGGCAAGCCCGGAAATCGTCCGCCCCGAGAAATTGTGCGCTATTCTCAACTGTTCAACGCTACACGAACTTCGTGCGCGATGCCACCAGCAGTAGGTGCGTGTGCTCACCGAACGGTTGAACGTCTCTCGCCGGGTTGTGGGGATAGGGTTCAGGGATAAATGTGCCGTTCTACCTGTTTGCATACTGTGCTCGATGAGTGGTCGATGTTGAAGCTCCACGAGATGCTCCAAAGATCGATTGAGAGGGCGTTCTTCAAGGGTAAGTCGACTAGATCAAGCGTGTACTTGTCGTATGTGATTGGCAATATTATTTTGATGCTACTATTCATACGCCTCTTGCTCGTTAGGATCCCTTACCAATGGACGGCAGGTCTATACCCGGTCGGCTTCGCGTTTCACTTGGATTTTCTTTTCGGAGGCTTGGAAGACGCGATCCCATTCGTCCCGCAGATGATAATCTTCTACCTGTACCTGTTCTATCCGATGGCTGTTCTAACGATGCTCTACTTCACCTTCGTGGAGTATAAGCGAGGTTATGCGCTGGGCTGGTCGCTGGTTGCCATAAGCCTGATAACTTTGGCCATCTACCCAATTTTCCCCGTCTCAGTGTACTGGTGGCATCAAGAATTCCTCGCGCATCCTACGGTTGGCAATTTCTGGGCGACTCAAGTGTACCGTCTCTGGGCGCGTGATTCGGATGACATACATTCCTTTCCCAGTCTGCATGCCGCAGGTTCAGTCATGTGCTTCTACACATGGTATCAATACAACAGAGTGAAAGCCCTAACTGCCACCAAGGCAGTCGCAATCGTCTCGTTTGTCATCACAGTGGGCGTTATACTCGCTACTCTTCTCATCAAGCAGCATTACATTGCGGACGAGATCGCAGGGATTATGCTTGCGCTGAGCGTTGGCCGGCCAGTTCTGAAGCACTTCTGGAGATGATCAATTCGGTTGGCAGTGCATGGGCGTCTGTCTAAACTGCTGACAGGTTTCTCTCAAGCGTGCGCCTCTTCGCGTCAACGACCTCGGAATACTTCTGCAATTCCTTGAAATCTTCTAGGAACTGGCGGCCCTTCTCTGTCGCTAAGTAGATCCTCTCCTTCTCGTTTCGCGTTTGAAGCAATCCAAGCTTCACGAGCATTTCCAGATACTTTTGGAGAAGTTCGAAGCTCAAGTTGCCTAGGTACATGATTCGGGTCTTTCGAGAGCCGTTCTTGGCGATCTCAAGGATACCTGCAGCTATTTCCATCCGGTTTCTGTATGGTCTCCTACGGACGTTTGGTCGTTCCATGTTGGGTCGTCTGCTGCTCGCGAGGTGCGAGAGGGTAAGGTGGGGATTGAAAAGGAAGTTGTGAAAAACTTTTCTAGGCTTCGGATCCAGCGCTGTCTACGAGTAGAGAAAGCGTCGTTTTGCCTCTGAGACAAGAGTCGAGAGTACGCTCGCTATCTCCATGGGTGAATGGCTTCGAACCGCTTTAACGCTCATGCCGCCTTGTCCTGACGATTGAACGAAGCCGTACTTGACCAGAAAGCGTAGCGCCGCGTTTACCTCAGTAGGTTTGAAGGATGATCTTCTAGTAAGAGCCTTCGTGTTATGCCATCTTCCATCGTTGGTCAGGGACCAGAGCTCATGAACAACGCTTGCTTGTCGCGACAGTTTTCAGCACTCCTTGTCTTGCATCTCACTGCAAGCGCGTATTTGAACGCGCTTTCGACATAGGCGTGGTAGACGTTGAAATCTCTAAACTAAAACACTAATGGGCAGATGTACAAGAAGGCTGGCGTACGGGTTTCTATAAATCACGATGACAACGATGCGGCGGCCGCAGCGTGAGACGCTAATTCGATTAGGGCGCTTTCGAACCCAGGTAACTTGTAAGATGTGTATACTCTTTCAGGAATTCGATCCCTTTCTCCGTGATCTTGAAGAGGTTTGTCCCGGTCTCCTCCTCCGCGAATTCTATGAGGAGACCTCTTTCTTCTAGAAAGTTGAGGTACTTTTCAAGTTGCCTATGGCTCAAGTTCGCCTTGTACATGATGTGCGTTTTGAGGCTTCCGCTGCCCGCAACTCTCAAAATGCTCCCCAAAATTTCGACTCTTGTCCGATTCCCGAACTGTTCGACATTTTCTTCTATATGAAGCACGAGACTTGTACTCCTCAAGTCGTATCCTTCTTCCAAGTCGGTTATAAAAACTGTGGAAAGAAAATGCTTAGCAAAAATTCGTACCAGAGATTCAATACTGGGAACCCTTGTGTGCCTAGTGCAGATCTACCGAGAACAGTAGCCCAATCATACACGAGTTAATTTTGAGCCGCGATCCTATTCGGCGTTCTGAAACATCAGTGATTAGAATAGGCACTAGGTACGTGGAGCCGGACGTGCTGTTCTCATTCGCCACTCGAAAACCGCCTTAAGCCTGTCGAAATCTTCTCCGCTAAGCTTAGGATAATTCTGAATCAAGTCGAAAAGAACTCTGTACGCCCTCGCACAGTCCAAACACATCACGTCATCCCTTATTGGGGGCGCCTTCCCACAAATCTCGCAGAGAGGCTTGTCCAAAAGTAAGCACGACATCTACAGTCATGTGTAATGAGCAAATAACCATTGTGCAGAAGTTTCGCATCATTCTCTCCCTTCAGCACGCCAGAGAGCTGGCTTAGTAAGAGCCGAACAATGTAACTCCTATCACAGACCTCGAGTGACATTCAACTTACTTCCCCTGCGCATCAGATCACGGGCGTCGGGAAACTCATGCTCATAGCTGGTGTCTGGTCATCGCTCTCCGAATCCTGGCAGTTCCTTGATGATTTGAAGGCTCAGTCTGATCTCGATGAGGAAACCTTTAGAAAAGTATTCAACTTTCTGGGAAAATGGGGCTACATCGAGTATCGCGGCTTGCCCAAGCTTAGTGTGAGGCGTCGCCCAGGAGTCATGTCACCCCTACTAACTGTCCAGCTTCTTCGATCACTTACGGATCAGCCTGGAAGCAAGGTTAAGACCAATCGCGTCGTCGCCGAGCGGGTTTCCTGCAGGGCATGCGGTTCCCAAAGCCTTCGTATGATCCGTGGGAATCAAGTTGAATGCTCTAAATGCCTTGAGCATCAGTGGTACACCATAGAACGGCGTGACCGCAAAAGATTGAGCGAAACTCTCAATCAACCAGTTACGGGCCTGTGAGGGTTCTTTCAAGAAGGCGTCTTTTAGACACTACGACCTCAAAATTCTTCTCAAGCTCATAGTACTCCTCTAGGAAATGTTGACCTTTCTCCGTGAGCAAATACGTCCTGTCAGGGTCGTTTCGTTGTTGCAGGAGACCGCAGGCAGACAGCATGTCCAAATACTTGTGAAGCAGCTCGAAGCTGAGGTTCCCCAGGTACATGATGCGCGTTCTACCTGCGCCGGTCTTCGCGATGTCAAGTATGTCTGCAACTATCTCGATGCGGCTGCGGTGATGTCTTTTCCGTCGGCTGAGTGAGAACACGCCGTACCATCAATGGGTTTGGTTGCGGAGGAGAGGCGACCTTTCCTAAAAGGAAGTGCGGCATTTTGGAATCAAGGTTCCAATACTCTGACGTGGATATTTGCCACGCTTTCGTTGGATCTATCCGGTCCTACTGCAATGAGATGATTTCTCGGGAATTCGTGTGGGACTCAGAATTTCCCGCGTTAATCTTGGTTCGAGGCCGCGAATTATGGGTAAGGCGGAGGTAATGTGTGAGGTGGGGTAAGGCTTGCGAAGACGTACCAGGCGCCAAAGATTACCACACCAAGCGCGGTCGCAATGTACAAAACTCTGGGGACTCTGTGTCCACCCATTCTCTCGGGTGTAAGTGAGACTTGATCCCAGCAATTGGGACACATGTATACGCCCTCAGCCACCCAGTTTGAGCACTTGCTGCAAATACTACTTCCACAGAGCACGCACCTCCATCGCGCCTGCCGGTCCGGGTGTAAGTAACAGCTTGGCGTCGTCGCTTTCACGCAGACCAGCTCGCGTTAGATCCTATGTCATGCGCTCGTATTTGCCCCTTACTGTGAGAATTGGGGGTCAAGCAGGCTGCTGCTAAGCCGAATGCCTGGGCTCTGCTGGCTCAAACGCTAAGCGTGGCCTCAAGGATAATGACAGTTTAGAGAAAAGCCCCTGACCCTTATCCTCATGCCTCGTAACGCGAAGGGTACTATGAAGTCTCATCAAAATCGTCGACTGTCCTGAGAATCGAGATCGGCGCACATGATCTTCTATCATGTTGGAGAAGAGCAGGGCTAATGCAATGATCAAAGTGGCAAGGGACCCTGTCCCCCAAACGTAGTCGTTTTGATTAGGGAGATCAAGGGCAGGAGGAAGTGGAGTATTCTCCCTTTCCCATATCGTAGCTGACTGTACGGAAGACTCTTCGAGCGGATGAAAACCATACTTCGTTAGCATGGGTTCGAACACACTGCCATCCTGACCCACAAAGACGAATTTTACTCCTAGCGATTCATTTGCTAGGACTTGTTCTAGGACTGCAGGCCCGTCATTGTAATACTTCGCTGAGTCAATTGATCCGATTCCACTGTCTGTCAGGTACTGTGCGGATCCGGAGGCAGAGCGGGCAGTAGGATAATTTCCGTCAGGTGTCACAGCTCTAGGGGCGAGAATCGGAATATCCGCCATCTGGCTGCCGAAACCGAGAGTGATGTATTTCCACCGCCAATTTTCCTGTGAGTTGAGGAAAGCGGCTAATGGGGCAATTGGAATAGCGTCGGGCTGCACTTTCTCTCGATAGTAAGCGAAGCTATTGGTGGCTGAAAGTATGATCAATGTGATGAAGAGTGCCGCTAAGAGTTTTCGGGGAGCCAACACAATCGCTTTAGCAGCTAGGAAGAGTAGAACTATGCTTCCCCAAACAAAGAATCTATCGTAAACCATCCAGTTAGCGAGGCTGCCGAAAAACAAGTAGGGTAGCGGCGTATTGACTCCAAACCCTAATGTTGCATAAAGAACGAAAAGACCAACCCAGAGCATGTCCTTCCTGCGGAGCGCAAAAAAGATTAGAGGTAACATAACGAGTAGGACATTGAAATCGCGGCCGAGTAAGACTACTTGAGAGAAAATGTCAGAGCGGCTGCTCTGAGGGATCTCCACCTGGGCTGGCGATGTGAGGATGAACTGAATTGTGGGGAAGATCGTCAATAGTAGGAGCGCTCCGATGGCTGGGAAAACGGTAAACCCAAGGGTTCGACGCTTTTCCACAATAGAAATGGCGAGTAGCGGGAGAAGGAATAGAATTGAAATCAGATGAGCCTGAACCGTTAACCCGCCAAAGAGGACTGTGAGCGCCCATAATTTCCATGAAGGTCGTTCAAGCCACTTTCTTAGTGACGCTGCTGAAGCTAAGGCAAACACAGCGCCAACTAGTGTTGTCAACTGCCCTGCTCCATAGATATGAAAGTAAAGGCTCGGCAAGAATGTGCCAAGGAGGGCGGAAACCATGGCGACATTTTCATGGTACAACGTTTTCACAAAATAGTAAACTACAATTGGGAATGCCGTCATGAAAATCAGGTTCACAAATGCATAGCCAATTTCGATATCAAACCAGCCGAATAACGCAATGAGTTGATGAGTCAGTGGAGGGTAGCTCGCCACGTTGAAACCGTCATACCAGCGAGGATCCCAGAGTCCAAACCAGTCTATTCGAAAGTGGTCGGCTAGAAAGATGTTGGTCCATGCATCCCATCCTCGAAACCATGGCTGGAAGAAGGCCAAAGCTGAGTTGAACAGAAGAGAGAGTAGGTAAATCTTCAGCAGTCTTGGTATCATCATGCTAGGCCAACTCGTGGTAAATCTTCACGTAGCGATCCACAGTCTTTCGCATCGAATTTGCTTGCGAAAAAAGCTTGTTCCGGTGGGAGAATTGATGAACAAGATTCGGAGAGCTTAACAAAGCTAGGATCCGGTTCGCTAAGTCCAGATAATCGCGGCTTCTGTATAGGAGGAGCCCTCCCCCGGAACGCAGCAATCTTCTGAACTCTTGAATGTCTGATGCTACAACCGGTTTTGCGTATCCAGCGGCTACGTGGAATGCTCCACTGGTTCCAGTTGTGGTTAGGTATGGGAGAATCACCAAAGTTGCAGATGAGATTAGTTCTGGGAGCCCTTCTTTATCGATAAATCCTGTGAATTCTATGGGGACATTCAGCCGTTTAGCCATCTGCTTCAAGCGCTCCTTCGAGCCTGGGAAGCGAGGATGGGAATCTCCGCCGACTATAAGCTTGGTTCCAGGTTCCTTCAAGAGAACTTGCTTGAAGGCTGCGAGCAGAGTTTCATAGTCCTTCGTGGGACCGATGTAACCGAAGGCTAGAATGCTCTTCCCCGAGGTTTTGCTCAAATTCGGCCTGCTGCCGCTCGGCAAGTCTGGTACTCCATGAGGAACGTAGGTAGCTAGCGCTCGGTAATGCTGTGCCATTGCCGTTACATACTCCTCCACCGTGGCGCAAACGCGATTTGCTCTAGCGTATAGGAAGACCGCCACCTTTCCCAAGAGCCAAGCAGCGGCCCCTATGCGGTAGTTCCTTGAAAGATAAGATCGATCGACTGACTCCGGAATATTATGCAGAGTCAAGACGACTTTCTTACGACCTAGTCTGAGTAAAAGAGGAAGAAGACATGCTAATCCGTTAAACCAAAGATTGTCGGACCAAAGCATAGAGGCGTTGATGTGAATTAGTTTAGTGCCATCTTTGTACAAGAGAAAAAGAATCAAAGGAAACTTCCACACACTCTGCGCAAACACTCTGAACTGTGTTACCGTAATTCCTTGCTCTCGGAGGGAGGTTGCGAGATACTCTGTGTATTGTGCCAATCCCCCCCGTCCTGGGGAAACGAGCAGAACTTTCATTATCGTTAACCTCTCGGATTGGAGCAAGGCAAACTCTGAAATGGCATTTAGACTCCTCGCGCGCTGTAAGGAGACAAACCGATAAACAGCCCGCTTTTTTCCAGATACATGCATGAGATTGACTCTATAGCACCATCACTCGGCGTGTGCATTGCCATTCGCCGAACCGGAAAGACTTCTTTCAAAGGTGTCCGGTTGGTTTCATTTCCGTCTAATCTCATGTTGCAGCCCCCTGCATCGGCAAAACATTCTGGAATGGTATCCGTTTTTCGATGTTTTCGGACCTAGCGCGAGTTTCAGCTATACGACGGAGCTGTTCTAAATCAATTATGTCGCACTGGGTCGTATCCTATTCGTCACGGTTCTGAGCCATCAAGAGGGCTTCGAATTGCCGTGCCTAAGCTCAATCGTGACCTTTTGAAACATTCCAAGTTTCATGGAGAAGAGCCCGTAAATCTTGTCTATTGTCCCGAGATGTTTCGATGGCTTTCTTCCACAAAAGACTAACAATGTAGATACAGGATCGCTGGCCAAGTAGGTTTTAGATGTAATCTTAAGGTTCGAATTCGTCAATAAACTCATCAAGTGATGGGCATTGAAACGGGACCGCACTGGGTCGCCGTGCCAAATTGGCGTCAATCTCCTAGCTATGAAGAATACAGGGTCATTATCGACGGGTTGTGTTATCTTGCAGGTGCCTTCGGTCGAGAGAACGCGTCTAATTTCCTGTAATGCCTGCCTGTAGTCCTTAATGTGCTCCAGAACCGAATCGACGGTAACGTGATCGAATACCATGCTTGCGAAAGGAAGGAACGTCCCATCGCAATGCACAACCTGAATCCTTGACTTAGCCTTGGCCAACCGTTTTAGTCTGATGTCGATTCCAACCACACGCTCAGTTTTTCCATGATAGTCCTCAGCCGAACCGCATCCGAAATCCAATATCATAGTAATCTTCACAGTGCCTTATTGCAGGATTTAGTATCACCCATAAATCAAGTTCGCAGGTTGTTCACATCCGTCACTGATCTTGAACGGCTTTTGGGATGAAGAAAGCTATTCGCCTTAGCTGTGAACGTTTTCTACACTGCGAATCTCCGTGTCTACCGGGGAAGCGCTTGAAACGATCTGACTGATTGAAGCAATTGCCATGAAGATAGGCAACGTTCGGTAGAAACGCTCGTAACGAAATCGTTTAGGAAGTGATCGTGGGCTGACGTGAGTGCACTGCAGGCCTCGGTTATCATTCGTGCTCACAAACAAAAAACTGACAAAACCGGAAAGAGAACAACACGCCAGTAGTTGCTGGCTAGGAGGCGTTTGGTTTCAAGCTTCTTCGAGGATACGGTATGTTGACTCAAACGTGTCATGTCTGATTTTTGACTCATCTTCGAGCACTACGGGTAGCCCGGTCGCCCTTACGAGGATGCATGCCAAGGCGCTGCAGAGGGGGCAACCCCTTGAGCATTTGCCGGTTTCGTTCCGAAGTTGGTCACAGTACACTGATCCGTTAAATCGAAAACGTACAAGATTCCCTTCAACTTGCATTTGCATGTTTTTGACCATCTGAGGGCTTTCAGTCAAAATCTTAGGCAGCTTATCCTCCAGGTATCCAAGTCCCCTAATGGATAGGTCGGCTGCAAGTCCCCTCTCGATTATTCTTGTCAAGGCGAGGCCAGGTGGACTCAACATGACGCCTTGAGAGAAGTTAGTAGGGGTTTGGAGGTTCTCTGGAACGACGAGTTTCATCGGAAGTTGGCCCCCGTCGCCCTCAGGAACAAATAAGATGACTCCGTTGCCAGTAGGTAAGTAGATCTCTCTCCCACGATAGCCAAGCTGAGTGAGAAGCAGATCTAAAGTCTTGATCGGCGAGAGGGTTGATTCGAGGGTCTCTGACTCGATGTACTTCGCTGGCCTTATGAAGAGGAACAGCATACCGTAGAAGCTTAGGCCCAATCCTATGAACGCCAGTATCGTTGACGTGTAGGCAATTGAGCCTAAGAGGGAAACAGCGCCGAGGGCCAGTAGCGCTGCAAAGGTTAGCCTTGAGGGCGTAGCTCTAGTCTTCCAGCTCTCCATTTTGAGTTGGTCTCTCTCCATCTCCAGTTCTTGTATTCTGCGTATCAGGGCCTTTAGGCTGCTTTGGTCGACAGCACCTGCATGCAGCTGCGTTTCTGGCCTCGACTGGACAGTCGTCTCCTGAAGTTCAGGGCTCACTTGGTTCACTAGGGTACTCGTGGAGATCAGGGCTATTGTACGTTTTGTTACCTTACCAACCACTTCTCCTGAAAGCTGTGAAACAGGAGTGTTTTTCATGAATGAAATATCATCAGACGCATGCTCGGGATTCTGAACGGGCCGAACCAAGATTGAGGTACTTCTGATGAGTGCTCCACATTTTATACAATACCTGTCTGTCACTAAGGCTGCCGACTCACATTGTGGACAAAAGATCAACTTAAGTTGACGCCAACTATGCGGTCTTTCTGTGCATAGTTAAGAATAGTGTCGAACTCATCGACAATTGATCACTGTTTCAGCAACTAATGCGATCTGATCAATGTTTTTCCGATTTCGATTCATCAATACGTTCGGATAAGATCTTGGCAGCTGATCTATCGCATTGCCCTCTCGTGTCGCATGCCTACTTCAAAAGACAAAAAGGAGAGTAACTAAGGAACTGCGGAACTAAGCGAACATGGTGGGTTAATCGGTGCGCGTTCTCGTCACTGGGGGTGCGGGTTTCGTTGGCAGCCATCTTGTCAACGAGTTAGTTCGTCAAGGCCATCAGCCAATCGTGTTGGACAACCTGTCAACCGGCAAGCTCCAGAACATTCAACCGCATCTAGAAAGCAAAGCGGCAACCCTGATCGAAGGAGACATACGTCATCCATCTACTTCGCAAAAGGCGGCGTCTCAAGCGGACGCTGTAATTCACCTCGCGGCCATCGTTGACCACGAAACCTGCCTTCGCCATCCGGAAAAAGCGAATCAGGTGAACGGTGAAGGCACACGGGTCATCCTTGAGGCCGCAAAGGACAATCACGTGAAACGATTCGTCTACGCTTCGTCAGCAGCAATCTACGGCGCAACCACCGCGTTGCCCATAAATGAAAATGTGCACCTAGCGCCATTATCGGCTTACGGCTCAAGTAAACTGATCGGCGAGAGACACTGCTTGGACTATCGTGACAGGCATGGGTTTAGCGTCGTTTGTCTAAGATACTTCAACATTTTCGGCCCCCGACAAGTATCCCGACAGTACAGTGGCGTCATAACCCAATTCATCGCAAGACTCAAAGAATCCAAACCCCCAGTCATAAGCGGAGATGGAGAGCAGACGAGGGATTTCACAAGCGTCCATGACGTCGTGAAAGCCACACTCTCAGCTCTAAACACCGAGCAAGCAAGCGGAATCTACAATATCGCAACTGGAAAGGAAACATCAATCAACCAACTGGCCCACCTACTGATGGATATTAGTGGAAAGAAACATCTCGAACCAATCTATGGGCCCTCAAGGGAAGGAGAAATCAGGAGGAGCGTCGCGGACATCCGCAAAGCCCGAAAGGAACTCGATTTCGTTCCCGAAACAGATCTCCCAAGAGATCTC
>Ga0187771_10001926_pt1 | contig 14268 bp, 14 predicted proteins | sample 0116_SJ02_MP15_1_FD_133139 | JGI IMG/M metagenome (GOLD analysis project Ga0187771, IMG submission 133139) | Tropical peat soil microbial communities from peatlands in Department of Meta, Colombia - 0116_SJ02_MP15_10_MG | ecosystem: Environmental > Terrestrial > Soil > Wetlands > Peat | place...
GAGCTGGGCCCTGACGGCTCGCCCAAGAGCTACGAATGGGCCTCTCTAAGCGAGAAGAAGAGCTCCGCGCAGATCGTCTTCGAGAACGGCTTGGCTAGGATTGTGCTGCAAATGGAAGGCGCGAAACCGTTCCAGCAAGATGTGTCTTTTGGCGCGCCCCTCGTGGTCATTCTGGACAACAACCTCTACCACCAGTACGAGATCCTTGCGCACGTCTATGACTGGAGCAAGAAAGGCGCGCAGACCTTCCCGCTGCTCGTGCCGCAGGATATGACGCCGGGAACGATCACCGCCGAGGCTGCTGGCACGCAGAGCCTGAATGGCAAGAGTTACGAAGGATTGCGCGTTTCCACCGCGGACTTGGAAGTGATGGTCTATCTCGACTCCGCCCGCCGGCTGATGCGCCTGGAAGTCCCGGCCTCCAAGGTATCCATCGTCCGCGAATAGCTCACCACTCTTGAGTCGGCGCCCCTCGCTCGGCCATTGTCCCGGGAAAATTCACCGCGAGTGGCTATACACGCTCGTTCCAGCCGGGCGCCGCAGGAACGGCGGCGTATGAGCGGGCAGCGGCGTATGTTGCGGGGCATGCGGAACCCCCCGGGTTTGCGCCAGCCGCGCAGGGTTGCCGATTGGCCGCAGGGTCACCGGCGTGCCCGAAACGTTATCGCTGATGGCCTGCAAGCGCGTCAGAATGGACTGCCATTGTTCCCAGTCAAGCTGCCGCAGGAACGGCCGCAGCCCCTGGATAAAGGCGTCCTCCAGCAGGGCTTCCCCATCCGACTCGGGAATGAAAAAGCGGTTGAGCCCCACGTTCAAGGCTTCGGAGATCTTCTCCAGCGTCCCGAGGCTCGGCGTCATCTGCCCGCTTTCAATCCGCGAGAGATAGGAACGCGAAACCTTGGAGCGCATCTGCAGCTGGCTCTGCGTCATCCCCCGGGATTCCCGCAACTGCCGGATGCGCTGGCCGATATGCTCCACGGTCTCGCGGTTGGCCCACTTGTCCGCGGCCTGTTCGGCGCCCGGCGCGTCCGCCGGTGGCGGCGGTGGAATGAGAAACTCCAGCCGCGGCGGCAGGGCGCGCACGCACCTCCGGCAGTTGCCCGTGCGGGTGCGATACTGCACCAGGCCGCAGACTTTGCAGCGTACGACTTCACGGTCGAGGTCGGAAGTGCTTAAACCGTCGTTGTGTTCCGGCACCGGAGCTCCTCGCTGACTCGTCCGGCGAACGGAAAAGGAGAAACGTCCTTTAGGGGAAGGCAGAAAACTGGCGCGTGACGCACTATCCTCCTGTAGCACGATTCTTGTCAAGAGAAATTTTGAGAATCCTCATTAAGTGTTGCATCCTAAGGTGCGGCAAGTACGCCCCTTCTTCGCCTGTCCGATGGGACAGGTGCAAGAAGCCGGGAAGGAGGTGCATCCCCAAGTGCCCACCCGCGAGGACGCCTGGAACCTCCTGTGCGAGTACACGGAATCGGAAAACTTGCGCAAACACGCCTTGGCCGTGGAGGCCTGCGTGCGCGCCTACGCCCGGAAAGCCGGCGCGGACGAAGAGCTTTGGGGCCTCACTGCGTTGCTGCACGATTTCGATTACCAGCGCTGTCCCAACGCGGAGCACGCACCAGACAAAGAGCATCCCGCCGCAGGCGCCACGATCCTCAGGGAGCGCGGCTATCCCGAAGAAATGATTCGAGCCATCCTTTCGCATGCCGATTACACCGGCGTTTCCCGCCAAACCCCGCTGGAACACGTCCTCTTTGCCTGCGACGAGCTGGCCGGCTTCCTGGTCGCCTGCTCCTTGGTCCGGCCGTCGAAAAGTATCCTGGACCTGGAAGCGGACTCGGTGAAGAAGCGCATGAAGGACAAAGCGTTCGCCCGCGGCGTGAATCGCGAGGACGTGCGCAAAGGCGCGGAGGAGTTGGGCCTGCCGCTGGAAGAGCACATTGCCTTCTGCATCGCTGCCATGCGCGAAATTGCGGACGCCCTGGGCCTTCGCGGCAATACGGCCCCGCCCGGCCAACCCTAGCGTCCTGGTCTAGGCCCACTCACTTGTTTCCGCCCGTTTCGGCCGCGCGCATGATCAGCACCTCGCCGTTCGAATGGAAGCTGCCCCCCGTGGCCGTGCGCGCCTCCTTGACGGCGTTCCGCGGAGCAATGCGCATCAGCGCGGAAAGCTCCCCGGTTTCGGCCAGGGATTTGCCCACAAATTCCCGCTCGGCGTCCACGTCCGGATCAATCTTGTGGGTGATGCCGTTGTTGCGCGCGTCGCGCTCGAAGCCCACGTCGTGGGTGGCTGCTCCAACCCACACTGGCTGCCCTTCCACGGTCAGCGCTGACTTCCACAGCCGCAAATGGTGCCGCGTGGCTGCGACGGTGATGGGCTCGGCATGCGCGAAACCGTAGTCTTGCGCACGCCCGAAGAGGTACAGCACGCTCATGGGCATCTGCACGTATGATTCCTTCGATAAGCTCTCCACCAGGCCGCTTAGGAAAGCTCCTCGCACGTCTTTGTCCACCTGTACCCAGCCGGCGTCTTTGAACAATTGCTGCACTTGCTGCTCGCTTCCGATCAGCAAGAAGTTCGTCAAGTCTCCGGCGTTGCCGGCCTGGTCAGAGACCCGGCGCGGAATCTTCTGCAGCAGGTCGAGGGTCACGCCGGGGACGGTCGTCCCCAGCGCGGCGGGCGCCGAGGAACTCGTGGCCGCGTAGACCTCGACGGCCGCGGTGAAAGCTCCCTCGGCGGATTCGTTGGACGTCTGATTGATTCCCAGCGCAAGCCGCCCCGGCACGCGAACCACGGCCTCGTACTTGGCGCCCACCACGAAGGGCTGCGCTACGTCCGCGTCCCCAATGCGCCCCAGAAGCGCTCCGTGGCCGGACTGGTTGTCGGGAAGTATGCGCAACAAGTCCTTGAACCCGCGCGGCATCCCTTGCGGACCGGTTTCCTTCGAGCCCTGGAACTTGATCGTGCCCTTGGCGGTCACCACCAGGCGCTCGCCCGCCTTCAGGTCAATCCCCGTGTCCACCCAGTGCTGGTCGCCGGTAATTCCAATTTCCTGAACTACGCGCTGCTTCCCTGCCCCCGTTTCCTTTTCTCCAGCGGAAACGTCCGTGCTGGCGGCAGCCGGCTTGTTGCCTGAGGGAGCAGGCTCCATCTGGAGCTGTGCGCCAGCCCCTCCGCCGGACTTTGGACAGGCGAGCAGCGTCTGCGGCACAAAGCAAAGGAGCGAAAGGCCGACAAACGTCATCCAGGCCAGTGACCACCGGAAAGCAGGGCTCTTCATATCAGGGACTCCCTTCGCGCCAAAAAGTCATGCCCGGCCAGCATAGACAGAACCGCTCACCCGTTTCAAGCCGCTTGCCGGACGCTGTGCCGGACGCTGTAGCTCAGACCTTCAGAAAATGAGCGCCAAGAGCAGTGTTTGTAGGGCGCGGCTTCAGCCGCGCCGAAAACGCTGCAAAATGAGTGCGGCTTTAGCCGCTGAGGAACTGATTTTGCGGTTCTTACTCAGAATAGGCTCTTCAGGCCAGAAGCCCTATCTGCATCACCAGGCAGGTCTCGTGTTTCCGGCAGGAACCAACTCGGGCTAGAATTGAAGAGCGATGGTTACCCGGATTGAAGCCTTGCAGGCGGCGGGGCGTCACGCGCGCCGCAAGACGTACGGCGTCAAGGTGGGCCAGGTGCTCGTCGGCGGCGGCGCGCCTGTCGTAGTGCAATCCATGACCAACACGGACACGGCCGACGTGGCCTCGACCACGCGGCAGTGCCTCGAACTGGCCGAGGCCGGCTCCGAGCTCCTGCGCGTCACCGTGAACGTCCCCGAAGCCGCTGAAGCCGTCCCCGAGATCAAGAACCGCCTCCTCGGCGCCGGCTGCCTCGCCCCGCTGATCGGCGACTTCCATTACAACGGGCACGTCCTGCTCACCAAGTACCCCGCCTGCGCCAAGGCCCTCGACAAGTACCGCATCAACCCTGGCAACGTGGGCGCAGGCCAGCGCCGCGACGACCAGTTCGCCACGATTTGCAAGGTCGCTCACGACAACGCCAAGCCCGTGCGCATCGGCGTCAACGCCGGCTCCCTCAACCAGGAACTCGTCATGCGCAAGATGCAGGAGAACACGGACAAGGACCTGGGCCTCGCCTCCGAGGAAATCCTCAACGAATGCATGGTCCTTTCCGCCCTGGAGTCCACCGAGCTGGCCCTCGAGTCCGGCCTGCGGCCCGAGCAGATCATCATTTCCTGCAAGACTTCGCGCCCCCGCGACCTCATCGCCGTCTATCGCGCCCTGGCCGCCAGGACCCAGCAACCCTTGCACCTGGGCCTCACCGAAGCCGGCATGGGCATGAAGGGCACGGTGTGGTCCGCCGCATCCATCGGCGTCCTGCTTTGGGAAGGCATCGGCGACACCATACGCGTCTCCCTCACGCCCCGCCCCGGCGGCGACCGCCGCGAAGAGGTGTACATCGCCTGTGAGCTGCTTCAGGCCCTCGGCCTGCGCTCCTTTTCCCCCAGCGTCACCGCCTGCCCTGGCTGCGGCCGCACCACCAGCACAACCTTCCAGGAGCTGGCCGAGCGCGTTCAAGGCTATGTGCGGGACATGATGCCCGTGTGGAAGACGCAGTACGAAGGGGTCGAGGAAATGACCCTCGCGGTCATGGGTTGCATCGTGAACGGCCCCGGCGAATCCAAAGCCGCCAATATCGGCATCAGCCTCCCGGGCACCGGCGAAGCTCCCCGCTGCCCGGTGTACATTGACGGCCGGAAGTACGCCACGCTGGAAGGCACTTACGACGAGTTGGCCGCCGCCTTTCAGGCCCTCGTGGACAACTACGTCGCCACCAAGTACCCCCGCAAATCGTCTCCCCCCGCCGCCTAACCCCTCGCGCCGTTCATGCCGAACTTCCTACCCAGGGGTCTCCTGCTTCAGCGGGTCTAGCGAATGCTGGCGGCCAGTACCTGAAAAGCAAAGAACCCGCCAATCCCCAGAGCGGCAACCAAATCCAAAGCGGTGTGGGGAATGGCTGGCTCGTGGAAAGCCAAATGTCCAGCATTGTGTGGCAAATCGCCGCAGGGATGACTGAGCGGGCGCGAATTGCCAGCCAGCCGAGGACGAAAGCGTACCCAATTATGGTCAACAATCGCCGAGCGAACGACGAGAGAACCGCAGCGTGTGACATTCCCTGCAAAAAATCACCGGGGAAATGAAATGCTGCCCACACGATGCCTACCAGGAAGATGCCTCGATACAATCCGTATCGCGAAATGAATCTCGGTTGTAGATACCCGCGCCAGGCGATCTCTTCCACTAAGGCTCCAGGAAAGAACCACAAGAGTGCGAGCCGCGGAAAGCCAATGTAAGTGGAGAAGATAGGTGGACTGAATCTCCCCCATTCAAATGCAGCCCAATGCACGCGGTCGTACGCGTAGTGGGCAGCGGGCACAACCATTCCCAGCGCAATAGGAACCACGAATGCCAGCGCCACGGTAATCGGGCGCGGGACGCGAAAACAAGTGCGCAGCATCTCCCGCCAGCTTCGACCCATAGCCACTACGACAAGAACCAGAAGCGCAATCGCTTCTTCCACGTGCGAAAGCGCCAGCCACCAGGAAATATTCGGGGGTGAAGTGGCAACGATGATCAGGATGACCGATGGGATATCGCCGATGAAGGATGCTACGGGAACTAGCGCCGTCATGATCCAAACAAACCTTTTCACCTCCCGATCTCCGTCATCCTCCTGCACACTCTGGGGGGCTGATCCCCCAACATTCAACTGAATGGGGAGCTGGGCTAGTCCACGCTCGATCCTCGTAGCGCCAAACTTCACTAGAATCAACCCAACAATTGCAAAGTGAAGCCCCGGACCTGCATGCCAGAAGAACAGGAAACCTGGCAGTCCGAATGGCATGTCCTCCTTCCACGGCCCAGGCACTAGGGCCACCTCATGTGCAAGAACCACGGCAAACAACGATCCTGCCAGAACTCCGAATATTGCCGGGAAGTAGACCCACCGACGCAGTCTGCGCAGCGGTGCAATTCCTGGGAAAAGGCACACCAGGAAACATGCCGCTCCCGCTACACGGATGGGCACGAGGGTCAGGGCAAAGCATGTGTATACAAGGGTGACCCACGTGCCATAGTCCGACCCCCACGCTGCGCTCGCGCCTTCACTCAGTGGCCCCAGCCAGCTATGCCACCAACCGAGAGAAGGTGCCACGAAAAGAAACGCGGAGCCCACCAACAGCAATGAGAATGCTCGGTCTGCCGGCAAGACGGAACGCACGAACGCTATGAAGCGTTTGACCATAGGTGCTACTTGTATCGTTTGACCGGCATTATGCCTCATTCGTTACCCTTCTCGCGACATTTTGTTCCGGCCCCTGCCGCAGATTCACTCACGGGCTCCCAACCTCGGCCGCGCAGTCGTGGGCACACTGCCGTCCTGAGAAACTTTCACTACAATCCGCCACGAAGAGCTACGCTGTCCACTATGAACGCCAAGCAAGCGGGTAGCGCAGAGTTTCGGCCGGTGAAACTCTGCGGGTTTCTGCTGTGCAACGCGGTGAACACGAGGTCCTTGGCAGGTGCCCCACAGGCCGGACTTGGGTGAGGGCTTTTGGTCTTTCTTTGTGGGTCGCAGCCTGCCTGCGGCTTCCGCGCCAAGCGTGGTAGACTTTCCCGCGCTCGATCCCGGTTTCCTGGCTGCGAGGAAATCTCATGCCCATTGAACAAATCGGTGTTGTGGGTTGCGGCCTGATGGGCTCCGGCATCGCGCAAACCGCCGCGCAGGCGGGGTTTACCGTCGTCGTGCGCGAAGTCTCCCCTGCCCTCCTGGAGAGGGGCCTGCAAAGCATCGAGAAGAACCTGGCGCGCCTGGTGGAAAAGGGCGTGCTCACCGGCGCCGCCGCCAAAGAAGCTCGCGCGCGCCTGCGTGGCACGACGGCTCTCGAAGATCTTCGCGCCTGCGACCTGATCATCGAGGCCATCATCGAAAGCCTTCCCGCCAAGCGCGAACTGTTCGCGGCGCTCGATGCGCTGTGCCCGCCCGCGGCCATCTTCGCCAGCAATACGTCCTCTATGTGCATCACGGAAATGGCCTTCGCCACCAAGCGCCCGGAGCGCTTCCTGGGACTGCACTTCTTCAATCCCGTGCCGGTGATGAATCTTGTGGAGTTGATTCGCACGGTAGCCACGGCGCCGGCGGTGTTCGAGGAAGTCCTGGCTTTTGTCGCCCGCCTGGGCAAGACGCCCGTGCGCGTCGCGGATCGGCCGGGCTTCGTCGTCAACCGATTGCTGATTCCCTACTTGCTCGACGCCGTGCGCGCTCTCGAAGAGGGCCTGGCTTCCCTCGAGGACATGGACACGGCCATGAAGCTGGGCTGCGGCCATCCCATGGGTCCGTTCACGCTGCTCGATTTTGTGGGTTTGGATACGACCCTTTACATCGCCAACATCCTGTTCGACGAGTTTCGCGAGCCGCGCTTCGCTCCGCCGCCGCTGCTCAAACGCATGGTCATGGCCGGGTGGATTGGCCGCAAAGCGGGCCGCGGCTTCTACGATTATTCCGATCCCAAGAATCCGCGCCCGGTGGCGTTGCTCTGACCGGCCTGGAGAAGAAATGGCTTTTGAGAATTTACTCTACGAGAAGAAGGACGGCATCGCCTGGATCACCTTCAACCGGCCGCAGGTGCTCAACGCCCTGAACCGCCGCAGTCTGGAAGAGCTGCGCGCCGCACTGCTGGACGCCCGGGACGACGGCTCCGCGCGCGTGCTCATCCTCACCGGCGCGGGCGACAAAGCTTTCGTCGCCGGAGCGGACATCAACGAATTGGCCAGCCTCACGCCCTTGGAGGGCAAGGAGTTTGCTCTCTTCGGTCAAGGCGTTCTGCGCCTCTTGGAAACATTGGGCAAACCGTCTATCGCCGCGATCAACGGTTTCGCCTTGGGCGGCGGCTGCGAGCTGGCCCTGGCTTGCTCCATTCGCCTGGCCAGCAGGACGGCCAAGCTCGGCCAGCCCGAGGTGAATCTGGGCATCATTCCCGGATACGGCGGCACACAGCGCCTGAGGCGGCTGTGCGGCAAGGGTGCGGCTTTGGAGCTGTGCCTCACGGGCGAAATGATCTCCGCGGAAGAGGCGGCGCGCATCGGCTTGGTCACCCGCGTGTACGAGCCTGCCGCACTGCTCCCTGCCGCGGAAGCCTTCGCCAAGAGAATCATGGAGAAAGCCCCGCTGGCGGTGAAGTACGCCATGGAAGCCGTTGAGCGTGGAGCGGAGATGTCCCTGGAAGAAGGGCTTCTGCTGGAGGCTGCGCTCTTCGGACTGACTTGCGCCACCGAGGATATGCGCGAAGGCACGCGCGCGTTCCTCGAGAAACGCGGGCCAAAATTCAAAGGCCGCTAATAGGAGAGCGTCCTTCCGCAACGCGTAACCCAGAACGATGAATCAAGCTCACACAAACACGGCCATCCAGGGCGAGTACGACGCGCGAGGACTGCGCTTCGCCGTCGTGGTTAGCCGGTTCAATAGTTTCATTACCGAGCGCCTGCTTTCCTCCGCCCTCGACGCCCTGGAACGCGCCGGCGCGTCGCGGAATCGCATCCACGTGGCGCGCGTTCCCGGCTCCTTCGAGCTTGCCCTGGCCGCCAAGAAGCTCGCCGAAACGCACCGCTACGACGCGCTCATCGCCATCGGTTGCATTCTGCGCGGGGACACGGCGCACTACGAGCACGTTTGCTCCGAAGCCGCCCGCGGCCTGCAGCTTGCGCAGATGGACACGGGCGTGCCCATCATTTTCTGTGTGCTGACCTGCGACACCCTGGAGCAGGCCATTGACCGCGCCGGGCTCAAGGGCGGCGACAAAGGACGCGAAGCGGGTCTCGCGGCCGTCGAGATGGCCAGTCTGGCTCGCAAGCTGGCCGCGGGCCGCGCGTCGAGCCAGCCGGGAGCGGGCCGGCGCAGGCCGGGCAAGCGCGCTCTGAAAAAACGCCGCTGATTAGTATGTCCCTCCGCCACAAAGCCCGCGAGTTCGCCATGCAAATGTTGTTTCAGTGGGACATGAGTCCGCAGGACGCCGCAAAGCTCGAAGGAAAATTCTGGAAGAGCGCCCGCGCCGCCGATTCCACGCGGGCCTTTGCAAACCGCTTGTTCGAAGGCGCCGCCGCAGAGGTGCCCGCGCTCGACGCGCTGATTTCCGCTCACGCCGAGCACTGGCGCCTGGAACGCATCGCGGCAATTGACCGGGCCATTTTGCGCCTAGCCATACACGAACTGCGCGCCGCGGAAACTCCCGCGAAGGTGGTGTTGGACGAAGCCATCGAGCTGGCCAAGAAATTTTCGTCCGAAGAAGCTTCGGCGTTTATTAACGGCGTGTTGGATGCGGTGCGCCGAACTCTCGCGCAGCAGAAGGAACAGAATTGATTCCCGGGACTCGCGGTTTTCGATGCCCGTCAGGCCGCGGGCGGGCCGCTTCTATGCTTCGATGATCCCTTCAAATGCGACGACCGCCGCTCCGCTCACGCGCGGCACGAGCTTGGCCCCGTCCTCGATCACGTTCACCTCGATATGGCTCGGCCGGCCCATCTCCGTACCCTGCGAAATGGAAAGCGTGTTCCCCGCAGGCAACGTCCCGCGCCGCACCAAATAGGCGCCGAGCGAGCCGGCCGCAGAACCCGTGGCTGCATCCTCATACAGCTCCCAGGGAATCATTCCCCGGGCGAACACCTTGCCTCGTCCGCCGAGGACGAAGCAATAGGCCATGGTGGCCTTCGCGGCCAATAGCGCCGCCAATTCGGGCGCGTACATCTGAATTTTGCCCAGCGCCGCGCGACTCCGCAGCGGTACCATGAGGTTGAAAATCCCGGTGGAGACGAATTCCGGCTCAAGCTGCACGTGAAAATCCCGCGGAGAAATGCCCAAGGCGGAGGCCAGCGCCTTCTTACGAAGTATCGCGCGGCGGAAGGCGGCTTCCTTTTGCGTCATGGTCACGCGATCGGGGCGGCCGTTGCGGAAACGAATCTCCACGGGAAGTATTCCGGCACCAGTTTGCTGCAAGACGTGCACCGCGCCCTCACGCGCGGGAACCACGCCCAACGCCGCGAGGAGGAACCACGTGCCGATCACCGGATGTCCAGCGAGAGGCAACTCCTGGCGCGTGGTGAAGATGCGCAAGCGCGCCAGGGCCCGGTTGTCCGTGGGCTTTTGCACAAACACGGTTTCGGAGAGACTCATCTCCCGGGCGATGGCTTGCATGCGATTCGCGCTCAATCCGTCGCCGTCGGCGACCACAGCAAGCGGGTTGCCTTCGAAGCGGCGATCGGTGAACACGTCGAGTTGATAGAACCTTCGTTTCATCGCCGCACACCTTATCTCTCGCTCGGGGTTTTGTCAAAGTTCGCGCGCGATGCGGCTCACTTCATCGAGCACGGATTGGGTGGTCTGCGCGCGATTCGTTTCCGCGTAAATGCGGAGCAGGTGCTCGGTGCCGGAGGGACGCACGAGCACCCAACCCGCATCTTTCAGGTAGAGCTTGACGCCGTCCATATCTTCCCGGCGCTCGATAAGCCAATGATTGATCCGCTCGAGCGCTTCGCCGGAGAAATGGGCCATGGCTCTTTCCTTCTGCCCGGGCTTGAGCCCCAGGTCCACGCGGCCGTAGTGATGTTCGCCGAACTCCGCGTGCAGCATTTGCACCAACTCGCCCAGGCGCTTGCCGTGCCAAGCCATCACTTCCGCGAGCAGCAGGGCGGAAACCGTGGCGTCGCGCTCGGGCAAATAGAGGCTGGTGCCGATGCCCCCGCTTTCCTCGCCGCCGATGAGAATCTGGTCCTTAAGCATCCGTTCGCAAATGTACTTGAACCCGATGGGCGCCTCGTGCAAATGGCGGGAGAATTTTGCGGCCAGCTTGTCAATCAGCTTGGTGACGGAAAAGGTTTTGGCCACGTCGCCCGCGAGCCCGCGCGTCCCGGCCAGGTGCCAGAAGAGCAGGGCGAAAATCTGGTGCGGGGTAATGAAGGAGCCATCCGGATCCATGGCGGCGATGCGGTCGCCATCGCCGTCGGTGCAAAAGCCGGCGTCATAGGCGTCTCTACCGGACGCGCGGGCGCGCATGGCCTGGCGCAAGGCCTCGACATTCGCTTCGAGGGGTTCGGGATTGACGCCGCCGAAAAGCGGGTCGCGGGAGCCGCGGATTTCCTCGCAGGCGACGCCGTGACGCGCGAGAAGGTTGGGAAGCAGCCCCGCAGCCGAGCCGTGCATGGGGTCGAAGAGGAAGCGGAAGTTCGCCGCGCGCAGCCGCTCCCAATCCACGAGTTTTTCAAGAGCCTGCAAATACGGCCCGTCGGGATCAATCTTCTGCACCAAGCCGGCACGCGGGGGAAGAGGCGGAACGCCCTCGCGCTCGGTGCGCGCCAGCTCCTGCTCGATCTTGGCCACAATCGCCGGGAGCGCGGAGCTGCCGTAGCCAGCTTTGTACTTCATGCCATTCCAGCGGTAGGGATTGTGGCTCGCGGTGATGACGATGCCACCCGCGGCGCCGCGCTGCTTTACCAGCAGAGAAACCGCGGGCGTGGGGCAGGCCTTCTCCGTGAGCCACACGGGCGTGCCGGTCATGGCCACGATTTCCGCCGCCAGCGCCGCGGCCTGCTCGGAAAGGAAGCGATGATCGTAACCGACGATGACGCCCTTGCGCGGGTCCTCGTGACGAACCACGTAGCGCGCAATGGCGTACGCCACCTTCCTGACGTTTGCGAAGGTGAAGTCGTCGGCGATGATGCCACGCCAGCCGTCCGTCCCAAATCTCAGTTGCGGTGCAAGCATGGAGAGGAAGTATATGCGAATTCTGAGTGGCCAAAACAGCGTTGCGTGGGAAGGCGGTGAATGGATTGGAACGGGGGTGTACGGCGCCGCACTCATGGCCCCACCTTATGTCGCCCCCTCTTGGCGCAATCAAGTCCCATGCTGAAGAAATAAGGACTTTTCTCTTTCGGAAAACCGTAAACCCTCGAACATGAAGCGATCCAGATCTTCAGGCGTGCTGACAACATGTTTGGGATCAAAAGGGATTTCACTCATCTTCTTCATGCGATCCAGAGTGTTCCCCTCCCCGCAGAAGTGCGTGAGAAGCAGAAACTGTTGGGACAGCGAATGCACGTACCGAGCGAACTGTGCATCCCTGCTGAGCATTGTGTAGAGATAGAACACCGTGCCAATTCCTTTCTTCGCGCCCCATCCGTTCGTATTCTTGATGCGAAAATCGTTATGGACGATTTTGTTCCGCACTTTATAGAGGAAAATTAAGTTCTCTCTCACGACCTCGGGGCCGATGGACGATCCAGGGAGATTTTGTCTCAGGATTGAAAGAAAGGTGTTCCTCCTAAAAAACAAGAACCTCCTTTTCCCCGCGAGCCTCTTCTTGCGGAAGAAGTTCTCCACCGACGTGATGAGGTTGCGAATACAGTCGTCAAAGTTCTTGTCGAAATAATGATTGATCGCACCAAACAAATCTCGGACATAGACCTCGTCTTTGGCGAGCTCTTGGGACGGAGGGAAGTTTGGCAGCGTCTGAGGTCAGTCCAAACGGACAACCTCTCCTGTGAGCTTCCTCAAGAAGATATCGTTGATATCGAAGATGGAAAACGTTTTTGTGAGTAGATGTCCGCTCCGATACTTTTGTTTCATCAGCTCTTCATTAATCTTGGGAAGATACTGCGTAATCTCGGCGAGGATAAATTGCGTTCCACTGCCACCTACCTTGGCGTTCTCAAAGAGTTTCTCGGACATGTCGAAGTTCTCGATCCGAACGACGATAAAGGTGCCATGTTGGCTAACTCGCACCTTTTTTTGGTTCAGGAAGAAATCGAAATCCGTGATAGCGCCCGGGGAATGCGTTGAAAACTCAACATGGCAGGGAAACCTGGTGGAATCCTCCACGTATTCCTGGCCCACATACTGCCTGCTGGGAAGAGCAGCCAGTTCCTCTTTGGAGAGAGGCTTGACGGCTTGCTTCGAGATGTACCATCCGTCGAAAACCATCTTTTTAGTAGAGTCGGTGGCTGCGTGCCCAGGCGGGTGGCCGGGTCCTGGCCTCAACTTCATGGATCGTTGCCCCTACGAGCGTCGAGAGCATACCACCGTCATATCTAGCCGGGAAGTCATAGCAGGGAAGGGCCGATGCCAGCGTTCACAGCAGAGGGAGGCGTTTTGTTTCTTTGAGCCAGGGGACGATTTTGGCGACGTCCTGGGCGCGGCTGCGGGGACAGACGAGGAGGGCATCCGGCGTTTCGACCACGACGAGGTCCTTCACGCCTACGGCGGCGACGAATTTCGCCGGGCTCCAGAGGAAATTGCCCTGGGAATCGAGGGCCACGAAGTCTCCGGCGGACACATTTTCTCCGGAGCGCTTGGCGAGTAGCTCGTACACGGCGGCCCAGGAGCCGATATCGCTCCAGCCCACATCGGCGGGTATGACGAACACACGAGGCGCGCCGCGCAAGCGCGTGGCCGGCTCGAGGACGGCGTAGTCCACGGAGATATTCCGGAGCTGCGGATAGATGCGCGCGAGGGCGCGGCCATAGCCGGGCGAACCGATCGCGTCGGCCAACTCTTCCAGCGCGGCGCGCGTGCCCGGCAGAAACTTGCGCAGGTAATCGAGAAACGTGGAGGCGCGCCAGAAGAACATTCCGGCGTTCCAAGCGTAGCGAGGCGACCTGACGTAACGCCTGGCGAGCGCCAGGGCGGGCTTTTCCGTAAAACGCCGCACCGCATACACGGGGAAACCTAGCGCGCGGAAGGCGGGGCGTTGCGTGGCGCCCGCGCGCTCGATGTAGCCCAGGCCGGTATCCGGGCGCGTGGGAGGGATGCCCAGGACGATCATGCGGCCCGATTGGCGTCCCGCTTGAAGCGCAGCGCGCACGATGCGGCGATAGCGCTCGGGCCGGGCGATGAAATGGTCGGCGGGCAGAACCGCCAGCATGACGTCTTCGCCGGCTTCGATTTGCACGTGAACGGTGGCAAGGCCGATGGCGGCGGCGGTGTTGCGGCCCACCGGCTCGACGAGCACGTGCCGGCGCATTTCCTTGGGCACCTGATTGCGCACGGCGGCGGCTTGCTCGGCGTTGGTCACCGTCCAAATGCGCGAAGGGTGAAACACGGGGAGAAGGCGCTCGATGGTCTGCTCGAGCATGGTGCGCTCACCGACGATGTTCAGGAGCTGCTTGGGAAGGCGCGCGCGGCTGCGCGGCCAAAAGCGCGTGCCGCGGCCGCCGGCGAGA
>Ga0187771_10001927_pt1 | contig 14265 bp, 8 predicted proteins | sample 0116_SJ02_MP15_1_FD_133139 | JGI IMG/M metagenome (GOLD analysis project Ga0187771, IMG submission 133139) | Tropical peat soil microbial communities from peatlands in Department of Meta, Colombia - 0116_SJ02_MP15_10_MG | ecosystem: Environmental > Terrestrial > Soil > Wetlands > Peat | place...
GCCCCCCGCGGTGGGGACCAGCACGCGGCGCAACGCCTCCAGGTTACTGCGGAAATCGCGCTGGTACCGGACATTGACCGGATAACGCTCCCGTCCCTCGATGGTGCGCGTCACATTCTCCCCTCCGATGGCGGATTGAATCACTTCCTCTACATCTCCCACCGTCAGGCCGTAGCGCGCCGCTTGCGCGCGGTCAATGCGGATGTCGGTGAAATACCCTTGCGCGACGCGCTCCGCGTACACCGAGCGCGTGCCGGGCACTTGCTGAACGATTTGCTCGATCTTCTTGCCCAACTCCTCAAGCGTCGCCAGATCCGCACCAGAGACCTTGATGCCCACCGGCGTTTTGATACCCGTTAAGAGCATGTCCAGGCGGTTGCGGATGGGCATCGTCCAAACGTTCGGCATGCCCGGGATTTGCAGTGCCCGGTCCATCTCCCCGACCAGCTTTTCGAAGGTCATTCCCGGGCGCCATTCGGCCTGGGGTTTCAGCACGACGGTGGTATTCACCATGCCCATGGGGGAATTGTCCGTCGCGCTGTTGGCCCGTCCGATGGTTCCAAAAACGCTCTGGACCTCTGGAAAACCCCGCAAGGTGCGGTCCTGGATTTGCAGCAGGCGGGAGCCTTCCGTAATGGAGAGGCCCGGCAATGCCGTGGGCATGTAAAGGATGGCCCCTTCATTCAGGGGAGGCATGAACTCCGACCCGAGGCGGTAATAGATCGGCACCGTCACAGCGACCACGGCGAGAGCGGCGAACACCACGACCCATCGCAGGCGCAGGGCCAACCTCGCGACGGGCTCATAGATCCAAATGAGCATTCGGCTAATGGGATGCCTCTCCTCGCGATGAATCGTGCCCACCAGGATGGCATTCACAACCTTGCAGAGAATGCGGGGCCGAAAATCAAACGGCTGAGGGCGAGTGAAGAGGAGACGCAGGGCGGGGTCCAGCGTGATGGCCAGCACCGCCGCAATGGCCATGGCGAAGTTCTTCGTGAACGCCAAAGGCCTGAAGAGCCTGCCTTCTTGCGCTTCGAGGGTAAAGATGGGCAGAAACGCCACCGCGATGACCAGCAGCGAAAAGAAACTCGGCCCGCCCACTTCCTGGACGGCCTCGATGATCACGCGGTGGTAGTCGCGCGGGCGGCCTTCGGCGTCCCACTGCTCGAGCTTCTTGTGCGTCTGTTCTACCACCACAATGGCCGCATCCACCATGGCTCCAATGGCGATGGCGATTCCCCCCAGCGACATGATGTTGGAGGTCACCCCGAAAGCCTTCATCGGAATGAAGGAAATGAGGATCGTAATAGGGATGGTCAGAATCGGAATCAAGGCACTGGGGATGTGCCAGAGGAAGAGGATGATCACCAAGCTGACGATCATTAACTCTTCTTCCAGCACGCCTCGCAGGGATGATTCTTGTGGTGAGCCCTGACGCGCCGCCGCGCTCTGGGGTGCGACCTCACCTCCCACCAAAAGCCTGTGAAGCACTCCCGAAAGCGTTCGGATAGAACGCGCGATGAGTTCTGAGCGGTCGTATGTGGGGACGAGCTTGACGCCGGGGGGCAGGGATTTCTGGACCTCCGTGAGCTTCTGCTTGACCCGCCGGATGACGTCCAGGGCATTCTCGCCGTAGCGCATGATGACGATGCCGCCCACCACTTCGCCTTTCCCGTCGAGTTCCGCCACGCCCCGGCGCAGGTCGGGGCCGAGGGTGACTGTGCCCACGTCCCGGACCAGGATGGGCGTTCCCCGACCGTCTGTACCTACGGCGATGTTTTCGATGTCGGCGACGTTGCGGATGTAGCCGCGCCCCCGCACCATGTACTCGCGCCCCCAAAATTCCAGCAGACGGCCTTCGACATCGTTATTGCTGCGCTGGATGTTCTCCACTACGGTCTTGAGGGGAATGTGGTAGGCGGCGAGTTTATTGGGGTCAACTTGCACCTGGTATTGCTTGACGAAGCCGCCGACTGTGGCGACTTCCGCCACCCCTGGAACGCTGGCAAGCCAATAGCGGAGGTACCAGTCCTGGAGGGTACGCAGTTCCGCCAGGTTCCTTCGCCCTGTCTCGTCCACAAGTGCGTACTCGTACACCCATCCCACGCCCGTGGCGTCGGGCCCGAGCCCGGGGCTGACCCCTTCCGGCAATTTGCCGCGGATGCCTTCCAGGTATTCCAGCACGCGCGAGCGCGCCCAGTAAATGTCCGTCCCGTCCTCGAAGATCACATAGACGTACGAAACTCCGAAATCCGAGAAACCTCGCACCGCTTTGACCCGCGGGGCGGAAATGAACGCGCTGACCAGGGGATAGGTGAGCTGGTCCTCGATCAGGTCGGGGCTGCGCCCCGCCCAATCGGTGTACACAATCACCTGCACGTCCGAGAGGTCAGGGATCGCGTCCAGGGGAACGTGCAGGAGCGACCAGTATCCTCCCAACAACAGCAGCGCGACGGCAATGAAGATCAAGACCCGGTTTTTGGCGCTGAATTCAATAATGCGATTGATCATGGCTCACTCCTGGTTGGCGCATTCTCGGCTGTCGGGGCGCATGCCCATGCACTCTTACTCGGCCGTCACGGTGAACTGGCCTGCGCCCAAAGCTTTCCCTTCCTTTTGCACCTCCACCGTCACCTGCCAGGTTCCCGGCGACTGGACTTGAATTTCACCGGCGTACGTGCCCGCGCCCAAGAAGCCCAGGGTCGCTTCCGAGCGCATCGGGGGCATGTTCATCGTCGGCATGGCGGGCATCGAAAGGGCAACCTTGACCTGCCCGTTGTCCATGGCCTGACCCGCCGCGTCCCGCACCGAAACGATGACGCGATTGATCCCGACATGAGCCGGCTCGGGTTGCGTGCGAAAACTAATTTGGAGCATTGTCCCCGCCTGGACTGGCCCGCCCTGCCCCGTGGGAGGGGCCTGACCCCCGATGCCCGCGACCCCGGTACCTAGCGTCATGCCGGTCAGGGCCGCGCGCAGTTGGCTCTCCGAATCAATCAGGAAGTTCGCCGAACTGGCGACGGTCTCCCCCCCTCGCAGCCCTCGGACGATCTCCACATAGCCGTCACTGCGCACCCCCGCCTGGACGCTGCGGGGCTCAAGGACACCGGGGGCCTTTTGCACAAAGACCGTCTGGCGCAGGCCGGAGTCGAGCAATGCGGACTCGGGTACCGACAAGCGGCGCCCCAGCGGCACGCGTATCTCCACGTTCCCGTACATCTCGGGCTTCAACTTCAGGTTGGGGTTGGGGAAATCCAGCCGCACCTTGAGAGTTCGCGTCGCGGGGTCCATTTGCGGCCAAACGTAATCAATCTTTCCGGCAAAGACCTGTCCGGGATAGGCAAGGGTCGTAAAGCTGGCGACCTGGCCGAGCTTCACGAAGGGGATTTCGGACTCGTAAACCTCGGCGTACACCCAAGCGTGCGTGTAGTCGGCGATGGTGTAGAGGTTCATGTCGGGCGTGACGTATTGGTTGGGCAATGCCTTGCGCTCCGTCACCACACCTGTGAGCGGGGAGAAGAAGGTGATCTCCCGTTGGGTCTGGCCCGTGGCGGCAATTTCGCTGATTTGCTCCGGCGAAACGTCCCATTGCGCGAGCCGTTGGCGCGCCGCCTCGAGGAGCGAATCCGCGCCGGCCGCGACATCTGGATACGCACTGCTACCCAGGTCGCGCTTCGCCTTCAAGGCGAGCAGGTACTCCTGCTCCGTGGCCACCAGGTCCGGGCTGTAAATCGTGAATAGGGGATCGCCCTTGCGAACTTGCTGCGAGGTGTAATCGACGAAGACCTTCTGTACCCAGCCGCTGATGCGGGTGTGGACCTGGCCGACTCGGGTTTCATCGACGTCCACGCGTGCCACCGCCCGCAGGGTCTTTCCGAGGTTGCGGTACTCGGCCCGCGCCGTGGTCAACCCCATCAGGTGTTCCTGGGCCAGGGAAACCTCCACAGGGCCGCGCTCGGTTGCGGCCGGAGTTGAGGCCTCGCCAGGAGGAGCGCCCGGCATCGGGGCGCCAGGGTTTGCCTCGGCCTGAACGTCTCGAGGGACGGCCAGACGGCCCGTGCCACGCAACCCCGTGGCGAGCAGGGCAAGAGCGCTCATGACCACAAGGATCGCTCCCGAAACCATCCATGGTGCTTTTCCAGTTTTTGCCCCGTTCATGTTTCACCTCTCTGCCTGGAGCAAATCCAGGCCGGTCAATTCTTCCAGGCGCGCCAGCGCCTTTTCGTGCTCGGCGAGTTGCTGCTGGTAGCTCAATTCGTAGTCGAGCAGGGTTGAGAAATTCGTGAGTACGCTCAGGGAGTCCGTCGTGCCTGTCCCGTAGGTCGCGAGCGAAGAGTCGAGCGTCAATCTCGATTGGGGCAATAGCGCCTGCGAATAAAGGTCCATCAGCCTCTCGGCAGCTTGCGCGGCGAGAAATTCCTGCCGCACGCGCGAGCGGAGCAGGGCCAAGACGTTCTCCTCCGAGTGCCGGGATGCCTCCAGATTCGCCGCTGCTTCCGCGACGGCCATGTCCTGCTTGCGGCGGTGGAAGACGGGCAAAGAGGTCGAAAAGCTGAAGCCGTACATGTCCGGCAGGCCCGCACGTTGCATGTAGGTGTAGCCCACGGAAAAGTTCGGGCGAACTTCCTTTTGCGCCAACTGCACTCCCAGACGACCGGCATCCACGCCCGTCTGGGCTTGCTTCAATTCCGGGGAATTCGCTTCGGCGGCTTTCTCAAGATCCTCAAGGCCGATAGCGAGCGGGTGGGCGTGAACCCGGCCCGTGGGCCCCACGGGAGAGTCGGGGGGAAGATCACGAAGCCCGTTGAGCTGCGCTTCCAGCGTCCGGCGCTGCTGGTCGAGGAGTGTTTCGCGCTCGCTAAGCCGCGTGAGATCCACCTGCGCCTTCAGGACATCCTGCTGGGCGGCCTTTCCTACCGAGTAGCGGACCTCGGCGAGCTTCTCGAATGTCCGCAGCAGCTCCCGGTCTTTGCGCACCGTGGAGAGACTCTGGTCCGCCACATAGAGGTCGAAATAGGCCTGCTTGACCTCCCCGGCGACCTGGCGCCATAAGGCTTCGTAGGCGAGCAACTCCCCGTCTGCCTGGCGCGCGGCAATCTGGCCGCGCAAGCGCGTTTTGCCGGGATAGGGAACCTCCTCGGCGGCCGTGAACTGCCGGGCACTCGAAGGGTCCCGGCTCATAAGTGTGTAAGGGGGAAGTAAATTGCCTCCGTAGCTAAGCGTCACGGTTGGGTCCGGCCAGGCACGAGCCTGAGGGATCCGGTCCCGTCTGCCTTCAACCGCTCGGCGCGCCGCCAGTACCTGCGGGTTGCGCTCTAGGGCCTCCTTGACTAAAGCCTTGAGGTCCAGCGGACGGGCCGATTCGGTCGCCTGGGAGGCTGAAGGAGCCGATTGGCCCCGTATCCAAGGGGCCACCGAAAGCGCCATCAGCAAAGCGAAAACAACCAACCGAAGTCTGACCGAGTGCATATGGATTCTCCATCGCGAAGAGGTCGATGATTCCTTGTGGGGATTGACGATTGGCAAAAACGGCGACCGTCAGTCGACAACTGTCAATAAAGAGTCGTCGATCGGCAACCGTCAATCTGCGGTGATTCGGCGATGGAGGGAATCAGTTCAAGAGCAGGCAGGTCTGAAGCAACGGACTGAGAGGTGCTAAGGGTGGAGGGTGGTATAGCCCGCGTCTGTTGGCATAAACCCACGGCAGCTCAAGCGATGGGCTGAGGGCAGCGGTCTTGGCAATCACCGGCGCGGAATGAGAATCGAACGTTGGTACCTGAGCCTCAGTGATCGACCCCTGGTAGTTTAGTAGCGAAGCCAAGCAGCAATCGGGCAATGATTCCTGGTTGGAGTCTGATCGCTTCTCAGGCGCGGGGCAACAACCGTGGCGAGCAGGGGCGCGCCGAGCACACACCATTCCCACCCCTGAAAGCTGCAGGGACAAAATCGCCAGGAGCAGGTACACAGGCTTCTTCAACTTACCACCCTCAAAACGCATTCTACAAGCACGCGGGGTTCCTCTGCAAGGGGGGAAAGCAGATCCCGTATACATTAGACCTGAACTGCCGAACTTAGATAAGCCGGGGCGGCTTCCGACTGTACAGTAATGCGGCAAAACTAAGCAGCGTTTCCGCCAATTTGGCGTGCGAGTTTGACAAGGGACAAATTGGTGAGGAAATTGGCGCAGTGCGTTGCAATTTGCTATGGTAGCTACCCAGTAGCGGCGATTTCGGCCGCTCCAAGTCATAGGTGTTAAAGGGGTTCACAAAAGCCGATGCATATCACAACTCTTGAGATGGCGACAAGTTTGCTCAGCACCATACGCTCTGCAGCCACCGGGCTGGTTTATGGACACTTTATCACGTTACGGCCGGTTAGGTTGGACCCCCACCAGGAAGATCCTGATGCTCTGTCTGCTGGTCGGCGTGGCGATTCCGAGGCTGCAGGCCGCAAAACACTCCGTGCCTTTGGACGCAAAGACAGATGGGGCCAAGTGCGCCGAGTGCCACGCGGACAAGGCGAAAGCGAAAGTCGTGCACTCGGCCATCGCGAGCGGCTGTTTGAGCTGTCACGAGGTACGGGTCAACAGGGATGTCACCCGGGTGAAGTTGACTACCGCCACTCCACTGTCACTCTGCCTTAGCTGCCACCCTGACAAGAAAGCTTCCGATATCAAAGGGAAGATCCACAGCCCAGCAGCACGCGACTGCCTCCGCTGCCACGATCCGCACACTTCGGAAAACAAGGACCTGTTGCTCAAGCCGACTTCCGGCGAAACGAAAGCCGAGAACCTCTGCCTTACCTGCCACGACATCGGCGTGAACGTCCCCAAGGGCGGCAGCCGGCACGCGGCGCTCGACATGGGTTGCGACACCTGCCACGTCACCCACAAAGCCGGCGACCGAACTCAACGCGAATTCGGCTATCACCTGACCAAGGACGCCCCGGCCCTTTGCCTCGACTGCCATGATCCGAAGGACGAGGCCATCGCCAAAGCGCACCAGAATCAGCCTATCGCCAAAGCCGATTGCCTCGCCTGCCATGATCCACACCAATCGGCAGCCCCCAAATTGGCGCAGAGATTTCTCCATCCGCCGTTTGCCGAGAAAAGCTGCGACGCCTGCCACGCTCCGGCAAAGGACGGGAAAGTGGTGCTGGCCCAGCAGGACGTCAAGTCAATTTGCGTGACCTGCCATGACGAGCAGGCGAAGAAGATCGCGTCCGCGAAGGTCCAGCACCCGGGCGCAGCGGGCGACTGCACGGATTGCCATAACCCGCATGCGGGCAGGACGCCTGGGTTTCTGCAACCTGGTCCGGTGGCGGCGTGCCTGAACTGCCACTCCGACTTGGCGGAGCAAGGCAAGAAGGCGCATCTTCATCAGCCCGCTTTCGAACAGGGCTGCGCCACCTGCCACGAACCGCATGGCGGGGAGAACGCCCACCTTTTGCGCGCCGCCAACACCAATGCGCTGTGCCTGGAATGTCACGGGCCGGACGCGGAGGGCAAGCAAGTCGAAGGGCAACATCTGGTAACCATCTTCGGCGGCAACGTGAGGCTGCCGGAAGACTACTTCGGCAAGGTGCCCATACTGCCATTGAGATACGGCTTGGGGCACCCCACCGTGGCCCACCCCGTCTCCGACGTCGTGAACCCGAACACCAAGACGACGATTGCGATGAATTGCTTGACCTGCCATCAGCCGCACGCCGGGAGCCAGCCCGGCATGTTGGCGAAGGACCAGAAGAACGACATGAACTTCTGCAGGACTTGCCACAGCAACGGCTTGAACCTGACGGACATTCGGGTGGGGGGCAAGTAACGATGAACCACCAAGACACCCAGACACAAAGACGAGAAAACAGAAAATCGAAACTCGAAAAGCGAAAAGCGGCCGATTTTCAATTTTCGATTTTCGATTTTCCTCTTAAGCGGATTTCTCGGTGCCTTTGCGTTTTGGTGGTGTCCCTGTTCCTCGGGTTGGTTTCGCCGCCATATTTACGCGCGGGCAAGAAAAAGGCTGAAACGCCCGCACCAGTGAATCCCGGCGAGCAACGGGTGAAAGCCTATTTTGATATCACCAAGATCGTATGGCCCAATCCGCCGGCCATTCCGCGCATCGCCTTCCAGGACCTCTTCACGGGGGAAAAGATCGACCCGACCCTGTATGTCAAGAAGAAACACAAGCAGAGCTGGATGGACCGCCTGGCGGGTGCGCAGTCGACAGAGGAGCTCAAAACCGACAAGCTGCCTTTCCAACTGATTCGCACCTATGGGGTGGGGGTCGATTCCAAGGGCAGAATCTATGCGGCGGACCAGGGCGTGGGCGCGGTGTTCGTCTTCGATCCGGAGCACAAGGATCAAGTCGAGTTGATTGGCAATGGCAAGCAAGCGAACTTTGAGGAAATCGCCGGCCTGGCCTTGGACGATGACGACCGCCTCTTTGTCACCGATCTCAGGCTGCGCCACGTCCTGGTATTCAACCCCAAGCACCAGCAGGAAGCGGCCTTCGGCGCGGACGTGCTGGTTCGTCCCGGAGGCATAGCCATCGATCGGGAAAACCGATTCGTCTACGTGGCCGACGCGGGCAACGATGTGGTGGACGTGTTCGACGCCGATAGTTACAAGTTCTTACGCCGGATCGGCAAACCCAGCAAGAAGCACGAGCAGAGCGACCCGGGAACCTTTGCGCTTCCGGAGGGTGTGGCTGTAGACAACGAATGCAACCTCTACGTCACCGACACCTTCAACGACCGGGTCGAAATCTTCGACGCTGACGGCAATTTTATTAGCGCGTTCGGCAAAAACGGCGACGGCCCCGCCGACTTCGAGCGGCCCAAGGGGATTGCCGTAGATCGCGACGGCCACATCTGGGTGGTGGACGCCGCCCAGAACCGGGTAAAGGTCTTCAACCAACAAGGCCGCCTGCTCATCTACTTCGGCGGGCAGGGTTATTACCCGGGCCAATTCATGGGGCCGTGGGGAATTGCCATAGATCGGACCAACCGGGTGATCGTTTCGGAGACCTTCCCCGGCCGGGTGCAGGTTTTCCGTTACATCACCGACGCCGAGGCCGCCGCCGAACAAGCGCGCCGCGACGCTTGTAGCGCGGGGCCCGCCCCGAACCTTCGGGGGCCCTGCGGCACTTCCGCGGCGGTAGGGGCAGGCCATGTGCCTGCCCAAGCGCAGATGCCGCCGGCAACCGAGCCGTCGCCAGCAACTCCGAACCTGGCGGCCAAGAAGGATTCCGCGGCGCCATAGCGCCGTGTAGGGGCGGCCCTCGTGGCCGCCCTGGGGCAACCACAAGGGTTGCCCCTACAGCATCACAAGTTTTGCACGTCCTCTGACGGGCAAGAACGCGGCGACCGGTAATGCGCAAGCCGCGTAGCTCTTAATTCTCCTTAAGGAGGTTCTACTACTAACATGAAGAAACTCAGCCTGTTAATCCTCGTGGTCCTTGCTGCCGCGGGTGTGGCTTTAGCCCAATGCGTGCCCTCAACTACAAATCCCTGCACGCCGTACGGGCCGAACGGAGGGTACACCCCCACTACCACCTACACTTACGCCAATCCGGTGAGTCCGACGACTGGGGCTGGTGACGTTCTCGGCGCGCACAACGGGTACGGCCGGGGTTGCGTCATGTGCCATGCTCCGCACAGCGGTGCTTTCGGCAACGGAGTGGCGACCAGCGGCGATATCCAGAATGGTATGTACGCTCTGTGGGGCCAGAACCTTACTCCCTTGTTCGGCCAAACCTTCAACTTCAGCGGCGACGGCGCGGCCAAGTACCCGGTCACGCTGCCTGCCGATGGCGGCATCACCAGCGCTCACGACGCCAACACCATCATCCTCTTCTGCCTGAGCTGCCATGATGGCTTGCTGACGACAGTTGGCATGATGCAGGGGCAGACCGTTGAGACCCTGCCGATCGTGGGCGGAAAGGCCCCAACGCTCCTCGGGCTGGCAAAACCGTCCGGCGGTGGCGAGTACACGAACGACCACCCGGTGGGCGGTAATGCCATCGTCGGCTGCGGCGGCGGTTACAACTGGGACTGCACTGGCGGTGCTAGCGGTGCCGCCGGTACCGGCGCTACTCCCACTCCCATCGCAATGAATGGTCCGGCTTCAACGGAATTCCTGGTCAACTATCCGGGTTCCTTCTGGAATGGGTCGGGAAACCCATTGGCTAGCTTTGGTGGCACCTACGGAACGGTCAGCGCGGTCACCTGCACCACTTGCCACGATCAACACAGCATGACCGTTTACAGCAACAAAAAGGGCAGCTTCGCGACGGCGTTCTTCATTAAGGGCCAGTACACGCCCGGTGCCAATGGCAACTCGGTCGCGCAGTTCTGCCGCAACTGCCATGGCGGTGAGTCGAACGAAATGCACGGCTTGACGAATGTGCCGACCATCTAGCCTGTTTATGTTGATTGCCGATCAGGGGGAGTGAGTTCCCTCCCCCTTATCTTTCCGAAATTCACGGGGAGTGAGAGCGTGAACCGACAAAACAACAAGAACAAGAAACTGGAAATTGGAAGCTCGAAAATAGTGACCAAATGCAAGTTTCCAGTTTCGAGTTTCCAGTTTCTATTTTCCTGTTGTCTTTGGGTCTTGGTGGTTTCCGCCGCCTCGGCGCAAGTTGCCTCGCACGCGCCTACCGTGATCCCGGCGACAGCCGCGTCCAGCTCCGTATTGAATCCGGTGGGCCGGCCGTTGGTGCGGGTGAACGGCGCGGTGCTGACGGATCGCGACTTGCTCCGCGAAATGTTTGTGATCTTTCCCTACGCGCGCCAGCACAACGGGTTTCCCCAGTCGATGGAAGCGGAAATCCGCGACGGCGCCGCGAGGATGATGATCTTCGAAGAGCTGGTGTACCAGGATGCCGTGCGCCGCAAGATGACGGTGCCCCCTGAACGCTTGGCGCAGGCCATGATGGAATTCCGCCGGCAGTTTCATTCCCCGCAGGAATACCAACACTTCATTCAGGCGGAGTTCCAGGGTTCGCAACAATTGTTGCGGAAAAAGGTGGAGCGGTCGTTGCTTATCGACAAATGTCTGAAGCTGGAGGTGACGGACAAGGCGGTGGTGTCGGAGGCCGATGCCAAGGCTTGGTTCGACGCGCACCCCGAGGGCTTCCGTATGCCGGAGTCCTTCTCGTTTCAAAGTATCTCCATCCTGCCCCCGGCCAACCCGACGGCGGCCCAACTGAATGAAGCGCACAAGCGCATGGACGATGCGCTACGCAAGGCCAAGGCCACCAAAAGTTACGATGAGTTCGGAGTGCTGGCGGAAAAAATCTCGGACGACGATTTTCGCGTGATGATGGGAGACCACAAGGCTGCGGACCGCTCGAAACTGCCCCCCGCGGTCGTGAAGGCCCTCGAGGCCATGCAGGTCAACCAGGTGAGCGACATCATCGAGTTCGATACCAACGCCTATACGATCTTGCGGCTGAACGCTCATATTCCTGCCGGCATGCAGAAGTTCGAAGCGATCAAAGACCCATTGCGCGAGTACCTGACGAAGCAAAAGACCGAGGAACTTCGCTCCGCCCTCGCGAGCAAGCTGAGCAAGACGGCAAAGATCGAAAAACTGTAAGGATGATCCACGGGACGCCCAGAAGTCCGAAATTGGAAACTAGAAACTGGAAACTGGTGGCTAGTTTCCAATTTCCAGTTTCTAGTTTCTGATCTCCTGGTGACATTGTGTCGTGTTGGTGATCTTCCCCACCTTCCGATCGCTGGCTTTAGGCATGCTGATAAGCTACCTAACCCCTTGATTCCTCGGCGGTTGCATGTCGCAGTGGTGAGGGCATTTGGCACCTGATGTGCAATATGTCAGTAGGCTATGGGCAGAAAGTGCGTCATTTTGGCCGTCTTCGCACTCGCCCTCGCGGCGCGGGCGTCGGCGCAGGTGAGGGCCGGCGATGCGAGCATCGATCTGAACGCTAACGTCTCGGCCGGATACGCGGATGATTCCTCGAACCTGTACGGTTCCGACCACAGCATCATGGGCGCCGGATCCGCGAACCTGTTTGGCTCCTACTATAATCCGAATTTTCTCTTCTTCAATATCGAACCCTTTTACAACCAATCGCGGCTCAACTCCACGTTTCAGTCGATCACAGCCGCGAGCGGCGTGAACGCAAGCGCCAACATTTTCGGCGGCAGCCGTTTCCCTGGCTCCATAACCTATTCCGATACACTCAATAGCAGCGGTAACTTTGGGATTCCGGGGCTGGCCAATTACACCACGCATGGAGACACCGACACGCTGGGCGTTTCCTGGGGCGTTCACCTGGAGAATCTACCCAGTCTGAATTTCAGTTTCTCGAATGCTAACAACGGCTATTCAATTTATGGGGCGAATTCGACAGGGACGCTGCACACGGACACTTTCTCAGCCACCTCGGCCTATCAGATTGCGGGCTTCAACCTGAGCGGTGGGTATCAGCATAGCGGTTCGCAGGGCCTCACGCCGGAGTTCCTGGCGGGCCAGCCCCCGCAATACTCCGACAGCGGCACCAATGCGTTTTCCTTTGGCGTCGGACACGCATTGCCATGGCATGGAACCATTTCCGCCGCCGCCACCCGACTAGATCTCGCCACGGATTTCGGCGACCCCACCTTCAAGGACAAATACGACACCACGGTCGACACCTTGACCGGCTCGCTCAGTTTCGCTCCCACAACGAAATTCAACTTTGGAGCGAGCACCTTTTACACCGATAACCTGCAGGGCACACTCTTTAACACGCTGCTGACGGCGGGAGTGCTCCTGCCGCAAAACGAGGCGCAACAGTCGTCGCACGATCTAAGTCTGACCGGTTTTGCCAGTTACGAGATGCCAGCCGAACATCTGAGTTTGCGCGGCTTTTTCGAGCGCCAGCAACAATCCTTCTGGGGCCTTTCGTTCGTGTCCGACTCCTACAACGGAACCGCCAGCTATTCCAATACGCTGCTGGGCGGTTCCTTCAACGGCGTCCTGGGGTTGACTCGTACCTCATTCGAGAATTCGACCGACCGCACCATGCTGGGGCTGAACACTTCCGTCAACTATACGCACCCCATTCAGCGCTGGACCGTCTCGGGCGCCTTCAATTACTCGCAGGCTACCCAGACCGTGCTCCTCGCCTACACGAGTTCGGGCTTTGGTTATTCGGGCAGCGTGGGCCGCAAGATCCGGCGCAGGTCGTATTGGAGCGCTTACGTCAGCGGGGCGAGAAGCCTGCTGACCGACCTGCCCGGGTCGGCAAATTCCAGCCACAGCTATTCGACCTCTCTTTCTGTGCCGCACTTCAGCATCAACGGCGCGTATTCGACCTCCAGCGGCAACGCGCTCCTGACGCCCACCGGCCTGGTGGCCACGCCCATTCCCCTGCCGGTCATAAGTCCGCTGGCCGTTGTTCTCTACAACGGCAGGTCGTACTCAGTGGGAATGGGATCGAGCCCGGTTCGCGGGCTCACGCTGTCCGCCAGCTTCGCCAAGGCCCTGAGCGGAACTCAGAACAATTTGCTGACCTCGAACAACAACAATGAAAACATGAATTTCGTTATGGTCTACCAGTTTCGCAAAGTCTATTTCAACGCGGGATACAACAGGTTGGTGCAGGGATTCAGCTTCTCGGGGGGTCCGCCGGCAAGACTAGCCTCGTTCTACGTGGGAATTTCGAGATGGTTCAATTTCTTTTGATGGAATCGGATGATCGGATGATCGGGAAATCGGGTGAACAAGAACTCGCCCGGCCTCACAGTTTGTGCCTTCTACCTACTGCTTTCTGCCTTTTGATTCTTTTGCTCTTTCCCGGCTTCGCCGCTGCGCGGCCGAAAGCCAAAGTCGCGGGGCCTGTGAAGGTGCCGGAACTGGAGCTGGAGGGCGGACGCAGGCTTTTGTACGAAGGCAGCTTCAGCTCCGAGCGGGAAGTCAAGACCAAGCGGGGTTTTTGGGGTCGGCTGCTCGACGCCGTGGCGGGCGAGCCGGCGTTTCACACCCTGATCTCTCCCTACAGCGTGGTGACTGATTCGCACGGCCGCATCATCGTGACCGACCCGAGCGCGGCGGGCCTTCACATTTTTGATTTCGCGCAGCACAAATACAAGTTCCTTTCGCGGCAGAAAGACACCGATGGGCTGCTCTCCCCGCAATGCGTCGCCGTGGATGCCGCCGACAACATTTACGTCACGGATTCCTACTCGGGCAAGATCTTTGTCTTCGATTCCAATGGAAAATTCCGGCGGGTTATCGGAAGTGTGAAGGGGGAA
>Ga0187771_10001928_pt1 | contig 14265 bp, 13 predicted proteins | sample 0116_SJ02_MP15_1_FD_133139 | JGI IMG/M metagenome (GOLD analysis project Ga0187771, IMG submission 133139) | Tropical peat soil microbial communities from peatlands in Department of Meta, Colombia - 0116_SJ02_MP15_10_MG | ecosystem: Environmental > Terrestrial > Soil > Wetlands > Peat | place...
CTTTGTTTACTTCGTTTTCAGCATGGTCAGGATCATCTTGAACTTGGTGAGTGCTTTGAGTGCGTGTGGTTTGTTGGCTGGCATTATGATCATCTCGCCTTCCTTCAGGGTGTGGGGGAGGCCCGAGATTTTGATTTCCACTTCTCCCTCTACAACGATGACTGAGGCGTCGTAGGGTGCTGTATGTTCACTCAGTCCTTGGCCTTCATCGAATGCGAAGGCTGTTACAGTACCTCCTCCCGCTTCCAGCAGGGTCCTGCTCACGACTGCCCCGCTCTGATAAGCAACCAAGTCTCTAAGCTTCATTGCTTGTTCAGCAATCGTCTTTGATCTAGCCATTCCACAACGTGTCTCCTGACAGGCAGTAGTTTCCGTATAGCTTTAGCTTGTTTCAGGGACAGATTACTCACGGTCCAGAGTATGATACCTGCAGTTCTCGCCACAATGGCAGATGATTTTTATATGATTTGGGCCGTGAATGCCTTGAAGCCGGCGTTTTCTTGAAATTAGATGAAGTAAGACGGAAGGATCGAGAGATCAAGAGTTTCAATAAAATGGACGATATCCTACGTAGAGCTCCTGTCTGCCACCTTGCGACCTACGGTGACGGTTACCCATACGTCACACCTTTCAACTACTTCTACGCTCGGGGGGTGGTAGCCATACACCTGTCGAAGGAAGGAAAGGTCTTCCGGAATCTATTGAAGCATAGAAAGGTGTGCGTTGAAGCCTTGGAGGCCGGGAAGGTCATCAAAGCAGATTCTGCCTGCAAGACTGGTATGGAGTATCGGAGCGTCATCGCCTTCGGCGAAGCCAAAATCGTTGAAGATAGGAGGGCCAAGAAAATGTGGTTGCAAAGGATGTTGGACAAGTATAGGCCGGATGGAAAGTACTCTCCAATGAGGGATCAAGATGTCGATGACGTAGCTGTTGCTGTCATTCGCTTGAAGGGAGTCACAGGAAAAGAGAGAGAAGTGAGTCCTGTTAAGCTTCGGCACTGAAAACTCTCTCGGTTTGTACGCACGCTACCAGAAACTACCCAAATACTGTAAACGCTATGGCTCGACCGATGGTCACAGGTCAGAGCTCAGTTTAAAGAATTCGCCATTTCTTGGTTTCTTCAGGGTCAATTTTTATTTGTGTTTCAGATTCGATCTTTTTTAATTGCTCGTACGCTTTTTCGAAAATTTCCTCGTTGAGGTTTGCGATCGTAAACCCCATTGTGTTTTCTAGATACCTTTGTAGTTCAAAGGCATTCTTGATCTCGCGTGTTACTCCGGCCTTTATATCGCCGCCTTTCACAACGCCAACTGTGACGTTCTTTCCGTGAAATTTCAATCCTAGTCTCTTTCTCCCTCCCCATATGGCATGTGCTACAATTGAAACGTCATGTGTTCTGCTATACGTCGTTAGAAGCCTAAGGCAAGTATGGTAATCGTCGTGAACAGCCGCCCTCTTGGACTCTACGTTAAATTCTCTGTTAGGTTCGTCAGTTTTTTTTGCCATCCAGTATAATTTTACGCTCGTATTGTATGCTTCTGACATTAGGGCAGCCTGAGTGGCGAGTAGTGCATACTCTTTGAGCTATATGTGAAACGCTTCATTCTCATTTCAGTGGTATGTGGCAAACGGAGGGCAGTAGCGAAGTTTCAGCCTCGAGGCAAACGAGGTGGTTTTGAAGTGGGAAAAATGAGTCTAGAAGATTCCGCGTGTGACTATAAGTGGCTTCATGGAGACGTCGCGACGCTCATGTGATGCGTTCCGGCTTTATGTGAGATACTTCATGAGCATTTCACGGGTGGGACTACCCCGCGTTTCAAATCTGGTAGCCTTCAACCCACCGGCGCAATTGCCCCACTTAAGCGCGTCAATGTCAGGAAGCCCTTCCGATAGTGCGGCCACGAACGCTCCAAGAAAAGCGTCCCCGCAGCCAACTGTATTCACAACCTTCAGTCCGACCGCGGATAAGTCAAGATTCGGCGATACTTTCTTGCTCTCTCCATCGTACATGACGCATCCTTTCGCTCCCAATCTAACCACCGCCTTCAGGCGCTTTTTTGTGGCGGCAAGTTTTTTCGCGGCGGTTAGAGGATTCCGTACGGCAGTCAAGTTGGCTACCTCATGTTCGTTTGCGACGAGATAGTCAACGTTCTTCATGAGGGCGCGGACGTTCTCAATTCCTAACTCCGAATTCATGCCCGGATCCCACACCACAACTTTCCTTAATCCCTTCGCCGTCTCCGCCATTCTGATTGCAGTTTCAAGAGGCGGGTCCATTATTGTTACTACTCCTGCTTCAGAGATCAGCGCACGGCTCACGAGGTCATCTAAGTCACTGGGGGTAATCGTCGCATTGGCGCCGGGGTGTGTGTAAATAATGTTCGCCCCCTCTCCGTCAATTGCTATGTAAGCTTGTCCGGATTCCGTGTCATCACAGAACTTCAAGCCGGAAGTAACTACGCCCTCGTCCTCGAATATCTTCACCTGCTCAGTCCCGATGGAATCTTTTCCCAGTCCTCCAAGGATTGCCACTTGTCTGGGCCCGAGTAGTCGCGCGGCCGCCACAGCAGTGTTGCCTGCTTTGCCGCCTGGGACGCGTGTGATGCGTCTGATGACGGTTTCCTCACCCTCGTCAGGAAACCGCTTGACAAAGAGGTTGGTGTCCCAGTTAATTCCCCCTATCACGACAGTCCTTATCAAGTGAATCCACATCCAGCCGGTGCCATGTAATTAGATAGCGTTTCGGTGCCTCACAGATCGGGCGACGCCTCGGAGCGCTCACAAAGTCAGGAAATTGAGTTCCGCACTGTATGCAAATGAATTTCACACTAGCTCAACTTGATCCTCAATTCTCACTCTCAAGTCCGAGCTTATGAACTCCGCAGAGGCTTGAAAAAGATCCCGATCTCCTCGGATAGGAGGCGGTTCCTCAGACGCCGAAGTGGCCACCAGTGGGCATTAGGGTCCATTTCTTATATTCGTTTGTGCGCTTGTGTGTCGCGCGCGGTTTGCGCCACGGGGCATAACTCACTGTCCAGAAATGAAGTGTGGAGACTTAATCATGCTTGACTTCATCCTACCGATCCGATCGACGGCGAACGCTAAACTTGAGGGTGATATTCGCGCGCATCTTGATGACCTCACCAAACCCCCGGGAAGTCTAGGGCGACTTGAGGAGTTCGCGTTGCAATACTGTCTGTGCCGACAGAACCGGAGTGCGGAAATTCACGTCATGAGGCTTTTCACATTTGCGGGAGATCATGGTATCACCAAGGAGGGAATAACGCCCTATCCTGCTGAGGTTACACGGCAGATGGTTCTGAACATGGCTACCGGTGGAGCAGCGGTAAGCGTCATGTGTAAAACCGCGGGCATAGAATATTCGGTTGTCGACGTCGGAGTGAATAGCGTCTTCGATCCATTACCTGGCCTTATTATCAGAAAGGTCCGCGAAGGGACGAGAAATTTTCTTACCATGCCAGCAATGACGGCTGCCGAATGTGAATCGGCGATTAGGGTTGGATATGAACTAGCCGTTTCATCTGGTGCGGATATGCTTGGTGCAGGTGAAATGGGCATCGGCAACTCATCTTCTGCATCGGCGCTTTACAGCCTAGTGCTAGGCGTCGACCCAACGCAAACGGTTGGGCCGGGGACGGGTTCCAGTGGCGCATTACTGGAAAAGAAAAGAACAGCAGTTCGCACGGCGGTCGCGTACCATAGGACAGAATGGGATGGATCGCCCTTTGATGCGCTCCGCCGCGTGGGCGGATTCGAGCTAGCAGCAATCTGCGGGATGGCACTCGGAGGTGCCGCAAAAGGGATTCCGGTGGTCATTGACGGGTTTATCGCTTCGGCCGGAGCATTGGCTGCGCTGCTCATCGTTCCAAATGTCCGAGATTATCTTTTCTTCTCCCATACTTCCGCCGAACCATTCCATCGTGAATTCTATACTAAGCAGTCGATACGGCCAGTGCTTGACCTTGACATGCGGCTTGGCGAAGGCACGGGCGCCGTACTTGCCATGCAGATTATCCAACAGTCGATGATGTGTTATGCCAAGATGGCGACGTTCCATTCGGCCGGCGTGAGCAATAGGGAATAGAAGAACTGGATAGTGAAGCGTCAGAGTATCGTTAAACAAGCCTGACTAATTGTGAGATGAATTGCTTTCGTAAAGCCTCATATGTGAAGGCAAACCAGTAGTACTACACGCACTTTTAGGGCGAACGGCGACGGTTTGAGCTACGCACACGACTTTCGATTCTCGAGAAGAAAACTGGAGGGTGATGGATCCAAGGGTCAACTTATTGTTGCGATATATGTGAGACTTACTCCCCGGAGTAGCATGAAACCACGCTTCGGGGCCGTAGGCGCCGTCTGTGTCGAGTTTTGATTCAGCTGGATGACGCTGCCCGTAAGGGACACCACTACGGAGCCTTGGTAGAGAGTAGTGAGTCCCTCCAAGTTCCACCTTAATGTGTTCCCGTTTGAGTCAGTCGCGTTGCCGACAATTAATACACGATCGAGTTTGCCAATTCCGCCGCGGCCGCTCGTAACAGTGAGTGTTGTTCCGTTGTACGCTATGGAACCACCCTGTACAATCCACATTATCCCACCATCCTTGGTGTCATTTACGACTTGGACACTGATGGTTACGGAGGAGTTTGCGCTTGGAATGTTCCGTAAGTAGGTAATGTTCCACGCTTGATTTGCTAAGCCGTTTCGTGAGGTTTGATTGTGGTTACCGTTCTGACCGCCATTTCTCCATGGGGGATTCCCATAGTTGAAAGTGGAGAATGGTGGCGGAGCGGTCTCAAGGCCATATATTGATGTTATCTGAAGCTTCGCCCCGACCGCGAACTGTGCTTGAGGGTTGAATTCTCCCGAATTGCCTTGCGCTGAGGTGGGCTTGGCCGCTAACGTACCTGCAACCGCTATTAAGATCAGCACGACTGGAGCTAGAACGTACTTCGTCTGTTGCGTTGCTTCCACCTAATTGAAGTAACTCGCAGTTCTAGATATAGGTCGTGTATGAATCATCCATCCACGTGACAACTACACGATGTAGCTAGTTGAGCCGGAAGCTCGGAGCAAGAGCCCGAGCAAGCACGACCTACTACTACCAAATCTTGCTCTTAACAATTATAATGGTCAGGTTCCACATGCTAGCTGAGACGCCGTACGGTGAGTTCTCGACAGCGCTATTCATGGCCAATTACCGGATGCGGCTTGTAAGGTTCCTCAAGCCGTTTCATGTCATCGGAATCAAGCTTGACCTCTAGGGCCTCGACTGCTTCTTCGACATGCTGGACTTTCGTGACACCAATGATTGGTGCTGTTACGCCTTTATGGAGCAGCCAGGCGAGGGCGACTTGGGATGGTGAGACATCTTTCTCTCTTGCTATGCCCACAAGAGTTTCAACTACGTCGAAATCTTCCGGCCTGAAGTAACGGTCAGCCAGAGGGTTGCGGCCATCCATTCGCTCGTTTTCATAGCGAACTGTTTTCGGAGTCTCGCCACGTTTGTATTTTCCGGTAAGGAAGCCGCGCGCTAACGGGCTCCATGGCATGACTGCAATCCCAGTCTCTTTGCAGAGCGGGATCATTTCACGTTCTTCTTCACGGTAGATCAGGTTGTAATGGTTCTGCATGCTAACAAATTTCTCTAAACCGAGTTTCTCGCTTGTGTAAAGTGCACTTAGAAACTGCCATGCGAACATGCTAGAGGCGCCTATGTACCGTGCCATTCCCTGCCGGACGATGTCGTTCAGGGTCGTCATACTCTCTTCGATAGGCGTCATGTAATCCCACCTGTGAATCTGATATAGGTCAATGTGGTCCACTTGCAGTCGCCTCAAGGATGCCTTGATTTGCTGCATGACGTGAAATCGCGATAGGCCTGAATCGTTAGGTCCCTCCCCCATAGCAGTCCGAACCTTGGTAGCGACGATTACGTCATCGCGATAACCCTTGAGGCATTCGCCGGCTATTTCCTCAGAACGCCCTAACGAGTAGACGTTCGCGGTGTCGAAGAAATTGATGCCCAAGTCGATGGCTTTCTCCACTAACGGTCGAGCCTCGTCAAGCTCAAGTTTCCAGGCGTTGTCGTTGCCGAACGACATGCAACCGAAGCATATCCTCGACACCTTAACTCCTGCTGAACCCAAGTTCACATATTGCATAGGCCATTCCGAGCCAAGTCATGTGCACGTGTCACTTGAAAGTTTTTGTAGCGCGTCTCGGTTGATTGACGTGTGCAGATGCCGGTCGATGATGACCGAGTGTGCGACGAGGTCGATTTCCACCTATTCATGCGCTGAAAAACTATAGACCATTTTAAAGTGCGGTGAAGGACGGTTTGAAGAGATTTGTTGAATTGAGCCACCCAATCGTGGATGGCATGAAAGCGTATCCGGGCTATCCGAGTCCTAAGGTTGGAGCGTATATTACTCGAGAGGATTCTCGTTCGCGCTATGAGGGTAGAGCAGAATTCTATATTGGAATGGTTGACATGGTCGGCAACGTCGGAACATATCTAGACGCCCCGTTCCATCGACATGCCGAGGGGGCTGACCTAAGCCAAATCCCGCTGGAATCAATTGCCGGCCTCGACGGCGTGGTGATCGAGGAGAAACCGTCGTGCAGCCGTGCGATCTCGATTGCTTGTAGTGTGTCGGAATTACGCGGCCGCGCCGTTTTGGTGAGGACAGGATGGGATGAGAGATGGGGGACAGAAAGGTATTGGGAACCCGGGCCGTTCCTCGGTGATGACTCCGTTGATTTACTCGTCAGATCTAAGGCAGCACTTGTCGGCGTTGACTTCTGGAATGTCGATGACGTAGAAAATAAATCGCGGCCTGCCCACACGTGTCTCCTTGGAGCAAACATTCCTATCGTGGAGCATTTAGCAAAATTATCGTTGCTACCCCGCAGCGGCTTCAGGTTCTACGCGGTTCCACCGCCGATTGCTAAGGGTGCGTCATTTCCTGTTCGGGCATTCGCCGAACTTGTCGAATAGTCGACGTGTTCAAGCTTTCATGGTGCGTGTGCTGCTAAGTAATACATCCGCTCAGCAGTTCGAATTGTCATCCGCATGGCTAATGCCACACGTTTTTTTGAACGAGCGACGGTTTTGGACGCACACACTACTCTTTTTGACCAAATATCAAACACAGGATTAGCCCCCTGAGCTTATTGCCTGTGGCGCCTACGCGGTATCCATGCCATACCAATTCAAGTTCGACCTTACACGGCTTTCTCAATCATTTTTCACGGGAATTGCAGTGGCTGCCCAAAAGAGGAAGCTGCACAGGAGAATTGGCAACGCGGCGCTGCGTCTTCTTGAACGATTCAGGGTTCAGGAGGTCACAGGGTTGGATCTTGCTCAAGCTCTTATCCTCCTGGAGGACTTGATAGACATTCAGACGAGAAATTTCAACGACCGGGAAAGGTTCACACGAACCTCTAGACGTGTTCTATTTCTTCCTCACTGCTCAAGGAAGTATATGGATAATCGGTGTAAGGCCGTCTTCGATCGGAACATTCCGTCTTACCGATGCTCTCACTGTTCGCCCGACTGCTTGGTGAACCAAGCGACATCGGTTGGCCAGAAGAAAGGATACGATGTATATGTTTTACCCGGCGGGTCATGCATCCATCAAATTGTAGAAAAGGGTCGTTACGAAGCGCTTGTGGGAGTCGCCTGCGGCGAGGAGATAAAACTCGCGGAAGGGCTGTTAGAAAAGACAGGGCTGCCAGGACAGAATGTGCCTCTTATCAAGAATGGTTGCGCTAATACAACGTTTGACTTACGGGCTCTGAAGGAAATCCTGTAAGTCTTCGACTGCGATAGCATACAATTTATTTACTTACTTGGTTCCTCGGTTTTCATGGCCATCTCTTGTCTATTGTCAATCTGTTTCTGAGTGATTTCCTGGAATAAGTTGCACCAGTCGCGGCCGGAAACTATGAGGTTGTAAGGCTTCAATTTCGGGTGAATGCATTTCCCTCTTTCGAGAAGGTCAGCGTTGATTGGATCGGCTGGCGAGAACCAAACACAAGCTAGACAGTTTTCGTACTGCCAGCTTATTCTTTTCAAGCTTTTCTGAGGTTCAGGTTCTACCATGCTACAGGTGTCCCGTCCGAGGGTAATTAAGTGTTAGCCGGCGAAGGGTCTGAACAGAGAATTACGTCTGAGACGAATTCGTTGCTTGCTTTCCTTCCAACTCAGCATATAGTTTGCAAGTGAACCGCAGGATGTGGGCCAATTAATTTAGCTGTGTGAAGGAGCCTTCCAGCATTATGACGGCTGTTGAGGAAGAGAAGTTCGACGCGGTCGTTGTTGGAGGCGGTTTGGGTGGGCTCACGTTAGCCGCCGCCCTAGCCGACAGGGATCATCCTACTGCGGTGCTGGAAGCTCGCCGAGGCGTAGCGTCTGTTAAGCGAGGTATGAGTCTAGCTCCGAACGGGCTTCGTGTGCTGGAGAAACTTCATCTGTTAAGGGATGTTGAAGGGATAGGGCGCAAGCTTCGTACGGTTAAGTATCTTAAGAGTCCACAGGAGCTGCTCGTAGCCTTCGACTACAACCTCCTAAGTACCAAACCGAATTACCTGTTAGCTTTTCTCTCACATGAACTAGAAATCCTACTTCGAAAGCGGGCTGAGGAGAAGCAAGTCAGGATATACGAAGGTGCATCATTCGAGGCTTTCCTCGGTGAGAACGGCCAGATTACCGGAGTCCAAGCAACTATCGATGGGGTGAAACGCGGCCTGATCGGGAAGGTTGTGGTCGGTGCAGACGGAGGAAGGTCAAAAGTTCGAGATGCCGTCGGAATCCAAGCTAATTCGAGAAAGTCTAGGTCAACCTACCTTGTTACCGTTGCAGGCGAAGCGAACAGTTCCCGGGAGGACGCGCGCCACTACTTAGCGAAGGGGAAGATGCTGGGCAGCTTCCCACTGCTCCATGGCCAATACCTATTCTACTACCTTCCGGCTGGAACGTTCGAGGCCGCGAAAGCCCGAGGGCTTGAATGGTTGAAAGCGGATCTCGCCGCACTTGCCCCAGAGCTCAAATCGGCGCTGGAAACCGCGCGGTCGTGGGGCGATTTCCTGTACATGATTCCGCAAGACCTTCGGGTTGATGCTTGGGTGGCCGACCATGTCGCTTTGATCGGGGACGCTGCTCACTCTGTCGAACCAAGTCTAGGGCAAGGAGGAAGCCTGACGCTGAACGACGTAGACGTTCTGCTCGATGTGCTAGACGCATGTTTCGCCAAATCAGATTTCTCGGCAAGGGCCTTGAGGGGTTACGAGGAAGCTAGGAGGCCGCAAACGGAGGTGCTGCAACGCATGGCGGAGCTGACGGCCATGCTGATGAACACAAGCAGCACAGCGGTCGGGTGGTTTAGGGACCGAACGCTGCATAAGATTCGAGACGATCGAGAGTCAATGATGTTAGCTCTGGAGATTGCGTCTGGCATGAAGCAAAGCGTGAGCCTCAGGGAGAAGTTGAAGTTGGCAGGGTTATTCTAGATAGAATTACATGGTTAGCTCCAACGAAGCAGATTGAACAGAAAATCCTTCATGGGTGCTTTGATTTGAGGCTTACCGACAAGCTACAAAGCCGGAAACCAGTTTTAGTCGTCGAGTTCAAACCTGATGATCCGAACCTGCTAAGTTCCGTGGAGAAAGTGAAACCCTACGTTGACGCGATTCGGCTAACCGCGTTGAAGAATGCATCTGACCCAAACCAGCCGACCAAGACGGCGGAACAAATTTGCTTCGAATCGGCAATCAGCGTCATCCAGAAGACGGGGGTGGATGTAGTGGCTTCGCTGATCTGCCGGGATCATCCACATGACGACGTAGACATCCTCAGCAACCTAAGACGTCGAGGGGTTGATAACCTGCTAGCACTTTATGGAGATCCTAACGATCCACCATACCCAAACCGGTACGAGTTCAAGACCTCTGGGGAGTTGATACGGTGGGTGCGAAAACAGGAACCCAAGGGCGACGGAAGAGGATTTTGCATTGCCGTGGGAAGCGATCCCACCTCCGCGGATCTTCCTAAGCTAATCGCAACTATGAAAGAGAAAAGAGAGGCGGGGGCAGACCTCGCAATTACCCAACCCGTATTTCATTCTGAACGTGTTCTCGAATCATTTGAGGCTCTTGAGGCCGTAAACGAAAATCTTCCTCCCTTGATCGGATTGCTCGTGCCCCGAAGCGTGAAATCAATCATATTCCTAGAAGAGAGGCTCGGCGTAAGAATTCCCCCAACAGTGAAGTTGAGAGTCGCAGCGAAAGGGATCGAAGAAGGTTTTCAGATTGTAAGGGACGTGTACCGTGCCCTTTGGGAGAAGGCCGTCGGCTTCTACATTTACCCCTGGGCCGATCCAGGCTTAGTAGTCATAACGAGTTTGCTTAAGGAATTAAGAGACCATAGCCCATGAGGTTTAGGCGGTATGCCGGAAACGGCGGAGAGGGAACCTGTCTACTACTTTCCTAGTACCATTGCTTTTACGTTGGCTTTAGCGATGTCCTTCTTGGGATCGGTAAAGTAGAACGAGATAACTCTCGCCGTCCTGGGTCCGGCGGGTGTTTCGACGGTTAGTTCTGTTCCTTCCTTGGAGTATTCGAGGCTGACCATTGCCCGGCCTATGTTCTTCTTGAGCTTGGGGGAGTAGTAAGCTTTGGTTAGATAACCGGCCTTCTTGCCCTTCTGCGTGACGGGCCATCGGTCGCCCGTGTCCCAGCCGGGTGGGTTCTCAATGCCGCTGTCCCAATTCCATTCGTAGGTCGGCGCTCCTGCGATCTCCAAGCCCACTAGCTTGCGCTCGACTCCTTCCGCCTTGATTCGTTTCAACGCTGCTTTGCCAACGTAGTCCGCTTGCTTGTTCATGTCCACGAGGTAATCGAGGCCCACTTCGAACGGGGTCGTCTTCAAATCCATATCGCAGCCATAGTCTAAGATTCCCGCCTCCAGGGACTTGATATGCGTTGGTCCCGTCACGGCGATGCCGTAGGGCCGTCCCGCTTCCAATATTGCCTCCCAGAGGTTGACTGCATTTCGTCCAACCGTGCTATCCCGCAAGAACACTTCGTAGCCTAACTCAGCCGTGAAGCCGGTTCTGCTTACGACCACGTCCATTCCTTTCACTTTGGCGGGCATGCAAGTGTAATAGCCTAGGTCCAGCACCTTATCGCCGAATAGTTCCTTCACAACCCACGGTGACTTTGGTCCTTGAATTTGGACGGGAGACACGTCGGGCTCTTGAACCTTCACGTCCATTCCAGAGTTCACGGCAACTCCTTTTGACCACAATACAAGGTCGCAATCACTGGTCGATAACCAGAACTCATTCTCACCCAACCTCAGGAGGACTGGGTCGCTAATGATTCCACCGTTTTCATCGCAGATGGCAACGTATCTGCACTGGCCTACCTTAACCTTCGACACGTCCCTCGGGGTGAGATAATCTGCAAACTTTAACGCGTCGGGCCCGGTAATCTCCACCTGTCGCTCAACTGACACGTCCCAAAGCGTAACGCCGCTCACAACTTTCTCGTATTCTTTGTACATGTCGCCATAGTATCGTGGGTGGTACATGTGGTTGTACACGCTGTACGCCTTAACCCCCGCTTTCTTATGCGCCTCATAGAAGGGTGTTTTTCGAATTCTAGGGTAGAGAAAGATTTTCGGAGCAAATTTTCCGGTCTTTGATTGCATATGCCTTAACTCTCTTACCTATCGATGGATTCTCTATTTAATTCTGTGGCTCACAGAAAATGGCTCAAATGATGTGATGGAGTCTCAGATGATTTTGGTTCTCAAATCGCACATGACAAACTATTAATACGAATTTCGCGCCCTCCTCAACTATGCTAGCGGCAAAGTTCTATGAAGCAAACAAGCCACTCAGGCTTGAACAAGTCTCTGTTCCAAAATTTGGAGACAACGACGTTCTTGTCCGAATCAAGGCGGCGGGCATCTGCGGTTCCGAAATTCACGTCTGGAAAGGTCGGGACACGAGCGGGTTCTTCCCGCGAACCTTAGGCCACGAAGGTGCTGGTGTTATCGAGAAGGTGGGTTCAAACGTGAAGGGCATAACGCCAGGCCAACGGGTCCTGTTGGATTATGATGTCACTTGTGGCATGTGTAAGTTCTGCCGCACCGGCCGCGAGAACCTATGCACGAACTTGGAGTATATTGGTTATCAAAGGGACGGAACCTATCAGGAGTACATCGCCGTCCCTGCGAAGAACGCAATCCCGCTTCCGGACAACGTCAGCTTCGAAGAAGGGGCAATAATCGCCTGCGGAGTCGTAACCGCATTTCATGGCATAAGACAGGGGGACATTAGAATCGGCGACCACGTCGTCATAGTAGGGCTAGGAGGCGTTGGCCTGCATGGAATTCAATTCGCAAGAATGCAGGGGGCCGGCCAAATCATGGCGGTGGATATCATGGATAGCAAACTGAAACTCGCGAAAGAACAAGGTGCAGACTACGTTGTCAACCCCACGAAGGAAGACTTCGCAGCTAAGGCGAAGGAGCTATGGGGAGGCGCGGATGCCGCGTTCGAATTCATTGGGTTAGCAAAGACTCTGAAGGATTCGATTCGCAGCCTTTCAAGAGGCGGCAAGGCGGTAGCGGTTGGTATGTGCTTTCAAGATTTAACATTCAACCCTGAAACAGACTTCAGATTCCTAGAAGCAGAAATCCGAAGTTCATCCGACCACACCAGCGATGACCTGAAAAAATTGCTCGAACTCGTATCCCTTAAGAAGGTTGACCTGTCAAAATCCATCACGCACAAGCTCAAGCTCGAGGACGTTAACAAGGGCTTTGAGATGCTAGACTCAAAGCAAGACAACCCAGTGAGAATAGTGCTCATGGTCTGAAAGAGATTCATCAATCCACACCAGTCCGACTGGCTTAAGTCACCGCTGAGAAAACGGTCATAAGCAGAAGCGTTCATGCGGGCTACTGCGTCGTCCAGCTAATCATCAAGTTCAGACAGCGGAGTCTATAATAGCGAAGGTCGGAGTTGTGCAGTGAGTGTGGTCGCCGCAAGTTAACTTCCGGCGCAAGGTTTCATAGCCATCTATTTCTCGCACTGTAGCATAGCAACACAAAATTACCCCAACCGCATGAAAGCACAGAGTTCGGGGTGTGAGTTCAGGTTTGAAGGAGCCTTTGAAGGAATCACCGAAGCTCGTAGTGATCGGCGCCGGCAGCGTCGGCTGCAGCACGGCCTACCATCTTGCCAAGATGGGGTTAAATGATATCGTTGTAATCGACCAGGGGCCGCTCTTCCGTGACAGAGGCTCCGTCCCACCCATTGCCTTGGCATTTCAAACCAACTATTCTAGGACGATGTGTAAGTTTGCCCAATACGGCGTCAGCCTCTTTCGCGACCTGAACAAGAATGGAGACCGTTCCTGGTACGAAGTGGGCGGCTTAGAGGTTGCATACACTAGAGACCGATGGGAAGATCTAAAGAGAAAGCTTGGGGCCGCGAAGTCATGGGGCTTAGAAAGCAAACTAATCTCTCCGGAAGAAGTGAAGGAGAAAATCTCAATCCTAGACGCCCGCAAGATTCATGGCGGATACTTCTGCCCGAGCGATGGTGCGCTGGATGTCGTCCCTGCCTTAGAAGCGATGGGAAATTACGCGAAAGGGAAAGGAGTGAGGTTCTATGGCGACACGCGGGTTACAGGGTTCGATATTTCGGGTAACCAGGTTAGGGCAGTTCTCACGGATAGGGGCCGAATTCCGACTGGGATGGTTCTCAGTGCGGCGGGCATCTGGGGGCCCGTAATCGGCAACATGGTGGGCCTGAACATCCCACTAACCCCATGCGAGCACCAAGTGATGCGCGTAGGGAAGGTGAAGGAGCTAGTCGGACTCGTAGCGACCGTTCACCCAATTCTCAGACATCAGGATAGAGACCTGTACTTCGTTCAGATTGACGACAGCTACGTAATCGGCTCCTACCTTCACGAACCACTTTTGGTAGATCCGCGTGACCTCCTACTACATGAAGAGGCACCCGTCGTGCCCTGGGTGAAGCCCTTCATGCCCAGTTTGTTCAACCGGGCTTGGGAAGCGGCTACAGAACTTTTGCCGCCGTTGAGAAACTCCGAACCCTACTACAAGATTCACGGAATTTTTTCTTTCACCCCCGACGGAAACCCGCTCTTGGGAGAGCACTTAGACGTGAAGGGCTTCTGGGTGGCCGAGGCGGTTTGGATAAC
>Ga0187771_10001929_pt1 | contig 14259 bp, 14 predicted proteins | sample 0116_SJ02_MP15_1_FD_133139 | JGI IMG/M metagenome (GOLD analysis project Ga0187771, IMG submission 133139) | Tropical peat soil microbial communities from peatlands in Department of Meta, Colombia - 0116_SJ02_MP15_10_MG | ecosystem: Environmental > Terrestrial > Soil > Wetlands > Peat | place...
ACTCACTATTTAGAAGAAGCAGACAACCTGTGCGACAGAATAGCGATAATCGACCGCGGAAAAATCATTAAACTCGACACCCCAGAGGCACTGAAGGAAAGCATAGGCGGCGATATTCTGACCGTGTCAACAAAAGAAGACGACGATGACGTCTCGGGGCTGATAAGTAAGATTCCAAGGGTACGAGAAGTGAAAAAACAAGACTCTACATACAGAGTTAAGGTGGAAAAAGGAGAAGAAACCGCGCCCGTGATTCTTAATGATTTGATAAAGCAAGGCATTACGATAACTAAGCTCTCTCTTTCCAAGCCAACGCTCGACGAGGTCTATCTGGAATATACAGGGAAAACCATGCGAGAAGAAGAAGGAGGCGAAGGCGTGTTTCGCCAAAGAATGACGCTAAGAAGGGCAAGACAATGACAAAAGAAAACCACAACTCCAAAAGTATGTTTCACGGCTTCTGGGCACTGACAAACCGAGACCTCAAGAAATGGTACAAAGAACCCATACTCGTGTTCATGGCAATTATTCAACCAATTCTCTGGATGGGCTTATTCGGCAAAGCCATGAATATAGGCGGCATATTTAGTAGCAACACATTCAGCTTGACAGGTATACCGCTCCCTGCAGGCGTAGATCCGAACGACCAAAGTGTTCAAAACTTGTTGAAATTTATGGGCAGCCCTGCATTCTCGCAACAACTCTCTCCAATAGTCATGAAAGCAACGTTCGGTGTCACTCAATACTTCTCCTTCCTGGCTGTAGGGATGCTTTCATTCGTGGTCGTATTTACTGCTATGTTTAGTGGTATGTCCATCGTTTGGGATAGGCGTTTAGGTTTCCTCAACAAGGCTCTGAGTACTCCAGTGCCGCGTGGTGCTATAGTTATGGCCAAGGTTATGAATTCCGTGATAAGGTCACTGATTCAAGCAGCCATTGTTGTAGTATTAGCTTGGCTACTAGGAATACAGTTCAGCGCGTCCTTTAGCATTCTCAGTTTGCTAGTGGCTTTTGCAGCTTTGTTCTTAATGTGCCTTGGATTGTCATCACTGTTCCTTGCGATCGCGATACGCTCAACAAAATGGGAAACACAAATGGCAGTAGTCAACCTATTAAACTTGCCATTGCTCTTCACGAGTAACGCACTGTTCCCAACAACTTTAATGCCTTCTTGGCTAAAGACAATATCAGAATTCAATCCAATAACATATGGGACAGACGCCGCACGACAAATGATCATTAACTCCACCGTAACCCTGTACGGTATCGGCCCAGGCCACTTGCTATTTGACTTTGCCTATCTAGGCGGTTTCGCAATAATATTCGCCACTGTAGGCATCATCCTTTCAATAAGATACCTGTCGAAGTAACAAACACTCTCTCTCCCTTTTTTTGGCGCAAGATAGGCGTACAGTTACGTTGTCAAATAGATCATTCCAAACTATGAATAGAGTTCATCTGAGAACACCGTCTTCTGTAGACGTGCATAGGTAACGACGAGCTTCGACCTAGCCGATCTTGAGAAGTTTGAGCACGATTGATAGTCATGTAACTCTAGTATAGAACTTAGTTCCATAAGGGTTTATCTAGAAAGAATACTGTTGAACATGTAGGGATTATGCAAAGGAATAGATGCCTCGATGTGTAGGAGGTGAAGACATGGAGATTACGATAAATGCAAGACAAGTACTCGCCCTCGTGTGGACTTTGATCGCTATTGTGCTGTCTCTGGTTGTTGCGCTAGCAACAGGATGGAACTATCCGTCAGTGCCGTGGTGGTTGATGATTGCCGTCTTTTTCGGAGTTTTCCTTTTGATCACGCTTCCAGTGTACCTACTGATTGCTCTATGGGGAGTAACTTCTAAATCCGAAGCTGAATAGCAAGACAGGCAACGATCGATGCACTAGTGAAGAGCAGTGCCCTTGGAGACTGAGCAGTAATTATTGCTTCTATGAAGCAACGAAAGCCTGCTTCAAAAAGGAGGATAAACGCTAGTCAACTTGGGGCTAAGAGAGTTCTATCGCAGTTATCTTGCAAAGGAAACACCTAGTCTAGTTCTTAGCACGTCTCTGACGGTTTCGATTCCCAGAATTTGTCTAGTCTATGTTCGTGCCTAAAAGTACGGGGCATCCAATATGACTCCCTCTGACCATTAGTTCAAAACGTGCTGTGAAGCGTATGTGTCAAGACCGCATAGGCTTTACATAGGAAGCATAACATCCAGAAGAATGAACTATGCTATCACCATAGCTTTGCTCTAGCGCTTTGCGCAGTCAAAAACCAACCGCACAATGCTTAACAAGCCTAATCAAAACGCATATCCACAATTCTTTTGCGCAAAACCCTCAGGGTATCCGCAGCTGCACGTATGGCTTCGATTTCCTCATTCTCCCTGCGCAAACGCTCCATGATTCTAGCAAATTCCTCATTTCTCTCCATGATTTATTCCGCCTTTTTATGCGCGAAACATTGTGGGCGTCATTGACTGTTGATTGCTCAGCGCACGCCGCCTCATCTGAGAGAGAGGAGAAGGCCCCAAGAAATTCAAGAGAAACGCGTGCGCCTCATATCCACTCTTCGCAAAGCGAATTCTCAACCTCAACCCTATTGTTTCGCAAGAATTACTATACAATACACGTAAATAAAAACTTTGTTAATGTGGACTTAATACGCACAACGCATTAACCTATGGCCAAAACGCCCTCAAATATATGATCCTCAGCTGTACCCAACTCACGCGCCAGCCACACCTTCAAAAGCTTCACATCATCGGGCAAGGCACCATTGAACGTTAAAACCCTGCCATTCTTCAACACATCGGCTTGGAAGCCTCTTTCGGTGTCCTTATAAAGAAAGCTTACAGTGTCCGCTTCGGAGGCTAACTGCTTGAAATCCTCCCACTCTTTGCAACGCACAATCACGGGCGGACCACGAACGTAAGCCTGTTGTACCGTTTCAGTCTTAGCTTCAGCCTTTGCCTGCACTTCAGCTTGTGCTTGCGCCTTTGCTAACCCTGCAGATGGTTTTTCGCCTGGAACTGATAGGAATTTGATGAGTTCTGTGAGTTCGGTTTGTATTAATGATAGCCTATTTTCGATGTTTTCGATTTTTTCAGCGCTTTCGCCTTTTTCGCCGATTTTTTCGGTTATGACGCCTAGTTCGTTGATTAATCTATCCAAGTCTTTTTCATGCTCTTTCAGCACGGCGATTATAAAGTCCAAGGCTTCTAACGCATCATTTTTCGACGGCTTCTTCTGCGCCAATGTTTGTTTGCTCTCCTTGTTTCTATGTACTCATAGAGGCTTTGTGCTTAAATAAACGTAGCGTATTCCCAAACCATATCAACGCGCAAGCGTGATATTACTAATTAGCGATATTAAGCCATGTTTTTGAATCGAATTATGCACAACACAAAGACACATGCATAGACGAATGGAATCCAACCATACATATCTGGGCAAACGCAGAGTGATCGCAAGCACGCACAACGAAATCCTAAGTCAAGCTTGCTCATTTATGAGCCTTGACAATTACAGCTTCAGCCAAAAGCATCCTCTGTCTAAGCAAATCTTCACCGCAATAGGGGCAAACGCGGAAATCAGGTTGCACGCTTTGTCCACACGCAGGGCAAACGATACTTCGAGCTAAATCAGACTCCAACTTCCTTAATGAAGCCTTCAAAGAAACCAAATCCGATTTCACGCCATTAACAACTGTCTGCAAACCACGTAAACCGACAACCTCAGCGCGCACGTTTGCAAGCAAGTCCTTAACATTACCCAGCTCCACAGAATTGCAGATCAAGCTCTCATTCATCATATCCAAAACATTCTCCTTTGCGCTAACAATGTTCACTTCTTCTTCATTTCTTAGCTGCGAATCCTTGAGAATCTTGTTCAACCACGTGTCAATCGGACTTCGAAGCGCAATTATGCATGTGACACCCCAAAGAACAGAAGCCACGGCCAAAGAAACCCAAAAATAGAGCACAGTATTAACCGCACCAAACAAGCCGCTAAACGGATATAGCCGAAGCAAGACAATTGAACCGTTCAAAGTCAACGCAAAAAATGCCTCCAAAACATGAAGCACAGCCAGAAAAGTCAACGAACCAAATACCCACACCGCAACGCCCTTTCCCAACACTGATGCACTCCCACAACGTTAAACTGAAGATTCTTCTAGAAGAGTAGTATAGAACTAGACCAAAAATAAACCACGTTCCCGAACCTGACATATATCAAAAACCGATATATCAAAAACCGATATACTGAAACCCAGAGATTCAATGCATTAATATGTAGCCACCAACTGAAAGTCACTCAAACTTAGAGAGGAAACCCATGGCAAAAAATCAAAGCCACACTACTAATGACCGCACTATCAGCCATGGCACAAGTAAAAATGAGCATCTCAGCTTTCACGAAAAAACGTGTAATCACCAAGCATAGGTTCCGTTCATTTTATATTTTCTCCGTAGCCTAATACAAAACATGTTCAGCGTGAATCGTGCAGCCTATAAATTGGCGGAGAAACTCTGCGACGACGCTGATGAGTACAGAGTCACAGTGACAAAAACAGAGTCAGGCGCAACGATGATCGACGCTGGAATCCAAGCGAAAGGTGGCTTTTCTGCTGGCAGAATAATAACCGAAATCTGCATGGGCGGCTACGGCAAAGCAAAAATCCTTCCAAAAAAGTACGGCGATTTGGAACTCCCCGCGATTTTTGTCCAAACCGACCATCCGGCCATAGCAACGTTAGGCTCGCAGTTGGCGGGTTGGCAAATAAAAAATGGTGACTTCTTAGCAATAGGCTCGGGTCCAGCACGTGCGCTCGCTCTGAAACCGAGGGAAATCTATGACACGATAGGCTACAAAGACAAGGCGGACACCGCGATAATCGTGTTGGAAACCAATAGGAAACCGTCTGAAGAATTGATCAGAAAGATCGCTTCAGAATGTAAAGTCAAGTCGAGCAAACTCTTGGTTATTTTAACTCCTACAACTAGCATTTGTGGGTCTGTGCAAATTTCTGGACGAAGCGTTGAAACAGGAACACATAAGTTAACGAAGTTAGGCCTAGATCCAAATGTGATTGATTATGCCTTTGGCTGTGCACCCATACCTCCCTTGCATCCTAAGTTTGCAGATGCCATGGGAAGAACAAACGACGCAATCCTCTATGGGGGCATTGTCTACTGCGCCCTGCATTGTAAAGACGATGAAAAACTGAAAGTCATGATTGATAAAACTCCTTCAAAAGTTTCAAGGCAGTACGGAAAGCCCTTCAAAGAAACCCTCAAGCAAGCTGACAATGACTTTTACAAAATAGACCCCCTTCTGTTTGCTCCAGCAATGCTTGTAGTTAACAACCTAGAAACTGGAACTATATTCAAGGCGGGAGAAATTAACGTTCACATGCTTAAACGTTCCATGGGATTAGACACACGTTAACAAAGATGAAACTCTTGGCTGAAACTCTCAAGCGGTGATTTCGAGTGACACTAAGAAATTCCCAGATTGACTGAGCCCTTGCTAAACGATAAGTGTCTACTGGTAGCAAAGACTATGTTGAAGCCATGTATGCCGTGAATGACAGGTACGCGTGTAAGGAGTATTTTAGTGGTGAATACGGCAGCATCGACTTCGGCCTTAAGTAAGCCTTAAACCTCTTCAGCCTCACTTAAAAGATGAACTGAGAAAAAATGAAAGCAAAAATCGTGATTGGCTCTCCGAGAGGCAACAGTCAAGGCTTGGGCAAAGATGTCGTAGCAGCCGCATTGAAGTCAGCTGGGTTCGAAGTGGTTGATCTCGGCGTGAATGTCTCGTCTTCCGTATTTGTCGATGTCGCTGTGAAGGAAAAAGCCGAGGTAATTGCGGTTTCCATTTCGATAGATGAAACTGTACCTTTCTTGAAAAGAATCACTGATATTCTTCAGAGAAGAAACCTACGGGACAAAATAAAAATTGTGATTGGAGGCAGCGCGGTTTCTGAAAAGACGCGTGAAGAATACGGTGTTGATGCTTATGCCAAGGATGCTTGGGATTGTGTGAAGAAGGTTAAAGCATTAATTGTCAAACAAGGTGAATAGGACGAGAGAAAAATGGAAAACACTTGGCTTGTTTCTCTCGGGCTTTTCGCGTTCCTGATTGCATACGCGATTTACATGCTTTTCGCTTACAGGGTTGATCCCCGATATTCGTTGCTTTACAAGAAGACTCCTTCGTTTAGAAGACTTCTCTGGTTGCCCTCGCTTGAGAAATCGATTCTTCTTCTCTTACTCGCAGTTTTAGCCTTGGTCCCGCACCGCAACCTTTTTACAGTTTTTAATTTGGGTACGCTTCAGTTTACGTTTTACGCGGTGGTTTTCGGTATACTCAGCGGAATACTAATTTTCAGCGGAGGCTTACCAGTTAACTTATTAATTTCGACCGTGCGTCACAGATTTTCTGTTCAGCAGACGCGACGCGAGGTTGAATTATCGCGACTCTTAGCCGGTTCAATGTCAAAGCCGCCCTCGCATTTCTTCTTAAACGTGTTTTTCGCCTCTGTTTGCGCAGCCGTTTTGGAAGAAATCATCTTTAGGGGGTATTTGCTTGGGCATCTGCTCTATTTTGTGCCACCTATAGATGCTGTTGTTGTACAAGCGATGTTTGCGTTTGTTCCCCAACTCTATCAAGGCGTTTATAATGGACTGCTGTCCCTGTACGGAAGTTTACTGTTTGGACTTGTTTTCATCGTTTCTGGTTCCCTGTTAGCCGCGATTCTGGCACATTTTACTCAAGAGGTTATAGGCTTTGCCTTCACCTTTTCTTCTGCAAGAAAGAAAAAAACAGGACTATAAGATTTTGTAAATCGGATGCGTTTTTGTCAGTGGGTTTATGATGAATCTATCTTGTGCTTTTTAAGCCTGGTCTAACGACTCTTGCAATGCTGTATCCAATAGGAATAGTGTACAGTGCAAGAGTCGCATTAAAGAGTCCTACAAATGGGATTATTGCAATCACGGCTTCCCTAGGGAAAGCAAAGCCTATTGGTGGGGGGAAGGGAAGGAAAAATCCGTTTACAACGATCATAGCGACTACTCTAGTCAATGTTCCAACAACTGTGCAAGTGGTCACGAGTAAGGCTTCCGATCGACCACTGAGGCTTGAGTGATTCGGCAGTGTGATAACAGTTCTCTTGCTCCAATTTTCACCTATCACCATCAATAACAGAAGACTGAAAACAATCCCTGGCAATAGCCACAATATACTCTGGACGAAAGCTGCTATCACGCTCAGCATTATTAAAAACAGGTAGGTCGTAGCTTCGATTACGTACTCATTGTTAGGGGATCTGAAAGCAGAAGCAACTCTTTGAACTATGTATATTCCAAATAACATACTGAGAACCGCGGCAAGATTGTAAAAGGGACCCGTGGGCAGTGCGCCCGGAAATATGATGAGTAACGCAAGCGTGTTTATGATAGCTACCGGAACTCCCACTTTGAGACCATAGAGTACGAAAGCGGCAACTATAGGTATCTCCCAAACTTGATAAATAAGAAATGGAGCATACGGTGCAGGTATTTTAATCGGCGACAAGTTAAGTACTAACGTCAGCGCCGTAAAAACAATTATTGCAGCTATGCTTTTTGAATCCAACCCTATTATTATCTCCGTTAAGTTTGTGATTATCAACTCTACATTAATTTAAGAGTAGCTACTCATAATAGAGTATTCGATTCTAAACGTTTGCTTTATTTCGCTTCTTTTCAGAAAGTTTGACTAGCAAGTCAGAAGCAAATTTCTCTGTTTCAACCGGTTTTGTCTTGATAAAGCCAGCTTTTTCCGCATTCCTGAAGATTTCTTCGCCTCTATTTGTTCGAACAATCACAAATGTCCAGTCATTCATTCCCAAGCCACCAGCGGATATATCTGCAAGTTCGCTGCTGAAATCATTGCAGGGCAAGCATCCTTGTCGCGTGTACTGTTTGACTTCTCTCAATGGAACTGTTTTTATCTCGCCCGATTTTGTGGTGATAAAGAGTTGGCCTTTAATGTTCAGCTTGACAATGTCGCCTGAACGGATACCCACGGTGTGTTCAATGAGACGAATTAATCCCTTGTACGTGAAGCTTTCCGTGCACATCAAGCCTATATTAAACTTGATCGGTACAACATGCTTTAACGAAGCCATTTCCATTCGGCGAATGGCCTGAATCTGGCACGGTGTACCTACATAAGCGAGGCTCTTCTTTTTTTGCAGTGTTCCATCTTTGAGTGCCAACATGTTCGGAGAGTACGTGTACCTTGTTCCAGCACAAGCCAAAAGCTCTGCCACGTTTGTAGCCAACACAGGATGGGGGAGTAGTGGTTTATCCTGCACCAAGCCTGAAACCGCAGCGGCTTCAATTATACGCTTTTCCAAGGCAAATTTCAGAAGCGCAGTGATCACGCCTCCGTCTTGACACTCCTTACGTAATTCCTCATCCGAGGCCTGAGCCACCGTCATGCGTCTGTAAACGCCGAAAGCCTCTTCAGGTTTGCGTTCTCTTCCAAAAACAAAACCTTCCATGGCTGACGGTTGCCACTCGAAACGCGGGCACACTCTTGCGCAAATGCCGCATTTTTCACAGTCTTTGACAAGGTTAGGCTTCTCCTCTAAGTATTTGAGACATGCGAAGGGACAAACGATGACGCAAGCTCCGCAACCCATACATTTCTTGTTGGAAACAACGGTCTTTTCTAAAGACTCTTCATAACTGAGCTTGGACACAGTCGTCATGATATCTTCAGTAGTTAACCTTGGCGCATCAAATTATTTAAGCACAAAGGAAAATTGTTGATACAACCTGTAAGAAGAGTGCCCACGATAAACAACAAACGAGAAGCCTTAAAACTTGCCAAGGCCGCGCTAGAAGCAGAAGCTAACGAGTTCGCTAGTTTAGCTGAGGAAATCACGAGTTTAATGTCAAAAGAAGTGGGCAAAATCGGGAAAATGCGTGTTAAGGGAAAACTCGCAACAATCGAGCCGCGTGGCGAAGCCGTGATAGTAGGTGACATTCACGGCGACTTGGAAAGCCTCGTACACATTTTGATCGACAGTCGTTTTATCGAAAAAGCTGAGCAACAAGAAGACGTTATGATCATTTTCCTTGGCGATTATGGGGACCGTGGACCCAATTCAACTGAGGTGTACTATGTTGTTCTAAAGCTGAAGCAACGGTTACCCGAAAACGTTGTACTCATGCGGGGCAATCATGAAGGTCCCGAGGGTCTCCTCGCATATCCTCATGATTTGCCCGTGCAGTTTGAACAAAGATTTGGCGAGGGAGGCAACATCGTGTATTCTAGCATTCGGAAGCTGTTCAATCAATTATATAACGCGGTTCTGGTGCAAAACCGTTTCATCTTGATTCATGGTGGTTTCCCAGTTCATTCCCGGTCAATAGACGATTTGGCCTACGCGAATGAAATATACCCAAAAGAAACATTTCTTGAAGAGATGCTCTGGAACGACCCCGAAGAAGTCATAAGTAGTGCTGTTCCTTCTCCGCGAGGGGCGGGTAACCTCTTCGGTGAAAGCGTCACAACAGCCTGCTTGAAAATGTTAAAAGTAAATGCTCTAATTCGAGGTCATGAGCCTTGCCCTGAAGGCTTCAAACTGAACCACGACAGTAAAATCCTTACCTTGTTTTCTCGGAAAGGTGAACCATACTGCAACGAGCATGGGGCCTACTTGCGGCTAAGTCTTTCACTTAAGCCCAAAAACGCTGAAGAACTCCTGCCATGGATCTGTCAATTCTAAGAAGAGCCAGGGGTTTACATATGGTCCGGCGGAACTTCCTTTTATGGACGAGAGTGGTTTTTTTCGTTGTCTAGCGTATGGTATGGTAGGATTTTTTGTTCTGTTTCAAATGGGTTTTCGTGTGTTTCTTGGAGTTGTGGTAAGCGGAAGTAGTAGCAGCGATTAGGGTCGCCTTGGCAGAAGTGTTTCATATCGAAGTCGTTGAGGTCTCCGCTGATTTTTGCTTCGAGCATTTTTAAGCACACTTTTTTTGTTGTGCTTGATAGGTATGGACAGCGCATTTTTGGCACCTGTTGTTTTGTTCTGCAGTTGTTAAGTTTTACGGAGATACTATATGTCCATGCTTAGACATATCGTGTATTACTATACCTGATTCCGAATATAAACGTTGCCTCGCAAGCGAAACACATTCATATCTCTCGCCTTCTATTCAACGATAAAGGGGCAAAAGAAGACAAAACAAGTCGCAGTGGGAATTACCAAGAATAAAAGTAACTGATGCGCAACTCAACTTAGCGCGTATGCATGTTTCTAATGCACGCTAGCTGGATCCGTTCAATAACGAGTAGAGAGAAAGGTGGAGTGCCCTATCAGCGCGTGCGGTTCAAATTTTCGTTTCCTGGCGTTGCATGTCGAAAGCAGTTTGAGCGTCACCATCTGTTGTAGTGTATTTTCTCTTTTAATGCCGTAGTTTTCTGTTTCACAAAGTAGTCTGTTGGGTAGCCTATAGGAATTACTGCTGCGACTTCGTAATCTTGAGGAACATCCAGTATTTTCTTGAGAGAAGAAGTTTCCGAGGGTATGTAGGTCACGCCGTATAACCCTTCTGCAGTCATGGCTAACAGAATGTTCTCGATGCAAGTCCACACGGAAGCGAAATTGTTCAGCTCATAGAGTGCTTTGCATTCTTTGAGGGTTTTCTTCATCCTGAAGCACACCACTAGCAATTCAGGGGAACTCATCAGCATTCTCTTCTGAACGGGCAACGCTTTAAGATACATTTGTTTTTGCAACTCATCTATCATGCCTTCCGTTGCCTTTCCCAGTTCTGTCCGGTCCGTCATGTTTTCTGCCCTCACGCCTAGCTCAACAACTCTTTTCCTCTGCTCAATGTCTCTAACAAGAATGAATTCCCATTCCCTCATGTGATTGTGCGAAGGAGCCTTCAGTCCCACCTCTAAAACTCTTTGAAGCTTTTCTTCTTCAACGGGCCTTGGCTGAAACTCCCTTACACTGCGCCTTTTCGTGACAACTTCATAGAAATCCAAACACCGTCACCTTCGAATCTTACCTATTCAGAGAACTTATAGGTCACTCTTAGCCTTAGCGCGCCCATAAAGCTATTCTTTCGGTTTGGCAAGGTTTTGCACCCATTCTCGTTGTTCCCATAGTGCGCATCCGTGTGTTTCTTCGAGCTGTTCGTGGTTTTCTCTAATCGTCCTGAGCATCTTTGACTGCAGTGCTTCTTTGAGTGAACAGTTCTTGATGTTTATGTCTGAGTATGGAATGAACGGACATGGCTCAACGTTGCCTTCAGCGCTTATGTGAACGAATCCGCGTCCTGCTGAAAGACAGCCGCCGATTTCCTCCTCATCCCATGGAAGTGCAACGAACACTGCTCTGTGTTTGGCGCGGAAAGCATCTCTTCTCTTAACAAGTTCTAATCTCTGCGCTTTAGTCAGCACCCAGTTTTCAGTTCCTTCTTCGACAGGAGTGTATTCCACGAGCATGAAGAGCTTGCAGCCGGCACCGACGAGTTTCTTAACGAACTCGTCGTCTGTTATTTCTTCGAAGTTGTTTCTTGTAATGGTTAGCGAGGTGCCCCAGAAAATCCCGTTCTGCTTAAGCTTGTCAATCGACTTTTGCAGCAATTCGTACACTCCTTTTCCCCTGCGCTCGTCAGTGTCTGTCTGATACCCCTCGAGGCTGAGCAAAGGTACAACATTTCTTTTCTCTTTCATTTTTCTAAGAACATCATCGTTGATTAGCAGACCATTGGTAAACATGAGAAACATGATCTCAGGATACTCTGCTGGAATGTTTAGTATTCCTCGGCGCATCAGAGGCTCTCCCCCGCCTAACACGATAAAAGATATGCCGAGTTCCTTTGCTTCTGCGAACGCTCTCCTAAGCCTTTCATCATCGAGGTCAGCATCGGCAGTTGGGCGAAGGGTCTGGTGGTAACAGCCTTTACAGTGAAGGTTGCATTTGCTCGTCACGCTGAAGACAAGAATAGGCGGAACATGAATTCCTTGCCTTTCCCAGTTCTGCCTTATCTTTCCAGCACGTTTCTGCCAATTGAGAGTCTTGAGGAAGAAAATGACTTGTGATGGGTCGCTCACAGCGCTTCTCAAAGCATCTTTGAAGAACACTCTCAGGGAATTGCTCAAGATCTTGTTAAAATCTGGACCAGCTGTCTTCGATGTTGTAGTCATCTTTCTTCTCATCTGCAGAACCAAAATCAAGGCTCTCTTAAATAGATTCTTTTATGCTGATACTGTCCACTTGTTCGGGATGATACATTCATTAGAGCTGGTTTTGATTAGCGCGCGTATTTTCCCCTATGGCTTAACTGTTTAGCGAGCTATAGCGCTTATTACCTTCATTTAGCGGGTTTTAGAGCTGGTTCATTTTTCTCGAGGTAGTCTTGTACCGAGTCCCCGAGTGTTTTCCTTAGCAGGTTCATCCGTATGTTCATGTATTCGTCTCGGAGTATATCAAAGTAGAACATGTCCCATTTCTTGTCTGCTACGTGCACAAAGTCACGTTGGGCTCCACATTTCTTGAAGCCACAAGCCTCGAGCGTTCTGTGAGCTCGCGTATTATACTCCACGCTCCAAGCTCGACAACTATCCAAGCCAAGGTGGATGAAAGACATTTCCAGTAAGGCAACGGTTATCTTTGTCCCGAGACCTTTCTCCCAAGATTCTTTCTTGCCAATATATGTTCCGATATTTGCGGTTGGCACGTTGCTCCACTTGTCCCTATGGATGCCCGCTGTACCAATAGGCTCTTTTAACGTAGTGTTCTCTACGATAAAGTTGATGCTCTTCTCGTCCTTCATCCACTCAGCATACTTTTCTTCAAATTGAGACATGCTAATTGTGCTAAGAGGCTGGCTTCTGCTGTACATCATCGTTTCAAAATCGTTCTCCCAAACGTGCAGCAATTTCAAGTCGTCTTTTTCTAAGGGTCTAAACCTTAGTTCGGCAAACTCAAACAAATGGCATCGCCGTTCTGATGTGCAGCAAAGATGAAGATTAAGCTTATCTTCAGCGCGGGCTCAGAGATTTCTAACATGCGCTTTCAGATTTGCGCTCTGTTTTATGTAAGCCGCAAAGTCAAGTCTTATTAAGGCACAGGGGCGCTTGACCTATAATAATAGTACTGGATATACACAAAAAAAAGAGGATATCTTATGACTACCATTCACCGCTTGCCCGGCATGGTATTGATTGATCACGAATTTAACGTGCCCCTAAATTACGCGAAACCTAACAGCGAACATATCAGCGTTTTCGCTCGTGAAATAGTTTCAGTTGAAAAAGAAAAACAGGATCTTCCATGGCTTGTCTTCTTTCAAGGCGGTCCAGGCTTTGGTGCGCCGCGCCCCGAAGACAAGAGCGGTTGGTTGAAACGGGCATTACAAGAATATCGCGTGCTACTGCTCGATCAACGAGGCACCGGTCGTAGCACGCCCGTTAACTACCAGACTCTGTCGCGTTTTGTCACATCGAGAGAACAAGCTGACTACCTCAAAAACTTCCGCGCGGATTCGATAGTACGTGACGCTGAGCTGATCCGCCGCGAATTGGTCGGAGAGAAAAATCGGTGGAGTGCGCTGGGACAAAGCTACGGAGGTTTCTGCATAACACACTACCTGTCCGCAGCACCAGATGGTTTGAAAGAAGCAATAATAACGGGCGGCTTGCCGCCATTGAACTGTCCACCTGACAAAGTGTATCGCGCTACTTATAAGAGTGTGATCAAAAAGAACCGACTCTACTATAATCGTTATCCAGACGACATTAAACGCAGCAGAGAAATAGTCGATTATTTGACGTCTCACGAGGTGAATCTTCCTGGCGGGGATCGATTATCACCTCGCCGATTTCAGCAACTTGGAATATCGTTTGGTTCTGCCCGTGGTTTCGAGCGAGTCCATTATTTGATGGAAGATGCATTTTTGCGCGGTGCAACCAGTAGAGAGATTAGTTACGCTTTCCTGCGTGGTTTTGAGAATGCCCTCAGCTTTGAAACAAATCCGATCTACGCGATATTGCATGAATCGTGCTATTGCGAGGGGATTGCCTCTAACTGGTCGGCAGAGCGCGTGCGATCAGAGTATCCAGAATTTCAGATCAAATCTGGCCAGCCTGTGTTCTTCACCGGGGAGATGGTTTACCCGTGGATGTTCGACGAGTACAAGTATATTCGTGCGCTAAGAGAAGCCGCAGAGATCT
>Ga0187771_10001930_pt1 | contig 14257 bp, 9 predicted proteins | sample 0116_SJ02_MP15_1_FD_133139 | JGI IMG/M metagenome (GOLD analysis project Ga0187771, IMG submission 133139) | Tropical peat soil microbial communities from peatlands in Department of Meta, Colombia - 0116_SJ02_MP15_10_MG | ecosystem: Environmental > Terrestrial > Soil > Wetlands > Peat | place...
CCCCGGATGAGACCAACACCTCCTTGCAGTACCTTCCCACCCGGCGCGCCGCCTCCTTCGCCTCCGACGGGGCCCCTTCTCCGACGAAGAGGGCGAACCCGTTGGTCTGCATCACCTCGCCTCTTCCTTGATCTTCTGGGCGAGGACCGGGCCTATCTTGTCGACCTGCCCTAGCTTCTCGGCGGAGGCCTCCCTTATCGACTTGATCGTCTTGAACCCGAAGCTGTAGAGCGACCGAGCCCTCACCCTGCCCACTCCCCTGAGCTTCGTCAGCTCGACGAGCTCCCCTTTCACACCGACCTCGACCCTCTTCCTCAGGAACCCTGCCTCCCTGATCACTTCGTGCTTGCCGTAGAGCTTAGCGAGCTCGCAGAGGCAGTAGAGCAGCCAGTCGGCGCTGTCCACGGCCCTGTGGAGGTCGCCGGGCTCTGCTCCCAGGCTCTCGAGGATCGTGTCCTCCTTCTGCTCGCCTATCCACGAGTCGAGAACCATCACCGTCCTCATCTCTTGGAGGGCGTCCTCGTACTCCATGAAGGAGCTCCTCCTCTCGTTCCCCAGCGAGAAAGACTCCCTGTTCGACTCGAGGAACTCGTATGCCTGCTGGTAGTGCTTCTCCCTCATCGGGAACTTGGGCTCGAAGTCTGTGCTCTTCGCCACGAGGTGGAGGAGCTTGACCGTGTTGTCCGGTCCCAGCTCGAAGCCGCCGAGGCTCTTCTTGAACAAGACGCCCGTAAGCGGGTCGATGTACAGCGTGGAGATCCTCTTCCCCAGCCCCGTCGCGTGGAAGGCCCTGGCCTTCTCCACGATCAGCTGCTCGGCGAACAAGTACCCCATGGCCTCGTCGACGTGCCTAGCGACGCCCTCCCTGCCGGTCTGGGCGGCGAGGAGCGTCTTGGAGAATATCGCGTCGATCTCCTCCCGGGTGATGCCCATCCTGCTGGCGATCACTGCGAGGAGATGGACCCGCATCCCCCTCTCCCCGCCGAGCCTGGACTCTATCGGCTCGGGGCTCGACTCGACGTAGTGCCGCACGGCCTCCTCGGCGCCGTACGAAGGAGGGGGGATCATCACGGTCTCCCCGAACTCGTCGTACTGCGGCCTTCCCGCCCTGCCAGCCATCTGCCTGTACTCCAGGACGGATATCGGCGCGTTCATCCCCGCCTCCCCGTCGTACCTCGAGAGGTCCGCAATCACCACCCTCCTCGCGGGGAGGTTCACCCCAGCGGCGAGGGTCGGCGTGCTCGAAAGCAGCTTGATGGCCCTCTCCCTGTACGCGTCCTCGACTATCCTCCTGTGCTCGTGGGGAAGGCCCGCGTGATGGAAGGCCGAACCCTTGCTGACCAGGTCGGCTAGGAGGCGGCTCAGACCTGTCTCCTCTCCCGACTCGCGTATCCTCCTCGCTGCGTCGGCGCAGGCGCGCCTCTCCAGCTCGCCGAGGTACCTCGGTGTGAGCTCCGAGGCCTTGGTCGCGATGCTCACCGCCCTCCTCCTCGTGGAGGCGAAGACGAGGGACTGGCCTCCTGTGGATACAGACTCAATCGCCACGTCGATCGCCGCGCCATAGCTCGACCTCACCGTCTCTATCACCCCCTGCAGGTCGCTGAACCAGACCATCCCGCGGTCGTAGACTCCCTCGCGAAGAGGGACCGGCCTCCAGGTGAGCTCGACGAGCTCCGACCTCAGCCATCTCGCAATCTCCTCGGCGTTGCTGACGGTCGCGGACAGCGAAAGGAGCTGCGCGTCGACCCCGCTGTGCATGACCTTCGTGAGTATCATCTCGAGGGTAGGCCCCCTGTCGCCGCTCCCGGCAAGGTGGACTTCGTCGGAGACGAACAGCCCGACGTCCTGCAGCCAGGGGATGCCGTGCCTCAGCAGCGAGTCGAACTTCTCGTTGGTCAGGATGAGCAGGTCGTAGTTCTTGAGCGCCTCTCCCGCCGAGTCGAAGTCTCCCGTGGATATCACGCACTTTACCCCGAAGGGCTCCAGAAGCTTCCTGAACTCCGAGTACTTCTCCGATGCCAGCGCCCTGAGCGGGCTGAGGTAGACGACCTTCCTCTTCTCAAGGACGATCCTCTTGTAAGCGGCGAGCGTCGCGATGAGGGTCTTGCCGCTCGCGGTCGGCGAGGCCACTAGCAGGTTCTTCCCTTCCAGGAGCCCCGCCTCCACCGACGCCGCCTGCGGAGGGAAGAGCTCGACGAAGCCCTGCGACTCCAAGAAGGACGTGAACTCTTCAGGAAGCGGGAGCTCCTTCACTTTCATGAAGGGCGTCCTCTCCTAGCCCTGGACTCTTCTGTAGAACCCAGGCTTTGACTCGAAGATTATTCCTTCCTTGGTTATCTTCTGGATCAGCTTGTCGACCTCGTCCTCGTTGGCGAACTTGTTGGTCCTCATCAGCTCCTGCTTGAAGAGCTTCGCCTCTATCGGCTTCCTGTCGGGGCCTTCCAGGGCCCTCAGCGTGTCCATCAGCGTGGCGAGCTTCCCCCTCTCTCCCGCCGGCTGGCCGAGCAGGATGCCAAAGTCGCCCTTGGTCTTGGTCTCCGTGTCGGTGAGGACGTCCTCGACCATCTTGTTCATCAATGAGACCGCGGTCAGGGCGTCGTCTTCGCTGACCTCGTCCCTGAGCATCAGCCTCGCCTTCGCGCTTGACAGCCTGATGAGCGACTCGAGCGTCCTGGGGGTGGCCCCTATCTGCCCCTCCGTGACGCTCCTCCTGAGCTTGAGGTAGTATTCCTTGATCCTGTTCTCGGCCTCCATGGTCAGCACCGGAGAGTAGTTCTTCGCGTAGGCGATGTACTTCTTGAGGAGGTCGAACTGGATGGGCGGCGCCTCGACGTAGGTCTTCTTCCTGTGGACGTCCAAGATGTGGGTGGCGAGCTTCTCGTCCTGGCCAGGTATCGGCGTGTCCCTGAGCACGAAGATGAGGTCGAACCTGGTGAGCAGCGGTATCGGGAGCGTGATGTTGTCTATCAGGTTCTGGTACGGGTTGTACTTCCCGAGTATAGGGTTGGTCGCGGCAAGTATCGCAGTCCTCGCGTTGAGCGTGGCGTAGATCCCCCCTTTTGCGATGGTCACAGTCTGCTGCTCCATCTGCTCGTGGAGGGCGCTCCTGTCCTCCGCCTTCATCTTGTCAAACTCGTCTATGCAGGCTATCCCCTGGTCGGCGAGGACCACGACCCCTGCTTCGAGCATCAACGTGTTCTTCTCGCGGATGACGGCTGCCGAGAGACCCGCCGCCGTCGAGCCCCTGCCGGAGGCGAACATGCCCCTAGGCGCGACCTGCGCGGCGAACTTGAGCATCTCCGACTTGGCCACGCCCGGGTCGCCGACGAGGAAGACGTTGATGTCCCCCCTGAGCTTCGTCCCGTCGGGAAGCGAGGTCTGAGGCCCTCCCACCAGCAGGAGCAGCATCGCCTCCTTCACCGCTTCGTGGCCGAGTATCCCAGGGGCCATCGACCTGATGAGCTTCTGGTAGGCGTCAGGCCCAGATGCTATGCTCTTGATTATCGCCTCGTCCTCCTTGGTGATGTGCACCTGGCTCGGCTCCTTTCCCACGACCTCGATGTAGTTCGCGTCTATCTTCGACCTGAACGCCCTGCTCCTGGGCTGGCCGACCGTCATGTCAGGCTCCGCTCTGACCACGCCCGTCATCACCGCCCTGTCGCCGGGCCGCGCGTTGTTGACGATGTCCCCCTCTACGTCTATGTCGAAGAACCGCGGCAGCTGCCCGGGAGGGAGCTCCTCCGGCAGCTCCTGGACCCTGAGTATCTGGCTGTCGATGAACACGCTGTCCTTCTGGTCGAGCTCGAAGTTCCTGGTCTCGCCGCAACCCTCGCACTTGACGGGCTTCTTGATGCTCGGTCCCTCTTGCGCCACCCTGGTGGTGTGGCCGTCCGGGCAGACGAAGGCGGCGTCGACGAGCAGAGGGCGCAGCTCAGAGGTCCTGATGACCATCCCTGCGAAGGCAATCATCTTGTCGAGGTGGGAGGTGTCGACCTTGCGCAGCGGGATCCTGTCGGTTATTCCCTTGGCCCTGACCGTCAGGCTCTTCCTGATGTCGCCCGCGTATGCCGGGTTCTCGGTGCTCAGCACCTCGAACGTGGCCGACTTGAACTCCCTGAGCGCCTTGTCAGGGTCCTTGAGCAGGCTCTCCGCGAGGTCCGTGTCGAAGTGAATAAGGTCCTCGTAGTCCACGACGACAGACTTCCTCCCTGCCGCGGCCATCTGCGCGAGCAGCACCTGATACTTCCTCTCGCCCTCCTTGTCCTCGAACCCCCTGAGGAACTCCTCGAACCGCTCTGACAGCCCCCTGGTCAGCACCGCCATCTAGTCCATCTCCTCCTACGGCTCCCCCAACAGGGCATTCTTCCAGCCGGTGGAGATCGAGCTGCACATGGTGAAGAAAGCCTTCTCCTCGGGGGTTATCCTGTCTGCGATCGTCTGGACGTTCGCAGAGGAGCTCATCGAGAGGAGCTTGCTCAGCCTCCTCCCCACGAGGTCGTAGCAGGTCATCCTCAGCTTCTCATAGTCCTCGCGCCTGTACCTGCCCCGCTCAACTCCGGCCTTCACTGTGGCCAGCCGCCTGCGCATCTTGATGTAGAAGTGCGGCTCCAACGGAGACAACTGGAGGGAGGCGAGGATCTTCTCCCTCGTCAGCGCCTTGAATATCTCGACCTCGAACTGTTCCTCCTGCATCTCGGCGAGCCCCAGCTCCACAAGCTCCTCGGCCACCCACCGTGGCATCTCTATGCGCTCTCCCTCCTTCGCCTTTGCGAGGACGAGGTCGCCCACCTCCATGCCATCGGTGCCAGACTTCATCGTGACTCGCACAGGGGCGAGGAGGAACTCCCTCTCCCTCTGCTCGAAGATTCTCGCCACCGCGGCGCTCTGGTCCTCCATTAGAAAATCAACAACTCCTTTCTATTTTGTGGGGGTCGCGAAACAAGATTGCTCAGATAATAAGGTATTCTAGTCTTTAGAGTTTGACAAACTTTCCGATTCCCGACTCCAGGGCCTTTCCGTAGGCAAGCCACCCGGCCGCGTTGTCCTCGGAGGCCAACCCCACCTCCTTGAAGACCGTAACCTCCGACTCTGAAGTCCTCCCGCGCTTCTTCCCCAAGACCAGCTCCGAGAGCTCCGCCCGTATCGAGCCCTTCGAGAGCTTCCCTTCCTTGATCGGGATGAGCAGGTCTCCGGCCTCTTCGAGGACATCCCTCTTGGAGTCCACGAAGATGGAAGACCTGGCCATCAGCCCTGTGTCGAGCTCGCGGCTCTCCGGCCTGTACGAGCCCATCGCAATGACGTGGGCCCCGTCCTCCACGAGCGACCCGTCGAATACCGGCACCTTCGACGTCGTGGCTGTGACTATGACGTCGCTGCCCGCCACGCAGTCCTCGACCCTCCGGACTGCCCGTGCGTCCACGCCGAGCGCCTTTTTGATCTCCTTCGCCAAGGACGTGCTCCTCTCAGGCTCGAAGGAGAATATCTTGACCGTCTCGATGGAAGGGAGCGCCGTCACGACGCCGTTCACCTGCTGGAATGCCATCCCGCCGGATCCGACCAGGCCAAGAGCGCCAGACTCCTTCCTGGCAAGGTATCTGCAAGAGAGACCAGAGACCGCGCCCGTCCGGATCGCGGTCAGGGCGCCTCCGGAGAGAATCGCCTTGGGCTCCCCCGTCTCGCCATCCACAAGGATCGTCACGGCGTTGGTGGAGGGAACCCCCTTGTTCTCCGGATAGACGCTCACGACCTTGACGCTGGCCTCGTTCTTAGCCCTCTTCGCGCTCGACGGCATTACGAGGACGTCGCCCAGCGGGGTGGCGAGCCTGGTCCTGAGAGGCGAGTCGACCCTCCCCTTTCCCTGAAGGGCGAAGACGTCCCACATCGCCTCTATGCAGTCCCGCATCTGGCAGGCCGCGGCCACCTCCTCCGAATCGAGTGCGAGTATCTCCAAAGATTCGCTCTTCCGCCACCCTGAAAATAGCAGATAGATATATAGTCAAAAACCGCCGGCGGGTAATTCAACATGACCTGGGACTCCGGCACATCTGGGGGATTCAGACCGTGCCGATAGAGTCTCTGATGTGGGTCGAGAAGTACAGGCCCAAGAAGCTCGAGGACATCGTAAACCAGGAAGAAGTGAAGGAGCGCATCAAGCCTCTCCTTGAGAAGAAGCAGGAGCTGCCGCACCTCCTTTTCGCAGGCCCTCCAGGCTCCGGGAAGACCACCGCGGCTCTAATCATCGCGAAGGAGATACTGGGCGAGCTTGCACCTGACTACACCCTCTCGCTCAACGCGAGCGACGAGAGGGGGATTGACATCGTAAGAGAGAGGATCAAGACCTTCGCCGGCTACTCCGACCGGAGGGAGGGCGTCCCGTTCAGGCTCGTGATCCTCGACGAGGCCGACGAGATGACCCACGACGCCCAGACCGCCCTTCGAAGGATAATGGAGGAGACCTCCAGGTTCACGAGATTCGTCCTCGTGTGCAACTACTCCTCTAACCTGATCGAGCCCATCCAGAGCAGGTGCGCGATATTCCGCTTCAAGAAGATAGGCACCGACGACGCCGTCGCCTGCCTGAAGAAGATCGCCAAGGCTGAGGAGGTGAAGGCGTCGCCCGACGTCCTGAGCGAGATCGCCTTCGCTGTGGACGGGGACCTCAGGCAGGCAATCAACCTCCTCCAGGCCGCCTCGGCAGGGGCGGGAGAGGTGACCCTAGAGAAGGTCAAGGCCGCGACCGGGGCGAGCATGAAGGAGAGGGCCACCGAGGTCGTCAAGCTCGCCCTCGCCGGGGACTTCCCAGGGGCGAGGACGAAGCTCGTGGAGCTCACCCGGGTATACGGGATACCCGAGTCCGATTTCTTGAGGTTCGCGAACGAGGCCGTGGTCAAGAGCGGGGGCGAGAACTCTGCGGAGGCGATAGGCATCTTGGCAGAGTTCGACTACCGCCTCGCCGTGGGCGCCAACCCCGAGGTCCAGCTGACCGCCCTCCTCGCGGCGCTGGCCGCCCTCGAAAAGAAGGGCGGGAAGGCCAAGGCGTAGCGGGGTAGTCGCTGGTTGGACCTTTCTCAACCTCGCGGGATCCGCGACATCGACCCCGACGAGTTCGACCGCCACCTGAAGATCCGCAGGACGTTCGAGGAGGTCGCCAAGGCGTACAACTTCAGGCTCATGGAGCCCGGCCCGCTCGAGAAGCTCACCGTCCTCGAGGCGAAGAGCGGAGAGCAGGTCGACTCCCAGATCTATCACTTCCTTGACAAGGCGGACCGCGACATCGGGCTGCGCTTCGACCTCACCGTCGGGATGACGAGGAACGTCGCGGCGAAGAAGGGGCTCAAGCCTCCCGTCAAGCTCGCCTCGTGGGGAGGGGTGTGGCGCTACGACGAACCGCAGCACGCGAGATACAGATGGTTCTACCAATGGGACGTGGAGCTGTTCGGGGACCCGAGCGTCGAGGCCGACGCCGAGGTGATGGACTTCTGCTACGGCCTATTCACCAAGCTCGGGCTGGAGGACTTCATGCTGGAGGTGGGCGACCGGCGCGTCGTCGAGGAGTTCATCACAGGCACGCTCAAGGTGTCCGACGAGAGGAAGATCGTCGAGATGATGAGGGCCCTCGACAAGGTCCAGAAGAAGACGGAGGCAGAGCTCGTCGAAGAGTACGCCGAGAAAGGGGTGGGGCGGAAGGAGATGGAAGAGCTCCTGAGGTTCGGCAAGTCGAAGGGCCCTCCCGACCAGGTCTGCAAGCGGCTCGAGGAGCTCGGCATCGAGTCGGCGAAGGGAGGCCTCGTCGAACTCAGGGACTCGTTGAAGGCCAGAGGGATCAGGAAGGCCGAGTACAACCTGAGCATAGTGCGCGGGATAGACTACTACACGGGTGTCGTCTTCGAAGTCGTCGACCGGGCGCGGCCCGACCTCGGCTCGATATGCGGAGGGGGCCGGTACGACATCCTGCCCAAGCTCTTCGGGAGGCCCGACCTCCCTGCCACCGGCGCTGCGGGAGGCGTGGAGCGGATCGCCCTCTCGATGGCGAGGGAGCCCGGAAGACTTGGGGGAGGGACCTCGGTCTACGTCGCCTTCACCGAGCCGGCGCTCGCCGAAAAGGCGCTCGCGACCCTCGCCTCGCTCAGGGGCGCGGGGATCACAAGCGAGCTCGGCCAGAAGGGGAAGAGCCTCGGCAAGCAGCTCGAAGACGCCAGCTCGAGGCGGTTCTCCTGGGTGGTCATAGTGGGGAAGAGGGAGCTGGAGTCGGGACAGCTCACGCTCAGGGACATGGCCAACAGGAAGGAGGAGAAGGTGCCCCTCGACGGCCTCGTCTCCCGCCTCGGCGCGGCGTAGCCCTTCAGCTCAGCCTTTTCAGAGGCTCTTGCACGCAGAGTAGCACGGCCTCGCCCTCCTCGACCGTCGTGAGGAACGGGACCTGGAGCTCGACCGCCTTCCGCCTCACCTTGTGGAGCTCCTTCTCGACCTCGTTGAGGTTCGTGCTCAGCGATATGACCATCGACGCCTTGCCCTTGCTCACCATCTCGAGCATCGACTCGAGAGACTCGGCCCCGGCCCCGAGCGCCCCGGCGAGCGCCTGCGTCGTGACGAAGCCTATCCCTACCTTCTTGAACTGGTCTAGCAGGGCCTTCGCGTCCTTGAGGTCGGAGCCCTCGTCGGCGAGGAGTATCCCGGTGTCCCCCTTGACAGGCATCTTGAGGCCGGTCGCGATGAGGGCCCTGCTCATCGCCTCCGCCAGTGTCGACCCAAAGCAGGCGACCTCCCCCGTGGAGCGCATCTCCACGCCCACGGTCGGCTCTGCTCCCTCCATCTGCATGAAAGAGAACTGAGGGGCTTTCACTGCGAACCTCTTGGGCTCGGGGACGTCTCCCATTCCCTTGAGGGACCCGCCCAGGATGACTGACGCGGCCAGGCCTATGAGGTTCACCCCCGTCGCCTTCGACACGAACGGGAGCGACCTCGAGGCCCGGAGGTTGCACTCTATCACCTCGACCTCGTCCTTGACGCAGAGGTACTGGATGTTGAAGGGGCCCCTGACCTCCAGCTCCTTCGCGATCGCCTTCGTGTAGTCCCTGATCTTCTGCTTGGCGACCTCGCTGATTGAGACCGTGGGGATGGTCATGATGGCGTCCCCTGAGTGGACCCCGGCCTTCTGGACGTGCTCCATTATCGCCCCTATCACCGTGGTCTCCCCGTCGGAGACCCCGTCGACCTCGACCTCCTTCGCGTCCTCGCGGAACTTGCTGATCGTGACGGGGTAGTTCGGGTTTACCTCCGCAGCCCTTACGAGGAAGCTCTCGAGCTCCCTGCTCCCCCAGATGACCCTCATGGCCGACCCGCTCAGGACGTGCGAGGGCCTGACGATCACAGGGTATCCCACCTTCTGGCAGAACTGCCTCGCCTGCTTCATCGACCTGAAGCTCCCCCATTCGGGCTGGGGGATTCCAATCTTGTCGAGGAGGAAGGCGAACCGCTCCCTGTCCTCTGCCCTCTCGATCGATTCCGCTGTGGTCCCGAGGACCTTCACCCCCTTCTTGTCGAGCTCCAGAGCGAGGTCGTTGGGGGTCTGCCCGCCGACGCAGAGGACCATCCCCATCGGCCTCTCCCTTTCGTAGATGGAGAGGACCCTCTCCACCGTCAGCTCCTCGAAGTAGAGCCTGTCGCTCATGTCGAAGTCGGTCGAGACAGTCTCAGGGTTGCAGTTGACCACGATGATCTCGTCCACCTTGCCGCTATCCTTGAGCGCCCAGGCCATGTTCATGGTCCCCCAGTCGAACTCCACCGAGCTGCCAATCCTGTACGGGCCTGCCCCGAGCACCATCACCTTCCTCTTATCGGTAGGCTTCGCCTCGTCGGTGCTCGCGTTGTAGGTGACGTAGAGGTAGTTGGTCCTCGCGGGCCACTCGGCGGCGAGCGTGTCTATCGCCTTGACCTTCGGGACGATCTCCATCCTCTCCCTCATCGCGCGGACGTCGTCCTCGTCTATCTCGACCGCGTTTGCCACCTGCTTGTCAGAGAAGCCCAGCCTCTTCGCCTCCTTGAGGATGGAAGGGTCTCTGTCGACGCCCTCGCGCCCGGCCCGCTCTATCGTCCGATGCGCGTCGACGATGTTCTTGAGCTTGCTGATGAACCACGGGTCGATTACGCTCAGCTTGGCGACCTCCTCCTCGGGGACGCCCATCTTGAGCGCCTCCACGACGTCGAAGATTATCTGGTCGGTCGGGGTCTTGAGCCTGGCCTTCAGGAGCTCCAGGTCGTCCTCCTCGACAAGCCGGCGGATGACGCCGTCGTACCTTATGTTGCACATCCGCGCGGCCTTCTGTATCGCCTCCTCGAAGCCGCGCCCTATGGCCATCACCTCGCCGATGGATTTCATAGCCGTCCCCAGGTTCCTTGAGGCGCCCTCGAACTTTTTGGTGTCCCAGCGGGGCATCTTCAGGACGACATAGTCGAGGGACGGCTCGAACATCGCCGTGGTCACGCCCGTCATCTTGTTCTTGAGCTCCGTCAGCGAATAACCGAGGCAGATCTTCGCCGCGATGTACGCGATGGGATAGCCGGTCGCCTTGGAGGCCAGCGCGGACGACCTCGAGAGCCTCGCGTTGATCTCTATGGCCCGATAGGTCTCCGAGCTCGGCTCGAGCGCATACTGGATGTTGCACTCCCCCACCACGCCGCACCTCCTGGCGGCCTTGAGCGCCAGCGACCGCAGCATGTGATATTCGCGGTTGGTTATCGTCTGAGAGGGCGCGACGACAATGTTGTCTCCCGTGTGGACTCTCATGCTCAGGACGTTCTCCATGTTGCAGACGATCTGCCCGTTGTCGGCGGCGTCCCGCATCACCTCGTACTCGATCTGCTTCCAGTGGCCGATGTACTCCTCGACAAGGATCTGGTGGGCCATGCTGAGGTTCAAGCCCCTTTGGGCGATCTCCTCCAGCTCCCGCTCGTTCTTGGCCACCCCTCCTCCCCTTCCGCCGAGGGTGTAGGCGACCCTCGTGATCACGGGGAACCCGAGCTCCTTCGCCGCCGCCTGCGCCTCCTCGACCGAGTAGGCCGGCTTGCTCTTGGGGCATTCGATTCCGACCGAGAGCATCGCCTTCTTGAAGAGCTCCCGGTCTTCTGTGATCTCTATCCCCTCTATCTGGGTCCCGAGCACCTTGACCCCGTACTTGGCCAGCGTCCCGATCTTCGAGAGCCCCACCCCGCAGTTGAGGGCGGTCTGCCCCCCGAACCCCAGCAGGATGGCGTCGGGCCTTTCCCTCTCGACGACGTCAGTCACGAACTGAGGGTTCACCGGGAGGAAGTAGATCTTGTCCGCCATCTTCTCGTCGGTCTGGATGGTGGCGATGTTGGGGTTGACGAGCACCGTGCTGACGCCCTCCTCCCTGACGGCCTTGAGGCATTGCGAACCGGAGTAGTCGAATTAGCGGCCGCCTTTCAGCGGCTTTCGCCTGCTTCTCCGATTTTTATTGCCCCGCTGCCCAGTATGAGCGCCTTTCTCACGCTTTCATGCTTCGAACTCTCTCACCTGCCATGCTCTTCTTGTGCGACTCGACCATCTCCACGAACCTGTCGAAGACGAACTCCGTGTCGTAGGGTCCCGGCGCCGCCTCCGGGTGGAACTGGACCGCGATTGCGGGTTTCTTGCTGTGGACAAGGCCCTCCACGCTCTGGTCGTCGGCGTTCCTGAACCAGGGCTTCAGCTCAGTCTTGACCAGCGTCTTCGGGTCGACGGCGTAGCCGTGGTTCTGGCTCGTGACGTAGCCCTCTCCCGTGAACAGGTCTACGACCGGCTTGTTCTGGCCCCTGTGTCCGTACTTCAGCTTGTACGTCTCGGCCCCTTGCGACATCCCTAGCATCTGCTCCCCAAGGCATATCCCCAGAAGGGGGACCTCCGAGTCGACCAGCCTCTCCGTCGTCTTGACCGTGTCGACGCACAGCCTCGGGTCGCCTGGACCGTTGCTAACCACTACGCCGGCCGGGTCGTGCTTCATCACCTCCGAGTAGGGGGCGTCGAAGGGGACCCTCACCACCCTGTACCCTCTTTTCAGGAGGTTCCTGATTATGCTCTCCTTGACGCCGCAGTCGATCAGGACCACGCTCTTCCCGGAGGTGCCGTAGGTGACCTCGCTCTTCACCGACACCCGCCTCACAAACTCCACGGAGTCGTACTTGGCCGCCTTGTCGAGGGTTCTCTTGAGCTCCCTTCGGTTCACCACCTCCAGCCCGGTGGCGAGCGCGCACATCATCACGCCCCTCTCCCGGATCGTCGAGACAAGGGCCCTGGTGTCGATGCCCTCTATCCCCGGGACCCCTTGGTCGTCCATCCATCTCGAGAGGGTCTGCTTGGAGGCCCAGTGGCTCGGCTTCTGGCAATACTCTTGCACCACTATCCCGGTCACCTTGATTCCCCCGGACTCGAAGTATCTGGGTAGCCCGAAAGCGTCCTTCTCCACCACGCTTGGGACCCCGTAGTTCCCGATGAGCGGATAGGTGAAGCACAACACCTGGCCTGAGTATGAAGGGTCGGTCATCGACTCGGGGTATCCGACCATCCCCGTGTTGAAGACCGCCTCGCCCACGACGGTGGTCTCCTCCCCGAAGCCCTTGCCCAGGAAGAACGAGCCGTCCTCGAGAAGCAGCGCCGCAGGCTTGCTCGCTTCGGGTTTCTCCATTTGTCCCCTGAAATAGAAAAATGGCCTTTGTTCCTTTTTTAAAGCCTTTGACCAATTTCAGGACAGATTCAAGAGAATGTGGCCGGCCTCTATGAGCAGGACGGAAGATTGCGGCGGGTGTCGGTCACGAGTCGGAAAGTGCTCGTAGTTAGCGCTGGCAGGCAAGGCTTAGCCTCGGAGCTTCGACAATACGTTCGCGCTAGGGGACTCGAATGGCGGTACACTTAGCAACTTGAGGGCCGAAGTTTCTACCTGCGAATTTTGGCGTGACCTGTTTGAACCACCCTCACTTTTGACTTGTTCTCTGTGACCAGTTCCGTTAGCGCACTGAAGGCCTTCCCCACATCTTGCATGCGCACCACGATGATAGTGTCAGTGTGACAGCTAACAGTGTCTTCGATGTTGACATGTCTTCTCGCTATTTGGTTGTAGAAGTTAATCAAACAGCCCGGCGTCGTCGTAATCAGTGGGGGGCTCTCAATGATTATCGCAGCCATGTTGTCCGCGTCTTCAAGGACATACGAGTCGCTTATCTTCTCCTTGATGACTTTGTGCATTTTCTGATCGAAGATTATTGTGATGGTGGTAAGACTCTCGGAGACCTGAAGGAAGGCATGCTCATGGCTAGTTAGAAGACCGCCGACTATTCCAAGAGTCTTCCTCGTCTTTTCCAGTGAGATCTTGCCGACATTTGTCCTGACATTGACTACGCTCTCTGCGATAACCCGGCGGATTTCTTCGGAGGCTGGAGGATACGTCCCTCTGAGCCTCTTAAGCGCAGTGATGACACTCTCGTCATTCACCTTTGTGCCCAGCTTCTCCTCAAGTTTGGGCTTGATTGTTCTGGTTATTGCACTGATGTTCGCATAGTCTCTGGCAAGTGCGTCCTGTATCGAGAGGTCGTAGTCAATCTCCTCCCTCACCGCAGAGGAAATTACACCAGGTTTGACCAATTTGGGGTCACTGCTCATGGATTTTGGTCGAAAGACAGCCAAAATCTATAAAAGGATTTCATGGAGGAACGGGAAATCTCCATTGAAGCAGAAGATAGTGCTCGCCTACTCGGGCGGGCTCGACACCTCCGTCAGCATCAAGTGGCTCCAGGAGAAGTTCAAGGCTGACGTGGTCACGCTCACCTTGAATCTCGGGCAGCTTGAGAGCTTCAAGGAGATCGAGGACAGGGCGTACTCCACGGGGGCGGTCAAGCACTACCAGCTCGACGTCAGGGAGGAATACGTCAACGGGTACGTCCACCCTGCGATCAAGGCGAACGGCATGTACGAGGGCAAGTATCCGCTGGCTACCGCGCTCGGCCGGCCCCTCATAGCGGCGAAGCTTGTCGAGGTCGCCGAGAAGGAAGGCGCCTACGCAGTGGCCCACGGCTGCACGGGGAAGGGCAACGACCAGGTGAGGATGGACGTGGCCGTCCGGTCCCTAAACCCGAGCCTCAAGGTCATCGCGCCCGTCCGGGAGTGGAACATGAGCAGAGACATGGAGATCGAGTACGCGAAGAAGCACAGCATCAAAATCAAAGCCTCGAAGTCGATCTTCAGCACCGACCAGAACCTCTGGGGCCG
>Ga0187771_10001931_pt1 | contig 14249 bp, 12 predicted proteins | sample 0116_SJ02_MP15_1_FD_133139 | JGI IMG/M metagenome (GOLD analysis project Ga0187771, IMG submission 133139) | Tropical peat soil microbial communities from peatlands in Department of Meta, Colombia - 0116_SJ02_MP15_10_MG | ecosystem: Environmental > Terrestrial > Soil > Wetlands > Peat | place...
AGGCCCGTAGCTCAGTTGGTTAGAGCGCTACCTTGACACGGTAGAGGTCTGGGGTTCGAGCCCCCACGGGCCTACCATTCCGAAGCAGCGCTGGATTTTCCACTACAGGGGTTGGCCGGGTCGTTGACAGGCTCAGTGCAACAAGGCAAGATGAAGACTCTGGGGGTGGGGTTTCGTGTCCGCCGTCGCCTATTCGCTGGACGCACTCGCCGAGCATGCCCGCTCGCTGGAAGAGGTACGCAAGGCCGACCTGCGTTGCGGCGACCGGGTGGTGGTGACCACGCGAAATTCGCGGTACACGATCTGGGCGCTGGGCGACGGCCAGTACTGGGTCTGGGGCGGGTGGTTCGACCGCCGGGGCGTCTCCCCATGCCGCGTGACCATCAACGGGTGCACCTGGGGCGGCAGCGCCATCAAACATGACATTCTGGTGGCGCGCGGGCTGTTCCTGGAATTTGGAAACCGCGTGCTCACTACGCGGGTGCAAACGGTTCGAGTGATTCCTGCCGAACAAGAAAGTTGCCCGAATTAGTTCCCGCCGTCCGTTGACTGCCTGAAGCGCGAGCCAATCGAGATCGCAGGGCGAAAGGGGTGTCTCTACACAGCTGCGAAGCCGGGATCAGGACCGATGAGGTGTGCAGCGCCCCGGAAGAGATCAGCCGCGTGGCCGGCCGCCATGGGAACCGCCACCATGCGAGCCGCCACCGCCATGCGAGCCACCCGAACTTCCGCCGCCCCCGCGAGAACCACCGCCGCGATAGGCGCCCCCTCCGCCATAACTGCCGGAGCCGCTGCGGCCGGCAGAGGGCGCGGAATAGTGCGGAGCGGCCGAGTAATTCCGCGGAGGTTCAGGCGCGCGAGCGGAAGGCTGCGAGCGGGGCGCAGAGTAGTAGGAATTGGCGCCGCCGGAATAGGGGTTTCGCGATGACCCGTACGAAGGAGCACGCTGCTGCACGATGGAATGATGCAAATCGAGCGAGGGACGGCTCTGAGACCGCTGGGAGTTCTGGAACGACTGGGAGCCGGAGGCGGGCCCGCGGCCACCCATAGAAGCAGACTGCCCCGGCGCGGCGGGCTGCGGGGAGAAGCGCTGCCATCCGCCGCGCGTGTCCATCGAGGTGGCACGGGATTCGGGCGTGCCGCTCGCGGCGCGATTAGACTCGAAGGAACGGATACTGTTGCCCTGCGCGGGCGGATTTGCCTGTGACCGGCCCAGGTTCGACGATTCCTGGCGTGTAAACGAAGAACGCGGCGGATTTCCAGAACCCGGGGAAGATTCACGGCCGGGACCACGGCCTGCGCCTCCTGCCGGCGAGGAACGCTGGCGTTCGATCTGCTGGCGAATCTGCGCGGAGTCCGCAGCGAAAGAATGCGCCGGCACAGTGGGCTGGCTGTGGGACATGAAGCGCTGCGCGCCCAGATTGCGGGCCGGCACTGTGCCGGGAGCGGCGGGGCGGCCGGAGGCGCTCAGGCTGCCGCGTCCGGGAGCCACCGGAAGGCCGCCGCGGGCGAACTGCGCCCCGCGAATTTCTTCTGCGGAGAAGTTATGCCGTTCGGGCACGACCCTGCCGTTTCCAAAGCGCGAGGCGGAAACGCTGGTGATTCCGGCGCGCAGGCGCGCATTGGTTTCGAGGCCGTTCAAATTCGAGAAGACGGCGCGGCCGTGAATCGGGCCGGCGAGCGGAGGGATGAAGCCCCGTCCGCCATGGAAATGGCCAAACTCACCGAAACGGAAGAAGTTGAAGGACAGGCCAAACCCGCCCCACCAGGGGAAGAAAGGATCCGCGGGCCCAATGGGCAGCCAGCCGAACGAGCCAAAGCCGAAACCAAAGTGCGGCCCGAAACCGAAGAAGGAGACGTAGGCCGGCGCCCAGAGCGGCCGGTAGAAGGGATACACGGGACCCGGCCACCAGGCCCAGCCGCCGTTCCACAGGAACCAGCGGCCATAGTGATACGGCGCCCATCCCCAGGGCTCGTAAGAAACCCAAGTCCAGCCCCAATAGGGCTCCCAAACCCAGGAGCCGTCGCGATAGGGCGCCCAGTCCGGAGGCACGTTGTTCGGCGTCCAAACCTGGCCATAATCAGGCACGTTTTGCCAGGTGCCGTACTGATTGAGCTCGGCACCGCCCTGGTAGTAGGGATTCAGGGGCTGGGCGCTCTGCTCGTTCTGGAGCAGGCGGTCGCGGTCCTCGTTCCACTGATCGAAGGGGTCGCGAGGGGGAGAAGCGGTGATTTTATACTGCGCGGAATTTGCGTCGCCGCGAACGGTGATGAGCTGGCCGGGTTGAAGCACCGTGCTGCCTTCGGTGGTGCCCACTTCCGCCCTGCCGCGGCGGACGGTTACCAGCGTGTCCCCGTCTGCAGTCACTTGGATGCGGTACAGCCCTCCTTGCTGCGGGTGGATGGCCAGATTCGGCGTGTCGATCTCCACGTCGGAGTCGGAATTCGGGAACGAGGCAAAGCTCATCAGGCCTTCCGAGAGTTCGATCTGGATGCGGTGTGGGACCAGGTCGGCGACGCGGATCACGGTGCGTTCATCGAGGCGAACCATGTTGGCGAAGTCGAGCTGGACCTCGGCGCGGGAGCGCTCGCCAGTAGAGACGCGGTCGCCCGGCACGACCGGAGTGTTGACGGTCGCCGCGTTCCAATCGCCGGAATCGCCGCGCTGGGTGGAGACGTTGCCCTGAATCAGGCTGATGCGGCCCACGCCGGTGGGTGACTGCTGCGGCTGGTCCGGGGACTGGGCTTCGGGCTGCTCGTCCGCAGACTGGTCTGGGGGCTGGGCCTGAGCAAACAAGGACGGTGCGCATACCAGGGCGCTTGCAACGAGGAGGATGCCCGCCGACAATTTCCAGTCATTCATTGCCGTTTCCAGTTCCTAGGACGGCCCCCGAGGGGGTTCGACCCACCTAAAAAGGAGCACGACCCTAGCCAAAGAACGCGATCGGGGACGGATTGCTAATGCTTTGTTTTTCAGTAAGTTATGCTCGCTCCTTGAACCTCTCCGACGGGTGACGGGGCCGAGTGGCGGTGGTTTTGGGCCGAGGGTGGCTGAAAAGCACCAGGACGGCAGGCTCCATTGTCGCGCGGAAAATCGCCTGGGCGAAGGTCGGGCACGGCTCAAGATTCCGGATCGTCGGCCATGCCGAGTTTCGAGAGGCGATAGCGCAGGGCGTTGCGGGAAAGGCCGAGCAGGCGCGCGGCCTGACTCTTGTTGCCATTGGCGCGGCGGACCGCTTCGCGGATCATTTCATCTTCCCACTGCTCGAGGGTCATGCCTTCCGGGAGGAAGGCCGCGGCGGCGGCGGGCTTATGCGCGGGCTCATCGATGAAAATGTCGAGCGGTTCGAGCATCGGCCCTGAAGAAAGCACCACGGCGCGCTCGATTACGTTTTCAAGCTCGCGCACGTTGCCGGGCCAGTGGAAGCGGGTGAGGCGCTCCATCGCTGCGGAACTGAGGCCCTGGATCGGCTTTCCGGAGGACTCGGCGTATTTGCGCAGAAAGAGTTCAGCGAGGGAGGGGATGTCCTCTTTGTGGTCGCGCAGCGGCGGGATATTGATGGGCACGACGTTCAGGCGGTAGTAGAGGTCTTCGCGGAAGGTGCCCTCCTCGAGGGCGGCGCGGAGATCGCGGTTGGTGGCGGCCACCAGGCGGACGTCCACTTTAATGGTGCGCGTGCCGCCCAGGCGTTCGAACTCGCGCTCCTGGAGGACGCGGAGCAGCTTGACCTGCACGGGAGGCGGCACGTCGCCGATTTCGTCGAGGAAGAGGGTGCCGCCATCGGCCAGCTCGAATTTCCCAGGTTTGCTGGCGGCCGCGCCTGTGAAGGCGCCCTTCTCGTAGCCGAACAGTTCGCTTTCCAGAAGGTTTTCCGGAATGGCCGTGCTGTTAATTTTGAGAAAGGGCCCGCGAGAGCGGCGCGAGCACTGGTGGATGGCGCGGGCGATGAGATCTTTCCCCACGCCGCTTTCGCCACAGATCAGAACGGTGGAGTTTGTCTCCGCGACGCGCTCGACCAGGCCGAGCACTTCCTGCATTTTGGGGCTGAGGGCCACAATGCCAGGCAGGCCGTAGCGCCGGCCCAGCGCCTCGCGCAGGTCGCGGTTTTCTTCGTGCAGGCGGCGCACGTCGAGCGCGCGCCGGATGACGAGCTTGATCTCATCGAGAGAGAAGGGTTTCAGGACGTAATCATTCGCGCCCGCTTTCATCGCTTCCACGGCGCTTTCCACGGTGCCGTAGGCGGTCATGACGATGACAGGCAGATCCGCGCGGATGCGCCGGGCGGCCCCGAGCAATTCGAGCCCGCTCATGCCGGGCAGTTTCAGGTCGGTGAGCACCAGGTCCACGGGCCCGTGCTCGATCAATTTCAGCCCGGCCTCGGCATTTTCCACGGAGTGCGTGGTATAGCCTTCCTCGCCCAGGCTCAGTTCGAGCAGGCGGCGCATGCGCGCCTCATCTTCGACAATGAGGATCGTGGGCTTCATCCCGCGGTCCTGGCTTGCTCGCCGAGGCGAGCGGCCTCGTCCACAGCCGGTGGATGGGGTTCCGCGGTGCGGGCGGCGCGTTCCTCGGCGGGAAAGAATAGACGAAAACAGGCGCCACCTTCCGCCGGGGTCTCCAGCCGGATGGTTCCGCCGTGCTCATCCACAATCTTCGAAACGATAGAGAGACCGAGCCCCACGCCCGTCTGCTTGGTGGTCACAAAGGGATTGAAGATCTGCTCGCGCATGGTTTCCGAAACCCCGGGGCCCGAATCGCGAAACTCGATTTCGGCGCCCGACCTGCCCTCGGCGACCGCCGGGCGGATGGACACGCGGAGCGTGCCTCCCGCATCGCCCATCGCTTCGATGGCATTGAGGGCCAGATTGAGGAACACGCGCTCGGCCATCGCTTCGTCCAGGGGCAGGCGCGGGGAATCGGGCGCAAAGTCACGTTCGATCCGCACAGGAGCGCCGGGGTGCTGTTCCCGGGCGGACTTCAGCGCGCGTTCGATGATCGGGGCCACATCCTCTTCCCGGCGCTCGAGATGGAGCGGCCGGGCGAAGTCGAGAAATCGCGCCACGAGCCCGTTGAGCCGGTTTACTTCGCCGGAGATATAGCCGGCCAGTTCGCTGCTGAGGGGATCGGTCGAAGCGAGTTTGCGGGTCAGCATCTCGGCCGACCCCTTGATGATGCCGAGAGGGTTGCGGATTTCGTGCGCGAGTCCGGCGGAAAGCTGGCCGAGAGCCGCCAGACGCTCGGAGCGGCGGGCATCCGCCTGCGCCTGCTCGAGCTGCAGGTTGGTTTCCGCGAGTTCGGTGGCCAGGCGGCGGTACTGCTCGGTTTGCCGCCGGCGCTCGACGGAAAACCGGTTGACCACAAGCCCGGCAAGATAAAAAAAGAGCACGCGCAGGGCGAGTTCGGTCAGCCCGTTGCGCGTGAGCTCGTATTCCTGGAGCACCAGGACAGGGAAGAGGTAGGAACAATAGGCGGCCGAGGCCAGCGTGGTCCACAACAGAGTTCCCACCGGCCCGAAATACACGGCGGCCGTGACCACCGGCAGGTAATAAATAGGGTAGTAGCTGCTCTCGATTCCGATCGTGCCCGTGTGATCCAGCAGCAGCGTGGCCAGCAGGATTTTGAGGAGGACGCTGTAGGCCGCGCCGCGCAACGGCTGCCAGGCCACCAGCCTGCCTTCCAGCCACTGCGAAATGGCGATGGCCAGAAGGATGATCTGCTTATGAGGCTCGTCAATCGGGTCGGCAATAGCCAGACCGGCGAGGAAGAGAAGCAGGAGCAAATCGAGCCAGCGGAAGGACCGCTTGCTCTCAGCAAAGATGGATACCGGGGTCATGCCGAGGCTCTACACAATGTAACACGCGTGCAAAGGCCTGGTTCCAACAGCAGACGACGGCATGGAAGCAAGGAGCCCGATGGACCGGTGGGTCTCCATCCCGAGGTTTCGGGATTCGGGAGCTTGTCCCACCTCTAGATGTGGCAGCTGGCGATGCCGCGCTTCTCGAGGTACTGCTGGTGATATTCCTCGGCCCGCCAGAATTCGGACGCGGGCGTAATCTCCGTAGCGATGGGACGCCGCAGTTTTCCGCTAGCTTCGAGGCGCTGCTTGGAGGCGCGGGCTGCGGCCTCCTGCTGCGGGGTGAAAAAGAAAATGGCGGAGCGATACTGGGTGCCGATGTCCGGGCCCTGGCGGTTCATCTGCGTCGGGTCATGGCACTCCCAAAACGTCTTCAGCAAATCGTCGTAAGTCACCTTTGCAGGATCAAATTCCACCAGCACGACTTCCGCGTGGCCGGTGCGGTGGGAACACACGTCCTGATAGGTGGGGTTGGGAAGATGGCCGCCGGAATAGCCGACCGCGGTCCGGATTACCCCGGGGACGGCGCGAAATGCGGCTTCGACGCCCCAGAAGCATCCGGCGCCGAACATGGCCTTCTCTGTCGCTTGTTCCGTGGACGGTTCCATAGAGTTCCTTTCTAAGCCCTCAGTGGTTAGACGCTCCCGGCCAGCGCGCGTTGCCTGCCTGCGGCAGGCAGGCCTGTCCGCCACAGGCGGACAGTTCCGCTTCGTGTTACTTCCCGCCGCGGAGGTACGCGTCGTCTTTGGCGAGCCAGTCGGCGCGCGGTGGGGTGAAGACGTCGAGGTCCACGGTATCTTCGACGGCCCAGGCCTCGTGGGGCATATGGGAGGGAATGGTGAGCACTTCTCCGGCGCGCACGACAATTTCCTTGCCGTCAATCGCAAATTTGAGCGCGCCCTCGAGGATGTAGGTGACCTGCTCGTTGACGTGGCTGTGCAGGGGCACATGGGCGCCTTTGGCCAGCAGGACGCGCGCGACCATGATCTGGTCTCCGACCACCATTTGGCGATCGATAGTCGGGTTCAACCGTTCGAGCTCCACGTCCTTCCACTTGATGTATTTCAGCATTTGCTTTCCTCTATTCCCCGCACGGGCCAGGGCGAATTCTTCGCCGCGCGTCACGCGATTGCGGGCCCTCGGAGTATACGCAGCAGCGGGGAGCCGGGCCAGAGGGCCTGTGTCTTGTACGCCGCCTATATAGGGGCAGGCAGGCCGTGCCCCTACAAAGATGGCGTCCAGCTGATGCCCGCCGCGGGTCTCACAAAGCCAACAGGGTTCTGACTTCCGGGTTCGCAGCCAGTTCGCCCGTGGTTCCTACCAGGCGCAGCTCCCCGGCTTCCAGCACATGCACGCGGTCGGCCAAGCGGTTAATGAAGGCGAGGTTTTGCTCGGCCAGGAGCACGGCGAGACCTTCGCCCTTCAGCGTGGCCACCAGCTCGCCAATCAGCCGCACGAAGTGAGGAGCGAGGCCTTCTGTCGGCTCGTCAAGCAGCAGGAGCTGGGGATTGCCCATCAGCGTGCGGGCGATGGCCAGCATCTGCTGTTCACCGCCGGAAAGGAAACCGCCGCGGCGCTTTTCGATTTCTGCGAGCCAGGGCATGAGCTGGAAGATGCGCTCAAACGTCCATGAGTTTTTCGTGCCGGGACGGCGTCCGGTCTCCAGATTTTCCCTCACGGTCAGTTCCGGAAAAATCCGCCGGTCCTCGGGAACATAGCCGAGGCCGAAGCGGGCGCGGCGATAGGAGGGCCAGCGAGTGATATCCGCGCCGCGATAACGAAGGCTGCCGGAGAAGACGCGCACCATTCCCGCAGCAGCCTGCAGCGTAGTGGTTTTTCCCGCACCATTGCGGCCCACCAGCGCCACTACCTGACCCGCCTCCACAGCCAGTGAGAGACCATGAACAACGCGGATGCGGCCGTAGCCGGCCACGAGTTTGTCCAGGGCAAACAGGCTCATGGCTCCCGCCCCAGGAACGCTTCAGCCACCGCGGAATGGCTGCGGATATAGTCGGGGGCGCCCTCCGCAAGCACCTGCCCGCGATGCAAAACAGTGATGGAGTCCGCGAGGCGCATCACCGCCTCGGTGTCGTGCTCGGTGAAGAGCAGGGTGACGCCGAGCTGCCGGAGCAGGCCGGGCAGAAACCCAACCAGGTGCGCCCGCTCGATGCGAGAAAGCGCGGCCAGCGGCTCGTCGAGAAGCAGCAAGCGAGGCTTACCGGCCAAGGCGATGGCAATGTCCACGCGCTTCAATTCGCCCTGGGGCAGTTCGAAGGCGGGCTGATGCCTGCGCCGTTCAATTCCCACCCAGGCCAGGATTTCCTCGGCCCTGCGAACCGCGTCGCGATGCTCATGGAGGCGGCGCCAAGGCCGGCGCGTTTTCCCGTCGAGCGCGAGCACGGCGAGTACCGTGTTTTCCAACACCGTCATGCTGGGGAAAGGGATGGCGCGCTGGAAAGAGATGCCGATGCCCTGGTGAATGATGCGGTGGGTAGGCAGTCGCGTGAGATCACGCCCTCGAAAGGCAACACGGCCCGCGTCGGGCGCGTAGCGGCCACAGATGAGGTTGAAGAGCGTGGACTTTCCGGCGCCGTTCGGCCCCACCAAGGCGTGGAAAGCGCCCTCGGCCACGGAGAGACTTACCTCGGTCAAGGCTCGAAAGCCGTCGAAGGATTTCGAGACGCGCTCGACTTCAAGCAGCGGCACGTTCACTCTCTTCCTCGCGCCGGCGTTCCGCGCGCGAAAAGAGGCCAGCGACGCCGGCGGGGAAAAACAGCACCAGCGCCAGCAGCACCAGGCCGAGCGCCAGCGGCCAGTATTGCGTGTGCGATTGGACCACGGCCTGCGCGGACACCAGCACCGCGGCTCCCACGACCGGTCCGTAAAACCTTCCGCTGCCGCCCAGAATCGAGGCAATGATGACCTGCGCCGAGGTGGTCCAGAACAGCAGGTCGGGAAACGCGGAGCGCTGCCAGGCCAGTTGCAGAAATCCGGAAAGCCCGGAGAGCATGCCGGATAGAACGAAGGCGGCCAGCACGTATTCAAACGAGCTGACGCCGATGGCGGCGACGCGCGCGGGATTATCGCGCACGGCCCGCAGCGTATAACCGGCGGGTGAGCGCGAGACGAGGCTCAGGACCAGGCTCACCGCGACGAGGCAAGCCAGGCTCAGGTAGTAGAGCCCGTGCGCCGTGCCGAGGATTCCCGCGGGACGCACGCCGGTGATTCCGTTGTCGCCTCCCGTGAAGTTGTACCAGCGGTGGGCCACGGCCCACAGCATCTGGGCGAAGGCCAAAGTGAGCATGGTGAAATAGATTTTTGTGAGGCGCACGCTGAGGAATCCGATGACCAGCGCGACCAGGGCGCTTGCCGCCAGCGCCACGGGCAGCGCGGCCAGATAGCCCCAGCCCGCTTTGCTCATCAGCAGAGCGGCCGTGTACGCCCCCGCGCCGAAAAATGCCGCGTGGCCGAAGCTAAGCAGCCCAGTGTTCTGGAACAAGAAGTTGAAGCTCATGGCGAAGCCGGCCAGCACCAGCGCCTGGATGGCCACCTGCACCGCATAAGCGGGAAGCAGCCAGGGAAGCACCAGCAGGACCACAAAGACAAAAGTCGGGAGTTGCTTCATGTCCGGACTGCGGGCGCGCGGCCCAGCAGCCCCCACGGGCGGAACAGCAACACCAAGGCCATTAGCAGATAAACGAAGACTATCGAGAATTCGGGAAGCACGAGCGCGCCAAACGCCTGCACCTCGCCGATGAGAAAGGCGCCGAGGAGCGCGCCCCAGATGCTTCCGAGGCCACCGACCACGACCACGATGAAGGCGCTGATCACCGCGTCCACGGCCACGTCCGTGGACGTGGATTGAAGCGGGAGACTCACGGCGCCGCCAAAGCCTGCGAGGCCGATACCCACGGCAAAAACCACGGTGAACAGCGCGGGCACATTCACGCCGAGCGCCTCGAGCATTTCGCGGTCCTGCGTCACCGCGCGCACCAGGAGCCCGTAGCGGGTGCGGTGCAGAAGGAGCCAGAGCAGGATCGCGGCGGACGCGGCCAGGCCCACGAGCCCCGCGTAGTAGGCGGGAAACGCCGTCCCCAGCACGAAGACCGGGCCAGAAAATCCCGGCGGCATGCTGATGGATTTGTAGTCGCTGCCGAAGGCGATGCGGCAAACGTCGGCAATGATCAGCAGCAGCGCGTAGGTGAGCAGGATCTGAAAATGCTCCGGGCGGCGCAGAACCGGGCGCAGGAAAATCCGCTCCACCACCGCTCCAATTACCACGCTCGCGGCCACGGCCAGCAGCAGATAATGCCAGAAGCTGCCCGCGTCGCCGCGCGTCATCCAGAACAACAGGTAGGCCCCGAGCATATAGAACGAGCCGTGCGCGAAGTTCACGATGCCGAGCGCGCCGAAGATCAACGAAAGTCCCGCGGCGAGCAGAAACAGGGAACTGGCCGAGGCCAGGCCGGTCATGAACTCGAGCAGGAAAAGAGACGGGTTCACTGCATCACCGTGTGGTCCGAAATGCTTCCGCGGCTCCGGGCCCGCCCCTCACTTGCCGCACTTCGTGGGATAGATGGTGTCCTTTGCCGGGATTACCTGAATGTCCTTGAGGATGACGAAGGGATACTGGTCGGACGCGGCCGTGTAGCCCCACACCAGGTTTTCGAAGACCTGATGGTCCGCCGGGCGCATCCATTTTTTCCCTTCGGGCGCCTCGTAGGTCATGCCGCCGCCGGCCTCGAACGCTTTCTTGATCGCTTCCGCGTCCAGTGACTTGGCCTGGCGGATGGCCTGGGCCAGCATTTGCATGCCGGCGTAGTGCTCCTCGGCGTTGTAGCTGGGGTATTCGTTCCAGCGTTTGTAGTAAGCCTCGACAAAGGCTTTGTTAGTTTTGCTGTCGGGATAAAGGAACCAGTAGCGGGTGGAGAAGAGTTCGCCGAGAGGCGCCTCTTTGCCCAGCGGGCCGATGGTTTCGAGCGCCGCGCCGACGGGATCCTCGAATAGCTTGATCTGCTTGAAGAAGCCGAATGCGTTGGCCTGGCGGACAAAGGTGACCAGGTCGCCCGCCCAGAGCGCGGAAAACACGGCTTCCGGCTGTCCCTGGATCAACGCGGTGATGTAGGGCGTGTAATTGCTCTCGCCGCCTTTCGGCCACTGCTCGCCGGTGACTACGACGTCCGGGCGCTTCTCCTTCAGCCGGGCGATGAAATCGTTCCAGGAGGCGTGGCCAAATTCATAGTCGGGCCCGATGTTGGCCCAGCGCTTGTAGGGGAGCTTTGCGGCCAGGTCCGCGGCTGCGAACGCGTCCATGCGCGCGTTGTTCGAAGTGCGGAAGACGTAGGGATTGCACTGTTCGGTGAGCGCGGGCGTGGCCGCGTGGGTCACCACGAGCGGGATTTTGTATTCGTTGGTGAGCGAAGCCAGCGCCAGGGCCACGGAACTGGAATCCACGCCGAGCAGAAAATTTACTTTTTCATTCAGGATGAGCCGCTTTGCTTCCTGCACGCCGATGTCCGGTTTGGCCTGGTCGTCCACCTGGATGATCTCGACTTTGCGGCCCAGCAGGCCGCCGGCGGCGTTGATTTCGTCGGCAGCGAGCTGCGCGCCTTGTTTGCCGGTTTTGCCGTAGGCGGCAAAACTCCCGCTGAGCACGTTGATGACGCCGATTTTGATGGGCGGCTGCTGGGCCAGCGAAACGCCGGCGGCCAGAGCCAGCAGGGCGAGAGATGCTGTGGTAGCTTTCGCGGTTCTGTTCATCTGACTGCCCTCCTGCGCGGACACTGCGAGCGCGATGCGCGGTGCTGAAATGGAATCCCCGGATACCGGGCGGCATCCTACTGCCTGCCTAAGCTCTATTGCAACCTTCCCGGGGCTGGTTTCGTTCTGTCCGCATCACGCGGTGCACTCAGCGCGGGGCCATGGGCAATTCGATGTGCGAGGCGTGGTCGCGGCTCCGGTAGACGCGCTGGGTGGCTCGCTGATAGTCCTCGGCGCGAGCGAGAAAGATGTTGGGAACGAAGGTCTGCGGGTTGCGGTCGATCAGCGGGAACCAGGTGCTTTGCACCTGCACCATCAGGCGGTGGCCGCGGAGAAAAACGTGGTTGTTCGTGTGCAGGTCGATCTTGTATTCGGCGATTTCGCCCGGGGCGACCGGCTCCGGCTTTTCGTAGCTGTGGCGGAAGCGGCCGCGAAAAACCTCGTCGGCGATGATCAGTTCGTGTCCGGCCATGGCGCGATCGGCATGGTTGTCCTGCGGGTAAGCGTCAATCAATTTCACAATCCAGTCGCTGTCGGTTCCGGTGGTGGAGGCATAGAGGCGCGCGACAATGTCGCCCACCACGGCCAGATCGCCGGTGAGGGGCTCCGAGCGCCACTCGGCCACGTCGGCGCGGCGGTCCAGGAAGCTCTGGTCTTCGAGCAGCCAGGTGGTCCAGCCCGGGCCCTGATAGGTGGGAAGAATAGGACGCCGGCGATACGGCACAGGATTCGCCGGGTCGGAGACGTACGAGTCTAATGCGTCGGCCGCGGCCGTTCTGGGAGCGTCGAAGGAAAGCGCCCCGTTTTCTCGGAAATAGAGGTTTCGCGGGACCGAATCGCGGGGCGGCCACTCGTCGTAAGAAATCCAGCGGTTCGAACCGGTCTGAAACGTCTGGGCCTTGGCGAACGGTAGCCGCCCTTTGTCCTTCAGCCAGTAGGCAAACCAGGGCGCCTGGACCTGTTTGCGAAAGTATTTGCCCGTATCGCTGCCGAAATCCACGAGCCCCAGTTTGCGGCCATCGCCGCGCGACCAACCGCCATGATTCCAGGGGCCGGCGATCAGAAAATTCCAGTGGTTGGGGTCGTGCTTCTCCTGGAGTTCGTAGATTTCGACCGGGCCGTAAAAATCCTCCTGGTCCCACCAGCCCGCAACGTTTAGGTTGGGCACCTTGGGCGCGCCCACATAGGTCCGCAGGGACTGCTTTTTCCAGAACTCATCGTAGTCGGGGTGGGCGATGAAATTGTTCCAGGTGGGCAGTTTGCCGTGAAAATAGCGCGCATTGGCATTCGATAACGGGCCCATCGACAGGTACCAGGTGTACGTGTCCTCCGCGTCGAACTGAAAATCGTAGTTCTTCTTCGAAGTCTCCAACAGCGCGGCGTATTCGAACCCGTAGCTCAGGCGGAAGGCGCCGTTGTGATGGAAGTCGTCGCCGAGAAACATGTCGGCGATAGCGGCCTGCTCGGAGACGGCGCGGACGGCCGGATGCGGATCGAGGGCGGCCATTTGCGCGAGCCAGCCGGGATAGGAGATGCCCGTAATGCCCACGCGGCCGTTATTCCCGGGAACATGTTTTAGCAGCCACTCCACGGTGTCCCAGGCGTCCGTGCTTTCGTCAATGGCTTTGGGGTCGGCATGGTCGCGCGGCGGGCGCAGCATCACGAACTCACCCTCGGAACCGTAGCGCCCGCGGATATCCTGAATCACAAAGATGTAGCCGTCGGCCAGCATGTCGGAATAGCTGGCGAGTTGGCGCGAGTGGCCGAGCGCGTCGTCGGCGGTTCCATAAGGGGTGCGTACAAACAGGAAAGGAAGCGGCTCGGCGGCTTTCCGCGGAGCATAGATTTCCGTGTGCAGGCGCACTCCGTCGCGCATCGGGATCATTACATCCAGTTTCTGGAGCTGGCCGAGGGGATCGGCTCCCCCACCGGAAGGCTTAAAGATCAGGAGCAGGAGCGGGACAGCCGGGAGCGTCAGGCTGGTGAGGATTCCGCGGCGGCGCATTCCCTCTCTCCGCCTCGAGTGGCAGGAGGCGCCGTGGGAGCATAGCACGGACGGCGGGTCAGCGGAGGTTCAGGCGGCCCAGGTAATCCTGGAAGCGCGGATCGTCGCGGATCGGATCCATCATGGGATCCACGCGAAGACGGGCCATTTCGGGGTCGTGCTCTTCCATGGCTTTCTCCAGCCACTGGAAAGCAAGGTCTTTTTCCCCCAGCGCGGCATAGCATGTGGCAATTCGCCACGGAGAGCCGTAAGTGGCCTGCCGGTGCTTCAACTGGCGATCGAGGACCCACCGGTGGATTGACTGCAGGTCTCCGCTTGCCGTTGTTTGGCGGAACAGATCGAGCACATCGGGCGTTACGTGATTGAATTCGAGCAGGTGGAAGAATTCCCGGGTCGCTTCCTTCGCCTGGCCACGCTGCATGTATGTCCAAGCGAGGTAGACGTGCGCGGCGTAAAAGTCGGGATCGAGCTCGAGCGCGCGCTGCAAAGCGGCAATGGCCCGCCCGTAATCCCGGTTCAGATAGTAGGTGTATCCCTGATCCGTGCTGATGAACCGCGAGAGAGGATCCAGCCGGCGCGCCGTCTCCATTTCCTGATCGGCCTCCGAGAAGCGGCCCAGCGCGGCCAGA
>Ga0187771_10001932_pt1 | contig 14230 bp, 12 predicted proteins | sample 0116_SJ02_MP15_1_FD_133139 | JGI IMG/M metagenome (GOLD analysis project Ga0187771, IMG submission 133139) | Tropical peat soil microbial communities from peatlands in Department of Meta, Colombia - 0116_SJ02_MP15_10_MG | ecosystem: Environmental > Terrestrial > Soil > Wetlands > Peat | place...
CATGCCTGCCAGCTCATCGGCGAGCCTCACCAGTTCTACGGTCTCTTGTCTGAAGACCCGGGCGTCATTGATCTGAGAGCCGATGTGACAGTGGAGCCCAACCACCCTTGCGCGTCTCAGCCTGTTGGCCCTGTCCCTACAGAACCTGACGACCTCCTTCCGGGCGACACCGAACTTCTGCCTGCTCGACCCCGTCTCCAGTCCGGGGTGGGTGTCCGCATGAATCCCGAGGTTGACCCTGAACCCCACTCTGCGCTCTCCGACGCCCATCTGCGAGCAAAGGGCTTCGATGTCCTCGACCTCCTCCGTGGACTCTGCGTTTATCATGCCGACCCCAGACTTTATCGCCTCGGCGAGCTCAAGCTGCGTCTTGCTCGGTCCGTCGAAGACTACTTTCTCCGGACTGATGCCGCACGACAGCGCGAGGTCTATGCCGGCCCTCGAGACGACAGTGGCCCCAGCTCCCTTCCTCGACAGCGCGTCGATCACCCCCCGCGTAGAGTTCGACTTTGTTGCGAAGGCTACGAAGGAGTTTCTGTACTCGGCTAGGAGCGCCTTCATTGCAGTCTCGTACCTCCGCACCACCCTGTCCAGGTCGGTTACGTAGAGGGGGGTCCCATACCTCTCCGCCAGGGTTGTTGCGGATATGCCGCCCATCTGCAAAGCGCCCCTGGTTGTGGAGATGTGAGGCCTGTTCAGATCCAACGGTGCCTCGGCCGCCCTGTGGTTATTTCTCCCTTTCATGCACCGCTTACAAATGTTATAACTTCCGCCCAGGGTCCTTGAGAACGTGAAGGGGATAGTCACCGGGGTCGTCGACGTCCGAAGGAAGGCGAAGTTCAGGTCAGAGAGGATCTCGCAACTCGTCTTCGGCGAGCGTGTCAGGGTGCTCGGGTCAGAGGGCGATTACCTGAGGGTTGTCGGGGCAGACAAACTGGAGGGATACGTCCTCGAAAAGCTCATCGGGGACCTGGACGGGGAAAGGAGTTACAAGCTGGCTGCACGACATGCGGCAAACGGCCTTCAGCTCCCCTTTGGTTCGTACGTCAGCGAGGAGGAGGCGAAGAGCTTCCGCGTCCCTTCAAAACTGCTGGTCCCGGTTGATAGGCGTTTCGAGCCGCAAAGGATCAGCAAGCCGTTCCTCGGTGTGCCCTACCTATGGGGAGGCACCTCGGACTTCGGGTATGACTGCTCGGGGTTCACCCAGAGGCTCTACCGCTACTCGGGGATTGAGATCCCGCGGAACTCGAACTGGCAAAGGGACGCCGCTGAAAAGGTCCGGTCTCTCGACAGCGCTCGACCAGGGGACCTCATCTTCTTCAGAGGGCACGTAGGTCTTCACCTAGGGGGGAAGATTATGATTCATTCCAACCTGTCCCATGGAGGGGTCAGCACCACCGACCTGGCCGATGGGAGCGAGTACTCCAGGTTGCTAATGTCGCGGTTTCAGGGAGTCGGAAGGTTCCCCCGTCCCTAGCCGCGACGTCCTAGGGCAGAATTTTTCGTGCGATGGCTTGTTTTATTGGCGGTGACCCCGTCTTGATCACCCCTTCGGTGACCTTGACCCAACTCCGATCCTTCGCATAGATCTCTCTCAGCATCTCGACTCCTTTTTTTTCGTCCTCGCCGGAGCTGACGAGGCCCAAGGCGACCCAGTACTTCAGCTCGAGGACCTCCGGGACAAGGTCCATTCCCTTCTTGTACGCATCCAGAGCTTCGCTCACCCTTTCCGAGCTGAGCAGGTCGTCCCCCCTGTCCACCCAGGTGTACCCCCGCTGGTAGCGAAGGAGCCTCTTCAGCTCCGAAAGGGGGGCCGGACTGTCCTCCACCCTCAGATCTACTATCCTCCCCTCCCACGAGTTGGGTTTCAAGTCGGGGCCGACCACGAGCATCGCAGCCGACTGCCTCCCCCTGATGTCACCCCCCGCATTCTCGGCCGCTTCCAGGGTTGCCATGAGCCTTTCAGGAAGAGGCAGCCCTTCTCCTGCCTCGAAGGCCTTGGCCATCGACAACCAGACTCTAGGGCTTGACATTATGTTCCCTTGGCAGCTGAAACCGGTCCCGAATACGTGTCCCGCGCTTGGGATGCACTTCTCGCCTGTATGCGCCGCAACCCTTCCCACCGAATCGACCATGGCCACCTGGCGTATCTGCGGCTTCGAGTCTGCCTTCAAGAGGGCGGAGAGTGCTTCGGGGCCAGACACCCCCGACGACATCAGTTCAAGTCCCAGGGGCCCATACCTCTTGTCCAGCATCGCCTGCGTAGCAACGGCCCCGACCCCTGCCCTGGCCCAGGGTACGGCTGAGCCCACCGAGAAGTAGTGGGATTGCACGGCCACACCCATTTCACCTGATTTGGGATCCCTCGCGACTATCGAATATGTCAAGGTGCTTCAACCCACCCAATGGGGGGCACGGTATAAAGTGGATTAATCAACAGTGTACGCCGTCCCCTCTCCTGGATCGAGCTATTCAGCTCAGCGTGGGGCCTCCTTTACTTTCGCGGACCCCTCCCACCGCAAGTTTTTCATACCGTAAACTGGAGTGGCCCCCATCGAACCCAGAGGACGTTATCGAACTTGACCCAGGCGTCAGCATCGCCAGAGAATGCAATCGAAGTGAAGGCGCTCACTCGGGAGTATACGTCTCGCTCCTTCTTCGGGACGGTCAGCAGGGTGACGAAGGCTCTCGACGGGATAGACTTCGCCGTGAAAAAGGGGGAACTGTTCGGGCTAATCGGCCCCAACGGGGCAGGCAAGACCACCACCGTGAAGATACTGACCACGCTCCTGACCCAGACGAGTGGGGAGGCGTACATACTTGGACTCGACGTACGGAAGGATCTCTACGAGATCAGACGCAGGATTGGAATAGTCTTCGGCGGGGAGAGGGGCCTTTACAACAGGGTCTCTGCCCTGGACAACCTCCGCTACTTCTCCGACCTCTATGGGGTGGACCCCACGGTGGCGAGGGAGCGGATACCGCAGCTGCTGAAAGTTGTTGGCCTGTCCGAGAGGGCGGAAGAGAGGGTGGAGAAGTACTCGAGGGGAATGAAGCAGAGACTGCACATAGCAAAGGCGCTCGTCCACGATCCGGAGCTGCTCGTGCTCGACGAGCCGACCATCGGCCTCGACCCTGGGGGGGCGAGGGACATCAGGAACATGGTTCGGGAGATGCAGAACCAGGGGAAGACAATACTTCTCACGACTCACTACATGTTCGAGGCTGAAGAACTCTGCCAGAGGGTAGCGGTGATATCAAAGGGGAAGATTGTCGCCCTCGATACGCCCACGGAGCTGAAGAGCAGGGTAAGGGACATATCGGTAATCGAATTGCGGACCTACGAAGCCACGGCTGAGTATGTGGAGGCGCTGAAGCGGCTCCCCAACGTCGTTCGAGTCGTAGCCGACCTCGATTCCGAGGTTCAAACCATAAGGATCCAGAGTCCGCTGGGCGCAGACCTGCTTCCCCACGCCGTCTCAGCCCTCCCTCCGAACGCCAAGCTCATAGATCGAACCATCAAGGAACCTACCCTTGAGGACGCCTACCTGAGGCTGGTGGAGGAATGAATTGAGCAGATTTAGCGGACTGGCCACCGGTCAGGGCATCGAAGGGTACATCACTCGGAGGGCTCAGGTATTGAAGGCCGTTATGTCGCTGCAGGCAAGGCTCTTCTTTGCCGACCCACAGTGGGTCATCCCGAACATAATCGCCCCATTCATTTTCACCCTCGTGGCCTTCTTCCTTTTCGGCGGACAGACTACAACGAGCTCTTTCCTGCTGTACCTAGTGCTTGGCGCAGGCCTGATGGGGATGTGGGGGACCACCATCTACGGTTCTGGTTTCTCCATAAGTTTCGATAGGTTCAACGGTACCATGGAGTCCACCCTGGCCGCACCAATACCACTCTCATGGATAGTCCTCGGGCGAGTCGCCTTCAACACTCTGCAGGGGCTGCTAAACGCTGTCCTGATACTGGTCATTGGGATTACCTGGTTCCAGGTCGGTTTCGCCCTGGTCAACCCCGGGCTCTTCCTGCTGGCGGCCATCTGTACCTTTTTGTCGCTGTCTGCCTTCGGTCTTGTCATTGCCGCGGTCTGTGTCCTTTCTAGGAAGGGGGGCTTCATCACGAATGCCATGGAGATCCCCGTATACGTTGCGACAGGGACCATGTTTCCAGTGAGCATCCTTCCCTGGTTGGCCCTCCCGTTCGCGTATATCCTCGCTCCGACGTGGGGGATTGAAGCAATCAGGCTGTCCGCCATCCAGGGGTACGTCGGCATCGGACCGGGGTACTGGACGGACCTGTTGGTGCTTGGACTTGAGACCGCTGCTTACCTGGGGGTCGCCTTCGTCCTGTACAAGAGAGTCGAGGCATACGCCAAGAGGAACGGGACACTTGAAGAATACTGAGAGTATGGGCTACGAGGAGCGCTTCCTCACGGCGCTCAGGGTGTTCAAGGGCGCCTTCTTCTTCGGGCGGAAGGGCCTCATCCTGTGGGACTCGTGGGAGATGTGGGTAATGCAGATAGCGATAACCCCAATAGCCCAGATCGGGTTCTTCGCTTTTCTTTCGATCTACCTGAAGTATCCAGTTTCAGTCACCCAGTACATAGTCATAGGCAACGCCCTGCAGTCCATGTCGTTCTCAGCGGTCTTCGCCGTGGCCAACATCACCTCCCAGGACAAGTGGCAGGGGACCCTGCCGAGCACCATGGTGACCCCTGCGAACAGGGTGGCATTGTTCATCGGAAGGGCGTGGTTCCAGGTCCTTCTGTCCTCGCTGATAGCGGCAGCAGGGCTCCTCTACGCCGGGGTCCTTTTCGGCGTGAGCTTTGCGTCTGCAAACTTCCTTTCCATCGCCGTAGTCATCTTCCTAACAAGCGCCGCCATGATCAGCTTCGGGCTGTTGATCAGCTCCGTGGGGCTCTACCTGAGGACGGCGTTGATAGTGGCGAACGTCTTTCTCTTCGTGACCCTTCTTCTCAGCGGAGTCAACTTCCCGGTCTCAACGCTCCCCGCATGGCTGCAGCCAGTTTCCTGGACCATCCCGCTGACCTACGGAACCGAGGCTCTGAGGTCGGCCATCTCCGGTGCCACTTTGCCATTGCTTCTCCCCACCATCGGTTTGGAGGCCCTCGACGGGCTCCTGGTTACTGTAGCGGGGTACCTCCTATTCACAGGTTTCGAGACCCTCTCCCGAAGGACCGGAAGGTTCGAAGAGTACTAGCCGCCCCCTGGCGACCGCCGGGGCCCTCAGTGGCGCTCACGGTCGGGGCGCTTCGATTATTAGACGGGCTGTCTCCTCTGGAGACGTTGGCGAGGGTCGTCCTTTGCGGGATGGGCGCCATCGGCACCGAGATTCTTGGGTATCTTCTCAAGCGGTCCCACGAGGTCGTCGGGGTTGTCGACACCGACCCCCAGAAGATCGGTCGGACGGTGGCCGAGCTGACCGGGATGCCCATCGCGGTCAGGGTCTCGGGTTCCATCAAGGAGGCGCCCATCGACAACGCTGACGTCGCCATATTCTGCACGAAGTCGAGGATTTCAGAGCTGGTGGACGACATCACCTACGCTGCGACCAGGGGCGTCGACGTGGTGACCACATCGGAGGAGATGGCCTACCCGCTTTACGCAGGGGCGTCTTTCGTCCCTGCTCTCGACAAGATCGCCGTTGATAATCAGGTGACGATCGTCGGAGTCGGGGTCAACCCCGGTTTCGTGATGGACCTGGTCCCAGCCCTTGTTTCGATGGCCACGAAGAGCCCGACGAGCATACACGTAGTCAGGTCCGTCGACGTAAGCAGGAGGAGGAGACAGCTGCAGGCGAAGACTGGGGTTGGGCACACACGGGCGAAGTTCGACAAGGAAATGGAGGAGGGAGTCATCGGCCACGTGGGTTTGGTGGAGTCTGCGCACCTGATTGCCCTTTCCCTCGGGAAGCCACTTGAAGGGCTCAAGCACGACGTGTTCCCGGTGGTAGGGTCGGAGGATTACGTAATGGGGGTGAGGCAGTTCGCTGAAGGGAGGGCGGGGAACTGCCGCATCAGGCTAGACCTTGAGATGAGCATGACTTCGGCCGACTTTGATGTGGTGGAAGTGAAAGGAGACCCGGAAATCAAATTGAGGTTCGAGAAGGGTGTGTTCGGCGACTCCGCCACGGTGGCTCTGACCGTACACGCAGCTGAGAGGGTCGCAAGGGCCAGGGCCGGACTCATTACCGTACTGGACCTACCGATTTCAGGCTCCTAGGCCCACGGGACCCGGTATAAGCCACCGTGCCGCAACCGCTCGCCATCTCATCCTTTGCATAGGTGCCCTCTCCATCTAATGCCTTTAGGACATCCGGACCTTCCCGTAACTCTGTTCTGTCATCGAGGGCAACAGATGTGGTACCTGCCCGCCCTTAAACACGCTTCGGAGCTTCATGAGAGCGGTGGACCATCGGCACAGAACCGACCGGGTTACAAGTCGCCCTCACATCGCGAAGGCGATGCTTCCGCGAGGCGGCGCTATGCCCTGTAGATCACGTTGAGACCAAGCTCGTCATCGAATCTTCTCAGAGCCCTGTTCTCAGTCGGGGTCACGACCACCTCGAGCAGAGGAAAGACTTTCGCTGCCATGACGTGCCCCGCCAGGGTGCTGAGGTCCTTCCTTCCGAATGTCCCGTGAATATGGAGGAAGGGCTCGCCTTCCTTCAGCGTGATATTTCCGAGGATGCTGGTGACCTCGAGGAACTCCTTGAATTCGTGCTCTTCATACTTCTTTGACTCGTGGTTGAAGTAAGCAAGCTTCAGCTCCTCGGCTCCGCCTATCGCCTCGACCTGCGCCGTGGAAACTTTCTCCTTCTTCGCAATTGCTATTATCTCGTCGGGGAGCCTCGCTCCAGCCTTCAGACTGTAGATCTTTGCCATTCACCCTTGCTTCCACCCATTCGGTTAAAAGGTTGGGCGCCAGCTACGCGATACCGGAATCTCCTTGCGGCTAAACCTGAACAAGCCTGGGATCAGGGCACTCGGGGTCGCCGAGAGCTTCAGACAGGGTCAGAAGAGGTCCGTCCTCGCTGGCGTCGTGATGAGGAGCGATTTTGTCATCGACGGGGTCGCGGTGGGTAAGACAGCGGTGGGTGGAGACGACGCCACCTCTTCGATCGCTTCGCTCTACAGAAAGTTGAGGAGGAACGACGTCAACTTGATTCTGGTCTCCGGGGCGATCCTCAGCCTATACAACATCATCGACGTCGACCTTCTGTCGAGGAAGACCAAGCTGCCGGTCGTCTGCCTAACCTACAAGGAGACCGCGGGCATCGAGGGATCTATCAGGCGCCACTTCCCGGAAGGAGCAGAGAAGAAGCTGGAGGCCTACGCGAAGCTCGGAGCACGGAGAGGCGTGAAGCTCCGGACAGGGCACAGGCTCTACATACGCGCCTCAGGGCTGGACACGAGGTCGGCTAAACCTGTCCTCGACCTGTTCACACTCCAGGGTTCAATACCAGAGCCGGTGCGGGTGGCGAAGCTCTTCGCTCGGGCGCTGCTCGCTACACCATCTTGACTCCGGGATTCAGGAGCCCCTTCGGGTCGAATAGGACCTTTATCTCCTTCATGATCCAGTATGTCTTCGGGTACTGCCGTTCGACATACTTCGCCCTCAGCATGCCGTCCCCGTGCTCCCCCGTCATGGTCCCGCCCATCCTCCAGACGGCTTCGAAGCATTCTTCCATTATCTCCTCCAGGGTCGCCCTGCCTGCCCGCCCAGTGACGTCCAGCAGCGGCCTCGAGTGCAGGTTCGCGTCCCCCGCATGGCCGTAGGAGATGTACTCTAGGCCCCTACTCTCGAACGCGTCCATCAGCAGCTTGACCAGGTCGGCAAGTCTTTCCGGGGGCACCGCGAGGTCCTCGACGCCGGGCACCACGATTCTACTCCCTTTCCGTATCTCCTGTGCGATGGTGAGGACTTCGTTCCTCGCCTCCCACGCCTGGGCTATCTCCGAAGGCGCCAAGAGGACAGCCGGGTCGAGGCCCGCGACACTGGAAGAGGCTAGCTCTGAGGCCATATCCGCGGCATCTCCGACGTTTCCATCGAACTCGCAGAAGACGAGGTACGGGCTGTCAGACCTCGAGTATTTTTCGATAGTCTCCCACCGGTTCATCACCCTGAATACCGACTTGTCGACCAGCTCCAGACCAGCCGGGGAGTGCACCCTGAATGCGCTTGCCACGCTGTTCAGATCCTCGAGGGAGGACTCCACTATGAGGAGCAGCCGCCACTTCGGGGGAGCCCTCGTTGCCAGAGTCGCTTCGGTGAAAACACCGAGCGTCCCCTCGGAGCCGACGAAAAGCTTTGGAAGGTCGAAGACTCCATCGTGGACCACCTTCTCGAGCCTGTACCCTGAGGAGTTCTTCGTAACCTTCGGCTGCTCCCGCTTGATCTCGTCTTGGTTCTCCAGTAGGAGCGAGGCGACTCTCTTGGTGCGAGCGTCTCCGGAAAGCGCCTGCTCGAGGGTCATCGGCCCCACAGGGGCCGCGTGCTCCCCTGGCACCACCGCCCGCACCGCCTTCACAAATTCCATGGTCGAACCGTACTTCATTGTCCTGACCCCCGACGAGTTGTTGGCAACCATCCCTCCGATGGTGCAGCTGGCGTAGGACGACGGGTCGACGGGCATCCAGCGCCCAGCGGCGGCCAGCTTCTTGTTGAGTTCTGCTTTGACGACTCCGGGCTGGACCACCACGTCTCCATCCTTCGTAATCACCACCCCCTGCCGGTTCTGCAGCAGTATCATGCCCCTCCCGACTGCCTGGCTTGGAATCGAGGTTCCCCCTCCCCTTGGAGTTACGCCTAATTTGCGGAGCTGACCTTCCTGCACGGCCTTTGCCACGTCCTCCTCGTTCTCAGCGACAAGTCCGAACCTGGGCCTGAGTCTGATGATCCCCGCGTCGACGCAGAGTTGATCCAGGTCAGGCCCCACAGATATGGTACGCAACTGCTCTGGGAACGAATCAGCGGGTATGTTGGTGTTGCGCTGCCCTGAGCCTAGGTGGTGGAGGCTGTCGAATTGCCCCCGGTCCCCGCCTTCACTATGACCGTGCCCTGCATCCATGCGTGGATGGAGCAGTGGTAGGTGTAGGTCCCCGGTGTGGTAAACGTCCACTGAAATGTCCCTCCCGCGTTGACACTCCCGGAGTCAAAGATCCCCGGCGTGTCCGACGTTGCCGTGTGGGTGGCGGAGTCGTCATTGATCCAGAAGACGGTGTTGTTCTTTCCGATCACAACGGTCACCGTGTCCGGACTGAACCCGTAGGTCGTCTTGCCGCTTCCTGTCCAGCCGGAGGGAGGAGTTCCGGCCCCGCTGGGCATGGTGACATTCACACACTGGGCGGAGGGACAGGTGACGGTCTGGGTCGAGCTCGAGGAAGTCGTCTGCTTGCCGGCTACTTCAAACTGATAGTAACCGAGAGTCGCTATGGATCCGACGATGAGCAGCGCGACGACGATGCCGACCGCTGTGGAGGTCTGGCTGCTCATAGGACGTTCGTTCCGGCCCGCCGGATATTGCCTTTAAGCGTTTTCGGGAAATGTTTCTGTTTCAATCTAACAAACCGAAGGCTAAAAAACGCCTCTCGTCACCCCGCCTGCGGACATTCGATGGTGGAGGACAGTAAGGAGACCCCGCCCTCCCAACAGAAGCCTTCTGAAGCGGAGAAGAAACCTGCGGCCACGGCTGTGCCCCCCGTTCGTCCTCCGGTTTCCACCCAGGTGGCTGCTTCACCACCCAGACCTGCAACGCCTCCTCCGAGGCCATCCCCCCCTGCTCAGTCCCCTCCTCCGGCACCCCCTTCCCAGCAGAAGCCGACCGGAAGAAGGACCTTCCTGAAGCTGCTCGTAGCGGTCGGCGCTGTCCTTGCGGTTGTGCCGTTCGTGCCCTGGGGGAACTTCCTCCTGTCTTCGGTTTCCAGCTCAGGTGCCTACAAGAGGCAGCCGGCGGTCCTCGACCTGAACACGGCCACAAACAGAAACGTGAACGGATCAGCGGCTGGAAAGACAGTAAACGTAAAGGACCTCGCGTCTTTTCCTCCGAACGGAAGCTGGCTCCTGACTTACCCGTCGTCAGGCGATGTCACCGTGGACTCCGAGAACCCCGACACATTCCAGAAGTTCCAGCTGATCCGGCTCCCTGCTCAGCTGGGCGGGTCGGCTCCTAGCGCCGCGTCTTTCGTTGCCTATAGCAAGGTCTGCGTCCACCTGTGGTGCAGTCCCAACTACGATCCGCAAAAGTCCACCGTCCCCTCCGACGAAACGTACCAATGCCCATGCCACGGGAGTATCTACCAGCTCCCCACGAAGGATTCGAACGGAAAGCTAATCGACGCGGGCAAGGCGATAGCTGGGCCTGCTTCACTGCAAGCAGCCCCGACCAACGCGATCCCCATGCTCACCCTGACCGCCGACGCAAACGGCGACCTGTACATTGAACCGCCGCTGTGGGACGTGGACCACGACGGGGTCCTTGGGTACGGAAGGAACTACGCGAGCTACCAGAGCTACATCCTGCCAGTAGCGGAGGGGACCATGAAGCCATGAGCCAGCCGAAAGAAAAGGGGAATGTTGTCACCCGGCTCTATGATTGGATCAAAGACGGCCTCGGAAGGACTGTCTACATGGGGATCCAGTACACCTACCCGAAGCGTTTCGTCAGCCCACTGGGCTACCTAGGAGTCCTCACCGGCATTACGTTCCTTGTTCTCGGGATAACCGGTGGCCTGCTGATGATTTACTACCAGCCCACCCTCACCGGGTGCGGCAGCCTGACCTGCGCCTTCGCAAGCATCGAGAGGATTAACGATTCCGTCCCCTTCGGCTGGCTTCTGAGGAACATCCACTACACCGCCTCAAACGCCATGGTGCTACTGGCTGTGCTCCACATGTACTACCAGTACTTCAGTGGAAGATTCAAGATCAAGAACGAGGTCCTGTGGGTGACCGGCGTCATCCTTGGCATCATCACAGGGCTCGAAGCATTCAGCGGGTACGACCTCCTCTTCAACCAGAGGGCGGGCCTTGCGATCGAGATTGGATCGTCCCTGGCCAACGCCTCTCCGCTGGTGGGAGGGACACTTCGTCTGGCGACCTTTGGCGCCGGGTTCACCGACTTCATCCTCAGGCTGTACGCGGCTCACGTGTTCATCCTCCCAATGATCATGCTGATCCTCGTATTCATCCACTTCCCTCGCTACCTCGTGTTTGACCTGCCAGTGATCTCAACAATCGTCGGAGGCTTGTTCATCGTAGCCGCCATCTTCCCGGTGGCCTATCAACCGGGACCGTACAACCCGGGGCTTGGGACTCTGACAATCCCTGAGTGGTATCTTACAGGAATCTACGCTCTCCTAAGGACGGAGTTCGACAAGTTCGTTATGGGGGGTGTCATGCCCGCATTACTTTTCCTGATGGCCATAGTCGTTCCGTTCGTCGACACGTCAAAGAAACTCAATTGGAAAGACAGGCCCTTCTTCACGGCTCTGGGTATCACGACGATCGCCCAGATAGTGATAACTACCGCATGGGGTTTCTACGTGAACCCCAACCCCAACCCGAGTTGTGTGGTCAACGGGCAGGCGACAACGGGCACCCTCTGCCGCCTATTCGTCGACCCCGTGCTCTATTTCTCTTCCATGCTGGGCGTTACGGTGCTTTGCTTCGTGGGCACCTACGCCTTCCTCCGCTACATCAAGTCCAAGGAGCGCGTCAGGAAGGCTACTTCTCCGCTGGGGCCTCTTCTCACCAAGAAGTGGGTCTTCATCATCTTCCTGCTGCTAATCCTCGCGCAGGTGGCGATTAACGGCCTGGCTGCCGAGGCCGTCGCTACGGGGCTCAGGAACATGGCCCTGTTCGACGCCGGTGCTGTCCTGGTGACCTTCGGGGTGATCGTTCACCTCTACAGGTACAGTCAGAGCCTTCCCTTCTAGCCCGGCGCCCGTATGTCTGCGGCCATCTCGACCCACCTGGGCCCCACTTCTCTCACCCGCCGGGCCGTGAACCTTGTCCTTGCCGGTAGCAGCGAGGCCAGTTCCTCCCGAAGCGCCCTAGACGCCTCGGCTTCGTTCTCCCCCAGGACATGTCTGTAGTAGTGGATGATCCCTCCCTTCTTAGCCATCAAAAGCGCAGTTGCGAGGAACCTGTCGGCCTCGGAGGGGAGGGGCATCAGCACCCTGTCGAACTTCGTCTTCGTGATCCTCGGTAGGTCTGTGGCATCCTCGTTAACGACTTTGACCAGAGCCTCCACCTTGTTCAGCCGGTCGTTTTCCAAGTGGAGCTTGGCAGCGTATTCGTTCAGTTCGCAGCTCAGCACCCGGGCGCCCCGTAACTTCGCGATTGGAATCGAGAACGGTCCGACTCCCGCAAACATGTTGAGCACCTGCTCGCCGGCTCTGACCAGGCTCGCTATCCTGAGCCGTTCGGTGGAGAGCCGCGGAGAGAAGTAGCACTTCGCCACGTCCACCCTGAAAGCGCAACCGTTCTCCCGGTGAACCGTCATGGTCCTTCGTTCCCCCGCGAGGTGTTTCAGGGTTCGCAGCCTGAACTCCCCCTCTATCCCTCCCCTCTGTTCCATTACTGTCCGGACGTTCTTCAGCTCCTCCAGGAGCGCTCTGGCGACCCTCTTCTTCTCGGTGATGGTGAAGTCCCCTAGCCTAACGATCGCTATGTCTCCAATCACGTCCACCCCTGAGGATACGCGCCCTGAGTCATCGATACCCGCCCTCTCCACCGCTGCCCTAATCAGCCGGGGCATTCTCTTCCCTCTGCGCGTCTCACTGCTGCAGCTTCTTTGGCTGTGGCCGCACCGGCAGTAGCGTCTCCTGTTTGTGATTCAACGAACACCCGCAGGCTGGCGCTCCCGTTGACAAGCCCACGGATGCGAAGTGTACGGTGTTGTGCTGGCTTGGACAACAGACTGAGCCTACTCGCTGGTCTCAGTGCCCGCATTCCTTTCAGACGTGATGTAGTAGTATTCACCCTTCTCCTTCTGTTCCCTGTCCAGCTTGCTCCCCGGCTTGTTCACCCTCGGCCTCCCGGTGTTGATGTCTCTCCTATAGGTCAGACCTACCCTCTTGAGGAACTCGTTCATCCCTTCCTCCTTGGTCAAAGGAGGTGTTGCCTCACCCGAGACTCCGGGTTCACCCGAGAAGACAAGTAGCCTGTCTGACACTATGTCCACCACCTGAAGGTCGTGGTCGATTATCACCGCTGCCTTCCCCCTGGCTTTCACCATCCTGTTGATCGCCCTGGCCACGACGAACCTGTCTTCAACGTCGAGGAAGGCCGACGGCTCGTCGAGGGCGTACACTTCTGTCTCCTGGGCCATGGTCGCAACAATGGCCACCTTCTGCAGCTCCCCCCCGCTCAGCTCCCCCATCCTCCTCGCCAGGAGCTTCTCAATCCTCAACGGCCCGACGAGGTTGTCCTGGAGGATGGCGTCGCTGTACCTTGTACCCAGGGTGGTCATGAAGAACTCGTCGACCGTGCCGTCGTACTCAGAGGTGAGGTACTGGGGCTTGTAGGCGACCTTGGCGTCCACGTGGACCGTCCCCTTCGCCGGCTTCTCCTCCCCCGCCAACATCTTGATGAAAGTCGTTTTCCCGAGGGCATTCGCCCCCACCACTCCTAGAATCGTCCCCCTGTTGATGGTCCCCCCTTCAACGGCGAGCTTGAAAGCGGGGAAGGACTTTGTCAGCCCGCTGTACTTCGCGACCACTTCCTCGCTCTCCACCGTCTCCCCTGCAGCCCGCTGCCCGAAGGACACCGCATGGTCGCGAAAGCGGACGTTCTCCTGCGGGAGGTAGCCGTCAAGGAGGGCGTTGATTCCAGTCCTCGAGGCGTAGAGCCCCGAGACTATGCCATAGGCCCCTGGCTCGCCGTAGATCACTTGGACGTAGTTGGTAACATAGTCGAGGAACGCGATATCGTGCTCGACCACGAGCACGGACTTCCCCTCCGTTGCGATGCTCGTTATTAGCTTCGACACGGCGAGCCTCTGGTAGACGTCGTTGTAGGACGACGGCTCGTCGAAGAGGTACAGGTCAGCTTCCTTCAGCGCGGCCGCGGCCACTGCAACCCTCTGAAGCTCACCCCCACTAAGGTCTGGGACGTTTTTCTTGAGCGTCTCCCTCAGGTTCAGCATGTCGACGACCTCGTCAAGCCTCCTCCTCTCGTCCATCTGCCTCAGAAGGAG
>Ga0187771_10001933_pt1 | contig 14226 bp, 13 predicted proteins | sample 0116_SJ02_MP15_1_FD_133139 | JGI IMG/M metagenome (GOLD analysis project Ga0187771, IMG submission 133139) | Tropical peat soil microbial communities from peatlands in Department of Meta, Colombia - 0116_SJ02_MP15_10_MG | ecosystem: Environmental > Terrestrial > Soil > Wetlands > Peat | place...
CAGAGGTCGAACGGAGCGCCCCAAGGAATCGGCGGTCCGCGAGAGGTAGCCAAGCAGGACCCGTAAGCCTCCTTCGGGCCCCAATCGACCTCGCACCGGGCGGGCGTCGTACCGGTGCAGGCAGGCGACTGGCTGCGCCCCGGCGAGCACCATCATGTCGGTCGCCGTGACCGCCACAACCCCGCCCGTCCGCACGGACCCGAGAGCGGTCCGAGCGAACGGCGCGGGGCTCCCGTACGGGTCGAGGTCCACATAGTCGAACGGTGTCTCGGGAGGAGGAGTGCGGGCGTCCCCCTCGAACGCGCGTGCCCCGGGAAGACGGCGGGCGTTCTCGGAAAGGACGCGGAACGCCTCGGGATTCGATTCGGAGAGGACGAACGAGCCGAACGCCCCGGTCTCGTTCAAAAGTCGGAGCCCGCGCACGCCAGTGGCGGCGGTCATCTCCCAGCCCGACCGCAACCCCGATGCGAGCGGGGTGAGGGCGCGGGCGAATGCGACCGCAAGGTCGCGGTCGCCGGCCATCGCCGGATTGTAGAAGACCGGGGCCTTTCGTCCGGGGCCGCGCCCGGGAACGGTGCGGGGAAGGACGAGGCGGGTCGCCCCTTCCTGAGAGAGGGTCAGTGGGCCCGACCGGTGATGAGGTAGACGATCTTGAACGCGAGGAGGTTCTTGTTCACCGGGGTCACTTCGAGCAGGCGTAGTTCGTCCCTCCGACGGATGTCCTGAAGAAGAGGGTTCCGGGACTTCTTGTGGAGGGTCATGACGATCGACTTCCGGGAGTCGAGCGTGTCGATGACGCTCTTCGTGAACGCCTCGCTCTCGACCTCCATCTTGCCGACCTCGTCGATCACGATCACGTCGGCCGATTCGCGGGCCTCGGCGAGGGCACGCGCGCCCAGCCCCTCGAGCGCCGCGACGTTGACTCCGTAGCGGCCCGAGCGCACGCGCGACTTCATCCCCTCGTGGGCGAAGACCTCGTGCTCCTTCGTCATCCAGTCGACGATCTGGAAGCCCGTGCGGCGTTGCTTCTCGACGATCGGCTCGGTCACCATCCCGCCGACCTTGACGCCCTCCTCCTCCAGGAGTTCGATGATCCGAAGGAGCGTCTGCGTCTTGCCCGACCCCGGGAGACCCGTGATTCCGATCTTGACCGGAGGAGAAAGTCGACGAGGCATTGCCAATTATACCGTTAGTGTACGTTGTACGCTTGGAGCCAATAAGAAGACATCGCGCGGGGTCCCCATCACCTTCCGGAGGTCCCGCTGGCACGCATCCCTCGGGCGAGGCGCTGCCCGTCTACCCTCCGCGAGAGGATTCCCTCCTTCTCGCGAAGTTCGCGGTCGTCCCCCGGGGAACCCTCTTCCTCGAGGTCGGAGCAGGTTCCGGCGAGGCATCGCTGGTCGCAGCCCGATGCGGGGCGCGCGTGGTCGCGACCGACCTCAACCCGCACGCGCTTCGTCGCCTCGTATCGAAAGCACGGGCGGACGGTCTCGAGCTCTCCGTCGTTCGGACCGACCTCGCCCATGGACTCGGACGATTCGACCGAGTGCTCGCGAACCCCCCGTACCTTCCCACGCGGCCCGAAGAGAGGGACCCCGACCGGTGGCACAACCTTGCGCTCGATGGGGGGCCCGACGGCTGCCGCGTCACCGCGCGCCTCGTGGACGGGCTTGCCGATCATCTCACGGCTCGAGGAGAGGCCTTCGTCGTCGTCTCTTCGCTGCAGCATCCGAAGGGGCTCGACCGGATTCGGTCGGGGTGGGTACGCAGCGGAGGAACGGTCGAGGAGGTCCATTCTCGAGACTTCGAAGGAGAGCGGCTTGCGGTCTGGCGGTTCGCGCGGAGCCGCCGTTAGGTGTGCCGCTCTGCGTACGTGAGCACAGCGTCCAAGAACCGGTGACCGTCCCCGAACCCGGCCTCGGACCCGGAGCGGGTCCAGTCGGGAGACTGCGCGCGGAAGAACGAACGCTCGGGATGGGGCATCAGCCCAAAGACGTTCCCCTCGACGCTGGTAAGGCCGGCGATGTTCTCCTCCGACCCATTCGGGTTCCAGGGGTAGCGGGCCGGCGAACCGTCGGGAGAGACCCACCGAAACAAGACCTGACCGTTCTCTTGGATCGAGCGACGAAGGGCGTCGCTCCCGAGCACCAACTTTCCCTCGGCATGTGCCGAGGGGAAGAGGAACCGGGTCCCCTTCGGTAGACCTTGGAGGGCCGGGAACGTCCCGCCCTCCCAGGCGACGAACGTCGGTCGGCACTCGAAGTGCCCCGAGTCGTTTGTCATCAGCGCTGCGTCCGGTGTCCCGAGACGCCCTCCCGGCCGGCCCGGGAGCAACCCGAGCTCCGTCAGGACCTGGAACCCGTTACAGATCCCACCGACCACTCGACCGCTTCGGACGAACTCTTCGAGCTCCGGGCCGATCGCAGCCCGCATCCGAGCTGCGAAGATGGCTCCCGCTCGCACATAGTCGCCCGCGGAGAACCCACCCGGAATGAACAGCGCCTGGTAGTCGGAGAGATGTCGACGGGCCTCGGGGACTACCTCCCGCCCTTCGAGCTGCTTCAGATGGACGATCTCCGGTCGAGCGCCGAGCTTCGCGAACGCCTCGCGGAGCTCGTCGTCGCAGTTCGTCCCCTCGATGGAAAGGATCGCGAGAGCGAGGTTTCTCCGCCCCACGTCGTGTTGAGGCGGATCCGCGCTTAACGCTTGTTCCCGGACCCGGAGTCCCAGAGGGAAGGACCGAGCGGAGGGTCGAGGTGATGGACTCGAATCCGCTCGCCGCGGTGGACGACCCGCCGACCCGGAGGAAGCATCGCGAACGCCGTTGCGCCTGAAAGGCTCGTGATCACGGACGAGCCCCGGTAGGTAGTGTAGGCGAGCCCGTTCTCGAAACGAAGCGGCACGACCGTCGCAAGTCCCGGAGACGGCGCGACCGCGTCGCTTCCGAGCGTGGCCCAACCGTCGGTCCAACCGGGCCCGGGACGATGGCCGAGTCGCCGCAGAACGGGGAGCACGAGCCAGTACATGTTCACGAGGCAGGAGGTAGGATGCCCCGGCATTCCGACGACCAGTTTTCGGCCGCAGCGGGCTGCTAAGGTCGGCTTGCCGGCCCGGACCGCAATCCCGTGGAAGAGGAGCGTCCCCAGCTTGGGCAGGATCCGCGGCAGGTGGTCCCGTTCCCCGACCGAACTTCCGCCGGTCGCGAGGACTAGGTCGGCATGAGCGAGCGCGGTTCGGATCGCCCTCTCAATCCGTTCCGCCCGGTCGGGAAGGGGAGGGTGGAGTTCTGGGATGGCGCCCGCGGCGCGGATCACCGCGGCGAGGGTGGCGTTGTTGCTCTCGTAAATCCGGCCCGGCCGCGGAGCGTCCCCCGGGGAGATGAGCTCGTTTCCGTTCGGGACGACCGCCACGCGAGGGATCGCGAACACGGGGACCTCGGCGATCCCGCATGCTGCAATCGCGCCGGCCGTCGGTGCGCTGACCTCTTCCCCTGTCCGGCCGAGAAGAGCTCCTCGCGGGAAATCGTGGCCGGGCGGCGAGATCCGGTCTCCCCTCACGATCGGCCGCGACACTCGAATCTTCCCGTTCTCGCGATCAACTTCCTCGAAGATGACCACCGCGTCGGCTCCTCTCGGGATCGCACCTCCGGTCGCGATCGCCACCGCTTCGCCGGGGTGGACGAGGCCCGGATACGACTGCTCGGCGAACACCTCCCCGACCAAACGGAGCTCCGCGGGCCGACGGCGGCTCGCGCCCTCGGTGTCGTGACTGCGAAGGGCATAGCCATCCCACGTGGTCCGCGCGAACGACGGAACGGGCGTCGGAGCTCGGATGTTCTTCGCGAGCACTCGCGAGAACGACGCATCGAGTCGGACCCGTTCAACACGGTCCACGGGAAACGTGGCCGCAAGCAGCCGGTGGCGGGCGGTCTCGACGGGCGTCAGATGTCCAAACGCATGCATCTCCATCGGTAGGTCTACCTCCGACCCTCGATCCAGCGCGCCGCGCTCCGGGTCCCCGCGACAAGGCAGTCGGGGAGCGCCTGCCCGGCGAACCACCCCGCGTAGAACCCTCCTCGGAAGGCGTCGCCCGCTCCCACGAGCGTCCGCACCCTCGTCGGCCGTCTCGCCTTCACATGGAACGTCCCGGCGCGGGTGAACGCCGAGGCCCCCTTCCGCCCTTCGGTCTGCACGACCAGCGGGACGAACTCGAGAAGACCAGCAGGACTCCGTGTGCTCAGGAACTCCATCGCGCGGGCGATCTCGGACCGATTCCCGAAGAGGATCTCGGAGTTCCGCACGAGGGTTCCGAACGACCGACGGTCCCAACGGTAGTGGATCTCCTGCGCGGGGTCCGCCGCCACACGGAGTCCCCGGAGGCGGGCCGCGCGTTGCAGCCTCAACTGGAACGACGGGTCTGCCGTGGTAAGATGGAGCCAGGAGTACTCTCCAATCCAGCGAAGGGGGAGCGGCGCACCGCGAGCCTCCGCCATCGCGCCCTGGTCGATGAGCGTACGCTGGGCGCCCGTCCGGTCCTCGACGATCGTGCACGTTGGAGTCGGTGTTCCCCGGACGAACTCGAGACCTCGAACGTCGATCCCCGCCGTTCGGAGACGACCGAGGTACTCCTCCGGGAAGCCGTCTCCCAGACGGGAGACAAGCCCCGTGGCGACCCCGAGGCGCGAGGCGGCAAGCGCGATGTTGGTCGCCGTTCCCCCGAGCTCGGTTCGGCTCCCGAGGACCGGGACCGTTCGGTCGACCTCGGGGAACGAACGGACGGAGAGGAACCGGTCGATGATCACGTGTCCCGAGACCAGGAGCTCTCGAGGTCGGTCCACGATTCGATCCGACATGCGGGCGGTGTTCCGTGAACCGTCCGCACCCATATCGCTTAGGGCGGCCCCGTGAGCGACTTAAGTCGGCGTACGGTTCCCGCCAGCCGAATCGATGCTCGTCGTGGGGTCCATTCTCGATACCGAGGGGTCCCGGCCGGCGTACGTTCGCTTTCGGAACGGACGGGTCGTGGAGGTGGGGAGCCGGGGAACCGAAGGTCCCGCTCGCCGGGAGACGGTCGTGCGCGGGATCGTCATCCCCGCACCCGTCAACTCCCACACTCACCTCGGCGACTCCGTTTCGGTGCGGGAACCGCCGGCGGGACCCGTATCGAAGTTGATCCAGCCCCCGCACGGGTACAAGTTCCGCCTTCTCGCCGACTCCTCTCGCGAGGAGAAGGTCCGTGCGATCCGCACGGCACTTCGGCGGATGGAGAGCGAAGGGGTCGCGGCCACCGTCGACTTCCGCGAGGAAGGCCGGCCGGGGGTGGAGGTCCTGCGCGAGGCGGCTCGGACGAGTTCGCTTCGCGTCCTCGCGCTCGGCCGCCCCCTCTCTCGCCCGGTCGATCCCAGGGAGCTCGACCGGCTTCTCGCCGTTGCAGATGGTGTCGGACTGTCGAGCGCCCGAGACGAGACCGACGAGACCCGGCGCACGGTCGCGCGTGCGTGCCGAGCTCGCGGGAAACGGTTCGCCCTTCACGCGAGCGAAGCGGTCCGGGAGAAGCCGGAGCACTACCTCGACCCGCACCCGGACCTTCTCGTCCACCTTGCGAAGGCGAGCTTGGACGACCTCGTCGCCGTACGGGAGGAGCGGGTTTCGGTCGCGGTCTGTCCGCGGTCGAACGCGCTGTTCGCGCGTCAGCCCGACATCGGAGCGATGGAGCGGGTCGGTCTCTCGGTCCTTCTGGGCACGGACAATGCCATGTTCCACGCTCCCTCGATCTGGCGAGAAATGGAGTTCGCGTACGTCGCCTCCCGGCTCCGGAAGCGTCCTGTCTCGGCGGCATTCCTGGCCCGGGCAGCCCTCGTCGAACCGTGGAACTGGCTCGGGGAGCCCGAGTCCGCCCTCGTCGTCAAGGACATGCCCGTCGCTCCGGTCGTCCTCCGCCTTCCGCACGAGGACCCCGCCTATCAGGTCGTAACGCGAGCCACCGAACACCTTATGGTCCGGACCCGGCCGGGAGCCTCCCGTCGGAGGAGCGGACGGTGAAGAGCGACGAGCTGTTCGCACTGCTGCGCCGTAGGGGCGTCTTTTGGCCCACGGCGGAGATCTACGGCGGCGCGCAGGGCCTATTCGACTACGGACCGCTCGGTGCGTCGCTGAAGCGGAGGGTCGAGGAGGCTTGGAGTGCGTGGTTCGTCGGCCTCTCGCACGACTACTACCTCATCGAGCCCGCCGAGATCCTCCCCGAAGCGGTCGTTCGCGCCTCGGGCCACCTCGAGAACTTCACCGACCCCGAAGTGACCTGCGACACGTGCCACGCCGCCTTCCGGGCGGACACTGTCCTCGAGAAGGTTCGTCCCCAAGGAGTGGACGGGCTCACTCCGGTCGAGATCGAGAAGCTCGTCCGCGAGACGGGGGCGAAGTGCCCGAACTGCGGGGCGAAGACCCTCAGCGTCCCGGCTCCGTTCAACATGATGTTCGGGGTCGACTACGGGGTCACCGGACGGGAGCGCGCATACCTGCGTCCGGAGACGGCGCAGAATAGCTATCTCTCCTTTCCTCGGATGTGGGATGTCGGTCGACGCGCGCTCCCGCTCGGAGTCGCGATCATCGGGAGGGCGTACCGCAACGAGATCGCGCCGCGTCAGCTTCTATTCCGGATGCGGGCGTTCACGCAGGCAGAGCTCCAGATCTTCTTCGACCCCGAGCACTTCCCGCTCCCGTTCGACCGGGTCCGGAACGAAATGCTCCCGGTGGTCCGTGCCGCGAAGCGGTTGGCCGGCTCGGAAGAGGTGGACCAGGTCTCTGCAGGGGACCTCGTGACCGCCGGGGGCCTCCCCGAGTTCTACGTCTACCATCTCGTCCACACTTATCGGTTCTTCCGGGACGTGCTCGGCATTCCGGGCCCACGGATCCGGCTCTTCGAAAAGTCGGACCAGGAGCGCGCCTTCTACAACCGGATCCAGTTCGACGTCGAGGTGCACATCGACAGCATGGGGGGCTTCAAGGAGATTGGCGCAGTCCACTATCGGGGCGATTACGACCTCAGTCGCCACAGCCAGGGCTCCGGTAAGGACCTCTCCGTGACCCTCACGGGCGGTCGGACGGTGCTCCCCCACGTCCTCGAGCTCACCTACGGGGTCGACCGCAGCCTCTGGGCGCTCGCTGACGTTCACCTCCACAAGGACGGTGGCCGGACCGTCTGGAGCCTACCGGCCTATCTCGCTCCGGTTCCGGTCGGAGTCTTTCCTCTCATTCCGAAAGAGCAGGCGACGTACGCCCTCCGGCTCTCGGACGACCTCTCGGCCGCCGGCATCGACAACACGTACGACGAAGCGGGGACGATCGGGAAGCGCTACGCCCGCATGGATGAAGCAGGGACCCCCTTCTGCGTGACGGTCGATGGCGAGACCGTCGGCGACGGTGCGAACAAGGACACGGTCACCGTCCGGAACCGGGATTCGAAGGCACAGGATCGCGTCCGGGCTTCGGAGCTCGCGTCTCGTGTCGCGCCGGCACTGCTCCCTCCCCGCCCGCCACGAACCTAGGAACCCCGCGCTTTCTCGCCCGCGATAACGTCTTTATCTTGCGTCCGAGTCCCGTGAATTCGATGGCGTCCGGCGGAGGAGACAGCACACAACCGACCGGTGCGGCGACCCCCCTAGCCGCTCGGAAGTCGCGCTGGATCGGTCAGCAGTACGCCGACATCACGAAATTGCGCGAGCTCGCGGCCCGCCACGACCGAGCGTCCGCTCGGGCGCAGCAGCGGGTCGCACGCCTCAACACCCGGATCGACAAGCTGCGACACCAGGCAACGCTGCTTCGGGAGAAGGCCCAGAAGACGCTCGCCCAGGTCCCCGAGATCGAACAGGAGATGAAACAGCACGAACGCGATATCGAAGCCGCCACCAATCGGACCGGGGGAGCCCCCGTCGGGTCCGACGTGACCGGGCTCCACTATCGCGTCCGGAAGCTCCAGCAGAAGGTCGTCGACCGGCAGCAGAAGGCCCGAGCCCTCGAGCTCCGCGCCGCGACGAAGACGCAGAAGACCGCGGAGTTGAAGGTCAAGGTCGACCGGTACGTCGAGACGGCCCGGCTCGAAGAGCAGGAGGCGGCAGCCTACCGGCAGCGGGCAGACCGGCTCCAGCTCGTGACGGAGAAGGACGTCGCCGAGCACTTGAAGGCGACGGCGGGCGATTCGAAGAAGCCGCCCGAAGAGCCCCCGGCCACTCTATGAAACTCATCGTCACGGTCGGAATGCCCGGCTCGGGCAAGGACGAGCTCGTCGGCGTTGCCCGAACGATGGGGCTTGCGACCCTCAAGATGGGAGACCTCGTGCGGGACGAGACGCGCCGGCGAGGTTTGCCCGTCACGAACCAGAACGTCGCACGGATCGCGTCGGAGGAGCGGGAGAAGCACGGAGCTGGGGTCTGGGCCCAACGAGCAATCCCCAAGCTTACGGAGACTCGCATGCTGGTCGACGGATGTCGCTCGGACGCCGAAGTGACGGTGTTCCGGCACAACTTCGGCGACCTGTTCGTCCTCGGGATCTTCGCCTCTCCCGAGACGCGGCACGACCGCATGGCGAGCCGAAGCCGGGCGGACGACGCTTCGGACCTCCAGGAGTTCTACGACCGGGACCGACGCGAGCTCAAGTGGGGGATCGGAAGCGCGTTCGCGCTCGCCGACGGAATGCTCGTGAACGAAGGGTCGCTCGAAGAGTTTCGGCGAGCGAGCCGCACGATGCTCGAGAAGATCCTCTCGGGCGAAGAGTGATTGTTCGGGTTCGTCAGGGGATCGTCGCCGCGGAGCCGGGGGAGAGCAGGGCCCGGACCGACTCGAATCGCTCCCGGTCCACGACCACCGCAACGCGATTCCGGTCGCTCGCGAGCAGCGGGACCCGACGGGCGAGGTGCTCGTCCCGAGCGTCGGCGAAGTTCCGGGAGCCACGGCCCGAAGCGACCTGGCGGTCCCATTCGAGCGCGAACTCGTCGGCCGAGGACGGGGTCGGAGGGTTCCGAGAGACACGGCGCTCTCGCACCGTGCGTCGCACGAGTTCGAGATACCCGATGTGGGCCGCGAACATCGCCGCGGTGTGGTCGTCGTCCGGGTCGATCGCCTCGACGGGGACCCCTCGGACGGCCGCCCACCGGAGGACCTCGACGAACGATGGGTTCGGGACTCGGACCTCACCGAACCGCACGAGGCCCCAGACCTCGCTCGCCTCGTTCGACGTGAGAGAGACGACCGGCTCCGCTTCGGCGACCACGAAGTAGTCTCGAAGGCTCGCGAGCTCCCCGTTCGACACGCCGAGCCCCACCCGTGCGGGACCGAACGCATCGAGTTCCGCGAGGACCCGAGTTGCCTCGGATGCGAGTCCCCGCACGGGCGCGAGAAGGAGGAGTTCGGGTGCGTGCTCGAACCGCGCGGTGATCACGGGCCTTCCCGCTCGGTGATCTCCTCGATGAGCTCGTCGGGGTCGCGATGACGGCGGAGCTCGCTGATGGTGAGGATCGGGAGCCCGGCATACGACGGACGGGGCACGGGGTCCGGAATCACGAACATGGCGTGGCCCTCCGCAACGCGAGCGAGGCCGTGGAGCACTTCGGCTCGATGGAGCGCAGTCCGCAGGCTCCCGGCAGCCGCCAACAGGACGTCCGGCGTCCGGGCGAGAGCATCGAAGGGGGCCCGGACCGTGACCGTCACTTCGAGTCCCATCCCGTCCAGCTGACGGACAACCCCGTCTCGGAAGGCGTCCCCCGTATGCGGTTGGGGCCGGCCCGCGGGGGGCTCGGGTGCCTTCTTCTCTTCGGGCTGCTCCTCCCGGTCGGCCTTCGGTATCTGTGCGGACCAGTCGAAGAGACCGATCGGGCGGACGATCGTCTCCCCAAGGAACGTCTCGATCCGTTCGACGACGAGCGCCTCGGCCCCGGCGCCCTCCTCGTAGAGCTGGATCGCGCGACGCGAAACACCGGCAATGCTCGCGAGAGCCCCGAGGGAGAGACTCCGCTCGTTCCGTAGCTCCCTCAGCCGCTGCCCGTCGACCTGAGCGAACGTGCCGCCCGGGCTCGCGTACAAGAAAGGAGGCAGGGCCTTCTCCAGGTACTCTTGCAGCGTCTCCTCGTTGATGATCGGAACACCGTAGCGGGTGTACACGACACCCGGGTCGAGCTCCGAGGCTCCCGAGGTCTGACCGATCACGATCGTGATCGCCGGAAACAGGTGGCCCAGCTCGAGAAGCCGACCGGCTTCCTCGGAATCGAGAGCGTCGATGTTCTTGAGGACCTTCACGAGGAGGAGCGTCGCGTCCCGTCGGGCGGCGAGGTCGAAGCTGGTCGGGCGGATCGAATGGGTGTCCGCCACGTAGAACCCGGCTCGCTCGAGGAGCGAGCGGATGTGCTCGATCGACCGTTCTCGGGACGATTGCACGGTACTTCCTCCCACATGAACCACCTACCTCTTATATATAAATGCACACGGTCGGCACCCTCGGAAAGAAGTTCTCCGCTCGACGGAGAATCGTCTTCCCCACGTTCCGGCTAGCGAACGTGTGGAAAGCCCGCTTCGGCCGGTGCCAGATGCGCCGGCGTTGGTGGTAGAGCCGACGACGGGTTCCGTCCCAAGGACGGTCATCGTCGCCGACGTGCACCTGGGCCTCGGGAGCAGCCCCGAACGCCCGCTCGGACCTCCCGAAGCGTCGGCCGACCGGCTGGCTACCGAGCTTGTCACGATCGCACGCACCGCGCGCGCGAAGAGCGTCCTCGTCGCGGGGGACGTGAAGCACCCCATCGTCGGCACGCCTCTCGGCCTCCGCAGCGTGGTGTTCGATTTCTTCTCGGAGATCCTTCGGGAGGGGCTGGACGCGGAGATCGTCCTCGGAAACCACGACGTTGGAATCGTTCGGCATCTTCCGAGGGAGGTCGTCGTCCACCCTTCGACCGGGGTCGTTCGGGGCGAGGTCGGGGTCTTCCACGGCCATCGGTGGCCTTCGAACACGGTTCTTCGAGCGCCGCGCCTGGTCGCGGGGCATCTGCACCCGGGGTTCCGCCTCGCCCCGACGGTGGACGACCCGGAGGGAAAGCGAAAGTGCTGGGTCCGTGTCGAGCGGCTGCCCCCTCCGAGGACCCGAGCGCGGCGACGGGTACACATCGAGCCGAGAGCGCGCGAGATCGTCATTCTCCCGGCGTTCAACCCGATTGCCGGGACCGAGTCCCTGAATCGGGAACGACCGACGCGGGGCCGCTCGTTCCTCTATCAGCGGTTCCTTTCGCTCGGCGTGGCGCGCGCCTATCTGCTCGACGGCACGGACCTCGGGGTTCTCACAATGCGTTCGGTCGACGACCGCCGGTCGCAAGGAGTCGGTCGAGCTCGGTCGGCTCGGTGACCGGGGGCGCGCACGAATTCCCGAAGCAGACGAGTGCCCGGGGTTCCTTCGCCGACCCCATCGCTTCCAGTTCTCCGGGCAACGAGAACGGAGGCGGTGGATGGCCGGAGAAGACCCACAGATTGGGGTGCCAGACGCGACGGGCGGCACGAAGAAGAGCGTCCGCTCGGGGGCCGTCCCCCTCGACCACCACGGTCGCGGGAGCAGTCCGAAGGAGTCCGAGCGCGAGCGCGGAGCCGGCAGCGAACAGACCCGCTCCGGCGATCCGCCTCGCCGAACTTGCGAGAATACCTTCCGCCTTCCCCCTCCACCGATCGTCGTGCGTCAGGGAAGAGAGGCGGACGAAGGAGATGGCGGCGGACGCGTTCGCCGAGAGGTGCGGGCTGTCCTCGAGCGGATAGGAAGGCTCCGAGACACCGGCGACGTTCGGTCCGTCGTAGAGACGCGGAGAAAGGTCCCTAAGGAGACCGTCCTCGCCCCGGAACTCTCGGTCGATGAGCTCCAGGAGGTCGACCGCGGACTCGAGGTACCTCGGCCCGGTGAGCGTGCCAGCGAGCTCGAGCAGCCCGGAGGCGACCGCGACCTGGTCCTCGAGAAGACCGAACCCTTCCGACCCCTCGCCGTCGACCCGGTGAGCTACTCCGTGCCCGGGTCGGTAAGCCTCCCGGAGGATTCGATCGGCGGTCGCCTGAGCGTCGGCGAGCACGGTCCTGTCGCCGAGAAAGGCTCCCGCCCGGGCGAACGATGCGACGAACCGTCCGTTGATATCGGAGTAGACGGCTCGGTCGACCTGGGGAGTGGGCCGCCGAGCGCGGGCGGCTCGAAGCTTCGCGACGGCTCGGTCGAGAGCTCTACTCGCGGTCTCCGGCGGGTAGATCCCCTCCGCCGCCTCGGCGATCGGCAGGAGTCGGAACAGGACGTTTCGGTCGGGGTCGTGTGGCATGCGACCGTCGGTGCCCACGCCGAAGAATCGGGTCACGAGCCGAAGCTCGTCTGCCTCGAGGACCTCCTTGAGCTCCGCCCGGGTCCATGTGAAGTAGCCTCCGTCGTCCCCCGGAGCGTTGTCGGCGTCCTGGCTCGCGCCGAACCCGCCCTTTGGGTCGCCGAGGACGGAGCGGACCCAACCGACGGTTGATCGAACGACCTCCTCGAACCGAGGGTCGTGGAAGCGCGCGGCCCCTTCCGTGTAGGCCGAAAGAAGGGCTGCGTTGTCGACACCCATCTTTTCGAAGTGAGGGATGTGCCAGCCTTCGTCCACAGAGTATCGATGGAACCCGCCTCCGACCTGGTCGAACATTCCCCCGTCGGCCATGTGGGCGAGGGTCTCCCGGGCGCGTTCGCTGCTGTCGGGACTCCCGTTTTCGAAACCGTCCCAGAGGAGGAGCGAGACCGCGGTCGGATGCGGAAACTTCGGGGCTGTCCCAAATCCCCCATTCACCGGGTCGTAGCTCGAGAGGGTCTCTCCTACGACCTCGGTCGCGAACGAATCGAGGGCGACGTCCTCGGGCGAACGGGCGGAGCGCATCCGGGCGATCGCGCTCTGGATGGCGTGCGCGTTCTCCCGGACTCGCTCGGGTTCCTCGCGCCAGACCCGCGCTACCTCCGAGAGGAGCCGGCGGAAGCCGGGCCTCCCGTGGCCATCGGTCGGAGGAAAGTAGGTTCCGCCGAGGAACACGTCCCCGTCGGGAGTCAGGAACGCCGTGAGCGGCCAGCCGCCTTCCCCGGTGAGAGCGCCGACCTGTCGCTGGTATCGGCGGTCCACCTCGGGGTGTTCGTCCCGGTCGACCTTGACGGCGACGAAATGCTGCAGAAGGAGACGGCCCACCTCGGGGTCGGAGTACGTCCCTTCGTCCATGACATGGCACCAATGGCACCACGACGCGCCGATGTCGAGCAGGATCGGTCGCTTCGTTCGCCGAGCAAGCTCGAACGGCTCCGGACTCCACGGAAACCACTCGATCGGCTGCTCGGCGGCGCTGCGGAGGTAGGCGGAGGTCCGCTCCGAGAGGCGCCAACCGCCCGTGCGCCGCGGCTCGCCACCGGAGGGCAGGTTCATCGGGAGGGACGGTCTCGAGCCGCTCTTACCCTTGTCGGGCTGCCGGGAAGGGTCCCGAGCGGCGACGAGTCCGACGTAACCGGCTGACGGGAGAGTTACCCCGCGCGCGCTTGTTATAAAGGGGGCCTCAGTGCCCGGGCGAGGCACTCACGATGGAGATGCAACCCGGCCAAATGGCCTACGACCGGGCAATCACGGTCTTCTCCCCGGACGGACGACTGTTCCAGGTGGAATATGCGAGGGAGGCCGTTCGCCGAGGAGCGACCACGGCCGGAGTCGTCTATTCGGGCGGGGTCGTGCTGATTGCCGACCGACGGATTCCGAACCCGAAGCTCGCCGAAGCCGCGAGCCTCGAGAAGATCCACCAAATCGACGAGAACATCGCATGCGCGACCGCGGGCCTCGTTGCGGACGCTCGCGTGCTGGTCGACTACGCTCGGCTCTCCACTCAGATCAACCGGGTCACGTACGCCGAGCCGATGTCGGTGGAGCTCCTCGTCCGTCGGATCTGCGATTACAAGCAGCAGTACACCCAATTCGGTGGCGTTCGACCGTTCGGCACCGCCCTCCTGGTCGGAGGGTACGATGACACCGGCGTCCATCTCTTCGAGACCGAGCCGTCCGGCTCGCTCACGAGCTTCAAGGCCGCGAGCACGGGCGGTAATAAGTCACCCGTCATGGAACTCTTCGAGCAGAAGTACCGGGCCGGCATGGACCGGGACGCCGCGATCCTGCTCGCGCTCGAGGGACTCCGCGCGGGTCTGGACGAAGGCAGTAATCTCGCCCAGGTA
>Ga0187771_10001935_pt1 | contig 14220 bp, 14 predicted proteins | sample 0116_SJ02_MP15_1_FD_133139 | JGI IMG/M metagenome (GOLD analysis project Ga0187771, IMG submission 133139) | Tropical peat soil microbial communities from peatlands in Department of Meta, Colombia - 0116_SJ02_MP15_10_MG | ecosystem: Environmental > Terrestrial > Soil > Wetlands > Peat | place...
CATACATCACGGGCGTCCCCGTCCACGCGGTTCTCCGGGCCGTTGCAGAGCGGTTGGCGAGGGCCCATGGATAAGGGGTACGCCGCGTGGGCCGCGCGCTGGCGGGTGCCCCTGGGGGTCGCTCTCGGCCTGGCCTGCCTGATCCTTTCCCAACCCACTTTCAAATTGCTCGGGGCGGGCGCCCTGACGGCCCTGCCGGGCTTGCTGCTGCGCGCGCTTGCCGCGGGGTACCTGACCAAAAACCAGAGTCTCACCACCGCGGGGCCATACGCCTACACGCGAAATCCCCTCTACCTGGGCAGCTTGCTGATGGGTTTGGGGCTCGCGCTGGCGTCAGGCTCGTGGCTGATCGGAGGAGCGTTTCTGGTCTACTTCCTTGCGGTGTACGGGCCCGTAATGCGGCGCGAAGCGGAGGGCCTGCAACGGGCGTTCGGAGAAACATACACGCAGTACGCGCGCGAGGTGCCGCTGTTCCTGCCCCGGTGGTACCCCTGGCGCGGAACGGGCGGCGAGACCTTCCAGTGGCAGCGCTACCGCAGGAACCGCGAGTATCAGGCGGCGCTGGGATACCTGGCCGTGCTGGGTTTTTTCGCCTTGAAAGCCTGGCTGCGGTAGCAGTCCCGACGCTAGGCAAGCGGCGGCGTTTCGGCTGCCTGATTTACGCCTCTCTCAGCCGTCCGGAGGCGTATTTGTGGAGAAGGCTCCCGACCAATGTCTGGTAGGGTAGGCCTTCCTCCAAGGCGCGCTTTTGGATTGCTTCCAGGTCCTTGCTCGAGATGCGGATGTTCAGCCGCCGGTCCTTGCGGAACGTGGCCCTGGCGTAGCGAACATATTGGCTCCGCGCCCGCTTCCCGCCCTTGATCGATCGCCACTCGCCGCGCTCGACCGAATCGAGGATGCGCTTTTCGTCGGCATCAAGCCTCATGGTTCTTCGGGCTCCTCACCCAGGTATCGCTTCGTCGCTTTCCGGCTCGGGATGACTGTCTTCAGGAAGATCCACTTCTCGTCCTCGACGAACGGCACCAGGTACACATAATCCCCGCGGCGAACCACAAAGATGCGCTGGCCGCCGTAGCGCCGCTGGTTCGGGTGTTCGAGGATGTCCAGCAGGTCGCCGCGCGCGATATGGAAGACGATTTCCTCGAACCCGACGCCCCGCTCGGCCTTGAGCTTCTCGTTCTTCGCCTCATCCCAAGCGAAATACTTCACCTTGGTCATTGTAACACAACGTGTGCCTTTGAGGCACACCTTGTGCCCAAAGCGTCGGTGGAACCGCTACTTGTACGTGTATTGGACCACCAGAGTGACCCGGATTGGGATTTCATCCAGCGAGGAGGAGAGGTATCGGTAGGGTATTTCCTCCAAGGGATTGGCGAACTGCTCCTGGATTTGCGGGTGCTCCGTTGCCGAGACCGAGTCGATGCCGGTAATCTGGACTTTCATCCGCCGCGCGATGTCGTCGCCGACGGGCCGGGCCTTCTCCAGAGCCTGCTGGTAGGCCTGCTTTTCCAGGGCCGAGGGGTCCTTCACGCTGAACGCCACCACCGACGTGCCGCCCATGGAGATCCTGGAAATGGGTATTTCCACCGGGGAGGCGCCCAACTTGCTCAGCTCGTCCAGCAACCCGCTGACTCGGTTGTTGAACTGCTGCAAATCGTTGAGTTCGGGGCCGTCGAGGTAGATGAAGAGGTTGTTCGTCACGTCGAAACCGGTGGGGCGCTCCCGGCCATAATACATAACTCCTCCCCCGGCGGGGGCGAAGCGGTTGCCGGAGAACTTGACCGCGTCCTCCTTGTAGCCGAGCGCCGTCAGGCGGTCTTTGACCGCCTGGACCTTTTTGTTGTTCTGCTCCAGCGCGTCAGCCGCCAGCGGCGAGGTGCTATGAACGGCCATGAAGACCACGGCTACATCGGCCTTGGCTGTCACCTTGCCGGAGGAGGTGACGTTGATTATGGGTTTCCTCTCTTGGGCGTTGAGCGTTCCGATTCCCAGAACGATAAGGGCAATGCAAGACAGGACCAAGCTCCTTTTCATGGCACAGCTCCTTGGGGATGATTTCGAATCAGCGTAACGCGTATGTCGCATGCAAACGGACCGAAACCTCCACAGCCTTGGGCCGCGAAGATTTGGGCTGATCGGGGAGTTCCTCGATGAGCGACTCCCCGGATAGTGGGTCGTAACTGACGTCGACCAGGTCGAACTTGCGCTGAGGGCTGGCGGAAGCAAGCTGGCGCAGACGCGCCTGGATCGCCGCCCACGCTTGGGCCGCCGCGCGCTGATAAAGTTCGTCGCTTTCAGCTTCTCGCACGGAGAAGACCACGCCTTCGGCGCGGCTCGCTCAGCCGCTGCCGATGCAAGTAACGCAATGTGAGTTGTAGCGGGCGCCCAGGTCTTCCAGCCGGGCCACGATGCCGTCCACATCCGCGAGCGCGGCTCCAGGCTGAGGCCGCGCGAAAGTGAAGATGATGTTGCGGGTGTAAACGAATCCGGAGAATTCTCCCGCCGGTGTGATCAGATTGTTGGCCACGCGATGAGTCAGGGCGGGGATTTGCAAGCGGTCCGCGGCGGCCAGGAACTCGTTCAGTTGCGCCTCGCCCTGGCGGGTGGCGTCCGCCGCCAGGCTCGATTCAAACTCCATTTTCATCATCAGGTGGATCAAGTCCGGAGGCATGGATTCCGTGCCCACGGCTTCGATCACCCATCGCGAGGGCTCTTCCTTGACCTGGACCTGGGGCGACGGCCCCGCTGGCGCCAGGGAACCGCAAAGCATCAAGAGCAGGCCGCAGGCGGCGGGCTTGAGGCGATTCGTCTTCATGAGAGCTCACTTCCTTTCTCGGGGGCTTTTGAGAAGGTCTTGCAGGTTCGATTCGAGATTGCCGAGCGCCTGCCGCTGCGCTCCCTCGTAGCGCAGGAGAACCTGGCCCTGGGGCGAAAGGGCAATAACCACCGGAATCTCGCGCACGCCCCAGCGCTCCGCTTCCGCCTTGGCGTGATCGAAATCAACGGATATCAGCTTCACGCGCTTGTCGTTCTTGCGGGCGAACCTCTCCAGCAGAGGGCTGACCGCCCGACAGGGTTCGCACCAGGAAGCGGTGAAAAACAGGATGGTCAACTCGGCCGGGCTTTTGGACTCAGCGCGCCCAGGCGGGTGAGGCGTGTTCGAGGCGGCTTGGGAGTTAACAAAAAGAACAAAAGCGAGAACCGCGGCAGTTGACATACCATTCACCGTCAGCCGAGGTTTGATACAGATCACTATACCCTTGCGTCAATCGTAAGGCAAGCTAATGGAGATTGCTAAATCGTCGTTGACAGCGGCCCTACGAAGTGTATGGTACGGTGGCCTGATAAGGCAGAGTGGGAATCCTGACTCGATAGAAATCGCGAGGGGGTATGTCACGAAGATACGCCTGGTTGGCTGGGTTCCTGTTCCTGGCTCTTATCCAGCCGGTTTCGGCCCAGACGCCGGATATGGCTACGATCCACGGTCAGGTCACGGATCAAAGCAAGGCGGCTGTGTCCGGTGTGGAGGTTACGGCGGTCAATGCCCTGACCGGCCTGAAGCGGACCGCGCAAACCGACGATGCGGGGTATTTTTCGCTCGCCGGGCTTCCCATCGCGGGCAGCTATCGCTTGACGGCACGCAAGGAGGGTTTTGCTGAAGCCACGCTGGATGAGGTAACTTTGGTAGGAGGAGCGACTGCCGAACTCAGCCTCCGACTCAATGCCACAGGCGGCCAGACGAAGATAACGGTCACGGGAACGGCGGGCGAGGTGCGCGCCGACGAGCCTCAGTTGGGCGACCGCCTCAGCGCGCGCCAAATGGAGGAAATGCCCCTGCTCAATCGCAGGATGACCTATCTTCCTCTGCTGGATGCTGCCAATCGTCCGGCAATCAATCAGGGCGACATTTTCACGAACGAGGTTCTTTTCACGACCAACGGGACGGGACGGCGGCAGGCTTGGTTCGAGGTTGACGGCAGCAACGCCGTTGACGCCTGGGGGCGGCAGACAATCTTCAGCAATGTGCCCGTCGATGCGGTGCAGGAAATGACGATCCTCACCAATGCCTTTTCGGCGCAATACGGATCCAGCGCCGGCAGCGTGATCAACCTCGTCACCCGCAGCGGCGGAAACCACCTCCACGGCCACGTGCTGGGCTTGGCGCGACCCTCCGGCACCGAAGCGAAGCTGGCAGGATTCACCTCTACGAACGCCGGCAGCGGTAACGACCTGATTAACGACACGTTGGCCCAGGCTTCGATGGGGTTGGCAGGGCCCCTCGGGAGCAGCGGACGCACGCACTTCTTTGTCGACGGCGAGTATAGCGGGCAGAACCGGGCGTCTCCGGTCACCTCTCCTATCGCGCCGGGCAACTTCATCGGCCACTACCGCGGATGGCTGGCCTTCCTTCGGCTCGACCATCAGATCGATGACCGCAACAATCTCTTCTTCCGAAGCGATGTGGACCGGTTATATGACACGAACCCGAATGGCCTCGTCGGCGGGAACAGCCTCCCGAGTGTGGATCGTGTTTTCAGGCGGCGCACCTACTCCGAGGAGTTGGGTGAGACGGCGGTCTTGAGCCCGTCGATGGTCAACAACCTCCGGCTGCAGTTCCAATTGGCCTCGCCCATCACGCAGTTCGCCCCGGTCATTTATGGGACGCAGTTTTCAGTTCCCATCTCGACCGGAGGCACGTTTACGACCGGAACCTCGCAATCGGCTCTGCTGTTGAATCGCCAATACGAAGTCAACGATGTGGTCTCCGCGACCCGCTCTCACCATAGCCTCACGCTGGGCGGCGACGTGATTCGGGCGCACAACGGCGGCAACAGCAAAGAGTTCGGGGGCCCGATTTTCCTCGGCCAGTTCGTCTACAACACCTGCACGCAAGCCCTGTCCGTGTGCGAAAGTTCCGCCTATCTCGACAACCTCACCAACGTCAAGACCTATACTCAGAGCTACGGCAACGCCCAGTACACGGTGGATGACACGCTCTGGGCCCTGTTCGTGCAGGACGATTACCGGATGCGCGCGGACCTGACCGTGGATCTGGGGCTGCGCTACGAGCGGCAAACGTTCACCGATTCCACCAAGGACTTTGCGCCCCGAGCGGGTTTTGCTTACAACTTCCGCGGTGACGGCAAGACGGTGGTGCGAGGGGGTTTCGGGATCTACGACTCGCAAATCGTCGATAATGACGCCGCGAATTACGCCCTCGTTGGACCGACTGGGGTCTTCAATTACACTGCGACGCCGGGCCAAGTCGGCTTCCCCGCCAGTGTGGCGTCCGCGCCGCTGCCCGCCTTTCCCCCCGGAGCCATGGCGCCGGTGCGCAGTCTGTATATTCGGCCCGGGGAAAGCGCCTTCCTCGATCAATTCTTTCCAACTTCCGTGCTGATCGGCTATCAGAAGCGCCTGCTCAACCCCTATACCGAGCAATGGTCCTTGGGTGTCGAGCGCGAGGTGGGGCCGGGCTGGGTGCTCAGCCTGGACTACGTCGGATCTCATAGCGTGAAGATCAACCGTCCGCTCGATGTCGATCCCCCGTCGCTATTCATTCGCACCGCGCCCGGACAGATGCGCACCGCGCAGGCCGCCAACTGTACTCGGCCTTTCTGGGTCTACTTTTACAGCCAGCGGGGCTTCGCTTGTAATCCGGCGAAGCCCACCAACCCGCAGCCTCCCTACGCCCTGATTCAGAGCGACGTGAATGACGGGTATGCCCACTACCAGGCGCTGGATGTGAACCTCAGCCGCCGTTTCCGCCACGGCGTTTCCATGCTGGCCAGCTATACGTGGTCGCACGCCACGGACAACGTGGACCCGGATGTACCGAGCCAAAATCCGAACGATGCGAATTTCACCGGCGCCGTCGAAGCCGGCAACGCCATCTTCGATCAGCGCCATCGGTTCGTGCTTAGCGGCGTTTATACCGCTCCTTTCAAGATTCAATGGGGCGGCGTGGCGACGCTGGCGTCCGGACTTCCGTTCAACTTGACAACGGGAACCACGAATAGCGGTGATACCGGCGGGAGCACCGACCGGCCGGTGATCAACGGCGTGGTCGTCGGACGGAATACCGGACGAGGCCGGCCCATTTACGACTGCTCGCCATTCGTCGAGCGGCTGTTTACCGTGAAAGAAGGCGTGCAGGTGGACGTTCGGGCGGAAGCCTTCAACGTCTTCAATCACGCCAACTTTGTGGGTTACAGCGGCACCTGGGGCAATGGCGCCGCTCCAGGCCCTGGCTTCGGACAACCCCTCGCAGGTATTACCAACCAACTTCCGGCACGCGAGTTCCAATTTGCGGCCAAGTTAATGTTCTGACGGCAGCCGGCGGGGTTGAGCGAAAATGTGAGAAGCGCTGTCTTAGGACTTCAGGCGGAAATTGCGGTCTGCTCGTTCCGGACATCTGAGAGCGGCCCTCACAGCTCTACCTGCTCCCGCCACCTCCTCAAAAAAGGTCCGCCACACGTCGGCTTTCAGCGCGCCCCATAGCCTCAGGTGCGGAAGTCGGTTACGATAGGAGAGGAGGTAAGAGAAGGAAGCTGGGCCGCCCTTTGATGGCTGGGGGCGTCTTATAACTAGGGATGAAGATTCGACATCTTACAACAGCTTGCAGCTTGATGTGCCTCATGGCCCTGGCGGGGCCCCCTCGGGGAGCCGGCCAGGAAAAACCCGCACCCTACGTGCCAGGTGAAAAGCTCACCTACGAGGTTGTCTGGTCAGTTTTTCCCGCCGGCGAGGTGACAGCTACCCTGCGCAGGGTCAACGGGAAGCCCGGGGATCCTTTCGAGGTTATCACCACCGCCCGTTCCCAGGGTTTTGTCTCGCTCCTTTACTCTGTCCAAAACGAGTTCCATTCCCTTTTCGACCCCGAGACTGACTGCTCACGCAGCATCACCAAGAAGATCAACGAAGGAAGGCGGCACAAGGAAACCCGCATCGTTTTTGACAGCGGCCGCAAGCTGGCCATCCTCGATGAGCGGGATTTGACGCATCCGCATGACCCTCCCAAGCACGCCGAGAACGGCGCCCCAAGCTGCGTCGAGGACGTGGTGACCGCCTTCTACTTTCTCCGCCGCCAGGACATGCAAGTGGGCCATTCTATTCAGCTCCCGGTGAACGATGGCGCCAAGACTTATAACGTGACCGTCGACGTCCAAGCTCGCGAGCCGATCCAGACGCCGCTGGGGAACCGCGAGGCTTTGCGCGTGGAGCCCAAGGTCTTTGAGAGCCTGTTCAAAAGAAAAGGCCGCATGCTGATCTGGTTCAGCGATGACTCGCAGCACCTGCCCTTACGAATCAAGTTCATGATCGCCGTGGGCTCCCTCACGGGGACGCTCCGGTCTGTGAGCGAGGACACGGGCGGTGCGAGCGCTGGGCCCCGAGCCAACTAGACCATCCTGTACTTCTCGGTCATCAGCCGCTGGAACCGCGATTGGTAGATCAGATCGTAGGTGGGCCCTTTGTCGGGAAAGAGGCTCAAGGCAAAGGTGCGAGTTTGGGCGACGAGTTCGGCGGCCTCTTCAACGGAAAGCTCGGACTGGCTGATCACATTCATCACCAGGTCCACAACGATCTGAAGGCGCCGCACCTTGCGGCTTTCCTCCAGGATTTCCGCATCCGTGGCCACGATGGATTCTCCTGCCAGCCCGATCAGCTACCTTACCGGGGGGATATCAAGGTCAAACTCCTTGCCCAATTAGCCCCAGAACAGTATAAGCTATTATCCACGTGAGCGGTCCAAATTCGCCGAGACAGCGCGGCGAGTCGAGGATGGTGGCGAGAAGCATCGCGTAGGTGAATATGCCCACACGGCGGGCGCGCTGGGAGCGGGCCCAAGAGGTGATTCGCGAATCGCTGGTAAGCTTCCTCCGCGAAGACTCGCTGACTGTCTCCGCCTCCATCGCCTACCACAGCCTGCTCGCCATCTTCCCCTTCCTGCTTCTCTTGCTGGGTGTCAGCGGCCTCTACATTCGCCGTTTCGAATTGGCGGGCCGCCTCGCGTTGGTTTTGGAACGCTACCTCCCCGTCAGGACGGACCTGCTCATGCGGAACATCGTGAGTATTTCCCGAGGCTACGGGAAAATCACGATTGTTTCCTTCATCCTCCTGCTCTGGAGTTCCTCGGGAGTGTTCCTGCCTCTTGAACAGGCCTTGAACCGCGCCTGGAACGTGGAGAAGGGCCGAAGCTGGTGGCGGCGCCGGCTGCTGGCGATGGAAATGGCCATGATTATGGGCTTTCTCACCCTGGGGTCTTTAGTTGTGGTGGGGATGAATGCCTACATTCTTTCCTGGATGAGGAGGGGAATACCTCACGGGGCCCTTCCCGCGGCCGAGTTCTCGTATCACCTGCTCGTCGCCGGAGTGACCTTCGGGATGACCCTGGCCATGTTCGTCATCCTGTTTGAACGCCTACCCAATCGGGCCATGGGGTTACGCCAGGTCCTGCCCAGCGCGCTCCTGACGGCCATCTTCTGGGAAGGGGCGCGCTCGCTCTTCACGCTCCTGCTCCCCGTCTTTAATTACCGCCAAATTTACGGGTCGATTGGGGCGATGGTGGCCTTGATGACCTGGGCGTACGTCTCTTCGGCGGTTATGCTATTCGGCGCCGAGGTGTCCCGCGCCCTTTACCGGACATTGAAAGTGACTTCCCCGGCCGCCCCCGTCACGACCGCTGCACCTGCCGTGGAAACGCCCGCCAACGCTCCGTAGCAACGAACCGCCGGCGCGGAACTCCTCAGTTCCACCGTGATGGCCCCATCAAGGTCGGTCCGGAAGACCTGCGCCCCCACTCCCCGCAGTCGAGCGAGCGTTTCCGGGTTCGGCAGGTTCCCTAACCCCCCATACTCGGCGCTGACCACGGCGACTCGCGGTGAAACTCGCGCCAGGAAGTCCGCCCCGGAAGCGGATCGCGCGCCATGGTGGGAGACCTTCAAGACCTGGCTCTCAAGCGGCGGGGCCGAGGCGAGTAACTCTTGCTCGACTGTTTGGCTGATGTCTCCCGGAAGAAGCAGACTAGCGCCGCCATGACTCACTCGCAGGGCCAGGGAATCGTCATTGGAAGGACGACCGGAGAGCTGGCGCTCTGCGGGGGGCCATAGAACTTGTACCGTTGCTCCCCCCCGCTCCAGGACGTCACCGCGGGCGAGCTGGCGGGCGGGAATCCCCCGCTGGCGCACCTGCTCGAGCAGCGACAGGTAGGCGGGCGTGGCGGGGTTCGCTGCGTGCCAGAACTCTCCCACCCGGAAATTCTCCAGAACCGCGGGGAGGCCTCCGAGGTGGTCCTCGTGAGCCTGCGAAAGCACCAGCACATCAATCTTCTTGATTCCCCGCGACCAGATGTAGGGTGAGACGATATCCTCGCCGGGATCCCAGCGCCTTCCCTGAAAACCGCCTTCGCGAGCTCCACGGGCGCGGCTGCCTCCACCGTCGATCAACATCGTCCTCCGGTCTGGAAACACCACAAACAGCGCATCACCCTGCCCACAATCCAGAGCCGTCAACTCCAATGCTCCCGCAGGAAGCTGAGGAGAGAAGGGGTGGGAAGATATGAGCACCAGAAGAGTCCCTGCCGTGGCCGCCGCCAACCAAAACGTTCGGCGCATCCACGAATCCGTCATCGAGCGCGCAGCAGGGAGTTGCCCTGAAGTTGACGTTCCAGTGTTCTGCCGTACGCTTGGCAGCGTGGAGGGCCGCAGGCTGCCGAGCGCCACACCAGCGGCAACCACCGCAAGGGAAAAGCCCCAAGCTACCCACGCCGGCGGGGCCGGAACGCGATAGGAAAGCCAGCCGGGCAAGAGCGGGAGGCGGGTCAGGGCGAAAAGGCTGGCCATCACCACTCCGAGCGGCTTGCCCAGCCACGCGGCCGCCCCCGGGGCTATCGCCGACAGGATCGCGGTGGGCAAGGCGCAGGCCAGAAGCAGCGCCATCACCGGGATCGCCAAGGCGTTCAGCACCACGCCCATGAATGTGACGCGGTGGAATGTCTCCACCATCGGCAAGATCAAGCCTAGCTGAAGCACGGTGGTGAACAGCACCATGCTGAGCGCCCAAAGGACCAGACGCAGGGGCGTTTTCACCGTGGCTGCGGTCGCCCAGGGATGCCGTGCGAGGACCCCGACCCGAGCGTCGATGCCGGCAATCAGCGCGCGAAGTTCCAATCGGAGCTGAGCTTGCTTGGGCGCCAAGCGATCGTCGAGCCGCTCGTCTTCAAGGTTTCCAAGCGCGCGGCGATAGGGCTCCGTGGTCCGCTCCAAAATCGGCACGGCCAGGCAGACAATGAGCAGCGCGGCAGAAAAAGAGAGTTGGAAGCCCGCCTCGAACAACCACGCCGGCCGATGCAGCAGCAGCAAGAGCGCCGCAAACCCCACGGCGTTCAGTGCCGAGTGGTCTCGGTCCAGCAGGCGCGCCGAAAGGTATGCCGCAATCATGATGGTGGCGCGCAATGTCGGCGCGCGCTGCTCCACCAACAGGGCATAAACCCCCAACGACGCCAGCAATGAAACCGACCTCGCCATTCCGCTGATGGGCAGAAGCCGGAGAAAGAAATTTCCCAACAGGACCAGCAGCCCGACATGCAGCCCGGCGATGACCAGAAGGTGATAGAGGCCCGTCCGGCGAAAACTCTCGATGGTATCCGAGTCCAGAGAGGTGCGATCGCCCCACAGGACAGCCTTGAGCACTGCGCCATAGCGTTCCTGCGGGGTCCAGGGTGGATAGATGCCGTCGATGCCTTGAATCAGCCGAAGACGTGTCCGCGCCGGGAGGGAATGTAGAGCGCCCTGTATCCGATTGGGAAGCGAGGCACCCGCCGGCTGGTCCGGCAACTTTTCGACTAACAGGGGATTCTTGATCGTCCCCACCCAGAAGAGATCCTCGAAGGATTCCATCCAATGGCGGAAGTCGAAGCTGCCGGGGTTCTGGTAGTTATGCGGCCTGCGCAATCGGACCATTGCCCGAATCGAATCCCCAACCTCCAGATGCAAGGCATTTCCATCGGGTAACGGACTGACGTCCGCATCTTCTGAAGCCAGCACCCGCAGGCGGACCTTTCCGGTCACATTATGAGCTTCGCCGCGGCTTTCGACGTGACTGGCTTCCACGTCGAATTGCAGCCCGTAGGCAGTCTGGCGCGGCGTCGAGACCACGCGCCCCTCGAGCCGCAGAGGGTCGCCCAGGTCGACTCCCAGCGCCTCCAAATGGGAGACGTGGTTGGGGGGAAAGCGGAGCTCGAATAGAGGAGAGGCGGCGGCGCCGACAGCCACAAAACCGGCAAATAGCAACAGGCAAGAAGACCTATGGCACCGCGCGCGGAGAAGAATCACACCACCGAGCAAGCAGGCTCCCGCGCAGGCAAGCAGGTAGGGTATGCGCGCCGCCGTCGGTTCGATAACGGCGGAATGATTAAGCGAGCCACTGTGTACCGTATGGTATAGGGCAAGGCCCAAGGCAAAGCACGCCGCCAACAGAGCCAGGGGAGATTTCATGGACAGACGAGGTGGCTTCGGGCAACGTCGGCGAGGGGTTCGAGCCGCTAAGTGTGAATTAAGGACGGATGGATTTCAACCAAATTCCGTTAGGCTATCCGCGCGTGGCGCCGGTTGCGTGCAAGCTCGCCAGGGACTCGATGTGATAGGTCTGAGGAAAGAAATCGAAGAGTTCGATCGAGTCTAACTGGTATCCGTGCCCGAGAAGGAATTGCAGGTCGCGAGCCAGCGTGGGCGGACTGCAAGACACGTAGTGAAGGCGCTTGGGGCGCAGGGCCAGCAGGAGCTTCAGGACGTTGACGCCGACTCCCGCACGCGGCGGATCGAGGACCACCAAATCGGGCTCCGGCTGAGCGCACCGGCGAAGGAAATCGAAAACATTATCCGCAACCGGTCGGAGGTTCTGCAGGTCGTGGCTTCGCGCGTTCGCCGTCAAGTCGGCCGCGGAGCGTGGGTCAGCTTCCACGCTCGCGACCTGCGCGAACTGTTTGGCCAGCGGGAGCGAGAAAAGCCCTACCCCCGCGTAGAGGTCAATCGCCACCGAGCCCGATTCCGCACCTGTCACGCGAGCTAGCAACTCCGGCAGCAAATAGCGGGAGGTTTGGAAGAATGAGCCGGGGCTGACACGGTATTGAAACTCACCGACGCGATAAGTGATCACCGCCTCGCCGAAGGTCTGGAAATGTTTTCCCGCTTCGAGCGCGACGCCCACGACGCCCGGTAGCTCCGCCAAGCAATCGCGCGCCAAGGCTTCTTCCCGCGGCCGCGGCACGGAAGGCCAGCCTCCCCGCAGCGTCACCAACACCTTCTCGTCCCGATCGTCCGCCAGCAGCTCAATCTCCCGGCAGGCATCAAGGCGAGAAATCCATGTCTCGCTGCACAGAGCTGCGAGGATGGCATTCAAACGCGGCGAGACGATCAGGCACGCGTCAACGGGCACAACCCGATGTGACTCCGCTTCGAAGAACCCCACCGCCGCCCCGCCGTCCGCGCGCCGGGCCACTTTCAGTTGCGCCTGGTTGCGGTAGTTCCAAGCGGGACCGGAGTGCGCCGGGATCTCAGCCTCCCAGGTGATCTTCCCCAGGCGGCGCAAGGTTTCTCGAAGAATCTCGCGCTTTGCCGCAGCTTGGCTCCCCGGATTCAAATGCTGGTACTGGCAGCCGCCACAGCGGCCGAAGTACGGGCAGAGAGGCTCGATGCGCTCCGGTGAGGGCTCCAGGATTTTTAGTGGACGGGCGTGGAGCATGCCTTTCGTTCTGCGGACCTCCTCGACTTCCACTCGCTCGCCGGGTAGCACCAACGGCGCCAGAACTGGCCGGCCCGCGTGATGGCCCAGAGCGCCGCCACCGTATACCAGCTTGGTTGGGGAAAATTCGAATGACATACCGGAGTCAGTGGTCCTTCGTCCTTGGTCCTTCGCCCTTTGGCTTCAGCCGTTGGCTCGCGGGTCGCGAAGGGGAACACGGCGTGGGACAAATGACCAAGGACAAAGGACTCCGAATTCCTTAAAGGTAGAACAGACTCAAGCGGGGAATCTCGTAGTATTCAAGCAGCCGCTTCTTCAGGAACTGGCGCTCCAGCGAGTCAATTTGCGCGCCCGACATTCTCCGGCGATAGGGCACCATCGCCCGCTGGACCTCGTTGCGAAACCCCGCGAGGAGCTCCAGCGAGGAAGCGCGGGTGAGCGCCGCGGTCAGCCTGTCTTCGAGCGCCGTCAATTGCGTCTCGAGCTCCTCGAGGTTCGCCATCGGCCTGGTGGCTTCCCGCGCGCCCATTTCCCGCAGCGCCGCGGATGCCGACGCTAGGTCGTCGCTCAAGACCTGTTGGCTTTGCTCCGCGGCCCGGCGGCCGGCTTGCTCCACGGCCTCCGCCAGATGGCGAAGAAAGGCTTCAATCTCCTGGGGAGAAAAGGGCGGGGCGGCGGTTTCCGCGCCTGGGCGCGCGCCACCCTGGACCTCTGCGGCCTGCGCCTCCTCCGCCGCGCGCATGACTTCCTGCGCGCAATACGCCACGCTGTTCACCGCGCGCCCCGGCCGCTTACGTTTCCGAAATTTCTCAAACGAGCGCTCGACGCCGACCAGAACGGCTTCGAGCGGGAGCCCAGCTTCTTTCCAGGTTTCAATGAGTGCCCAATCCAGGGGGGAAAGCAGCGTCCGGGTGCCGCGGCATTGCTGGAAGCGCTCTTCAATCTCCGTGAAGTAGTTGAAGTAGTTCTCCACCGCCGCGAACCTATTTGTGCCGGCCAGCCAACTGACGCGTGTGCTCGTAAATGATTTGCAAGCCTTCCAGGGTGAGCGAAGCATCCACCGGCGGTTTGTATTTGGAAGCCCCGGCAACCAGCGAGGCCTGTCCGCCGGTGACGACAACTTTGGTTTTGTTTCCCAGCTCAGCGCAGAGCCGGTCGAGGATGCCGTCCATCATCGCCACGGCGCCATAGAAGAGCCCGGATTGGATGCTGGCGACGGTGTTCGTCCCGATCACCTGTTGAGGCTCGCGAACTTCCACTCGGGGCAGGCGCGCGGTGTGCTCGAAAAGCGCTTCCGAGGAGACCCCAAGCCCCGGCGCAATGACGCCGCCGAGGTATTCGCCCTTCTCGGAGACCGCGTCGAAGGTGATCGCCGTGCCGAAGTCCACAATGACGCAGGGGCCGCCGTACTTCGCGAAAGCGGCAACGCTGTTCGCGATGCGGTCTGCGCCCACCTCCTGCGGGTTCTCGTAGTGGATG
>Ga0187771_10001936_pt1 | contig 14218 bp, 14 predicted proteins | sample 0116_SJ02_MP15_1_FD_133139 | JGI IMG/M metagenome (GOLD analysis project Ga0187771, IMG submission 133139) | Tropical peat soil microbial communities from peatlands in Department of Meta, Colombia - 0116_SJ02_MP15_10_MG | ecosystem: Environmental > Terrestrial > Soil > Wetlands > Peat | place...
TTCTCGAGCCAATCGCCGAGCAAAATCCTTGAGAAACTCTTCCTCTTTCAGAACTCGCTTCAGAGTCTCAGGGTACACCAGTTTCCCGGCGATCACGATTTCAGTAGGGAACTCCTGCTTCAACCCCACTAGCCTTGTTGCGTTCAGTTCAGTTGTGGTTGCGAATTTGTTCGGAATAGGGACCTTAGCATTCGAGTAATTGAGAAGCGCACTTGTGGTACCGGTCTCATCGTCGCTCTCCATGCTCTTCTTTACGAGGTCGGACATGCTGAATCGCCTAGGTTGGGTAGCTCTCGCTGACTCCCAGATTAAAGCTAAGGTATGTAGATTAGCGCCCTTATTATTCCTCGACAGTTATTTCGATGAGGAGCTTCTCGGGCAACGATGCGATCTTCATGGAACTTATCGCGTAATCAGCCTGCATCTTGAGCACTCGACTGATAATTCTAACCTTATCGCTGGGAAGTGGTTGGACCTTTACCTCTTCTACTTCCGTGAGGCAGCGAGAACAGATCCAGTAGCTTTTCTTGATCATTGTGCCCTCTTGCTGAGGATTATCTTCGTACCTTATCTTATGGCAGACATGGTCGCCGACGCATTGGCATTTCGCGCAATAACGTCTCCCCGCTATCTGAATGTGCCTGCCACTATTGGTGATCATCTTGGCTTGAACCCTGTAGGTGACTAACTTTCGTTTCTGAATTTAGGTTAGAGAGTAAGAACAAAGTATCCTTGAGCCTGATTGAGATCAACGAAATAGGTTCCCAAGCGCGCACGCGGCTCTGAAATGCTTAATAACTCCGCTTCCTTGGGCTACGCGAGATTCTCGCGAATTCTGAAGGCATTTGTCTTGGGCGAAGAAGTACAGTTACCACCGCAAGTCCAAGAACAACTTGTCCGGTTGCAACAGCTTCAACAAACTCTGCAGTCCGTTGCTGGCCAGAAACAACAGTTGGAGCTAGAACTGAGCGAGACAGATAAAGCATTGACAGAGCTCGAGAAATCGACTGAAGAGACACCAGTGTACAAGAGCGTCGGTAGCATACTGGTCAAGTCCAACCGGCAGAGTCTACTGACTGAACTGAAGGAAAGGAAGGAACTCCTCACAACGCGAGTTACGGTCCTAGGAAAACAGGAAGATCGTACAAAGGAACGGTTGAAGGAAGTTCAAGAGAAACTGCAAGAACGCTTGCAGGGACCTAAGACCTCAACACAACAATAGCAACGCGCGCGAACGTTGCGGTTGAAGGGTTGATTGGCGAATGGTGATGCCTGAATGACAATTGAGCTGATTAGAACACCTACAGAGGACGAGATCGAACAAATGTGTACGGCCGCGCAGGAAGCCGCGCGCAAACATCTAATGTCCAAGGTATCGTTGAAGCGGATTAGCGACCTCGACGTGACGGTTGAAGCGCTTGGTGACAAACCTTTGTTACTATTCGTAGACGTCGCGATAGAGCTCACGAGCGGCGACGAAGATATGGCGCCTTTAGTAGACGAAGCAACCGACCTCGCATTCTCCGCCGCGGAAGCCAAAGCAAGGGAGCTCAATCTTTGCCTGGATATAGCCAACTAGCCAGATCCCTCCGAAAAGCGAAAACAGTCCTCGTACTAGGGCATCAAAACGCTGACCCCGACGCGGTTTGTTCTGCTTACGCATTCTGCTTGATGGCCGCCAGGATCAATAGAAAACTGAAACTAACTTTTGCCTCACCCGACGGCGTAAGTAAGCTGTCGAAGCAAATTTTGAAATTAGTTCCGCTGGAATTGACGGATTCCCCTGAACCCTCTAAAACAGACCTCATCGTGACGGTGGACACTAACACTCTGCAGCAGCTTGGGAGCTTCAAGGAATTAGTCGTTCAGGCTGGCAAGCCTCTGATCATGATCGACCACCATGCACCCCATCCCGACAACACGAGAACGGCTACCCTCGTCATATGTGACGATAAGGCGACTTCGACATGTGAAATTATTCTTGACATGTATTCGAAGCTACGAATCCCTTTGAGCCGTTCTGCCAGCCAAGCGCTTCTGATAGGATTGATAGTGGAAACTGGGCACTTGTCGATCGCTACTAGACGTACGTTCGATTCCGCATCTAGGTTAGTCAAGACGGGAGCCGACCCTGAGAAGGCCTTAGACGCTATCAGGTCTTCAATGGACGAATCCGAGCGCATTGCTCGATTGAAATCCGCCCAACGGTTGAGGATGGAACGTATTGGCAAATGGGTAGTCGCGGTCTCAGAGGTGGGCTCATATCATGCCTCGGCCGCACGGGCGCTCATCGCGTTGGGCGCACACGTTGCCGTAGTTGCCGGAGAGAGAAACGAAGAGCTGACTGTAAGTTTTCGTGCAACTCGGGAATTTGCTTCCGAAACCGGGTTTCACCTCGGGACGGACTTAGCGAACCCGCTTGGGATGAAAATGGGCGGCATGGGAGGCGGACATGCAACAGCAGCGGGTGCCAATGTGAAAGGTGAGGTTGACCAAGCGCTAAAACTGGCGTTAAGACTCGTACAGGACTACTTAGCTCAACAGACAAAGGCTAATACTTTACCTTCAGCTACTTCCGAGGCCCCAGCTCAGACTGGAGTAATTACTCAAGAATGAGAGGAAAAACCCGTAGAGGCCAACTCGGTGGCGGCAATCTCAGCACGGAACCTTTCATTCTCCTATGCTGGCGCTGAGAAGCCGTCGATGGAGAAAATTAGCCTCTCAATAGAGAAAGGCGAATTCGTTATTCTGACGGGCCCGAGCGGGTGCGGCAAGACAACATTCTGCAGATGCTTGAACGGGCTCATCCCTAACTTCTACGCCGGCGACCTAACTGGCGAGCTTGAAGTCGACGACGTAAATGTCGCTGGAAAAACAACGGCTGAACTGGCAAGTCACATCGGCTTCGTTTTTCAAAACCCCGAGAACCAACTCTTTTCGCTATCCGTTGAAAGAGACGTGGGTTTTGGGTTGGAGAACCTAGCCGTACCGAGGGACGAAGCACTTGAGAGAGTCAATTGGGCAATGGGAGTTACAGGCATCTTGGACCTGCGTGACAAAGCTCCCTATGAGTTGTCAGGTGGACAACAACAACGGGCGGCCATAGCAGGCGTCCTGGCGATGCAACCAAAAATTCTCGTCTTAGACGAGCCCACGTCATTCCTCGACCCTAAGTCGGCAGTTGAGATTGTCGGAGTAATAGCGAAGCTCAACAGAGAACTACGGTTAACTACTCTACTCGTCGAACACCGGTTGGATATTGTCTCGCGCTATGCAGATCGAGTCATTGTGATGGACCAGGGGAAGATAGCATTGGATGGGCCGCCACATGAGGTCTACAACGACCGGGCTCGTTTGATAGGGATAGGACTTCCGAAGGTAACAATGCTATTTCACCTCCTACGCACGGACGGTTTCAATGTGACGAACCCCATCACCGTGGAAGAAGCATCCAACAATCTGAGGAGACTCCTAACCGAATGATCTCGGTACAAAACGTTACATTCCACTACCCCGGCGGACCCGATGTATTACAAGGCGTAAGCCTCGAAATGAAAGACGGCGAGTTCGTGGCCATAATGGGAGAAAACGGCGCAGGCAAGACCACCCTAGTGAAAATGTTCAATGGACTCCTCAAACCGAATCAAGGAACCGTAACGGTCGACGGTGTCGATACTCATAGAAAATCTGTCGCCCAGCTTTCAAGGGACGTCGGATTAATCTTTCAAAACCCTGACCACCAGCTCTTCGCCGAAACCGTCGCGCAAGAACTAGGTTTCTCACTCCGAAACTTTGGATTCAAGGAGGAGGTCATCCAAAGGAGAGTAACCTCGCTACTTACTGCACTGGACCTTGAACGCTACGAGAAATCATCACCATTTGTCCTCAGCGGGGGCGAGAGGAAACGAGTTGCCCTGGCCGCGATTCTCGTTTGGGATCCGAAACATATCATAATGGATGAACCAACTATCGGTCAGGACTACATGCAGAAGGATCGCCTCAGGAACTTCATTATGCAGCTCGTATCACAAGGCAAGACAGTCGTTATCGTCACTCACGACGTGGAGTTTGTGGCCGAATGCAAGCCTAGAGTTGTATTATTGTCACATGGAAGGATCATTGGCGATGGCTCAGCCACAACCGTTCTAACAGATCCCTCGCTAGTCGAGCAGTCATCTCTCGTTTCGCCCCAAATCTCAACTTTGATGCGAGATCTGTCAGATACCGGTGCAAGCCCAGAGATCATTGACGCTTATTCTGCGCGAGACTTTGTTGTGCGTAAAATGAGTGAAAAAGTCACGAGCGCAGCATCTTAGGAGAGATTGAGTGAGTTGTCGTTAAGGTTCGTTCAAGGTTTTAAATTCACGAAAATCGACAGCCCTATCCACAGACTTGATCCCCGAAGTAAATTCACTCTCACCTTAGGCTTCTTCATCTCCGCGCTCATGTTCACAAATATCTACGTCCTTCTCATCATATTTCTAGCCCAACTCCCAGCCGTGCTGCTTGCAAAAACCATAAACCGCTGGGCTCAGTCTATGCGGGGGGGCCTGATTCTAGGTCTATTCATTTTCGTCATGAACATGATCTTTGGAACAGCTTTCGTTCAATCCATCGCCTTTGCGCTTCGTTTCTTCGCGATCATGTCAGCATTTTCCGTCTTCTTCATGACCACGTCCGCGGATGATCTCGGCCTGGCTCTCGAAAAAATCCATGCCCCCTACTCAATCGCATTCACATTTACTACTGCCGTGAGGCTTGTGCCTACAATGGCGGTGGACGCTCAGACGGTTGTTGACGCCCAACGATCCCGCGGGTTGGAATTGGATAAAGGGAATTTCATGAAACGTGTCCGCAACTATGTCCCAATCCTGATCCCTCTCATAATCTCAGCCATACGGAGAAGCGTCGAACTTGCAGAAGCCCTAGAGTCCCGTGCCTTCGGAGCTACAGAGCGGAGGACAAACATAGCAACTCTGAAGATGCATTTCCCAGACTATATGGTCATCATAGCGACCTTTATCGGCGTGGGACTCGCGGTATACGTTTACTTGCATGTCCCGCTTCCGAACCTTATAATCCCCATACAGCTGCCAAGTGTTCCTTGGCCCAAACTCAGCACGTGATACCACTCGTTAAATCAGGACCAGGCCCGACGGGGCCAAGAAGCCGTCTCCAGCGATGGCTGCTCTCATTGCCAAGAGGCGAGGTAACGAATTTGTTCTTCGTTCAGGGTGTCAAATTTTGTCTCGTGACTTTCGAGCCACAGTTTCGCTACTGACCTATCAATGTCCGGCGGAACAGTGTAAACCTTGGCTTCGAGTTTTTCATGGTTCTTTACGAGGTATTCGGCGGATAGTGCTTGGTTTGCGAAGCTCATGTCCATAACTTCCGCGGGGTGGCCGTCTGCGGCAGCGAGGTTGACTAATCGGCCTTCGGCGAGAAGGTAGATTCGCCTTCCGTCCTTCATCCTGAACTCTTCGACGTTTGGCCTTGCGGTGCGTACCGCAGCTGCCTGAGCGCGCAGAGCTTTCACGTCGATCTCTACGTCGAAGTGGCCTGAGTTGGCTAGTATCACGCCGTCTTTGAGATCTGGAAAATGTTCTTCGGTTATGATTCTGTTGCAACCCGTAGCGGTGATGAACATGTCACCGACCTTCGCGGCTTCCTTCATGGGCATAACAGTGTAACCCTCCATGACTGCTTCCACAGCCCTTATGGGGTCAACCTCAGTCACTACCACTTTTGCGCCTAGCCCTTTTGCTCTCAGCGCAATTCCCCGGCCGACCCAGCCAAAGCCCGCGATTACAACCGTTTTGCCCGCGATCAACATGTTGGTGGACCGCATCACACCTTCGAGGGCGGACTGACCGGTTCCATGCTGGCTGTCGAAGAGAAACTTGGTGCGCGCATCATTCACTGCGATAACCGGGTACTTGAGCAGCCCATCTTTCTCCATCGCACGGTAACGGTGAACCCCAGTCGTAGTTTCCTCGCAAGCTCCAACCATCTCAGCCAAAAGGCCCCGCCGCTGCGTGTGTACAGCGACGGAAAGTTCTGCACCATCGTCGATCAATAGGCGTGGCTCGTGGTCGAGGACTCGAAGAAGGTTCTCCTGATGCTCTGTACTCGTTACGCCATGCCAAGCATAGACCGTTGCCCCTGACGCGGCTAACGCTGCGGCCACATCATCCTGCGTCGACAGTGGGTTGCTGCCGGTGATGGCCACTTTAGCCCCTCCTGCCTGAAAGGTTTCCCCTAACACGGCAGTTTTCATCTCAAGGTGGATGCACATTCCAAGGGAAAGCCCGCGAAAAGGTTGTTCCTTTTGGAAACGTGTTCGAATCTTTTCGAGCACTGACATGTGAGCGCGAGCCCACTCTATCTTTACCTGGCCTTGAGGTGCCAGCATCGGATCCTTTACCTTACTCGTTCTGACTCGCCTTCCGTACGCTGTTAGGTTCGTTTGTGGAATGAGGCCGTGTGGATTAAAACGCTTAGCATTGTATTCGGCATTTGACGTGGCGCTCATTTGAGCAAAGTCCTCAGGATTGCGCGCGCGAATTTCCTTCCGTTGGCCATCGTGATCGTTTTCACCGGCTTAACGGCCGCTTACTACTCACACCTTACCTTCGACGCCTTGGACGCAGTTCTTGTGTTGATAGGCGGAGTTCTCCTCCATGCCTCGGTAAATGCGTTCAACAATTACTTCGATTATCGCTCGGGAATCGATCAAAAGACGCTAAAGACGCCGTTCAGCGGAGGTGTTGACCTAATCGTGAAGGGCAGCATGAAGCCTAGCGCTGCGTTGACCGTTGCAGCTACTTGTTTGTTGGGGGCAGGCGTCATCGGAGTATACTTCCTGAGCCGTTTCTGGTGGCCTCTTCTCCCCATCATGATCTTCGGTGCAATCGCGATCGTGTTCTATACGCCTGTGTTCTCGAAACTTCCTGCCCTTAGCGAGATTTTGGCGGGGATAGGTTTCGGCTTCATGGGGCTCGGCACATACGTGACCCAGACCGGGGTTATCGACGCTCCCGGAATCTCAATACTCGTCCCCGTCTCTATCTTGGTCGGGCTACTTCTGTTCTTGAACGAGTTTCCTGACAGCGATGTTGATCGCGGAGCAGGAAGGAAGCACTTGGTTATCCTTCTCGGAAAGAAGAGGGCGGCGTGGGTTTATGTTGGCGGTCTTGTCGCCACGTACCTTTCGATTCTCGTCTCCATCGCAGTTCGAGCAGCTCCCGTAGAAACACTGCTAAGCCTTCTAACCATCCCGATCGCCTGCCGAGCAAGCATAACGACTCTGCGAAATTATGACAAGACGCTTGAATTGATACCAGCGCTTGGAATGAATGTAATGGTCATCCTCGCGACGATTGCCCTCCTTGGAGTAGGGTTCCTAGTGGGCGCAGTTGTTTAGGTCTCCCGAAACGTTTGGCTTTTAATTCCACCTCTCAACTCTAGTCTCGAACCAATCTTGTCTTCGGTTCTTATCGAGAACAGTTCGTGGCTTGTAACGCAGAACCAAAACCGCGACGTACTCCGCGACCAATCAGTTCTCATCCGTAACGGGAAGATTGAGCAGATTGGAAAGGGGGTTCGCGGACCCGTTGACTTTGAGTTAGATGGAGAGGGAAAGATCGTCCTCCCTGGCCTCATCAACACCCATACGCACCTTTCGATGACTCTGTTTCGTGGCTACGCGGATGATCTGCAACTGCAGGATTGGTTGCAGAAGAAGATCTGGCCGTTGGAAGGTAGGTTGACGGCCGACGCATGCTACTATGGTGCTCTCCTTGGCTCCGCGGAGATGATCATGTCCGGAACGACAACTTTCATGGACATGTATTTTCACATCGAAGACGTAGCGAAAGCTGTCGATCGGGCGGGGTTGCGCGCTTTCCTTTCGTACGGAATCATAGACCTAATGGATTCGGCGAAAGCAGAAGCGGAACGCGAAAAGAGCCGAAAGCTGTTCGACTACCTTCGGAGCTTAGGAAATTCCAGAATCCGTTTCGCCCTAGGCCCCCACGCGCCGTATACGTGCTCGGCCGAGACCTTGATTTGGGCGAAGGAGTTTGCGGAAAAAAACGGTGTCATCGATCACATTCACATCGCGGAAACACGCAAAGAACAAGCTGACTCACAAAAACAACATGGGGCACGTGCTGTCGAATACCTAGACAAGATCGGTGCCCTGTCCAAGAACATGCTTGCTGCGCATTGTGTGTGGCTTACGAAGAGCGAAGTTGGGCTTCTCGCTAAGGCAGGCGTCAGCGTTGCCCACTGCCCCGTTTCTAACATGAAGCTGGCGAGTGGTGGAGTCGCGCCGCTTCCTGAGATGTTTGATGCCGGGATTCCGGTCGGGCTCGGAACGGACGGCGCTGCGAGCAATAATACATTGGACATGTTCGAGACGATGAAAGTGTGTGCCCTGCTGCATAAGGCCCACAGATGGGACCCGACCGTACTGAACGCCCAGAAAGTGTTAGACTTGGCTACAATCGACGGCGCCAGAGCACTAGGAATTGAGCATGAGGTGGGAAGCATAGAGGCGGGCAAGAAAGCCGACATAATCATCCTAAGCGCTAATCAACCCAACATGACCCCTATTCATGGGAAGGAGACCGTAGTATCTGATCTAGTGTACTCAACATCGTCAGGTAATGTTGACACAACGATCGTCGACGGCAATATCCTCATGGAGAACAGGAAGCTCAAGACAGTGGACCTGCAAGAGACCATTCAAGCCGCGAATGAAATTGCGGACAAGCTTGTTCACGGATAAGACGTATCACAGACCGAGGACAACCTGATTCAATCAACTCGCCAATTTCTCAAAATGCGGGCCTAACAACCGTTCCATTTCTGGACAGGCGTTCCGTCAAATGAGGTGAACGTCTTCCAACTCCAAATATCCCGAGTCTCCGGTCCAATGAGGTGTCGTTCTTCCGATCACGAGTCGTTTTTTGAAATTAGGACCGGCAACGGTAAATGTCTCGGCTTCGCCGCCCTCGAAAGCTACGCTCAGACCATACTTTTTCCTCAATTCAAGGAGATCGATCAGTTCGTTGGGCCCAAGCCTTTTCCCCAACCATTTCTGGTTGAGGCCAAGTGCGTTGCAAGCCGTCACGATTATCTCGAAGCCGCTCTCGATTTCAGCTTTCACCAATTCCTCTTGTCTTTTGTGCCAGAGTGGTGCGAAGCTTTTCAAGCCGAGTTTTTCGCACACATTGTCGAGCCTGGTCCGTTGATATTCGCTGGCGATTGCGCCTGAGACGAGCGCCTCGGCTCCCGTGACTCTCTTTACCTCTTCTAACCCAGCGGCCAGGTCTTCAAGCTCCTCTTCCTTCACGCCAGCCGTGCCGATGCGCACTTGCGGAATGCCGATTGCCTCGGCCTGTATTCCGGTCCACTGTACAGCCGGATAGTGGAACATCCATGAATCTTGGGCTTCCGGTAGGACGGTGACGAGGCTATCCACGTCCCAACCTTGCATTTGCGCGTACCAAAGAGCGTAGGCGCTATCTTTACCGCCGCTGAAGAGTGAAGCAACTTTCATGTGCTCGCCTCAAAATTCGGCTGGGGATTTGAACCTAAACTGGTCTTTATAGAGCCTGGCTAGCCTTTGCAATGTGTCCGCGTCCTCCGGCCGTTTGTCCTCCCGGAAACGTGCGATTCTGGCGAAGCGAAGAGCAAAGCCTGATTTGTAGTGTGGGCTTCTTTGGATTTCATTGAATGCAACTTCGGTTACGATGGATGGTTTCACGTATACAGTATATTCGGTCTCTCTGGTCTTCAACTCCAGCAATCGTGGTGTGATTTCTGTAAACTCTTCATCCGTCAGACCCTTGAACGTCTTCCCGACCACCAAGTATTCGCCAGAAGCATCGTCCCTAACGCCGAGGTGATAGTTGCTCAACCAGCCCCGCCTTCTACCCGACCCCCAATCCGCCGCTACGATTACTACGTCTAGGGTTTCGGCGGGTTTGATCTTGAACCACTTCTTTCCTCTAACTCCCGGCGTGTAGGTGCTTTTCAGATCCTTCGCCATCAAGCCTTCGTGACCGGCCTCGATAGATGCTTCCATCAACTTCTCAGCTTCCCGAAGTTCTCTGGTTACGATTCTCGTAGCCAACAAGTCATCCTCGACTACACCGCGTAGCATCTCCCACCGCCTCTCGTAGGGGAGATCAATCAGAAGCGAGCCATTCAGGTAGACGATGTCGAAGAGAAATAACTTGAGCGGAATGCTCTTGACCATCATGTCAATTTCGTGAACACGCCGAAATCTCCTCATCAGATCTTGGAAGGGAAGCGGCCTTTCGTCTCGGCCTGTAGCTACGACCTCTCCCTCGACAAGATACTCTTCGCTTTGGATCCTTTCCCCGGCCAATTCGACGATGTCTGGAATACTTGATGTGACGTCTGTCAGCCTTCGGCTGAATACCCTAATCTTGTCCGCTTTACGATGGATTTGGATTCGTGCCCCATCATACTTGAACTCAAAGGCCGAGATACCTCCATGTTCCTTGAAAACTTCCTGTAGCCCGTCGGCCATCTCCGCAAGCATGGGCTTGATAGGAACAAACAGGGTCAAACCGACTCCCTCGATTGACCCACGACCCTTCGTTAGCGCGAGTTCAGCGACTTTCGAGAGATTCCCCTGCAGCATATTTGCCCTTCTGACCTGCTCAAGGTTGATTGATGCGGCTTGCGCGATAGCGTCTAGCACAACGCCCTCAACGGCCCCGATTCTCATCTCCCCGAAGATTATCCGCATCAGGAAGTCGGCATCGCCTCGGGGAAGACGGCTCAGTAACGCGTCCATAAGCGTCTCCTTGCGTTGCCTTGAGCGACCGCCCGATGCTTGGGCTATCTTCTCGAAGGTTCTGTAGACCTCCAGAATGGTAATGGGTTTCTGTACAAGCGAAGACTGGCCACCGCCGTGAACTTTCCAAACCGTTTGGCCGCCCACATCTAAAACGCGGTCATCCGCTTCAGGAAATGGGCGGCCTGTGATGAACGCTACAGCGGGAGAGATCTCATCCGGATCTAGGGATTTGAGAAAATTTACAATGTATACGACCTTCTGTGTTCTTTTGCTTGTGGACTCAAGCGCCCGGCAAAGCTCAGTAAATTTGGAGAATGGACTCGGCAATTAGGCCTCTCTCGACCCTTTCAGCCAACCCTGAAGGCTAGATTGCTCATGAGCATAGAACTCTTTCATCCTCCGAACGGCGAGCTCTACGCGGTCTGCGGAGAAACCTCGTTGCCTACACAAGAAATCCTTAAGCCCGTCTTCATCCAAGCCTTCGAACCTGAACCTGTAATCGTCTGTGACTGCGGGTTCTAAGAAGACTTTACGAACCTCACGCATTTCCGGGGGAAGGCCAGTAGCATACTCAGGAGGGAGATACTCGAGCGCTCCATGTTTGCGAATCAGTTTGAGCGCCGTCTTAGGGCCGACTCCTTTAATCCCCTTGTTGAAATCCGTGCCAACTAGAATTGCTAGATCCACTAATTGTTCCCTAGTGATCTCGAGCGTCTTCAGAAGTTCTTCAAGGTCAATCAGTTCAGGAATGAGCGGTCTGGAAGCGCCCTTGCTAGGAAGAAATTCCTGGCCTGAGATAGTCACATAGCGGACTAGTCGAGGTGATCCAAAAAGCACCGAGTCGTAATCCCTACTGTTCGCTGCCCAAACGTCCCCTCTTCTGGCCATGTGTGCTGCTTGCGCCTCCCCCTCCTGTGGGGCTTGGACGCAAGGAATACCGAGCAAAGTCAGCATTTTACGCGCGTCGTCCTGCATCGCCTTGGTTAACGAATTCATTCTAACCGCCTTTGACCAAGCGGTTGAGTAATCATGACGACTTACTGCCGTTTCCCATTCTAGGCGGGCCTTGCTCCTATACTGACGTCTCGCTTCTAGAGTCTTCAGTTTTAGTTCAGGTGGTTTCCCGTCGAAGATGAAGATCGGGCGGATCCAGTAATCGCCCATCAGACGGGTCGTACGCATTAGGAGACCGACGAGGTGGGAGGTCACGTTTCCCCCAGCATCTGTGAATGGTCGACCGTCCCGCATTCGAATCAGGGCAAGAAACTGGTAGAGCATGTTGTTGGCGTCTACGGCGAGGCTTCGACCTTTCAAATAGTCCAACGCAATCTGTCGCCGTACTACCAGCGGGGTAAGATCGAAACCCATCTTGCAACCCAGGCATGCGGTCGTTCAGCGCGTCGCCAATGGTCACTTTGGAATGTTTAGGTTTCTGTTCACGACCGCAAGGGGTTTCCTAGCGGCACCCGGATATGACGCATAGGTTTCCGCCAGTTCGAGGCGCCTAGGAAGCGCGAAGCCTACGATGGTGGACGTCAGACCAATAGGAGGAGTGAGGATGGAGCACGGAGGAAATATGACAGGGCCGGGCGTCACTAGATCTGCCCGGAGGGTCTTCACAAGACGAGTAGTCTACTGGACCGTTTCCTCTTGTCGGATATTCTTATCGTGCTCCTTTGAAAGGGCAAGCTTTGCTCTTCGTTTCTTCGCCAACTCAATTCACCTCCAAACTACTAAGCGATCCTGGAGAGCTAATTTCGCGGAACTCAGTATTTAACGGCGTTTGGAGCAAAAATAAGAAATGCCACATGTTCCACGATTCCACCTAGCAGAATCACTCTCCCTGAGAGGATGGTCTTCGCAAGCCGGCTATGGCCGAACGTCCCTGCCGGCTATGTAGCTCTTTTGCAGTCTGTTGTCGACGAGATACCTCGTCTTACAAGGGTGACCTTCTGCCCGTAGAACCCTGAGCTTCTTCAGTTCGATGATTTGGGACCATAGGGTACCAAGTTTCACGTAGTCTAAGTGTGAGCAAACGCGTCCTTCATGGTTGGATAGGATACGCTTCGCCACGCTCTCCGTAACACGACCCCCGGTTTCCCGCAGCGCTCGCAGAATCGAATCGTATCGTAGATCAGAGTCCGGATCCCGCTTTTCAGCGATCTCGAATTCCTTCATCTCTGCTAGGACAAAATGATTCGTTGCAGCGATGAACCCCTCATCTTTCTCGGGGCGTCGAACCAGTGCCCTGACCGGACAGGCTTCCACAACGGCCAACGCGCCGCTTTTGTCAGCGATTAGATAGTTATTAGCGGTAAGAAACTTAACGTGAGTCAGGAAATCAACCGCCTCATCCGTATTTGCGCATCTATCGAGAATATAACGAACTGCAACAGGAAAATTGATTCCCGGAGTCTCAAGTCGACCAGAAACGAAGTGCATGCTTACTGCCAGGCCTTTCTCATTCACCCCGTCCTCGCGACCAAGAAAGATATCCGTATTCCCCAAACTCGCGTAGTAGCCCCTAGGCTGGGTCAGGTAGCTCTCGCTGTATCGCGCAAACCTGTAATAGAAATCGTAATTTCTAGCGAAGGTGATTCTCGAATCGTCCGCGCATGCGAACGCGCTGCAGCCCACAGGTTTCCCGTAGCCAACAGTTAGAACGAACGCAGCCAGTCTCTCGTACTCTTCATGGATGGCGTCGGCGACTCCCCGAGTCTCCTCAAGTAGGTCAGGAAAGATCCGCTTCACTTCTTCCTCGCATTTCAGCCCAAGCGCCATAATTTCTTGGTTAACTTGAGGCAGCTTGAACCCATGCTTTCGGAGGGCAGTTCCGTACTTCACTCCCATTTCATGGTAAGTTCCGCGCAACCTAGGATGGTACAATGGAATGACCAAGCCTTGATGCTCAGCATATGGCAGATATGGTTTGAGGCGAACTACTACATGGGCGTCGAAAGAATACGACAATACATTCACTTGCGAGTATGAGAGTAACGCTGACTCTCATTTTGGAGGAAACGGCTTTTGGAACCAGTCCTGGCGAATCCATCAGGCTGGCATGATCAGGCGACCTAGCGTTGAGATTCGGCAAAATCTGATAGTAACGCATAAATGAGATCATGCGGTGTTGCCATCCCGAATTTCAGAGTGTTGAGAGCAAATGCCTCGATACAAGACGACGACTGAGATACAGAAGATCATAGCGAACAAGGAGCAGATCCGAAAGACGTAGTCTGCCTGCGTCCGGAATATATGGGCATAATCGCCCACGTCGACCATGGCAAAACGACGATGAGCGATTCGCTCCTTGCCGCCGCCGGTCTTCTGTCGCCCGCGATGGCTGGCACAGCGTTAGCCCTTGACTATATGGAGGAAGAA
>Ga0187771_10001937_pt1 | contig 14217 bp, 11 predicted proteins | sample 0116_SJ02_MP15_1_FD_133139 | JGI IMG/M metagenome (GOLD analysis project Ga0187771, IMG submission 133139) | Tropical peat soil microbial communities from peatlands in Department of Meta, Colombia - 0116_SJ02_MP15_10_MG | ecosystem: Environmental > Terrestrial > Soil > Wetlands > Peat | place...
CTGGCGAGCCTCAGGCTCGTGAGTATCCGTTGAGACGGCCGTCTGCTGACTGCGCTCTTAGCCCTGGCCTGGCGGCTCCCAATCCCAGATTCGAAGCCCGAAGCGGCTCAAGTAAACAGGGATATTTCTGAAGAGCGGATTCTCAGCTTCAATCGCCCGCAGCATGGCTCGTTTGGCGTGGGAGAGGGGACCGCAGAGCAGCGTGAGAGAGCCTCCCTCGCCTCCCGCGCCATTCACTTTCCAGCCTACTGCGCCGTGCTCGGTCGCGATCTCGATGACGCGGAGCGCGTCACGGCTGACGAGGTCGGGATGAAGACGAGCCTGCGCCTCGGTGTTGCCAATCATGGCCCGCCCGAGCGCGGGAAAATCTCCGGCACAAAGTGCGTCGCGCGATTTTTCCGCCTGGGCTCGCAGGTCCTCGAGCTTCTGGCAACCGGGCCCCGCGCCCTCCAGTTCCTTGATCACCTTCTCGTGAACGTGCGAGGAACTGTGCGATTTCCCAAGATAAATCAGCGCAAGACGCCGCTCCAGTTCCCACCAGGTTGAGTTGGGGATTTGGAGTTGAGTGACGGTGGCCCGGGGATAATCGAACATCTCGATGTAGTTGATCCCGCCATAGGCCGAGCAGAGCTGGTCCTGGATCCCGCACTGCAGCTTCAGCATCTCCGTTTCGATCGACTGCGCGGTGTAGGCGATTTCGTGCGGGGTCAGGTGGCCGCCGCGCAGGCGATCAAGAGCGCCGACCAGCGCGACCGCGACAGCCGCCGACGTGCCGGTGGAGGCGCCGCTTGGCGCCTCGGAGTAAATGGTCACCTGCAGGGCGACATCCTGCGGCGCTTTCATGCGCGCGATGGCGGCTTCCAGCAAGGCGTGCCGATCCCAGGCGATTTGCTCGGGGCGTGCGGCAAAGCGCTCGCCGAAGTTTTCAGCGTAAACGCTGACCGCGGCGTCTTGCTCATCGCGCGGATAGACCTCGATCTGAACCTCGACGTAGGGATAGACCCCAATATTAAAGATTTTTCCGCGACCTGCGAACCACGTGTCTGTCCAGCCGCCATTGTCGCAGACGCGGATGGGCGCTGTGCTATTGAAGATCCGCAGCGGACGCTTCCCGGCTTGTGCGCTCATGGTTGAAGCTTGGCCCCTCGCCGAAGCGCCTGGACCTGCCCGGCCGCTCCAGCCCTTCTATTTCGCCTCGTTCCAATCCCGCCCGATGCCAAGATCCACGCGCAGCGGAACCTTCATCGGAAAGGCGCCTTCCATCTGGTCCCTGACTACTTCGCGGGCACGTTCCAATTCCCCTTCGGGGGCTTCGAAGACCAGCTCATCGTGGACGGTCAGGATCATGCGCGTCTGCAATCTCTCGCGCTTCAGGCGCGCGTGAGTTTTGACCATTGCCAGCTTCATCAAATCAGCGGCGGTGCCTTGGAGCGGGGTGTTCATCGCCTCGCGCTCGGCGCGGTTGCGCGCCGGGACATCCTTGCTGTTGATCTCCGGAATGGGCCGCAGCCTTCCGAATAGCGTCCGGACGCGGCCCGTTCTGCGCGCTTCCTCCACCAGCCCGTCGAGGAATTCCTTGACCTTACCGTAGCGCTGAAAATACGCGTCAATATACTGCTGCGCCACGGTCTTGCTGGTTCCGGTGCGCCCAGCGAGGCCGAAGGAGCTGAGGCCATAAATCACTCCATAGTTGATGGCCTTGGCCATGCGGCGGTGCTCGTGGGTCTGGAGGGCCGGCGGCACGCTGAAAATCTCCTGCGCCGTGCGCGCGTGGATGTCCTCCTCTTGCGAGAAGGCCTCGATCAGCCGCGGGTCCCCGGACATGTGCGCCAGCACGCGCAGCTCGATCTGCGAGTAGTCGGCGGAGATCAGCTTCCACCCCGGCTCTGCGATGAACGCTGAACGAATGCGCCGGCCAAACTCGTCGCCGATGGGAATGTTTTGAAGATTTGGATTCGAGGAGGAAAGCCGGCCGGTGCGCGCTACAGTTTGGTTAAAGCTCGTGTGGAGCCGCCCCGTCTGCACGTTGATGAATTTGGGCAGGGCGTCGATGTAGGTCGACTTCAGCTTGGCGCGCGTGCGGTATTCGATGATCCTGCGCGACAGTTCATATTTTTCTGCCAAGGCTTCAAGGACGGAGGCTTCCGTCGAGTACTGGCCGCTCTTTTTGAGCCGCCTGCCGCCGGGCAATTTCAATTTTTCAAACAGAATTTCCCCGAGCTGCTTGGGCGAGTCAATATCGAAGGGCTGGCCGGCCAGGTCGTAGATTTGGCTGGTCAGAGAGGTCAGCTCCTTATCGAACTCACCGGACATCTGCGCGAGGATTTGAGGATCAATGCGCACGCCGGCGGCTTCCACATCCGCCAGCACCGCCGAAAGCGGCAATTCGATATCGTCATAGAGCTTCTTCAGGCCCTCCCGCACGACCTCCGGCAGGAACAGCGCCGCCAGCTCGCGGGTCCGCTCCGCGGCTTCGCCCAAGGACTCAGGCGATGAAGGCAGCTTGCGCCCCTGTCGGCGCAGCACCACGTCACCAAGCGCGTGGCTCGCGGCCAGGGGCTCCAGGAGATAGGAGTAAAGCATGGTGTCATGGGTGACGCCCGCAAGCTCGATCTGGGCCTTGCCAAGTAACAGCTTGAGCAGTTTCGAATTATGGATTGTCTTGGGCCGCGCCGGGTCGCTCAGCAGAGGCACGAGAGCGCCCAGGGTGGCCCGTTGTGCATCGGGGCTTGGGGAGTCCAGTGGGAGCGTCGCCAGGCGTTTCCCATCCGAAACGCCCAACCCAGCGAGGCGGCCCGCGTAACCTTCTTCCCCCTCCACGGCCAGCGCGATAGCAACGCCCGCTCCTGTTTCCTCGGCGAGAGGCGCCAACCATTTCCCGACCGCTTCGGGCGTGTTTAGTGCTTCCGAAGCGGGGGTTGCTTCGGCCGGCTCCGGGGTTTCCTCGAGGAATTCCCTCAACAGGGAAGTAAACCCCAATTCCTTGCAAAGTGCCTTCACCTCTTCGCGGTCCATATTCCCGACTTTGAGTTGGTTGAGATCAACTGGGAGCGCAACGTCTGTGCGAATGGTGGCCAGGTCGCGGCTCAGCAACGCTTCGGCGCGGAAGTCGCGGAGGGCGTCGCGATAGCTTTGTTTCAAGGGCGGATCGGCCTTCTCGTAATCGTCCAATGCGCGCTCAAGAGTCTTGAATCGCTTGATGATTTCCGTCGCGCCCTTGGGCCCGATGTAGCTGCGCTTCTTTTCACCTTCCGACAGTTGGGGCTCCTGGCTGGGCAGTGGACGCGCGCCCGGAATGTTATCGCTGGGATCGCCGGTCAGAGCCAGCCAGTCCACCACACGCGATGGCTCAACGCCCAGAACCTCTTTCACCTTCGCGGCATCGCAGAGTGTTTCCCCCTCGCCGCCCCCGCGGGAGGGCTTAAGGACTCGTACCCGATCATTTACAAGCTGGAAAAGGTCTTCGTCGCCGGAGACAATGTAAACCTCGCCCCCGCGCTCGGACCCGCGCGTCGCCAGCGTGCCAATCAAATCGTCTGCCTCGAAGCCTTCTTTTTCGATTAGGGGGAGTCCGAGCGCCTTGCAAAACCGTTTGACGTAGGGGAGCTGCACACTCAAGTCCTCGGGGAAGGCCGGGCGATTGGCCTTGTATGCTTCGAACAGCTTGTCGCGGAATGTGGGTGCAGCCAGATCGAACGCAATTGCTACGTAGTCGGGGCGGTGTTCTTTAAGAAGCTTGCGTAGGGTGCGCACAAAAATATAAACCGCCTTAGTTGGCATGCCACTGGGGGAAAGCAACGGCGTCTGCATGGGTGCGTAAAACGCCCGGAAGACGAGCGACATGGCGTCGATCAAGAAGACCTTCTTCCCCTGCTCAGACCCGGCCAAGGTGCCCTCTCACATTCGCAAGCAGCGAGCATTGTACCTTAACGCTCAACAGGTCGGGGTGGTGACGGTTGCTCGCGAAGTGCGAAGTGCAGGGACAAAAGGTCCGCGGAAATGCCCATCCCGAGCAGCCATCGCTGAAGGTGGCCAAGTAGAGACAGAATTGTTGCGTTATTGACACACTCGGTTTGGAATTGACGGTCCTAATCTTACGTAACATAATGGAATATAAGGTTTTACATAAAACTGAAGAATTGGCAATGCTAATGCTCCGTGCAGGTTCAGGAGAGGACTAGGTTTGGCCTATCAACACACCATCGCCGGACCGGTTTCTATCAGCGGAATCGGCCTGCACACCGGAGTCAGCGTCAGCGTCCGGCTCTGCCCCGCACCAGCGAATACGGGCATCGTTTTCAAGCGCACGGACCTGGATGGCTTTCCAATAGAAGCGCATTCACGGCATGTGGCCCGTGTGAGCTACGCCACCAGCTTGATGCGCAAGGGCGTACTAATCTCGACGACCGAGCACCTCCTCTCCGCGCTCGCCGGATTGAACGTTGACAATGTATTTGTGGAACTCAACAACCTGGAATTACCGATTCTGGATGGAAGTGCTCTGCCATTGGTCAAGCTCATCGCGCAGGCTGGGGTGCGTCGCCAGCGGGCGCGCCGGACGTACATGAAAGTGTTGCGCCCAGTCGAGGTAGTGGAGAGCGGCAAGCGCCTTGCCGTGTACCCCTCCGAGAGCTTTGAGATCACCTACCGCATTCTTTTTCCTCATCCCTTGATTGGGGAACAAACTCTGGAGTTCGTCCCCAACCCTGCCCACTACGAAGCCGAAATCGCCCCCGCCCGGACGTTCGGCTTCATTGAAGAGGTTGAAATGCTTCGCAAGAGCGGCCTGATACGGGGCGGGTCGTTGGAGAACGCCGTCGTGCTCACCCGAGACGCTGTGCTTAACCCTGAAGGTCTGCGCTTCCCGGATGAATTCTGCCGTCACAAGATACTGGACCTGATCGGGGATCTGGCCTTGCTGGGGCGTCCCCTATTGGGCCACGTGGTCGCCGACCGCGCGGGGCACGCCATGCACGCGCTATTAGTGGCCAGGCTTCTGCGCGAAAAGGGGCTCTGGACACTCGTCAGCGGCCCGGAGCAGGCGTTGAAAGTCCCATCGCCTGCTGCCTCGGAAGTGGCCGCGAGCCAGCCTGGCTAAAATACCCTAAAATCCAGGAGATATGCCTTGGCGGGGGATGTCAAGGAGCGGCCGCCCCATTGGGTAGAACACTCGGTTGACGTTTGTTATACTCTGGCCATTGGCCGTGAGGTGCCACGGCCTGTGGGGGCTTTATGAGTGTCGTGGGAATCGACAAGGAGCTAAGTGTTTATGAATCCATGGCGGCCCGCTTCGACGTGGCGGCGCAAAAGCTGAATCTGGACGAAGGCCTTTACCACTACCTGCGCACTCCCAACCGGGAGATCATCGTGCATATACCCGTCACGTTGGACGTTGGACGCCTGGAGGTGTTCGACGGCTTCCGGGTCCAACACAGCATCGCGCGCGGGCCTTGCAAGGGCGGCGTGCGTTATTCCCCGCACGTCACTTTGGACGAGATCCGCGGCCTGGCCGCTGAGATGACCTGGAAATGCGCGGTGGTGAACATCCCCTTCGGGGGAGCCAAGGGAGGCATTGTCTGCGACCCTTCCAAGCTCTCGCCGGGCGAGCTGGAGCGCATCACCCGGCGCTACACCGCTGAAATCCTGGACTACATCGGCCCCGAGCGCGACGTTCCCGCCCCCGACATGAACACCGACGAGCAGACCATGGCCTGGATCATGGACACCTACTCCATGCACGTCCGCCATACGGTGACGGCCAGCGTCACCGGAAAGCCGCTGGACCTAGGTGGCTCGCACGGGCGTCGTGAGGCGACTGGGCGCGGCGCCATGATTGTTGCGGACCAGGCCCTGAAGCGTTTCGGATGGAAGCGCGAGGCGACGCGGGTGATCGTTCAGGGATTCGGAAACGTCGGCTCGCAAGCCGCGCGGCTAATGCACGAGGCCGGGTACAAGATCATCGGCGTGGCGGATATCGCCGGTGGGGTCTTCAACAGCCAGGGCCTGGATATCCCCAAGCTGCTCGACTATGCAAAGGCGCACCGCACCGTACAAGGTTTCCCAGGCGGCGAGAGCATTGGGGCCCAGGCTATTCTGGAGCAGGATTGCGAGGTGCTTCTGCCTGCCGCCACCGAGAGCGTAATCAACAGCAAGAACGCGGGGAAGGTGCGCGCGCGCATCCTAGTGGAAGGCGCCAACAGCCCCACCACCGCTCCGGCCGACGATATCCTGTTCGAGCGCGGCGTGTTCGTGGTCCCCGACATCCTGGCCAATGCGGGCGGCGTGACGGTCTCCTATTTCGAGTGGGTGCAGGACCGGCAAGGGTACTTCTGGCCGGAAGGCATGGTGAACGAGCGGCTGAAACACATCATGGTCGCCGCCTTCAGCGATGTCGTCCAATACGGCGAGAAGCACAACGTCAACAACCGCATCGCCGCTTACATGCTCGCTATCGATCGCGTGGCCTTCAGCATCAAGCTGCGCGGGATTTACGCATGACGGTTGACAACCGGCCCCGCCCCGCAGAGAATCACTCCCTGACCCTTCGCTGAGAGGAATACGCATGCCTGACTTTGAGAGCACTCCCGCTGAAGAAAGAAAGGATTTTCATCTTGACGTTCCGGCCAGGAACGAAGCCTTCTTTTTGAAGGGCTCCGGCGCGCTGGACTGGGGCATGCAGAACCGCCTGGCGCGGATTTTTAATCCGGCATCCGGGCGCACCGTGATGCTGGCCATTGACCACGGCTACTTCCAGGGCCCGACCACCGGCCTGGAGCGCGTCGACGTCAATATCGTGCCCCTGCTTCCTTACTGCAATGCCCTGATGCTGACGCGCGGCATTCTGCGCTCCATCATTCCTTCGTCGTTCGGCCAGGGCATTGTGCTCCGAGCCAGCGGCGGGCCGAGCATCCTGAAGGAGCTTTCCAACGAGCAGCTTGCCATCGACGTTGAAGACGCGGCGCGGCTGAATGTATCGGCGATGGCCGTGCAGGTTTACATCGGCGGAGAATTCGAAACGCAAACGGTCCACAACCTGACGCGGCTGGTGGACGCCGGCCTGCGCTACGGGATCCCCACGCTGGGCGTCACGGCCGTCGGCAAGAACATGACGCGCGACGCAAAGTATCTTCGCCTGGCGTGCCGAATCTGCGCCGAGCTGGGCGCGCACTTCGTAAAAACTTACTTTGTCGCGGAAGGATTTGAAACAGTAACGGCTTCCTGCCCCGTGCCGGTGGTGATGGCGGGCGGAAAGAAAATTCCGGAGTTGGATGCGCTGCGCATGGCTTCTGACGCGGTCCGGCAAGGAGCCGCCGGCGTGGACATGGGCCGCAACATCTTCCAATCCGACGCGCCCGCCGCCATGATTCAAGCTGTGGGCAAGGTGGTCCACGAGGGGATGAAGCCCGAGCACGCCTACGACTTCTATCAGACGTTGAAGCATGAGAAGAAGGAAGTCTACGCCAGGTAGCCAGCCGCCAAGATGGCCGATGCCACTTCCATAAGTCTCCTGCGTGAGTGCTCTCCCACGATCAGTGTCGGCATTCTCACCGCGGACCTGCTTCGCTTGGGCGCCGAGGTCGCTCTCCTGGAACGGACGGGCGCGATGCTGGTGCACGTGGATGTGATGGACGGGTGCTTCTGCCCCATGATGACCGTCGGCCCCCCCTTCATCAAGGCCATCAAGACGCATCTCTTGAAGGATGTCCACTTGATGATTGATGAGCCGCTGGAAAAAGTTGCCGACTACGCCGCGGCGGGCGCCGATGTGATTACGATTCATCCAGAGGCCTGCTCGCACCCTCACCGCGTCTTGCAGAAGCTGCGCGGCCTAGCCAATGCCAACGAGCCTGTCCGGGGCATCGTCCGCGGAGTGGCTTTGAATCCGGGAACGCCGCTGGAGGTTCTGGAGCCGCTCCTTGACGAGATCGAATTGATTTTGCTTCTCGCGGTCAACCCGGGTTGGGGCGGCCAGAAATTCATTCCCGCCACCGTCGGCCGGATTGCCAGGGCCAAGCGGTTGATCGCCGATTGCGAGCGCAAGATACTGTTGGGCGTCGATGGCGGGATCACCCGCGAGAACATTGCCGAGGTTGCGCGGACCGGCGTGGACTTGATTGTAACCGGGAGTGCGGTTTTTGACGGCAAAGCTCCGGAGGAGAACACCAGATTCATGCTGGAGGCGGTAGGCAGGAAATGCTGAATAGTGAATTGGAAATGATGAAGGGTTGCAAACACGCTGAATCTTGCAACGGACCGCTTGGTATGAGTTTAGAGCAACTGACAACGGGCTACGGACAACGGACAGTTGCTCCTGCCTGCTGTAATCTGCCATCAGCTCACTGATTGGTTAGCCATGGACAGCCGCTGGTCAGACGACGAAGCACGCAGCTACGTGGCCCGGTACGGCCCCAAATACGGAGAGGACCTGGCCTTGCGGACTTACTCCAGCCGCCTGCTGGGCGCGGACGACCGCCTGGTCCTGCATGGAGGCGGCAACACCTCCGTCAAGGGGCACTACACGAACGTGCTCGGGCAGCAACTGCCTGCCCTGTTCGTGAAGGCCTCCGGCCATGACATGGCAAGCATCGAGCCCGAGGGGCATCCCGGGGTGGATCTCAAGTATCTCCAGGCCTTGCGCGTCCTCCCGGACCTCCCCGATGAAACCATGGCCGATGAGTTTCGAGCGCACCTCTTCGATCCCCGCGCCGCTACGCCTTCCATCGAGACGTTGGCCCACGCTTTTCTGCCTCCTAAGTTCATCGATCACACACATGCGGACGCCATTTTAGCCTTGACTAACCAGATTGACGGCGAGAAGCGCGTGCGCGAGGCGCTTGGTGACGATGTGATCGTGCTCAATTACGTCCGCCCGGGATTCAGGCTGGCGCAGGCCGCCGCGCAGGCGTTCGAAACCAATCCGGGGAAGCGGGCCATGGTTTGGATGCGGCACGGCTTGGTCACTTGGGGCAGGGAAGCTCGGGAAGCGTATGAGGGAACGATCGAAATGGTGACCCGGGCCGAGTCGTATCTGGCCAAGCACGCCACGACGGTCCCGGTGGTGAGAGTCACGACTTCTCCTTCAGAAGCCCGCAACAGGCTCGCCGCGGTAGCCCCTGTGATAAGGGGCCTGCTCGCCGAGCCGACAGGCGACCCGGACCGGCCTTATCGCCGCGTTATCCTCCAAGCGCTAACCAGCCAAGAAATCCTCGATTTCGTGGGACCCGAGCGCGGCAAGGACATTGCCTTGTCTCCTCCCTTGACCTCCGATCATCTGATCCGCACCAAGGCCTGGCCCCTATGGATTGGGGATCCCGCTTATGAAGATCCTGCGAAGCTGCGGGGGCAGCTTGGCATGGCGATTCAGATCTATGTGACGCAGTACAGCGCCTACATCCAAAGGCACGCCGCACGGATGCCGCGGGGCCTCGAGCCGTTCGACTCCATGCCCCGTGTCCTCCTGATACCGGGATTGGGGGTCCTCAGCGCGGGCAAGGACGCGCGCGCGGCGCGGATCGCGCTTGACATCACGGCCCATACCCTGGCTGTTAAAACGCAAATCGCGGCCATGGGCGAGTATCGTGGCCTGCCGGAAGAAGATTTGTTTGACATGGAGTATCACAGTCTTCAGCACGCCAAGCTGCGCGCCAGCGATTTGCCCTTAAGCCGGACGGTGGCAATTGTGACCGGGGCCGCAGGAGCAATCGGCTCCGCGATTTCGCAGGAGCTGCTCGAGCAGGGTTGCCACGTGGGCGTAACGGACTTGCCCAATGAGGCGCTGCGCAGCCTTGTCGAGGAGCTGCGCGCCGATTTCGGAGCACGCGTGTTGGGTGTGCCGCTTGATGTCACCGACGCCGATTCGGTCCGCCGCGGCTTTGAAGCCATTGCCCAAACTTGGGGGGGAGTGGATCTGGTGGTGATCAATGCGGGCGTGGCGATGGCCTCCTCGATAGAAGAAATGAGCCTGGAAGGGTTCCAGAGGCTCGAGCGGGTAAACACCGAAGGCACGCTCTTGATGCTGCGCGAGGCGGCTCGCCATTTCAAGGTTCAAGGCACCGGGGGCGATGTGGTTTTGGTCTCCACCAAGAATGTATTTGCGCCCGGAGCGAAATTCGGCGCTTACAGCGCCACGAAAGCCGCCGCTCACCAGTTGGCGCGCATCGCGAGCCAGGAGATGGCCGAAATCGGTGTCCGAGTCAACATGGTCGCGCCGGATGCTGTGTTTTCGCATGGGGACAGGAAATCCGGACTGTGGGCGGAAGTCGGGCCGGACCGTATGAGCGCCCGCGGGTTGGATGAGAAGGGACTCGCCGAATACTACCGCCAGCGCAACTTGCTCAAGGCCGCCGTAAGCGCGCGTCACGTCGCGAAGGCGGTCATCTTCTTTGCCACTCGCCAAACCCCCACCACCGGTGCCACGCTCCCCGTTGACGGCGGCCTTCCGGACGCTACGCCGAGATGAGGAAATTGGGAGTCGGTGTAGCGCCGCCTTTTGGGCGGCATGCCCGCCACCTGCCCGCCTGACTAACCACTGACAACTGACGACTGGCAACTGACTTCAATGCTACAATCGCTCCGCATGGCCGCCGGTCCCAAGACGCCGACTCGCGTCATTGGAATTGATCCTGGGCTCAATATCACCGGCTACGGCATAGTCGATTGCGCCGCGAATGGAGTCCGGCTCTTGGAAGCCGGTGTGATTCGCCTCCCCCGCAGCGAGGGCCAGAACCTGCCCTTGCGGCTGGAGGTGCTCTTTCGGGAAGTCCGCGAGGTGATGGAGGAATTCCACCCGGAGGCGATGTGCTTGGAGGAAGTTTACAGCCACCCGGCTTATCCCCGCACGTCCATCCTGATGGGTCATGCGCGCGGAGTGATTTGTCTGGCTGCCCGCCTGGCCCGTATTCCGGTAATGAACTTTTCCGCCAAACGAATCAAGCAAGTCGTGGCGGGCAACGGGAATGCTTCCAAGCTTCAGGTGCAGCGCGCCGTACAGCATTTCTTTTCTCTGGGGCGGGTACCGCAGCCGCCGGACGTTGCGGATGCCCTGGCGGCGGCACTCTGCTACTTGAACGCAGTGCGGGCGAGCAACGGCAGAGTAAATAGGCGTCAGGAGCCAGGAGCCAAAAGTCAGAAGTCGTATGGGATGGCGGCTCCATCCTGACTCATGTTTCCTGACTTGCTGTGCTGTCGACGGCGGCACTGAGCTGTGCGTCGCCAGGAGGCGCCCCTGATTTCCGAAATCACAGGTGAAGTGCTGTACGAGCGCATTCAGCGGCATTCGCTGCTGGTGCGCGTGGAGGCGGTCTGCTACGAGGTTTTTGTGCCCTCGGGGATCGCTTCGCGGCTGCGCCTGACGCCTCTGGCCGAGCGCCGAAATCCCCTGACCTTCTACACGATTTACTATATCGACGGGGGAATGGGAGGCGGGCATCTCACCCCCAAGCTGGTAGGTTTTCTCGACCCCCTCGATCGGGAGTTTTTCGAGACGTTCACCACGGTGCCGGGGGTGGGGTTCATGCGGGCGCTCAAGTGTCTGGTCCGCCCGCTGAATGAAATTGCTCTGGCCATCGAGCGCAACGACACGGCATTCTTGCAAGAGCTCCCCCATATCGGCGCCAAGACTGCGGAGCGCATCGTTACCGAGCTGCGGGGGAAGATGGCCAAGTTTGCGCTGGCCCGCAGCGAAGAGCCATTGTCCGTCGAGCAAGAGTCGGTTGGCGAGCTCAAAGCGGAGGCGCTCGAAGTTCTCACGCAATTGGAGTATTCGCGCACTGAGGCGCAGCGCATGGTGGATGATATTTTCGCAAGGTACAGGAATATAAGAACCATCGAGGAGTTCTTGCGCAAGTTGTTTGAGCAATTGCATCCGGGGGACAAGGGTTGAGGAGCGGGGAAGTAGGAATCGGAATGTCTGAGAGTCGAATGGTCGAAAGCTGGACAACTTGCGCTTCCCCTGTAACCTGTACCCTGTTTCCTGTACCCTAAGTTTATGCCACGCGAACGCCTAGTCTCACCCGAGCTGATCTCGAAGGAGGAAGAAGGCTTTAACCGCAGCCTTCGCCCGCCCACGCTCGAAGAGTACGTGGGCCAGAAGAAGGTGGTGGAAAAACTTGCGATTGCCTTGCAGGCCGCGCGGCAGAGGGGCGAACCGCTTGAACATGCCCTCTTTTACGGCCCGCCGGGGCTCGGCAAAACCACGCTGGCTTATATCATTGCCAACGCCATGGGCTCCAAGATCACCACGACTTCCGGGCCCGCTCTGGAACGCACCGGAGACCTGATGGGGATCCTCACCAACCTGGGCGAGGGCGACATCCTTTTCATCGACGAAATCCATCGCCTGCCCGCGAACATCGAGGAGTTTCTCTACCCGGCGATGGAAGACTTTAAGGTGGATTTTGTGGTCGACAAGGGCATGTTTGCCAAGACCATCAACGTCCCGTTGAAAAAGTTCGCGCTCATTGGCGCCACCACGCGCGCGGGAAGCCTCTCGGCCCCCTTGCGCAATCGTTTCGGATTGTTTTATCACCTGGAATTCTATGCGGTGGAAGAATTGTTGCAGATCGTACTGCGCTCAGCGCGCATCCTTGCGGTGCAGGTCGAGGAGCAGGGGGCGCAGGAACTTGCCCGGCGCGCGCGTGGGACGCCGCGCATCGCCAACCGGCTGCTGCGTCGCGTGAGGGATTACGCCGAAGTGAAAGCCGCCGGCCGCATCACTGCCGAGGTCGCCCATGAGGCCCTGAAGCTCGAAGGCGTGGATGATGAAGGGCTGGATGACCTCGACAGAAGCTTTCTCTCTACCATCATCAAGACTTACAAGGGCGGGCCGGTGGGCGTGGAAGCGCTTTCCGCCACTCTCAACGAAGAAGTGGACACGCTCGTCGATATGGTGGAGCCTTACCTTTTGCAGCAAGGCTTCATCAGCCGGACAAAGGCGGGCCGCAAGGCCAACGAGGCGGCTTACCGGCTTTTGAAGCTCAAACCTCCCGCGGGCAGCCCTTCCATGCTCTTTGAGCGATGATTCCTGAGGGGTGATCGAAACGTGGATGAGAATCAACGGGCAGATGAATCTTCAGAAGACCGACTGCCCCTCAAACGGGTTTTCCTCTCGCTGGGCTCGAATCTTGGAGACCGCGCGGCCAACCTTCGCAGAGCGCTGGCCGAGCTCGCATCGGCGAGTCTCGAAGTCCGCCAAGTCTCCTCGTTCTACAAAACCCAGCCGGTGGATTTCGGGGCGCAACCTTGGTTTTTGAACTGCGTGGCCGAAGTCGGCACCCTCTTGATGCCCATGCAACTGCTGAGGACGCTGAAGACCATCGAGCGCGCCTTGGGGCGCCGGCCGGGAGTCCCGCGCGGGCCGCGGCCGATCGACATCGACATCCTGCTTTACGGGGATCTGGTGATGCGCTCCGCCGCGCTTACGATTCCGCACGCTCGAATGAGCGAAAGGCGCTTCGTGCTGGTTCCGTTGCGCGAGCTGGCGCCTCGCCTGCGTCATCCCGTGACGCAGCGGGACGTCGTGCAAATGCTGGCCGATACGCCGGACAAGAGCCAAATCGTTCGCATGAAACAGGAAGGGTGAACTTGCCGAACGCCCCGGATTTTGAGCCGCCGCGATTCATTGCCATAGAGGGGCCGATCCGTGTCGGCAAGACCAGCCTGGCTGATATCCTCGCGGAGCGCCTTCACGCCTCGCGCCTGCGCGATGTGGAAGACAATCCCTTCCTCGAAGCCTTCTATGATGACAAGCCAGGGGCCAGCTTTCAAGCCCAGCTCTATTTCCTCCTCCATCGCTACCGGCAATTGCGCGATTTGGACACGACCTCCAGCTCTGCCCGCGTAGTAGTCAGCGACTACCTGTTTGAGAAGGATAAGATCTTCGCTTACCTGAATTTGAACGACACCGAACTCCGGGTTTACGACGCCTATTACGAGATCTTCGCCGAACAGGTTCCCATCCCGGATTTGGTGATATACTTACAGGCGAAGCCGGAGACGCTGAAGAAACGGATCGCGAAGAAGAATGTGCCGGCTGAACATCGCATCTCCGAGGAGTACCTGGATGCGGTGGTCAAGGCTTACGAGCACTTCTTCTTCCACTACAAGTCGAGCGACCTGCTGGTGATTGAAACGTCCGAGATCGATTTCATCGACCGGAACGAAGACTTGCAGGAACTGCTGAGGCGCCTGAGCCAGCCGGTCAAAGGCACGCAATATTTC
>Ga0187771_10001938_pt1 | contig 14216 bp, 12 predicted proteins | sample 0116_SJ02_MP15_1_FD_133139 | JGI IMG/M metagenome (GOLD analysis project Ga0187771, IMG submission 133139) | Tropical peat soil microbial communities from peatlands in Department of Meta, Colombia - 0116_SJ02_MP15_10_MG | ecosystem: Environmental > Terrestrial > Soil > Wetlands > Peat | place...
AAGGCCGTCAACGAGGCGTTTGACCTGGCAGTAGAGCAAATTTCAGCAGTGTCCGGCGCTTCCCAGGGGAGGGCACTGGCCTCGCTGATTCAGGAAGGGCTTGAGGTAATTGGCTCTCGGGCCAAGGTATCGTGCGCCTCGAAAGACAGGAAGGCGGTCTCCGCTGCCATCAAGAGGCTCGGGAGCAAGGCCAAGCTTTCCCTGGACGACGGGAAAATCGACACCATGGGAGGCGTGATTCTGACCACCCCAGACGGGAACGTCAGGTTCGACAACACCTTCGAGGCAAGGCTCGAAAGGATGAGGCCTACCCTCAGGAAGGCGGTCGCGGCAATACTTACGGGCAGCGAGTGAAACAAGGAAAAGCGCCCGATTTCCTCTAAACGTTATAAGACGGAAAAATTCGGCGGTCGAACAGGTTCTGTTTTGCCCGCTAAGGGAAAAATCGAGTGGATTTCAGGGCCGGCCGTAAAAGCCTCTGGCATGGCCGCCTCGAAGATGTACGAGGTGGCCCAGGTCGGGGAAGAGAAGCTGGTCGGCGAGGTCATCAAGCTGACCGGCGATGTCGCTTTCGTTCAAGTCTACGAGTCGACAAGCGGCCTGAGGCCAGGCGAGCCGGTCATAGGAACGGGGCAGCCTCTGTCGACAAGCCTTGGCCCAGGCATGATAGGAACGATTTACGACGGCCTTCAGAGACCTTTGGACGTAATAGCAAACAAGGCCGGCGCTTTCATCACCAGAGGAGTCTCAGCCAACTCGATTCCGTTTGAGAAGCAGTGGGAGTTCGTCCCTGCCGTGAAGACAGGTGACGACATCGATGCGGGAACAATCTTGGGAACAGTCCAGGAGACACCGCTAATCGAGCACAGGATTCTTGCTCCCCCGACAACACCGAAGTCCAAAGCGAAGGATGTCTCCAAGGAAGGGAAGTACAGAGTGGATGAAGTCGTAGTCACAGCGGTGGACAAGTCGGGGAAGAGTCAGGAGCTGATGCTTTACCACAGGTGGCCAGTCAGGACTCCGAGGCCGATCAGGGAGAGGCTCGACCCAGAGATCCCCCTGCTGACGGGGCAGAGGGTTCTGGACTCCTTCTTTCCGATGTCCAAGGGGGGGACGGGCGCAATCCCAGGTGCCTTCGGAACGGGAAAGACGGTCACATTACACTCAGTTGCGAAGTGGTCTGACGCAAAAGTGGTTTTCCACGTCGGGTGCGGTGAGCGCGGTAACGAAATGACAGAAGTGCTCGTCGAGTTCCCCGAGCTCATAGACCCCCAGAGCGGCCGCCCGCTCATGGAGAGGACCATACTGATCGCAAACGTAAGCAACATGCCGGTCGCTGCAAGGGAGGCAAGCATCTACACAGGGGTAACCATGGCCGAGTACTACAGGGACATGGGATACGACACTGTCCTGGTGGCTGACTCCACAAGCAGGTGGGCTGAGGCACTGCGAGAAATCAGCGGCAGGCTTGAGGAGATGCCTGCGGAGGAAGGCTATCCGTCCTACCTCGCGTCGAGACTTGCCGAGTTCTATGAACGGGCAGGGCGCGCCGACATAGTCGGGACCCCGCAGAGGACCGGGTCAATCACACTGATCGGGGCGGTCTCCCCCGGCGGAGGTGACTTCACCGAGCCGGTCACTTCGCAGACTATACGTTTCGTCAAGAACTTCTGGGCCCTGGATGCCAGGCTCGCCTACTCTAGGCACTACCCGTCCATCAACTGGATGAGCTCCTACTCTGGCTACGTAGACTCGGTCAGCAAGTGGTGGTCGGAGAGGGTCGACAAGGAATGGGCAAAGGTGAGGGCCGATGCATACAGCATCCTGCAGCGCGAGGACGCGCTCAAGGAGATCGTCCGCCTGCTTGGGCCAGAGGCTCTCCCGGACGAGGAGAAGCTAATCCTGGACGTCGCCCGGATGATCCAGATTGGGTTCCTGCAGCAGAACGCCTACGACGACGTCGACGCTTACTGCAGCCCGCAGAAACAGTTTTTCATGATGAAGATGTTCGTTCAGTTCCACCAGGAGGCCCTCAAAGCGCTCAGGAACGGCACCTCTCTTGCCAAAATCAGGGGTATGCAGATTGTCGCGCCCATGCTCAGGGCAAAGTTCGCCATCAAAAGCGAGGACCTCGACAAGCTGGAATCGCTCTTAAGGCAGATGTTCGACGAATTCTCGTCCCTCTCCGGCGTCCAGGAGGTAAGGGCCGCGTGAGCAGGTCCTCATCAGGGCTGGAGTACAGCAAGATAGCAGAGATCAGGGGGCCGCTCATAGTTGTTGACGGAGTGGAGAGGGCAGCCTTCGACGAGCTCGTGGAGATTGAAGACAACACGGGGAACAGGAGGCTCGCACGAGTCCTCGAGACGGGCTTCGGAAAGGCGGTGGTCCAGGTCTTCGAGGGAACCTCGGGACTTTCAGTCAGCGGGACCAGGGCCAGGTTCCTCGGGAAGACCATGGAGCTCCCGGTCTCGGATCAACTCCTCGGCAGAGTGTTCGACGGCCTCGGCAGGCCCCAGGATGGGCTCCCTGAGCCAGTGGCGAAGACATTCTTGGATGTCAACGGGGCGCCAATCAACCCGGAGAGGCGTGAATACCCGACGGACCTGATCCAGACAGGGGTCTCGGTCATAGACGGCATGCTCACACTCGTAAGGGGACAGAAGCTCCCAATCTTCTCAGGCGCAGGGATGCCTCACAACATGCTGGCTGCACAGATAGCGCGGCAGGCAACCGTGGTGGGGGAGGGTGAGGAGTTTGCTGTCGTTTTCGCCGCGGTGGGCGTCTCGCACAGCGAGGCTTCGTTCTTCCAGAGGACTCTGGCCGAGTCGGGCGCCATCCGTAGGAGCATCCTGTACCTGAACTTGGCGGACGACCCTGCCATCGAGAGAATCATCACCCCGAGGGTCGCTCTGACAGCGGCAGAATACCTTGCCTTCGAGCTTGGGATGCACGTCCTCGTTATCATCACAGACATCACGAACTACGCCGAGGCACTGAGGGAGATTTCAGCAGCGAGGGAAGAGGTCCCGGGCAGGAAGGGGTTTCCCGGATACCTCTACACAGACCTCGCCACCAACTACGAAAGGGCAGGCAGGATCAAGGGGAAGAAGGGGAGCATCACTCAGATGCCTATCCTCTCCATGCCCAGTGACGACGTCACCCATCCGATCCCCGATCTCACGGGGTACATCACGGAAGGTCAGATTTTCCTCGGGAGGGAGCTCTTCAGGAAAGGAATCTACCCTCCAGTCTACGTCCTCTCGAGCCTGAGCAGGCTCATGGGCCCAGCACTCGGCTACGTCATCAAGCAAGGGAGAGCCAGCCCTGACCACCACCAGGTTGGGAACCAGCTCTACAACGCTTACGCCAGAGCGGTCGAGCTGAGGGCGCTGGCCGAAATCGTGGGCAAGTCTGGGCTCACCGGGTCCGACTTGAAGTACCTGCAGTTCGGGGACGAGTTCGAGCAGAAGTTCCTCAACCAGGGGTATGACGAGAACAGGACCTTCGAGGACACCCACCGCATCGCCTGGGAGGTACTCTCTGTCCTCCCTGAGAGCGAGCTGACAAACATCAAGGAAGAGTTCATCAAGCAGCACTATGTCAAAGGGAAGTCGGCTGCTTAGGCCATGTCAGTAGCGTCCGGCGGCAACGTTCTCCCGACGAAGATTGAGCTCATCGGCATCCGCAAGCGCCTCCAGACGGCCGTCAGGGTCAAGAAGGTGCTGGACGACAAGCGGGACGTACTTCTGAAGCGACTGGACGAGATGATCGAACGGGCCACGACCGCCCGGGACGAGATTTCGCAACCCCTCTCGGATGCCTACCTTGCCCTCTTTGACGCCTACCTCAAACTCGGGCCGCTCAGGCTCGAAGGCATCGCCGCCAACACCCCACCCATGGTGGAGGCGGACGTCAAGGTCCGCAGAATCGTCGACGTCGACATCCCCTCAATCAATCTCTCTGAGAAGGAGGTTGGCATGACCTATGGGTTCGCGGACAGCAACGTCGCAGTCGACAGGGCAGCCAGGCACATGAGGAAGGTACTCCCCTCCATCTTCCGGGCAGCCGAGTACGAGAACGCCATCTTCCGCCTCGCGAAGGAGCTCGAGAAGACCCAGAGGCTGCTTAACGCCCTCGAATACATGATAATCCCGCGCTACGAGGGCTCCATCCGATACATCCAAGCCACCCTGGAGGAGAGGGAGAGGGAGGAGTTCACGAGGCTGAAACACGTGAAGAAGGTGCTGGAAAGGAGAGAAGCCCAATGAGCGAAGACATTGTCGAGGAGCCGTTCAAGGCCGCAGCAAGGAGGGTCGAGGAGGCCTATGACAAGGCCGCTGCCGACCTGAAGGCCAAGGTCGAGAAGGCGAAGTCAGAGACACTGAAGAAGGTCAGCCAGTAGGCCGATTCATCCGGCCCACTACGGCCTTTATCACCTTCCATATCACCGCCATGCCTGCCACGAAGCCAACCGTCGAGAAGGCGATGGCGAGAATGCTCCCGGAGTACCCCACCTGGCCTCCGACATAGAGCCCCAGGAGAGCCCCTCCTAGTACGAGAGGAGTTAGCACCAGGGCAGTTGTCACCACGACGATGAGTAGGGCCCTCCTCCCTCTGCTCAACGAGTGCCACCCCTAGGCGCACGTGTAAAATCGTTATGGGGCGCCCTGGGCTACTCGCACTTCGAGTAGCCGCAGTTCATACACTTGTAACAGCCTCCTTCAAAAATTAGTGTGGACTCATGACAGTCGGGGCAGGTTCCTCCCTGACTTTTGCTCTCCGGGCCTGTCGCGCTCCCCTCGGCAGGGAACCCGGACTCCTTCACCACGTGGTTCAGAGTCAGCAGCTCCAGGGCCTTGGCGATTGCGTCTGGAATGGACTGGAGTTGGGTTCCCTCGTCCCAAGAGACGTACTTCCCCTTAATCCCCTTGAGTGTGGAAACGACGCTCTGGATGTCCCCTCCGTGCTGCAGGTAGAGACTGATTAGTCTCCCCAGGGCCTCGGCGTCCGCCTTCTCGTCCCCGCCCGACTTGCCCAGTGTCACGAAGACCTCCTTCAGCTCCTTATCGTCCATGTTCGCGGTCACATAGAGTCCTCCCTGGGGGAGCCTCAGCTTGATGGTCTTCCCCTCCATCATCTTGGGGCGCTCGAACTCCGTCTTCGGGGCTTCGACCTTCTTCACCACCTTCTCTGTCTCTAGGATGCCCTCCCTGCTCCCTTCTCTGTAGACAGTGATGCCTTTGCACCCCGTCCTCCAGGCAAGAAAGTAGATCTTCTCTACCTCCTCGGGGGTTATGTCCTCGGGCAGGTTGACCGTGCTAGAGATGGCGGTGTCTATGTGCTTCTGGATTGTGGCCTGCATCTTCACTCTCATCTCTGGTCTGATTTCATGGGCGGTGACGAAGTAGTTGGGAAGCTCCTTCTCGTCCCCTGCCCCAGTCGTACTCATGTACTCTTTGACGAGGGGGTGGAAGACCTTGAACTCCCCTTCACTGAGGGATTTGCTCCTCCTAGTGTAGAATAGGGCAAAGACGGGCTCCACCCCACTGCTTGTCCCGGCCAGGATGGAGCCAGACCCGACTGGCGGGATCGTTGTGATGGCGGCGTTCCTTATACCCTGTGTCCTTATTTTCTCCTTGACCTTCTCGTCGAGCCTCGACACGAAGGGCTGGGCGAGGTGCTTCTCGGGGTCGAAGGCCGGGAAACTCCCCTTCTCCTTCGCCAGCTCGGTGGAGTAGTCGTAGATGACGTTCTTGATTCTCTCGAAGAGGTGATCAACGAATTCAATGGTCGAGTCCTCGTCATACTTCAGACCTAACTTGATCAGCATGTCACCCAGCCCGGTGATGCCGACCCCCACCCTCCTGCTGTGGAGAGAGGCCTCCTTCTGCTGGGGGAGCGGGTGCCTCCCGGCGTTATAGTCAAGCACGTTGTCGAGGAACCGGACTCCGTATTGGGTCGCCCTAGTGAGCCCATCCCAGTCGATGCTTGCTCTTTCGGTGAAGGGCTCCTTGACGAAGGCGCTTAGGTTGACCGAGCCCAAGCAGCAACACCCGTAACTCTCGAGAGTCTGCTCGCTGCAGGGGTTCACGCCCTGCACCTCCATTCCGTTGTACTCGGTTGTAGAGTACCTCTTGATCGCGTCCCAGAAGAGGACCCCCGGCTCTGCCGACTGCCAGGCGCCTTTGATCAGCGACTTCCAGAGATCCCTCGCCCTCACTGTCCTATTCACTTCGACCTTCTCATTCTTGAACTGGAGCAGGAAGTCCCCGTCGGTCTCAACCGCCCTCATGAAATCGTCGGTGATTTTCACCGAGATGTTCGCATAGTTCACTTTCTTGAGGTCCTTCTTCACGTTGATGAACTCCATGACGTCTGGGTGATCCACTCTGATTGTGATCATCAGGGCCCCTCTCCTCCCCGCCTGGCCGATGGTCCCCGTCGTGGTCGAGAGGAGCTCCATGAAAGACACTGCCCCGGAGCTGTAGATGGCGGAGTTGTTCACAGGCGCGCCGCGTGGCCTGAGTACCGAAATGTCTGTACCAACCCCTCCTCCATAACTATAGGTCCGCGCCGCCTCCTTACACCAGTCGAATATCGCTTCAATCGAGTCCTCCCGGATAGCGAAGAAGTAGCAGTTTAACAGAGTTGACTTCCTTATCTGCCCCGCGCCAAAGAGGACCCTACCTCCAGGCACGAATCTCCAGTCCTCAAGGAGCCAGTAGAACTTTGACCCCCATTCCTTCCTCTCCTCCTCGTCCTTCTCGGGAGATGCAAGTTCATTCGCGACCCTGCGCCACATGTCCTCGGGACGCTTCTCGACCTGCCTCCCATCAGCATCTCTCAGCGCATACTTCTCGTAAAAGACCCTCGCGCGCAGTTCATCTCCTCCGAACGCTTCGAGTGTTTCAGTTGGAAGCTTGACTTCCTTTGTCAGCTCTCCGGCATCCGGAGAGTCACGTGGCTGTTCAACAATTGACGTCATAATCCTAGCCTTGACCCCATCGCCCGACGTATATATTTCAACCATGGCTGATTTCCAGTTGACCTTCTAGCAGGGAACGTTGACCGCAAATCGAAAACTTGAAGCGCGGGCCAGTGAAGTCTTCTTGACAAGATGTAAACCCGCTTCGCGGAAGACTACGCTGCGGTCGAGTACTGGATCATCGCCACCGACTTGCATCGGGGGCATCGAGCAGCGTTCTGCGGAAGTTTGGAGCCGCAGTTCCTGCACACTGATATCGTCCTGTCCACCTTGAAGTAGGGAAGCTTCGGTGTAGCGTTAAGAATCAGGTTGTAGATTCCTCTGACTTCATCCGACGAACCATCGAGCGTCATCGACACCCCGCCGTGGAGCCCGACCGAGAGCTTCGAGAGGTAGTCCATCTTCTCGGGGTTCTCCAGGTCCGCCAACTGGAGCCTCGGCGCCTGGGTGTAGGCTCCCTTCTGCAGCGGCTGCAGGTTCGCCTTTCCATACTTCTCAGAGTCCAGCGTCGCCAGCCTCAGGGCCCCGTCGAGTTCCAGCATTGCCACCCCCAGCCTGTCTATCTTGGTTGACTTGTCGTCCGCAACCTGGGTGGCGGTACTCACTATCTTTTCTGCGAGGTCGTATCGTGAAGCTGTGGTGGGGTCTCTGATGAGGCTGGCGAGGGTCTCGTCTATGCCTACCATGTTCATTATCAGAGGCATGGTGTCAGATGTGACAGCATCCGACCCGGCAGCAAGAGACGGCAGGAGGCCACGTTTGAGCGTCCTTTCAATCAGTCTCCTTCGGGTCGAAAGAGCGTCAACGGCGACCGCGATGAGGAGGGCGAGCTTTGCCCTGAAGTATGTTTCGTCTTGGTTGGAGTCATAGGCAAGCCTGGGGAGGTTGAGACTCAGCCCATGGAGCACGCTCACGTTGTCCGCCTGGGACTCGGAGGAGAGCACGTTGGCGTTCAACCCGAGAAAACTTCTCCGCTGGTCGGACGAGAAGAACGCCAGCCTCCCTCCATTGAAGATTATTGAAGCCGCGTCCTTCAGTACCCTGGTGTCGTCCACCCTGTTCGGCTTGGCCAGAAGGAGGCGCACGTCAGGCCTTGGCGTCTCCTGGACGTAGGTTCTGTAGGCTCCCAGGGTAGCGTCCAGTGTCTTGTCCATCACCTCCCGAGGGACATCGTCGTGCCTGAAGGGGTTCAGGTCCAGGCTGATGGCGGGACCCACTGAGCCTGCGACGGGGGCCCCGATGGTCTCGAAGAACCTCAGCAGGACAGACTCCAGCTCCCTCTTGCCTCTTGACTTGCAATAGGGCCCCAGGAACTGGAGGAAGTTCCTGAATGCAACTTCGTCTGATACCTCGCGCGTCATCATGGACGCCATGTTCAGCACTATATTCAGGGCCCTCTCCGCATTTTCCGGGCTCGGGACCATCGAGGAGTTCGGGATCTTTCCCCTGGGGTTGAGCCCAGCGCTTCTTATCGACAGAAGGTCTACGAACACCGTATCGGGGGTGAGCCCCCAGGACCCGGCGTTTGTGATATGAATGTCCCCAGAGAGGTGCGCGTCGGCGACATCCCTTGGGAGCTGCTCGAGCAGGAGGTACTCCGAGAAGACCTGCTTCCCCGTCTGGTGAATTAGCGACTCGACGCTCCCGCCGTCGTCCCCCGCCCTCCCAAGTAGCTGCGTCACATCGTAGATGGGCATCCCCAGCCTCGTGAGCTTGTGCCTGTACTCCTCCATGCTATGCTCCACCAACAGCGCGTTCACAATCTCACGGATGAGGGGGGCTGTGAGATACTGTGTCTGGAACTTGTAGAGCCTTGATTCGGTCTCGCTTGTAATCTTCTGTGCAAGCTCGACAGGCATCCCCGCTTCTTTCACGAGCGACTGCAGGATCTTGTTGGCGTTGAACTCCTCCATCGTCTGGTGAGACGTCCTCACATACAGCTTCCCGCTTTCGACCAGGGACTGCTCCTCGATCTGGCGGGTGAGATTGAGCACCAGCCTGCCTAGGTTGGTGACGGTGTACTTCCTCTCCTGCCTGTTCAGCTGGATGAGCAGCTGCTTGACAAGCTTCCGAAGGTGGTAGGCGAACTTCCCGGACTCCTTCTTCGACTTGAACCCTGCCAGGGTCTTCAGAGCGCTGTAGGTGAGAGGACCCTTTATGTTCAGAATCCTGAGGATCTCCAGCCTCTGCGGAGAAGCGATTACGCTGTAAATCGTCTTGACCCTGCGAGGAGCTGCCTGCAACGCGGCGGGGACGTCCCCGAAGAAACTATATCAAGCTATGTGCACCGTTAGTCAAAAGAAGTTCTCCTAGGTTTCTTGCGCTTGGAACCACGCGAGATTTGGCTCTTCGTGGCACTCCTCGATAGACACAGGGGCGGGTTCGAACTACAACCACAAGTCATATTATGTTGGCCAGGGAAAGCAGCACGTGCCACGATATCTCGACGTGCACAAGAATATGAAGGGAGTCAAACTGAAGGATGTGGCCGAGGCACACGCGAAGGATCTCAAGGTGCAAGGCAAGTATGGTGTCAACTTCCAGAGATACTGGCTGGATGAAAAGCAGGGGACCATATTCTGCCTGTCAGACGCGCCAAACAAGGAAGCCATAGCGAAGGCGCACAGGGAGGCACACGGCCTTCTGCCTTCAGAGACTTTCGAAGTCCAAGAAGGGAGCTAGAAGCCGAGCTCCCCTTTTTCTTTCCAATGCTTCAACCAACCTTCCCTGGTTTGTCCCGAGCAATAGAAAATGGGGTCGCCCGGATTTGAACCGGGGATCTCAAGCGTTCCTGTCGGGGATCCCAAGGCATCTTCCAGCATGATTGAAGCCTAGACCAGACTAGCCGACGACCCCACAACTCATCGTCCCGCCTTGGCGTAGTTATGGGTTCTGGGGGCCAGACCCGAAGGTTTTCCCCGAGACACGAACCTGCTACCTTTGATGAAGTACCTCCATCGGCGCCCTGTCGCCACGGTGATTCCCACCCTGCTACTTCTGCCAATCCTCTTCGGCCTGGCCCCCTTCTCAATGAATAGAATCTTGGAGTTGACCATATCTTCGCCGTTCAGAAGCCCATCGATTCCGAGGGCCTCGGTGAGCCTCCCCGGTCCATCTGCCACATGGACAGCAGAACCAAGGCCTCTGTTCTTTAGCATGTGTCGGACCCCCTCGACAGGCTCTATCGCCCTCAGGAGGACCGCTCCGGGAGTCCCTGGAGTCTCTGTCGTAACATTAAGGCAGTAGTGCATGCCCATCGTGAAATAGACATAGGCATGCCCGGCGGGCCCGAACATCACCACATTGCGTCTGGTCCTCCCCCTGAACGCATGGCTCGCGGGGTCCCTCCTCCCCCTATAGGCCTCCGTCTCGACTATCGTTCCGGCCAGTCTCTCACCTCCGTCAACTCTCACCAATCTCATCCCCAGGAGCTCTCTCGCCACAAGGGGCGTATACCTTTCGAAGAACGACCGGGGAAGCCTCTCCATGGTTCACCCGCCCCTAGAGCGTCGGTTTGACGTTTCTGAAGTTAACATACAGCAGCACTATCCCGACCACGTAGAATATGGTGGCGAGTACCCAGGGGAGGTCCAGGTGTGATATCCCAAGCGAGGGGAGGTCGAAGAGGCTGTAAGTTAGGATGTACCCGCCGATGAATGTGCTCACGTTGTTGGGAATCCGCCAGATTACAGCGTTTAGTGTGCTGGCGAGACCCCTCCTGTTGGGCGGAGTGATTCCCATCAGGAAAGAATCCATCAGGGGGGAATTCATGTTCATCAGGGCGGCCCTGACCAAATACACTCCCCCTACTGCGAGCACGCTTGGAATGAATGCAAGGCTGAGCATGAAGATGGTCGAACTCCCCATGGTAGCAAGCATGGCAGGGAAGAGCCCAACCCGCTTCGACAGTCTGGGACTCGCTATGGCAGAGAAGGCTATGGTGACACCGGAGAGCGCTAGGTACGGGCCGCTATAGCCGTCCGGAACTCCGAACTTCAGCAAGAGCCACGTCCCGATGAGGGGAATAATGAGGCCTGCGCCGAACCCGATTATACTGTTAATCAGGGAAAACTTGATGGTCTGCTTCATCACCCCCACCCCGGCCCCCTCCGTCCTCCTCTCCGGGGGCTTCTCTGCATAATTCCTCAGCAGTAGCCACAAAGCGATGGGAGAGCTGATTGTTGCTGCACCGATGACTAGGAAAGCCCAGCTATGTACCGTGAGGGCGCTGAGACCGCTTGCACCTTCGAGCGGGCCGAAGGCAAGAGGGAGTGCGGAGCCCACAGAGAACGCCGCCGTACTGACGATGAATGAAAGGGAGAAGGCCGAGTTCCGGCTGGAGAGGTCTGTCTGGTCTGCTATCATGGCGTTCCAAGAAGAGAGAAACGCGGCCTCGCTCACTCCGCCCACCGCAGACGCAACGTAAAGGATGTCCACATTTAGCGTCAATCCAAACACGATGACGCTCGGCGCCCAAATGATGCCCCCTAGGATCAGGAACCACTTCCTTCCCAGTCTGTCCGAGAGCATCGCGAGCGGTATCCCTGCAAAGACTAGAGCAATACCTTCGATGGCGAGAATGGTGCCGACAACGGCTGCGGAGAACCCTATCTCGGGGAGGAACGCCATCACGTAGATCAGGAAGTATCCGACCGCCAAGTTGTTCATCGTGGTGGCAAGGATTAGCAGCCTGACCTTGGGCGGCACGGTGCTCCATACGCCGTGCCTGGAGGGGCCTTCGGACAACGGCCCGACGCCTCTCCTGTGGCTAATTAAGAGAGCAAGCTAGATGGAGCGTTGCACGTTGCAGCTCCAATGATAATGCCGAGTCGAGAAAGATTCTCGGACTACTTCACGTATGGAAAGCCTGCCTGGACGGAATAGGGACCGCTCCCATTCCTCCCCATCCGTGCATACAAGGGAAGCACCGCAATGAAGAATCCCAGGAAGAGAACGTACCCGATCCAATCATGCACCCCCCAAAGAGCGACTGACCCGTACTCGTACCCCACCCAGAGAAGGATGAGAATCCTCACAGAATTCAGAAGAATCAGCACCAGAACTCCAACGATGGCGAGCTTAGCCGTCATGCGAGAATCCTTCTTCATGTCAAGGTGCATCAGCGCCAACAGCCCCAAGAACATCGTTACCGAGGATACGCTGGAGCAGTCGGGTGTCACCACTCCGTTCACGACCTCTCCAGCCTTCGATATTAGCTGGAACCCGGTTCCCTGCCAAGCCACCGGGACGCCCGCCATGTGAACGAGCCCGGCCGACAGCGCCGAAGACAAGACCGCCAGCGGCTCGCCGAAGGCCCAGAGGAGAAATGCGGGAGCCCCCACGGCAGCCCCGTATACGGCGGCGTAGGGGAGCATGAATCGCGCCGTAGATGGGTTCACCACCAGCGCCGTGGCGTAGAATGTGAGGACCATGGCGATTCCAGATGCCGCCAGGGTCTCGCCAGTTGTCGGTTCCAGCACGAACAAGCCCAAGATGGTAGCTGCCCCAGCAAGGCGAACCGGAAGCCGGGACAAGCCACCACCCTCCTCGGCCATCATCTTCGCAAGCTCCTTCCACCTCAGGGCAAAGATCAGGGTGAGAAGGGCTACAATGGGGATGGCCACAACAAGCCCATCGAAGGCATTCCCCACAGACTGTTCGACTAGAGAAGGGAAGTTGGGGGCTGTCAGCGCAGAAAGCACGGCTGCTGCTCCGATCCATGCCCCGAAACGAATCCGGACGCTAGGGCCGAAGCTGAGGTACGCTTTCCTCATATCGAGACGATACGCGAAGCGCTTCTGCCTAGATAAGTGTAGCAACTTGAACGGAGTAATTTGCCTGAAGTGATTCTGTGGGGTCGGACTACCTGTCTGCTCTAAGAGGCTCTTGGAGTTCTTCCTGCCTCTTCTCAGCGCGGTATTGTTGTGTGGGGGCGGTCGGATTTGAACCGACGGTCTACAGGTGTCTTAGGCCGCTCCACTGTTCTGTCATCCACGTTTCCGTGTCAGCCATCGGTTTTCACTGGAGCCTGTCGCCCTGCCTAGTTGCCCACTTTCGTCAAGATTCTGGGCTACGCCCCCACCGGTTTCATTGCGGCTATGTGTACGCTAATTAAACTATGGCTGAGAGTTGGGTTGGGCTGGCTAAGACCTCTCTACTATCTGAGACACCCTCAAGAGGCTACGAAAAAGCTCGAAATTCGTTGCAGAAACTGCAATTGGAAGTAGCATCGCACACGAGCGGGCGTAGGATACCTAAGTTGACCCGAGGCTCCAGGGCTTGCCGCCATGGACGACCTTCTCCGGGAGCTTGGAGCCCCATTTCTCTAGGAACCCCAGGTCCTCCTTTCTGTTCCTCAAGTTGTCTGGGAGCATCACTGGAATTTCGTCGATAATGGGGTAGTAGCGGTCGCATTCGGGACAGGTGAGGATGCCTTCGACTATGACATCCCCCTTCACTTCGAATTCTAACAGCTCAAGGGGATAGCGCTTGTCGATGGGGCACGCGAGTATGTCAAGGAGCCTTCTTTGCATGGGCCCGCTCGTCTCGGGTCCCGTAAAAAAACACTTGTGTGCTCGCAGAAACGTTAATCTACCATGCGTGGTCCGCCGCCGTCCAGCCGGCCATAGCGTGTGGGTCCGACCTGGACTCGTTCCGATCCCAGAAGTCAAACCACACGTCGCCTCGGTGCTACTGACTTCCGAGAGGAGTCGGGAAGCCGAGGTGCTGGCATTTTATCCGAATTTCACGAAAAGGTGTATCAATACTACAGAACATTTAAGTCCGAGCGTGCGATGGCGATTTTTGAGGTACCGTATCGATGCTCTCAGGCAACGCCTTGCAGTCGCTGGCCCTTGATAGTAATACCCTATTCCTGATCTTCTGGGTCGGCTTCTTCTTTGTGACTTTCTTCTATCAAGCGAGGCTGCAGTCCTACATGGCCCTCAATGACATCAGCAGGGGCCTGAACAAGCTCAAAGTCATGAAGGACAAATCGAGGAAGGAGGCGATCGACTATCTGGTCAATGTCGGGAAGGCGTCCAGCGATCCTGCCCAGAGGGTGGACCAGTTCCTCGACTACGTCACGATAATGCCCGTCGAAACTGACCCGAACGGAATCATGCCCAAGATAGATCACGTCGTCACCACAAACAACGACAGGGTGCGAGCCGAAGTGGGCGCGCTCCTAGGCGGGCAGAGCAACCCGGTCACTGTCTCGATTTCAGAGAAC